>Ga0208879_1002892_pt1 | contig 14596 bp, 17 predicted proteins | sample Knorr_S15_td_Bot_FD_185605 | JGI IMG/M metagenome (GOLD analysis project Ga0208879, IMG submission 185605) | Marine microbial communities from Southern Atlantic Ocean transect - Knorr_S15_td_Bottom_ad_5009_LV_A (SPAdes) (version 2) | ecosystem: Environmental > Aquatic > Marine > Oceanic | place... | reverse complement strand
GTTTGGTTGAATCCGTTCATAAAATGGGAGCAAGATTTATGCAACTTACTTATAATAATCAATCATTATTGGCGACAGGTTGTTACGAAAAAACTGATAGTGGGGTCACAAGAATGGGTAAAGAAGTCATAAAAGAAATGAATAGAGTAGGGATTGTCGTAGATATGTCTCATTCTGCTGAACAATCTACTCTTGATGCGATTGAATTGTCATCTAAACCTATTGCAATTACTCACGCAAACCCTTCATTTTGGTTTGCTGCTAAAAGAAATAAATCAAATGTTGTCTTAAAAACGTTAGCAGATTCTGATGGTATAATGGGACTTTCTTTATATCCTCATCATTTAAAAAATACTTCTGATTGTACTTTAGAAAGTTTTTGTGAAATGGCTGCAAAAACAGCAGAAATTATGGGAGTTAAACACATTGGTATAGGGTCAGATCTTTGTTTAAACCAACCCAATTCTGTTGTTGAGTGGATGAGAAATGGAACCTGGACTAAAACAAAAGATTATGGTGAAGGTAGTTCAAGCAATCCACACTTTCCAAAACAACCAAAATGGTTTGAAGATGCTCGTGGTTTTAATAATTTAGAAAAAGGTTTAAAGAAGGTTGGGTTTCAAGAAGCTGAGGTAAATGACATACTGGGGAATAATTGGTATAATTTTTACCGAGGAATAAACAGTTGAGTAAAACTAACATAAAATTTCGAGATCCTTCAGTCGTGATGAAGTTATCAAGACTAGGGTCATTTCATCAATCTAAATTATCATTTCTTAGAAGCTTCATTAGAGAATTTAAAGAATGGAATTATAAAAGAAATTTATTTGATCTTGATAAAAATGGCTACGGTACGGCAGTATATTCATTTGAAAAAAATGGAAGGAATTACTCTCTTGTTTGCTTTGCGCAACATATCGATCCAAACGAAAGATCAGATAGAGTGATTGCTACAAAATGGGATGCAGCATTTGTATTACATGATGGAGTTCCAACTAGGGCAGATATAGATCGTCTTAGAGACAACGTTCCTAAACAAGAAATAGGTAGAGTATCTTATAAGGAGCTTACTTTATCTAGAGCGAATAAATCAGTCAGAGTATTTGAACACGTAGTAAATTCATTAAGTCAAGGTCATCAACCAGATAAAAATTTATTAAATAAGGTTGGTTATTTATACCGAACAACTGCCGTGTATGGATCAGGAAAGTTTGGTCTTGCTGATCGTTTTAGAATTAAAGATAGAAAAGAAATTTGTGGGCCTTTCAGACTCGAAATGATGCTTGTTTATTTGGTTCGCCAGTTTACTTTTGATCAAGTAAATCATATTGCAAAATCTAGAAATCCAGACAAAGCGATTACACTTGATAAAAATATTGCAAGAAACTTAGGCATTGGAAATTCAACAGGCTTAGGTATGGCACCTTTTATTGTTAATCATCCAACGCTTTTTAGTAACTGGATTTATTGTAGAGAAAAAGCATTGAAGGACATTAGATCTATAGAATATGTCAATACAGATGATTTTAATCTTTTTAAAGATTGTTTTAATAAATCAAAACTGAGTTTAGATTCATGGTTAACAGACAGTCAATATCAAATTAATAAAATTAACTCCTTAAAATCTGATTTATTAAAATTTACTCAATATCTAGAAAAAGATTGCTCAGCAAAGATTGGATATTTATGGAATAAAATTTATCTTTGGGCTGAAAAAAATCTTCATGAAGAATGTATTGAATACATTGTGTCTATGATGATGGAGCCCTACGATAAAATTATTGATCCTTTAATTAATGAAATGAGTTCAGAAGAAGAGAAATACTTTAATATTCCTGCTCACAGAAAAATTTCTGAACTTAAAGCAATTATCGAAAATAATTATAAATCAATTATTAATATTGATTTTAAAGAAAAAAAAAATACTGCTAATTTTTGGTTTATATCTAGAAACAAAGAAGAACCTAGAGTGGCCAATAGATATAAGGAATATGGTTCTGAATTGGAACAACCATTAGCAATTGCAAGAGATATTAAGCTACTTTATGAAAGATTGGTAAAAGCAAAACCAACAGACACGGTTGCTGATTTTTTATTAAATAATGATGATGTAAGACATGTTGTTAGAAGAGCTTTCATTGTTGAAAAATTTCCATATTCTGAAATTCAAGACAATACAATTGGTGCTTCATTAGTACCAATAGATATGCTTCGGTTAAAACTTTCTTTCTTTGGGGCAATTAAATTTGATCCTAGATCTGATAAGTGGCTTAGAATAAACATGTATCAAGGGGCACCATTGCCCCATGAAATGAAACTTTCAAATGATACCTGGGTCTATAATTCACTTCGTTAATTATGCAGTCGTTTAGCGAAATCGATATCACATCAAAACGAGCATCCAAGGCAGCAGGATTTGATTGGGGAATAGCTGAAGAGGTTGGAAAAAACATGAGAAATTTAGAGATGTTTGGATTACCAGGTGTAAAGAATTTAAATTTGTATCTTCAAAAAATTAAAAAAAATCCTACAGAAAAACCCAAAAAAATAGAAAAAGAAAATAAACCCCAATCGAAAGAGTTTTGCCCAATTTACTGTGGCACTACTTTTTTAGATGATTGCAAAATGTTGGAGAGATTAAGTAGGATTAAATTTATCAATGTAAGCTATCCTTTATTGTTTCTACCATTTATTAGTAGAGCTTCTGAGATAGTTGGAAAAAAAATATCAGTCCAATATGAAAAAAATAATTTTTTATTAAATTTTGATAAAACCATTTTTTCTAAAAATATTAAAAACAGTGAAGTAGTTTCTTTAGCAAAAGAAGTCTTTATCGAATTCTTAGAAAACAATAATTCATTTTCAATCCAAGAATGGAAAGAGCTTTACAAGCTTTCAGAAAAAACATTTGTTGAAGAAACAGAAAGTTCTAAAAAAATTGGAGCGGGCGCAGGACTAACTGATAACGATTGAACCTTATTAGTTTAAATTTTACACTAATTTAAGTAATTGATTTAGATTATTGATAATATATTGAGGGGTATAGTCTAATTTATCAAATATTTTATTAAATCGATTTACCCATACCGCATTGTAGCCAAAAACTCCTCCTCCCGAAACATCCCAACTATTTGAACTCAAAAAACAAATATTTTCAGGTTTACAGTTATATTTTTTGATTGGCATTTCGTAAACTTTTGGATCAGGTTTGTATATTTTAATATTTTCGACAGATATGATGTTGTCAAAATAGTTTTGAATATTATTACTTTCAACTAGCTTTTTTAAAAGATCGGGCGTTCCATTGGAGAGAATGGCTATTTTAATTTTTTTGGATTTAAGACCGACTAAACATTCTTTAACTTCGGGGTAAGGACTAAGTTCTTTGTATAAATTCAACAATTCTTCCCTCATGTTTTTATTGATTTTGAATGTTGCCATTGTATGATCCAAAGATTCCTCAGTAATTTGCCAAAAGTTTTTATATTTTTTCATAAGGCTTCTTAGCCACGTATATTCAAGCTGAGTAGTTCTCCATGCATTGGCAAAACTTTCCCATTGATCACCAAGTTTTTCTTTGCATTTTGCTGCTGCAGAATTTACATCAAATAAAGTTCCGTACGCATCAAATACGCAAGCAGTTATGTTCTTTATTTTCATAGTAAATCTTCCAGTTTTCAAACTTCTCTTATTTTTAAAATATTGTGTTTTTTTAAATCTTCTTTTATTTCAGTTAAAATAGCTGGATCATCAATTGTTGCTGGTATCTTGTAAGTTTCGCCATCAGCAATTTTTTTAACAGTTCCTCTTAATATTTTTCCTGATCTTGTTTTGGGTAATCTTTTAATTACTAACGCAGTTTTAAATGCTGCAACAGGGCCAACTTTTTCTCTTATCATTTGTATGCATTCCTTAGATATCTCACCATGGTCTTTTTTTACTCCTGCCTTGAGAACTAATAAACCAATTGGCAATTGACCTTTTAATTTATCCGTTATGCCTAAAACAGCACACTCGGCAACATCCTTGTGTTCTGCAAGAACTTCCTCCATAACTCCAGTAGATAATCTGTGACCGGCAACATTAATAATATCATCAGTTCTTGACATAATCCAAACATAACCATCTTCATCAATATGACCTGCATCATACGTTTGATAGTAACCTGGGTAAGTTGACATATAACTGTCTTTGTATTTTTGATCAGCGTTCCAGAGAGTTGGAAAAGTACCTGGTGGTAAAGGCAATTTAACAACTACATCTCCCATTTCATTAGGTTTAGCTTCTTTGCCATCGCTCTTAATTATTTTCACATCATAACCAGGCACTGGTTTGCATGCCGAACCATATTTTATTTTTGATAGTCCTAATCCTGCGCAATTAGCACTAATTGCCCAGCTAGTTTCTGTTTGCCACCAATGATCAATTACCGGAACTTTCAATAACGATTCTGCCCATTTAATAGTATCAGGATCTGCTCTTTCGCCAGCGAGGAACAAAGATTCGAAAGATGATAAATCGTACTTTTTGAAGAAATTTCCATTGGGATCTTCTTTTTTGATAGCTCGAAAAGCGGTTGGTGCAGTAAAAAGAGATTTTACTTTGTGTTCAGAAATGATTCTCCAAAAAACTCCAGCATCTGGAGTACCAACTGGTTTTCCTTCAAACAATATTGTTGTACATCCGTGAAAAAGTGGGCCATAGACAATATAGGAATGACCAACTATCCATCCTATATCACTAGCAGACCACCAAACATCATCTGGGTTAATATTATATATGTTTTTCATTGTCCATTTTAGAGCGACTATGTGTCCACCGATATCTCTAACAATTCCTTTTGGTGTACCGGTTGTTCCAGAAGTGTAGAGAATATAAGCATAGTCATTGGCATTCATTTCAACACACTCTACTGGTTTTGCACCTTTTATCGCGTTGTCCCAATCAATCTCGTTTTTGCCATCCAATTCTATTTTGAAATCTTTTCTCTGATAGATAATGCATTTATCCGGTTTATGTTTTGCTAATTCTATTGCTTTTTTGAGTAGCGGTTTATATTCTATTGTTTTACCTGGTTCATAACCACAGGAAGCGGATAAAATAATTTTTGCCTTACAGTCATCAATTCTGTTAGCAAGTTCATTTGCAGCAAAACCACCAAAGACTACCGAATGAATTACTCCAATTCTTGCACAAGCAAGCATAGCTATTACTGCTTCAGGAATCATGGGCATATAAATTATTGCTCTATCTCCTTTATTAATGTTCTGTTCTTTTAAAGCTCCGGCAAAAATCGAAACCCTATCTTTTAATTGACTATAAGTGATTTTTTCTTTTGAATTAGTAATCGGACTATCATAAATGATAGCTATTTTTTCGCCCATACCATTTTTTATATGTAAATCAACAGCGTTGTAACAGGTGTTTGTTACTCCATCTTCGAACCATTTATAAAAAGGAGGATTGCTCGAATTAAGAATTTTAGTAGGTTTTTTGTACCAAAATACATCTTTTGCAACTTCGGACCAGAAGTCCTGAGGAGCTTGAATAGATCTATCGTAAATTTTTTGATACTTATTTTCCATTTTGCTCTAAAAAAATTTAGATAGATTAATAAAACATATTATTAATTAATAAACAAAACATTCGACTAAGTGTTGTGAAAATTGTGATAAAATAATGGAAAAAATATACAAGACTAGTAGAATGTAGTAAAGCAGGAAGGAAAGAAGTTTGTGGCTAAAAAAATAAATAAGCCAATAAATTCATGAATGGGTTATTAAAAACCTTGGTCAAACCTGATTGGGATGATACTCCTAAAAGGTCGGAAATTCTAGATGCAGCAAATATACTTCAAATTGGTGAATTTCAATTAATTCAATTAGCTTACAAAGTTTGGTATAGCGAAGAACTTCCAGAACATAGAGTAGATAAAATTTTTAGCGAATATATGTTCACAGGAATAATACCTATTTGGGTAACATATTACGCCAGAGATATTATAAAATTGGATAAAGCAAATGTATTAAATAGTTATGATGTAAAATATCACGTTTATGATCACGAATTTGGAGCATATATTTACAATGAAAAACAAAGAAGAAATCGTGGAATATTGTACGCGACGATCATCGCATTGGTATTTGTTACAACTCATTTTATGGCGGCTAACTATTTTGAGGAGCCTGCAGGTTTTTTCCCACCTTACATTGAAAAATCAGTTGTTTTCCCAGAACTCTACAAAAATAAAAAATAGTAATTAATGTTCGATTTCATTCCACAGGAATACGAAAAGTTAATTAATATTATTTTTTTAGTTGTAACTGCTCTCATAGCTCATCATGGAATTACTTATAGAAATCCTGATGGAGAAAAAGATTTTGTAAGACTGCTTTTTGGATGTATTGCAGCTGTTTATTTTTTTTTAGTACTTTTTAAAGATGTTTTTGGATTAATAAGTTTTTAAAGCTTACTTGGTTTGTGCATCACTTGTCCCTCATCTAATTCTTCTATTTTTAAAATTCTTTCATTTTCCGGTAATTGAAGTTGTTCATTTAGATATAAAGCTCTTTCTTTTACTGAAGAAGATTTAAATTTATAGTTTAGAATAACCGTACCTAAGCCTGGGCCAGCAACTGATTCATAATCTATTCCGAGTGCTTTTACGTAATCTTTTAAAGCTCCCTCATAATCTTCTTTTCTATCTTTTATAATTCCTCGATTGGCATATGCTGCCGCTAAAGTACCTATTCCTGTTTTATCATCATCTTCCAGATTTTTTTCTAAAAAATTTATTAAATAATCGAGTTGATCACTAGCTACTCCATATTGTTTTTGAGAAATATATACTAAAGCTTTACACATAATAGCCCCTCGGTGATTTGGCATTTTTTTAAGCGCTATATCAGCCGCTTCAACCGCTTCATCGTATTTTTTATCTTTTAAACGAATATCGCAAACTTCCGTTTCATAGTCTCCAGGAGGTCTATTCATAAAAGATCTTATAAGTGCCCATACTGTAAACATGACAAATGTTAATATTGCCAAGTATATAATGAACCTCTTTAATACATTCGTATTCATTAATTAAAAACCTGACTTACATAAAGGTAACTAAAAACGACACATAAAAGAACAGAAGTAAGTGTAGCTCGCTTTTTTAAAGTTTTTTTCTCTTCCTCTGAAACTGAACCTTGAGTTTTTTGTTTTTTTCTTACGTATAAAACCCAAATCAATTTCCTTACTGGAAAAAATAAAGCAAAGCTTAAAAGAACAGTCCATATAGGATCATGGAAAGAGATATAAAAAGGTGTCAAATTCATAATAAATTTAATTATATACATGCAATTTTGGAATATATGACATGTATAGTTGTCGACTTATGGCAAATGGCAAATAACAGTATTGAAATTAGCAATTTCAACTATTAGTTGAACACATTTCTTTACAACAAACATTTGATCTATATAGATATAGGTGCATAGTGCAAAAAATAAATGCTTAGAATTTCTATTCTAGGCATTTGTAGTTTTATAGAACAAGTAAAATTTAAAAAAAAAGGGAGGAACCTTTATGTCAGCAAAAGTAACGTGGCTGATAGTGTTCGTACTACTCTACTGGGCGTATTGTATATTCTGGGGAGTAAGAGGAGCACAGATGGCAAAGACAGCATCTGACTATTTTATATCGGGTAGAAAACTGCCGATGTGGGTATTCGTTCTGGCTGCCACAGCTACATCATTTTCTGGATGGACCTTTATGGGACACCCAGGATTAATATATAGGGACGGTTTTCAATATGCATATGCATCTTTTTATGTAATCACAATTCCTTTTACAGGAGTGATGTTTTTAAAAAGACAATGGATACTTGGAAAACGTTTTGGTTACGTAACTCCGGGAGAAATGTTAGCCGATTACTTTAAAGGTGATATGGTTCGTGTTTTAACCGTTGTCGTAGCTTTATGTTTCTCAGTTCCTTATCTAGGTTTACAATTAGCAGCTTCTGGTAAATTATTTAACGTTTTATCAGATGGTATGTGGGGCGTAACAACTGGTACATGGGTACTAGCGGGTATCGTGGCCCTTTACGTAGGATTAGGCGGATTAAGATCCGTGGCCTACGTGGATACATTGCAATGTGTACTTCTATGGTTTGGAATTGTAGCAATAGGTTTTGTTACGTACGACCTCGTTGGAGGTTGGGACGCATTGAACACAGGTTTAGCAAAAGTAGCATTAGTTGAAGGAACCAAATGGGGTAGAACTCCAGATGGTTATTCGGCCTACTTTGCAATTCCGGGAGTCATACAGTTTACAGCTGGATTAGGAAAAGAAACTCCAGTTGGAGGATTGTGGACAGGAGTGATGGTGTTAACTTACATGTTTGCTCTTATGGGCATTCATTCTTCACCAGCATTTTCAATGTGGGCGTTTTCAAACAAAGATCCAGAACCATTTGCACCACAACAAGTTTGGGCTTCTTCATTTGGAATAGGCTTTGCACTATTCTTCTTTACAGCAGCTCAAGGAATGGGAGCGCACCTTTTAGGTGCTGATCCAGTTGTGAATGCAGCAGGAGTAAATATATCTAATGTACTTCCAGAATCGATTGGAACAGGGGGTCAAGGAAATCTTGTACCTTACTTAATCAATACGGTTGGGGATACAGCTCCTTGGTTTGTAGGTCTTCTTGCGGTATGTGCTCTTGCAGCGATGCAATCAACGGGAGCAGCATACATGTCAACTTGCGCATCAATGATCACTAGAGATATCTACAAAAAATTCTTTAAACCAAAAATGACTCACGCAGAACAAAAATTTGTGGGACGTATTTGTGTTGTGGTTGTAGTAGGAGCAGCTTTAATGGTTGCAACATTCTCTACAGATGCACTAGTTCTATTGGGAGGGCTGGCCGTAGCATTTGGTTTCCAAATGTGGGTACCATTAGCTGCTGTTTGTTATTTCCCATGGTTGACAAGACAAGGAGTATCTTGGGGTCTGTTAGCAGGAATTGTAGGTGTTATGCTTACGGAAAGTATTGGTCAAAATTTATTTGGCGATGCTCTTCCTTGGGGTAGATGGCCTTGGACAATGCATTCTGCATTCTGGGGTATTTTCTGTAACCTATTGGTAGCAATACCTGTTTCTTATCAAACACAAAACTCAAGAGAACGAGCACACAGACAAAAATATCATGATTTCTTAGCGGAACACGCTTCTCTTCCAAAAAGTAAGGAAAGTTTAAAGCCTGCTGCTTGGATAATTACTATAGCTTGGTTATTCTTCGGAATTGGACCAGGGGCAGTAATTGGAAATGATATCTTTGGATCACCAAATGATATAACTACTTGGACATTTGGTATTCCATCTATTTGGGCATGGCACATTTTATTCTGGATATTAGGTGTTGGAATGATGTGGTTCCTTGCTTACAAAATGGAAATGTCTACGTTACCGAGGAAACGTGTTAGTGCTCTCATAGATGATATTGGAGATACAGCAAGATCAAGATAAATATCGAAATATTTTATTTTAATTAAGAAGGGCGAGTTATCTCGCCCTTCTTTTTTTGACTTTACTCAAAAATTTAAATTCTAAGAGATTATTTTTGTAATAATTTTATATAATTAACTTCTTTACAAAGTTTAATTAATTAATAGATATTGGAAATACCTTTTGTTAATTTTGCTCTTTGCTTTTTCATCTTTCTTTTCTTTAAAATAATTGTAGAATCTGCGATCGCATGGACTGCCAGCAAAGAGCGTTTCCTCCACTACACAAAAAATTTGATATTGATCTTAATAAAAGAGGAATATCAGTTTATGTTGCTGACTAATCACAAACTGTAATCCATTAGTCTGGTTGTTGCTTTTCATTATTGCCATATTCTTTTTAATTGTTCTTCTCTACCGCAAGCTTTTTTATACATTAAATAATTAATAAAACTTTCCTGGTAATAGTCTTGATGATAGTTTTCAGCTGGATAAAACTTTTCAAATTTTTTTACAAATGTTACAACTTTCTTTCCATTAAATTTTTTTTCAATATTTTTAATAGATTTTTCTATTAATTGTTTCTGTAAATTATTTTGATAAAATACAACTGTTCTATAGCTAAGTCCTTTATCACAAAATTGACCGGCAGCGTCAAAAGGATCTATGTTCGTCCAATATAAATTTAGTAGACGTTCAAAATTAATCTTACTTTGGTCATAGATTATTTTCACTGTTTCAAAATGACCTGTATTTTTATAAGTGACTTCTTTATAGGTTGGATTAGATAGGTTTCCTCCAGAATAGCCCGAAATAACTTCTTGTACACCAATTGCTTTTTCAAAAGACTCCTCCATACACCAAAAACACCCTCCCGCAAAATATGTATGTCTTATATTTCCAGCATTAACAAAATTGATATTGAAAAAAAACAAAACCAGAAACACGTATAGAGATAGTTTTTTCATTATTCATCTGACATCGGACTATTAATCGGTGTTGATATAATAGGTTCTAATTCGTCCTGTGATTGCTCCGATACCGTTTTTATTTCTTTTTTTTCTGCTTTTTTATCTTTAGGGTAGGCAATATTGTTAATGATCTTCGCATCAAATAACGTTACTGAAGGTAATACTTCACGTAATTTTGCTGATGATTTTTGCTTTTTTAAACGCTTTGGATATTTTACATAATTTCTCTTTTTCTTTGTTCTTTTGTGTTTTTGATGACGCTTCCTAGTTTTCCCACTTGATGTTATTTTCATTTATCCCGCCCCTGATTTCTGGTGCTTTGTTATTATATATTCAGTTTAGTCAAAGCTTCCTGAAGTAATTTAACTGACTCTTTATGTTTACCTGTTTTATGAGCCTCTTCGCCATCTTGACGTAATTTTTCAATTTCAGCTACCTGTTTTTCTGACAATTCTTTAGCAGTTGCAAGTTTGGCATCAACTTCTTTCATTAAGACCGGACAAGCACCTGCGTAAGCATAAGAAGTGATCAGAAAGCTTGACAATAAAATCATGACAATTTTTTTCATATTTTCCTTTCTTCTTGAATTTTAAATATGATAGCAAAATATGCTTTAAAAGTCTGCCTGAGCATCGTTTAGCAAAACACAAGCTTTATGAAATTGTATTGAAACGGGGTTTGATTGTTTAATATAGACTTGATAGGCTATGATTGTTTTTTCATCTAAAGAATGTATAATTTACCGTAATAATTATAGTGAAGAATAATAAATTATAATGAATATACAAACTGAACATACCCCTAACCCTTCCAGCCAAAAATTTTTGCCAGGTAAAATTGTAATGGAAAAGGGCACGGCTGATTTCCGCAATATAGAGGAAGCGAAGCGCTCTCCACTTGCTTTAAATTTATTTAAAATTGATGGGGTTGAGGGAGTTTTTTTTGGTTCAGATTTTATTTCAATTACTAAAAGCGATAATCATGAATGGCAAATGCTCAAGTCTTCAATTTCTGAAACTATTATAGAGTACTATAAATCAGGAGCTGCTATCATGCTTCAAGGAGAAGAGGATAATAGTGATACAAGTAATACTGAGGATAGTGAGGCGGTGGTTAAAATAAAAGAGATATTAGAAACTAAGGTAAGACCTGCTGTTGCCAAGGATGGTGGAGATATTACTTTTCAAAGTTTTGACAACGGCATTGTCTATCTTCAGATGCAAGGGTCCTGTTCTGGCTGTCCAAGTTCAACGGCTACCTTAAAAGCGGGCATTGAAAATATGCTCAAACATTATATTCCTGAAGTGCGAGAGGTGCGACCAGTAACTTAAAATAGTAATCATGAAACTATTAGAATGTATTATTCGTGCTGCAATTAATTTTTTTGCTTATCTAATCTTGTCGCTTATAGCGATTTACTGTTTAATTTTCATTGCTAATTTTTTTGCAGGCCAAATGTATACTATAACTCACGGGGAATATTTTCTAATTTGGATTGTAATGGCAGTTTTTATCAGACAAGTCAGCGGAGATATTTCCGTATTATTTTTCAAAAAATCTGAAAAGGAATAATCAATTTAAATATAATCAGTTCCAGGCAGATTGTTAATTACCCTTTTTATTGTCTATAATAAGAGACCCGTGAAAGTAGTATACATATAAGAATAATCATTTGTTCAGGTTTATTGTTTCTGTGAAAAACACATATTATTATCTCAAAATTTAATATTATTAGTGAGATATTTTTTTTGAACTAAACTAAAATATAATTTTGATTGAAAGATAAAATTTGAATAAGATAATTATTGTTGGAGCGGGCTTTGCTGGTTTGCAAACAGCAAAAGGATTGACAACCTCAACTTTTGACGTAACTATTATTGATAAAAATAATTATCATTTATTTCAACCTTTGTTATATCAAGTAGCTACAGCTGGACTTTCACCTGCTGATATTGCTTTACCAATAAGAAACATTTTTCGTTCACAGCAAAATCCTAAGGTGATTTTAGATGAATTAATTGGCATTAACCCTCAACTCAATCAAATTACAACCAAAAACAACACCTACTTTTATGATTTTCTTGTTATAGCCACTGGTTCAGAGCCAAGCTATTTTGGACATGATCAATGGAAAAACTTCTCACCTGGTTTGAAAAATATTAAAGATGCCACTTCTATACGTGCAAAGATATTAAAAGCTTTTGAGAAAGCTGAAAGAATAAAAAATAAGAATGGACTAGATAAACTTATGAAATTTGTCCTTATTGGTGGGGGTCCCACAGGAGTGGAAATGGCGGGAGCAATAGCTGAATTATCAAAAAAAATATTAACAAAAGAATTTACTACCATTGATACAAAAACCGCAAAAATCATTTTATTAGAGGCGGGTCCAAATATATTAGCCACAGCTTCACATGGCTTATCTATTTATGCCAAAAAAACTCTTGAAAGATTTGGTGTAGAAGTTAAGTGCAACACAGCAGTTCAAAATATTTCGGAGGGTTTGGTTGAAACCAATTCAGAAACTATTGAGGCAGAAACGATTATATGGTGCGCAGGTGTTAAAGCTTCGCCAATTAAAAATTGGATAAATGTTAAAACAGATGAAATTGGTCGAGTATTAGTTAACGAAGACTTGTCTATTTCGGACTATTCTAACATTTTTGTTATAGGTGATGCTTCATATGTTAAAAATAAAAACGGCAAACCTTTACCCGGCTTGGCTCCGGTTGCTAAACAGGAAGGAAATTTTGTGGCTGAAGTAATTAAAAAAAATATTCATAACGGCAAACCGCCAAAAAAATTTTATTACAAAAATAGAGGTTACCTTGCTACCATTGGGAGGTCGGATGCAATTGTGGACTTTGGGTGGTTTACTCTAAAAGGTAGGATTGGTTGGATATTTTGGTCCATCATTCATATTTATTTCCTAATAGGTTTTCGTAATCGTCTTATGGTTTTTATTAATTGGCTCTGGTCATACTTAACTTTTAGTAAGGGTGCACGCTTAATAACTGACGATAAATAAACTATAATCCTTGCCTGATTAATAATAATACAGTAGTCATACTGAAAAAATTTGTGGAAACATTGTAAAATAAATCGAGTAAATTACTAAATGGAAAAAATGTCGATTAGATTAAATGTAATTGATAGGGAAGGTAAAAAAACGGCTATTGATATTGCAGAAGGTACAACTATACGAGATGCAATAGAGGAAAAATTATCTCCCGATAACTACGGTGTCTGTGGAGGAAATTGTGTCTGTGGTACTTGCCATGTGCATGTTATCCCTAGTGATTTTGAAAAACTGAAAGCGGTTGAAGATGATGAAATTTCAACCTTAAAAGAAGAGGCCATTAAACCAACTACACATTCTAGACTTGGTTGCCAGGTTGAACTTAAAAAAGAGTATAATAATATTACAGTTACTATTGCTCCAGATTAGTATTATTCGTTTACTTTTTGAGATAAATTATGGTGTTTAATAATTTTCTTAGGGTGATCGTCTTTTTTTTAGGTTTATTTATCTTTCTTCCGTTATTTAATTCTTAATCTCCTTTTCCTGGTTTTTCACTGAAATGTTTAAACTTATCCGGGACACCGCGCCATTTTTCTTGGTCTTTAGGTACATCCTCTGCTCTTTTTTTAGTAATATTTGGCCATAGATCGCCGTATTTTGTATTATGCTCAACCCATTTGCTTGCTTCCTCTTCAGTATCGGGCTTGATTGCATCTATAGGACATTCTGGTTCACAAACCCCGCAATCTATACACTCGTCAGGTTTAATCGCGAGCATATTTTCACCTTCGTAAAAACAGTCTACCGGACATACCTCTACACAATCCATTAATTTACATTTGATACAGTTGTCATTAACAATATAAGTCATATTTTATTTCATTGAATTTTTTTCAACTTCAACTTTACTATGATTAATTTGCTATCGCGATGCATTTATTTTTTATATTTTGCAGCTTCTTCTGATCCACCAGTTGCACTTCCTTTAGTATAAGAATGTGCTCCCATACCTGCAAGTTGACCATCTTTAACAATTAGATATGGATCTCTAATTGGTTTTTTATCAAAGAAACATTCTAATATTTCTCTTGTGCCCGCGGCATATCTTG
>Ga0208879_1002891_pt1 | contig 14602 bp, 8 predicted proteins | sample Knorr_S15_td_Bot_FD_185605 | JGI IMG/M metagenome (GOLD analysis project Ga0208879, IMG submission 185605) | Marine microbial communities from Southern Atlantic Ocean transect - Knorr_S15_td_Bottom_ad_5009_LV_A (SPAdes) (version 2) | ecosystem: Environmental > Aquatic > Marine > Oceanic | place... | reverse complement strand
CGGCCCACGTCAAACCGGCATCGTTGAACGCCTTTACCTCACCGGCCATTTGGTTGAACAACCCCTCGATGCTGTTGAACCCATCCAAACCGGTGACATTGTGCACCAGTTCGTGCAGCACTTCCCACTCCGGCATCGCGTCGCCGGGCGGCTCGAGGGCTTTTGTGAACTTCTGCACGCGCCCTTTCACGTTCGTGAACGTCCCGCGTTTCTCAGCGTGCGCGCAGCCCGGCAGCAGATAGTCGGCCTTCCTCGTCGTGGCGTTGGGCAAAATGTCGCTGACGATCAGCAGCTTCAATTTGCCGAGCAGTTTGGCGTCGATGCCGTGCTGCGTGACGTCCTCACCGTACACGATCAGCGTCGTAATTTTGCCGGCCGCGATGCCCTTGGCGATGGCACCCAGCTTCGAGCCAACCCGCTGGGTCGTGATGCCGGTCAACTGCGCACCAGTGGTGTTCGGGTTGCGATCGCCGGCGACGAGCAGGTGGTCGGCCTGGCCATTGCGCGGCACGGAGTCGGTCAACGCCTTGAAGCGCTTGGCCAATTTGTTCAGCAGAAAAAGCTCCTCGTTGGTTTGCCGCGCCGACGCGACGATCGCGACCGAGCCTTCGGCGGCCTTGGCTAAGTGCCCGGAAATCTCCCGCAACGCGCTTGGCCAAGTGGTGTCGCCCTTCGGCCCGCGCAGCTTGGCCAAGCGATCGTCGCGGCCGATCCATTTGTAATCAAGCCGACCGGTGTCGCACATCCAATCACTGTTGACCGCGTCGTTTTGGCGCGGCTCGTAGCGGTACATCCTGTTTTCGCGCGAGCCAATGACCGTGTTGCAGCCGGTGCCGCAGCCTGTGCAAAGGCTCTTGGTTTCCTTGAGAAACCAAACACGCATTTGGAAACGAAAATCATCCGACGTCAACGCGCCGACCGGACAAATATCGACGGTGTTGAGCGTGTAATTATTGTCGAACGGCTCGCCGGGATAAGTCGAGATCGCGTTGTAGCTGCCGCGGTTCACGATGCCCAGCGCGTCGTCGCCTGCGATGTCGGCGGTGAAGCGGATGCAGCGGGTGCACAACACGCAGCGCTCGGCGTCGAGCGTGATGCGCGGGCCAAGGTCCACCGCCTTGGGCTTGTGCACCTTGACCTCGGCAAACCGGCTCTCCGCTTGGCCGTGTTCGACCGAGTATTCCTGCAGCTTGCACTCGCCGGCCTGATCGCAAATCGGACAGTCGAGCGGGTGGTTGATCAGCAGCGACTCGAGGACCGCCTCGCGCATCTCACGGGTTTCCGGGCTGCTCGCATAAATCTCCATTCCGGAAATAATGCCGGTCGCGCAACCGATGACACCGCGCGGCATCTCCGGCTCGTATGGAAGCTGCAACGGGGAAATTTTTGGTGAGCCGTCCTCGTTCATCGGCGGCTTGCCATCGGGGCCGGGGCGTCCCGGCATGCCCACGTGCACGAGGCACATCCGGCAGTTGCCGGCTACCGGCAGCTTGGGGTGATAACAGTAATGTGGAATCTCGACGCCGGCGTGCTTGCAGGCCTGCAGGACGGTGGTCGGCTCCGGGTTGCCCTCCCAGTTCGGCGTGGTTCGCGGCACCTCCACGGCACGGCCGTCCACTTTCACCGTGACGGTTTCGACTGCCGGTTCTGTCTGCATGGCTGCCATCGCTATTCCGTTGCGCCCTCCCCGTTGCGCTTGGCCAATCGGGTCTCGTCCTCGGCGCCGCGTTTCTCAAAATCGTCGCGGAACTTGTCCACGAAACTCAGCACCGGCCAGGCGCACGCCTCGCCGAACGCGCAAATTGTCCGGCCCTGTATATTTTGCGCGATATGCCGCAAATAATCGGCGTCGCCCCGGCGCGCCTGGCCGCTGCGCATACGCTTGAGCGCCTTGGCCATCCAGAGCGAGCCTTCGCGGCACGGGGTGCATTGGCCGCAGCTCTCATGCGCGTAAAAGTCGGACAGGTTGCCGAGCGCCTCAATGATGTCCACCGAGTCGTCCAGCACTATGATGGCGCTCGAGCCGGACATCGAGCCGCACTTCATCAGCGTGTCGAAGTCGTACGGGATGTCGAGCAGGCCGAGTTTCTGCTCGATAACCGCGCCCCACTTGTCCTTGCTTTTGATGTTAAACTTTTCGCCGGCGCGGAACACTTTCGACGACGATCCGCCGGGGATGATCGCGCGCAGTTTGCGGCCATCGCGCAGCCCTTGGCCAAAGTTTTTGTGAAAAATCAACTCGCCAAGGGTGGCTTTGCCGACCTCGATCTCGTAGTAGCCGGGGCGCTTGACGTTGCCGCTCAAGCTGACGATACGCGTGCCGGTGTTGGCCACCGTGCCCAGCGAGGCGTACTCGTCCCCGCCCATCTCCATCACGTGCCGGACGTTGCAGAGCGTCTCGACGTTGTTGACGATGGTCGGGCACATGTACAGGCCAAGCACGGCCGGGAAGTACGGCGGCTTGATACGCGGGTATGGCCGCTTGCCCTCGAGCGACTCGATGAGGGCGGTTTCCTCGCCGCAAATGTACGCGCCCGCGCCGCGGTGCACGTGGATCTCAAGATCGTAGCCGGTGCCGCAAATGCCCCTGCCGAGGAAGCCATTGGCCCTGGCCTCGTCGATGGCTCGGTTGAGGATTCTTGCGCCCTCGGGAAATTCGCCGCGAATGTAAATGTAGGCCAACTTCACGTCGTTGGCGTAGCACGACAGGATCATGCCCTCGATGAGTTGGTGCGGATCCTTGTGGAGAATCTGCCGATCCTTGAACGTGCCCGGCTCGGATTCGTCGGCGTTGCAGATGAGATAAACCGGCTTGCCGGACTTGCGGTTGACGAAATTCCACTTCATGCCGCACGAGAAGCCAGCGCCGCCGCGGCCCCGCAGCCCGGAGACCAGCACCTCCTTGCGGATGTGCGCCTGGGGCGTCACCACGCCGCCCCCGGTTTTCCTCGGCTTGAGCCGGAAAACCTTTTTCAAGGTCTTGTAGCCGCCGTGTTTCAGGTAACACTGGATGTCACTCGTGTAACCCGCCTCATCGACGTGCTTCAAAACCAGTTTGTATTCTTTCGGCATTCAGCTATTCGAGCCTTGACTCACCCGGCCCGTTGTCAATATGTATTCCCGCGCGACGTTGCCGAATGGTGTAACGGTAGCACAACGGTCTCTGACACCGTTTGTCTAGGTTCGAATCCTAGTTCGGCAACCATCTTCATTCGTCGTATTTCTCCAGGATTTCATCCGCGCCGTCGTTCGTGACGTTCTCGTAAAAGTCATCGTTGCACATCATCACCGGCCCGGTGCCGCAACTGGCCAGGCACTCGGCGTACTCGACACCGTATTTGCCGTCCTTCGTCCGCTGCAAGCCGGGCGCACCCGCGTCCAGGCCAAGCCTCTCGCAAATATGCCCGTGCAGCCTGCTGCTCCCGGCCAGGGCACAACTCAACGTGCGGCAAACCCGTACCACGGTTTTCCCTGGGTCATGTTCCCGCAGCATCGGGTAAAAGGTCACCAACTCGTGAATGTTGATCGGCTGCAACTCCAGCTTGTCCGCGGCCCATTTTTCCGCCTTGCGGGATATGTGCCCGAACTCATCCTGCAACGCGTGGAGCACCATCAGCGACGCGCTGCGCTTCTCCGGATAGTTCTTAACCAGCCGGTTGATTTCCCGCTCCAGTTTTTTGGGGACTTCAAAACTCATCGGTCGCACTCCCCCATCACAAAATCGAGCGACCCCAAAATCGCCACCACGTCGCTGATCATGTGCCCCGGCAGGGTGTGCGACAGGATACTCAGGTTCGCGAACGAGGGCGCGCGGATCTTCAACCGGTACGGCACGCCGCCGCCCTTGCTGAAGATGTAAAAGCCGAGTTCGCCCTTCGGGTTTTCGGCGCCAAAATAAACCTCGCCGGCCGGCGCGTCCTGCCCCTGCGTCACCAGCATGAACTGGTGGATCAACTCCTCCATGCTCGAGAGCACCTTCTGTTTGTCCGGCAGAATGATCTTGCCGTCATCGACATTGACCGGGCCGCCGGGCAGCTTGGCCAAGCACTGGTCAAGCAGGCGCACGCTTTGGCGCATCTCCTCCATTCGCACGAGGTAACGGTCGTAACAGTCGCCGACTTCGCCGTACGGCACGTCGAAGTCGAGTTGATCGTACACGAGATACGGATGTGCCTTGCGCAGATCGTACTCCATGTTGCTGCCGCGCAGGTTCGGGCCGGTCAGGCCAAAATCGATCGCGTCCTCCCGGTTGATCACGCCAACGTCACGGGTTCGATCAACGAATATCTTGTTACGCGTCAGCAACTTGTCGGCCTCGCCGATGGCCACGCTAACCTCTTGGGTGAACTTGGCCAACTCGTCCGTCCAGCCCTCCGGCAGATCACGGGACAACCCGCCGATGCGCGTGTACGTTGTCGTGAACCGCGCGCCGGTGAGCGCCTCGATAAGGTTGTAGATTTTCTCACGCTCGGTGAACGTGTGCAGAAACACCGTCAACGCGCCGACGTCCATCGCGAACGCCCCGAGGCCAAGCAGGTGCGCCGAGATGCGGGCCAGTTCGCAGCAGATCACGCGGATATATTGGCAGCGCTCCGGCAGCTTGTCGTGAATGCCGAGCAGCTTCTCCACCGCCAGCGAGTAGGCGACGTTGTTGGCCAAGGGCGCGAGGTAGTCCAGCCGATCCGTGTACGGGATAAACTGGTTGTACGTCATGTTCTCAGCGATCTTCTCGTCGCCGCGATGCAGGTAACCGATTTCCGGGTCAGCCTTCGTGATGATCTCGCCGTCGAGTTCGAGTACCAACCGCAACACGCCATGCGTCGCCGGATGCGACGGCCCCATGTTCAGGATCATCTTCTCGCCCTGCACATCCCGCAAATCGTCCACCGCCTGCGCCGAGCGCGCCGCCGAATCCTTCACCTCGATTTGCTGAGTCGCCGTCATCGATCAGCCTTCGGGGTTGCGCTCTCGTGGTTCGCGCGCAGTCGAGTCCTCGCCGCTGGCCACGGTGACGAATGGCCCGCCCTCGAGCGGTGCCGGGTCGGAGAACGCCACGTCCGGCATCTCGCTTGGCTTGCCGGCCAAGGGGAAATCCTTTCGCAACGGAAAATAAGGGTAGCCCTCCCACATCAGGATGCGGCGCAAGTCGGGATGCCCGGCGAACCGGATGCCCATCATGTCGTACGCCTCGCGCTCGTGCCAGTTGGCCGTGCGCCAGACAGATGATACCGTCGGCAACTCGGACTCCTCCTCACTCACGCTGGTCTTCAGGCGTAAATGGCAAAAATGCTCGTAGCCGTAAATGTGATACACCGCCGTCCATCGCGGGGCCTCTTCGTAATTGTCGATGGTGGTGAGGTCGACGAGAAAATCGAAGCCCTGTTCCGCCTTGGCGAACTGGCAGACCTCGGCAATTCGCGAGGCGTCCGACACTTCTAGCGTCAACTCACCGCGAAACTCCACCGGGCCGGAGACGATCCCCTTGAACTGTTGCTTGAGCGTATTGGCCAGTTGCTTCGCGGTCATTCGCGTCTCAGGTGACAACCGCCTCTCTCGCTCGGGCTGGCTTGGCATCCTTGATGTGAGGCTCGTTTGAGATTTTGGACTGAAGCCGCATGAATCCCTCAAGCAACGCCTCCGGCCGAGGCGGACAGCCGCTGATGTAAACATCGACTGGCAAAATCCGATCCACCCCCTGCAACACAGCGTAGCTGCGGTACATGCCGCCGGTCGAGGCGCACGCGCCCATCGCGATCACCCACTTCGGCTCCGGCATCTGGTCGTAAATCCGCTTCACCGCCAGCGCCATTTTGTAAGTGACTGTCCCGGCGACAATCATCAGGTCGGATTGCCGAGGCGAAAACCGCATCACCTCAGCGCCGAACCGGGAGATGTCGAACCGGCTCGCCCCCGCTGCCATCAACTCGATCGCGCAACAGGCCAAGCCCATCGGCATCGGCCAAAGCGAGTTTTTGCGGAACCAACTGGCAGCGGCGTCCAGGCGGGTATGAACCACGTCCCCTTCAACCTTGGAATTATAGCCTATTTCAGTACCGCTCATAATGGCTTCATAACGCCTACGGCAAACCTACATCCGCCAGTTGCGACCGTCAAAATGAATTTGTGAAAAATTTCACAAAGTCGCCTTCCATCACGTCGATGGGGCGCGTATCCAACCTCGACTGCGCTTGGCCAAGCGGTCAGCGATTCAGGCGGATTCGAAAAAAACGGGCTTTTTCGCCGGGTTGAGGCGTTGGGTTGAACTCGACGCTACCCCCATTGCCCTTAATGACTTGAGCCTCGTCCCAGTCGCTCAAGTTTGTTGAAGCCTCGACGATGTAGGTTTTTTGAAGTTTTGAGTCAAAAACTATGGTAAACGGACTTTCTTTAACGTTCAAGTATATAAAATCGTTCGTATTTTTGCTTGAATCTACTTTTAACGTTACCCATGCGCCAGGGTATTGGTGTGCTTTTCCAAATAGTGCGAAGCTGAGGTCTGAGCTGATGCGACTGGCTTGGTGCACTTCCGCTGCGATGATGTTTTCTCCCTTGGCCAAGCGGCTGCCGTCCACCTCGAACGTGGCGTATGCGTTCTCGTCCACGATCGTGCTGCTGGCGAAGGTGGTATGCCGGGCAGTGCGCGAAAGATTGCTGTCACGGTACACTTCCGTGCCGTTCAAGTAAACAGCCGACGCGTCGTCGCGGAGCAGCTTGAAAGTCAGCCGGTCGATCAGCTCGACAGCGTCCACGTCGAAAGTCTGCCGGAAATAGACCGTGGCGCGTTTGCTGTCGGGGTTGGTGCCGTAGCTCACTTCCGTCGCCTCGTTGCCGTTGCCGTAGCCCAGCAAGCCCGGCCCGGCCTGCCAGTCGCTGTCGTCAAAGCCTGGCTTGGCCCAGTTGCGGCTGGGCGCAGTCGCTCCGTCGTAATAGCGCCACTCGCCGCCGACCGACACGACCGCCCTCTCCAGCGTCGCTCCGGCGTTGGCCAGTCGATAGAGGAAACGATCGGTACCGGTGTATGCCTCGTCCGGCGTGTAGTCGAACGTGCCATCGGGCCGAAAGGTCAATCGGCCGTGTTGCGGCTTGGCCAGAAGTTGAGCGTTGGTTGTCAGCGACACACCGGCGTCGTTGGCCAACACGCCCTCCTCACGCTTGGCCAAACGCAGCGTACCGCCCGGCTCGACAGCAAACTCATCCGCCCGGGCCACCACCAGGCCCTCGGCCAGAGTCGATGTCTTTTGTGTGTCCACCGACCAGCCGGTGCCGAGTTTGTTTTTCGCGTACAGCCGATAGTACAAGACCGACCCGGCGGCCAAGCCGTCAACCCGGTGTCGGAGTTGGTCGTCGGCATCGGGCGTCACCTCACGGGAGTAATCCCACTTGGCGGCGTCCGGGCCGCCGTCGCTTTTACCCCAGACGAAATACACCTTCGTGGTGGCCGCCACCCCGGCCAGGTGGCCCGCGAGCGTGACCGACTCCGACGTCCGCTCGGCCGGCGGCTCGCAGACGACCTTCGGCAGGCGCGATTTGCCGCTGGCTGTGGCGACGATCTCGGCGACGATCAGCATGTCGGAGCTGGTCAGGCCGCCATTGAGCCCGTGGATGGCGAGGACGTTTTTACCGGCGTGCAATCGGTCCCTGTGCGCGGTGATGTCGAACGGCTCGAAACGCACCGCCAGTGAATCGTCGTGCGTGGTTGTTGCACCGGAGTTCCACTGCGGGTTTGGCGGCGCGTTGGCGGACGCCACCCGTTTGCCGTTGAGATAGGCGACGAAACCGTCGTCGTATTTCATGCTCAACTTGAGTTGCCCAATCGTCGCTGGATCGTCGAGATCGAACGTGTACCGCAGGTAAATCGACTCGGTTTTGTTGTACATCTGCGTGCGGAAATTCAGCGCGGAACTGATGAGGGACTGGTAGCCACTGCCGCGCTCGTAGCCGGCCCCGTTGCGGCCGCGTTTCCAGGTAGCGTCGTTGAAATCGACCGCCGTCCACGAGGCATCGTGACGGTCGCTGGTCGGCACCCAGGCGCGGGCGTAATCGTTCGATTTTAGCAGCGTGTCGCTCGAACCGGCCACGATGATTTGGATGATGCCTTTGCTCCGTTGGCCAAGCGCGTCCTCGATTGTGTACTCGATCACCCCGGTGCCGCTGGCCGAGTTCTTTGTCTTGAACGTCAGCAGGCCGTTCGGGTCGTTGCGCCGCCGGCCATCGCGCATCACCGGCGAGCGATGCACGGTCAGGCTGCCCAGTTGGCTGGCCCTCGAGCGAGCGCTATAAAGACGGAAACCACCGGGGAAATAGTCCTGCCCATCGCGCCCAGCGCCGGTGGTGCCGACGGCGATGACCGGCTCGGTCTTGAACGCGCCCCGCAGCCCGGCCGCGTGGTCGTTGGCCAGCGGATTGAAACTCACCGAATCCCCTGGGCTCAGGTACAGCACATCCGGTTCGGCGACCGGTGGCTCGTTGATATAGTTGAGCTTGAGGGTCTGCCGTTTCCCACCGGCGCGGTACTGGATTTTTTCGCTGCCCGTGGCGTCGGCGCTCACGCGCAGGATGTACACCGCCGAGTCGCTGATCATCTCGTGCAGGAGCGACTGCTTGGGCGAGCGCACCTGGCTGATGCTGCCTTCGCCGGGAAGCTTGAGCGTGCGCGCCTGGCCGGCCGCGACGTCCATCTCGAACGCATTGCCCTCGGGGTCGCCGACGACCACAGCGACGTCGCCCTTGTGCAGCCAGCCGCGCCCGACATTGCCGCGCACCGAGTAGCTGAACCAGGCGGTGCCCGCGAAACCGGTCGATGGCATGAACACCGCCCGGCCGTCCTCGACAGCAACCGACCCGGCGTAACGCGGCGTAACGCGGCCGACCTCCGCCAGCGTCAGGCTGTTCTCCTGCCCGCGATGAACCTGTTTCAAGTCGTTGGCCAATACATCGTAACGAATCTGCTCACCCGGCGCGGCCCAGGCGACGTCGTCCACGGCGAACGGCATCTCGGCCGGGTTGCGCATCGTCGCCGGCCCGGCGAGTCGCCCGCGGGCCCGATTGTAAATCTGCGATGCCGCCGTGAACTCCTGCCCCTCGATATCCCTGAAAAACGATCGCTCCTCGGTGGTGTACTGCGCGTTCATGATGCCGCCGAGCGAATGCGACGAGCCGAACACATGCGCCATCTCGTGGCAGGTCAACGCCCAGCCGAAGCCGGCCCTCATCACGCCCACCCCGTTGCGCGTGTGGAGCGCGTCTTGGTAGGCGATGCCTATTGTGCCGCCGCTTAAGCCGTCCCCGAAACGAATCGCCACCGTCTGCCCGTAAGTGGCCTCGGGCCGCCAACGCTGCACCCATTCCTGAAACTCATCCAGTGTCGAGCCGTTGTCATCGTATGGGATGTCGTCGTAGTCGTCCGAGTCCGGCGTGAGGATCAGTTCCTGCACCAGCAGCCGGACACCCAGCTGGTTCTCGTAAATCGCCGCGACATTGGCCATCAGCGCAAGGTGCTGGCTGGCGACTTTCGTGAGGTGGTTCTTCAAGTTTAAGCCGGTGGCCGACTTGTCGAGCGCGACGATCACCGTGGCCACCTTCAGCGACGCCTCGTAGCGCGGCGGGTTGGCCGGGCTGCCGAGCACCAGCGTCGGCGCGCCGGTCACCGGGTCAAGCCCCGAGCTGGCCATCGCCGGGAAATCCTCCGACGGCTCGAGCTTGGCCGGTTCAGCTTGGCTCCAGTCCGGCTTGGCCAGGTCGCCGCCGAGCGACATCGTCCGGTACGAGCCGATCCGCGGATCACGCACGCACGCCAACTCCGGCAGCGAACTCGTAAGCGCCTCGAACAATCCGCCATCGGCGCCGCGCAACTGCACTTGGCCGCCGTTGGCCAAGCGCACCACACCGGCGACGGAGCGGTTAGCCAAAGCCAGCGTCGCCGTGTGCACCTGACCGTCGTCGCCGACTGCTCGGCCCTCGAAAATCCGCAGCTCGGCGTCAAGCCGGCCCGCTTGGCCAAGCGTCGTGCGGTAGCCGTCGGCGAGCAGCGGGAAGTCGCGGAACGAAAAGTCGAGCGGCTCGCGCCCGGGCAGTTGCAGCCGCAGCGCTTGGCCACGGTCAATCGCCTCGGCCAACCGAGATTCGTCCTCGTACTTCGTACTTCCTACTCGAACTGGCCACGAGGTTTTTTCGAGGACGAGAGACGAGGTATCGAGGACGAGAGACGAGGTACGAAGACGAGTACGATCGGCGATCTCAACCTGACCCGAATTCCACTCATCGCGGCTCGTAAAAACCCCCACGGCCAATCCGACCGCCAACAGTGCAACCCCATATTTTTTTGTTTGTATCATTTTTGTCTGCGCTTGGCTTTGGGTTGCTTTTGCGTGTCTCTGCGCTTGGGGGAATGATCCGGTTTTTGGCCTCTTCGGGGCTTGCGTGAGCGGCTCGTGTTTTTCTTTTTGCCCTCGGACGGCTTGGTTTTGATGACGCGAAAGTCGGCCTGTTTTTTCTGCAAATCAATCGCTTCGATTTCTACTTTTAGTTGGTCGCCCGGGGCGATCTCGTTGCCGCGTTGCCGGCCAATCAGGCGGCCGCGCTCCGGCACGAACCGATAATGGTCGTCGCTCATGCTGAAGCGTTTGACCAGGCCTTTGAGGCCCAGTTCGGTGATGTCCACCATCGCACCAATGTGGCGCACGTCGGTGACCATTGCCGTGTACGTCTCCGGTTTTTTGCGGTCGAGTTGCCGCTGAAGATGTGTCAGCAGCTTGATGATTTTGCTGTCGATCTCGGCGTCGGCGGAGTTGCGCTCGGTGAGCGAAATGTGGTCGGCCGCCGTGGCGAGCGCGGTGTCATCGAGCTTGGCGTGCTGGTACACGATTCGGTGCACGATCAGGTCGGCGTACCGGCGGATCGGCGAGGTGAAGTGCACGTAGTCGTCCTTGGCCAGGCCGTAGTGGCCGATCGGCTCCGTCGAGTAGCAAGCGCGTTTCATGCAGCGCAGGTAGCCGATCCGGAAGACGTCCGCAAGCAGGTGGCCCTTGAGGCCCGCGAGAAATTTGCCGGCCTGTTTTTGGTCGGCCAGGTTGCCGGCGCGCACCCCCATCAACGCCGCCCGCGCCCGGAGGTCGTCGAGCTTCTCGGTGTCCGGCTTGTCGTGGACGCGGTGGATCGCCTTGACGCGTCGCCGCTTGATTTCCTTCGCGACACCCTCGTTGGCCAGGAGCATGAATTCCTCGATCAACTGGTGCGACACGTCGTTCTCCACCCGGCGCACCTCGCTCAGTCGGCCCTTGGCATCGAGCAACACCTTGTGCTCCGGCATGTCGAGATCCAGCGCGCCCGCCCGGAAGCGCGCCTGCCGCAGTTTTTGCGCGAGGCGATGGGCGTCGTGCAGCATGCGCTCGATGTCGCCGGCCGGTTCGCGACTGAGGATCGCCATCGCCTCCTCATACGAAAAACGGCGTTTCGAGCAGATAACCGTCGAGTGAAACTTGGCCTGCTCGACCTGCCCGTTCCCGCTCAGCACAAACTCCACGCTGCGCGCCAGCCGATCCACCCCCGGCTTGAGCGAGCACAGCTCGTTGCTCAGTTCCTCGGGCAGCATCGGGATGACGCGGTCAATGAGATACGTCGAGTTGCCGCGCTGCCGCGCCTCCTTGTCGAGTGCGCTCTTGGGGGTGACGTAGTGCGACACGTCGGCGATGTGCACCCACAACCGCCAGCGCCGCCCCTCGATGCGCTCCAGCGAAATGGCGTCGTCGAAGTCACGCGCATCGACCGGGTCAATCGTCACGACGCAGTGCTTGCGGCAATCCCGGCGGCCTTTGCGGTCGGCCTCCGTCACTTTCGCGCCCAAGCGCCGGGCCTCGGCCTTGACCTTGCCCGGGAAGCGCGTCGGCAACTCGTACTGCCGGATGACCGACTCGACATCGACGCCCGGCGCGCTTGGGCTGCCGATCACCTCGAGCAGTTTGCCCTCCGGCGCGTTGTGGCGCGACGGCCACTCGGTGATCTCGACCACCACCCTGTCGCCGCGACGGGCCTTGGGCTTGGCCTCTTGGCCAAGCTTGGGCAGATAAATGTCGTGCGTGATGCGCGGGTCGCTCGGCACGACGTACCAAAGCTGCCGCGACTTCTCCAGTGTGCCGACCACCTGCGCGCGGGCGCGCTCGAGCACCTCGACCACCCGGCCGCTTAGCCCCGACGGCGCGCGCCGGCCACGGTCCTGTAGGCGCTCGGTCGATGCCGGGCGATCCACCAACACCAGCACTCTGTCGTTGTGCATCGCGGTGCGCGCGGCGTTGGGCGCGATGTCGATCGAGGGCTGCGTCGCGTCGGTGGTGACGACCCGTCCGCCGCCCCGGCGGTTCATCAGGATTCGCCCGGCGACCAAGTCCTCGTCGCCCGGCAGCGCGAAACACTTGTCGGGCAGCCGCACCACCCGGCCCAAGCGCACGAGGTTGCGTAATTCAGCCCGCACATCCTTGGCTTGCGCTTGGCCAAGCTCGAGTTTTGTGGTGATGTCATCCGCCCCGGACGGGACATATTGTTTGCGCCCCAACAGGCGCAGAAGTCGATTTTCAAGATTCATCAGGTGATGGGCGGCTCAGAGCCGGCCAAACCTCCGGCGCGCTTCCAGCAATTTCATTGCCACCGGCACGCTTGTATCCCGCAGCGCAAGCCCCCACAACGTTAACATTCCAAAAACTCAGGATAACTTGAGGGCAGATTTAACAGGTACAAATACATAACGAGAAAGAGACCACCGGAAAAGTAACCGCCTTTTTTACTGGAACCATGACGCCATGACTCCTTGAAACGGGATGACGATTGAACACCGAAAAAACCGTGGTGCCACTTCACAAACAGGAAACAGGGACGCTCTTTTTTGCGTGACACTCACGCGAATCGAGTGAAAATCACGCTATGCGACGTCGCTTCGCGGCTTGAAGTTACCCTTATTATCCCTCAAAAAGAATGGCATTTTGTGTGCTATTTTTTTTTTAGTTTGGCGTTGACAACGGTTCAATTGGACACGAAGCTTCGCCTCCGTTTTACCAATAAAGGTGAAGTGTTAGCTGTTAACAAAACATATTAAACCGAGAACCGCATCATGAAGCGTTATCAAAAAAACAAAGTCGGGGCCTTCACGCTCATTGAGCTGTTGGTCGTTATCGCAATCATCGCCATTCTGGCCGGCATGCTCCTGCCCGCTTTGGCGAAGGCAAAGGCAAAGGCACAGCGCATCGCCTGCGTAAACAACCTCAAGCAGGTTGGCATCGCCACTCGCATCTACGCGACGGATAACCAGGATCGGTTCCCGTGGCAGGTGTCAGAGGTGGAAGGAGGTTCCGCCGAATACTTGGCCAAGGGTAAGGCATTGGAAGGTTGCAGGCACTGGCAGGCACTCTCCAACGAGCTGAGCAACCCCAAAGTGATTAGGTGCCCGCGTGATGGCAACCGCACACAAGCCAACGGCTTTATGAATGGCAAGCCCCGCGGTGCTGCCGGCAAAAATGTTGTTCCGTTTTGCGTAGGAACAGCAAAAAAACATAGTAAGGGCACGTTAAGCTACAGCTACTTCCTCGGCAAGGGGGCCGACGAATCCAAGCCGAACAACATCCTGGCCGGCGACCGCAACATCATGTTCGGCAAGTACAACAACGACAACGACAAAAAGGCAGCTCACATCATATTCAAGAAAAAGTTCACAGCCAAGAAGTTGCCGCAGTGGACCGAGAGCCTGCATGAGAATCAGGGCGATCTCCTTTTGTCCGACTCATCCTGTCAGCAGGCCAGCGCCTCAAGACTCAGTCAATACATGATCGACTCGAGCGACGCGAACAACGAGATGATGTTCCCGAGCGGGATGTAATTCATCCAATCATTCTTACAAAGACCCTCCCGAACGGGAGGGTCTTTTTTTGTCTTCTGAGTGCGGCGACTCCGCTTTAGAGGAAAACGGGACACCGATGAACGCAGATAACAGGGTATTAAAATGAAAGAACAATCCTTGAAATCCGTGTCTGATTTACTTCATGGCCGCTTGGCCAAGCGCAAAACTGACTCGAATCTCCCCACATTTGCATTTGACTTAACGGGCGGGCGAATCTAACTTGCGCCCGTGCCAAGTCATCGTGTCAATATCCGCTTGGCCGGCTTTGGTAAAGATATTAAACTCATGAAAAATACACCTGTTCGTAACACACTGGGAACCAAGGTCATACTTGGCTTCACGCTGATCGAATTGCTGGTGGTGATCGCCATCATCGCCATCCTGGCCGGCCTGCTCCTGCCGGCGTTGTCTCGCGCCAAGGACAAGGCCCACAACGCCATCGACTGGAATAACAACAAGCAAATCATGCTGGCGCTGAACATGTTCACCGGCGACAACGAGGAGTATCTGCCGCACCCCACCTGGGGCGGCAACGGGAGCGGCCCCACCGGCTGGGCTTACGCCGGCAGCGGACCGGAAAACTCCACGAAATCCCCCGCCGGCGGCAGATGTAATGTGCCCGCTCACAACTGGAAGGGCACAACAGCAATGACAGCGTATCAAGGAAACCCCGGCATAGCTGGTTTAGCGAAACAGCTGGCTGGTCAGTACGAATCCTTC
>Ga0208879_1002889_pt1 | contig 14612 bp, 14 predicted proteins | sample Knorr_S15_td_Bot_FD_185605 | JGI IMG/M metagenome (GOLD analysis project Ga0208879, IMG submission 185605) | Marine microbial communities from Southern Atlantic Ocean transect - Knorr_S15_td_Bottom_ad_5009_LV_A (SPAdes) (version 2) | ecosystem: Environmental > Aquatic > Marine > Oceanic | place... | reverse complement strand
CCTCACGGTTTCCTGCGGAATAAGACCCCTCCTGTTTTTTCTGGGGTGGATCATAATAAGTATCACCGTCCAGGTCTAAGGTAACCGTCTCAGTGGAATCCCATAAGCCATTGCCTTCGCCTGCGTCCTGGGTGTTGGGTTCATCGTCTTCACCGTAATCTTGAAATACCTCACCCTCGTACCAAAATGTCCAGAGTCCGTCCCGGACACCACTGGTATAGTTTCCTTCTGTTTGAAGCGCGCCGCTTCCGTAATTTGTTTTCACCAATCCGTCGTTTTGGGCAATCGCCACCGATGACAGAATGATGGAAATAACCATTAATTTCCGCATGGTCAATTCCTCATTATCAGTCTATGAATAAAGGGGAGTTTTTTAGATGAAGAGTTGATTCATCCCTCTCTCGGATACCATTTGTCGCAAAAGTTTAGGTAACGATGCATTAAAGTCAAAAAATTGCGTAAAAATATCAATCGGCCTTATTCAGGCGAATCCAAAAACTTTGACCGAATTTATCATTTAAATTAATGAGACCCTCATTGGAATTATTGGTGCCCAGGAACGCGGTCTCGGTCTCGAATTTATTATTGGTGCGCAAATATCCTCCTCCGTCACGGCCATTACCCAGGAAAGTGGTCATTTTCCCAAATTGGTTATAGGTTCGAAAATAACCGCTCCCTAAAAATGTACCTGTTTCGCCAGCAAAATCATAGACTCTCATTTGGCCGGAACTATCAGCTCCCGTGCCCAAGTAAACAGTTTCCTGGCCATCGAAGTTGTAGGTGCGCAAATAACCGCCCCCACTGGATCCTGTGCCCAAAAACAGGGTTCTTTCACCATATTGATTATAAGCCTGGAAATATCCTTCCCCAAGATAGGAAGCGGTTTCGCCATCTTTAGTATAGATCCTGAGTTGACCCGCATTGTCGGATCCGGTCCCCAGGTAGGACGTCTCCTTGCCGGAATTGTTATAGGTTCGGATATACCCACCGCCCATCCGGCCCGTGCCCACATAGGCCGATTCGTCACCATTTCCGTTATAGGCACGCATATAGCCGCCGCCGTCCTTGCCCGTGCCGATAAATAAGGTGCGCTCACCAAATTGGTTATAGGTTTGCAAATACCCGTTTCCAAGATAACCCATGATCACACCACGATCATCTTCGATGGTTAAACTGCGGACAACTAAATGGCCCAGTTCATCCGTATTTGTGCGAAATCCTAAAGTTGAAAAAATCAATAATGTCCCCAGGACACCAATGATCACACTTTTTGGGTCAATGACCTTCATAAAAACCTCCAGGATTGATTGTCATTGAAAGAATAATCTGTAATTTACTCATATTCATAGATCATAACCCTAATAGGAATTTCACGATCTTTCGCGCCCCTTCTCACCATATCGTATTGAATGATCTGGTCGATCCTTCCATTTTCAGTATAGGAATAGACCTTCTTTTCGATCAGCCGTTTTTCACCGTCTAAGAAAGCAATTACCAAGGGTCGCCCCTGACGATCAAGCCGTGTTTCTTTTTCGGCAATGATCTTGAGGGTCGAATCCACTCGATACTGGTTTACCTTGAATTCCTCATCATGATAAACCGTATTGATGGTTTCAGTTAAAATACCATCAGAGTTATAAATATTTATTTTAGACGCTCGCCCCTGGTTATCAAATTCATAGGATCTTGAACCAAGAGATCGCCCCATTCGTTCAACCGAACCTTCATGGGCTAATTGCCCGTTTTGGTCATAAAAATAAATTGTCCTGGATATGACGGAGGGATCAAAATATTCACCGATTTTATGGGGAATAGCTAGCGAATCCAACTCATAGGTTGTTACCTCCAGGATATAGCCATCATAAAGTTCTTTTTGTTCCAGGACAGTCCCGGTGGAATCATAATCATAGCTTTCACCCCAGATCATTTCTCCTGGTTCATTCATGATCGGCATCATCTCCGGGTTAACAGCATTCTCCGGGTTATACCGGATGCGTTTGATCAAGTGACCCCTGTCATCAAATTTTTGGAATTCTTTCCAGTAAAGCGTATCGCCCATGCCATAAAGGGACGTCTTGACCCGGTGCCCTCCCACATCATTTTTGAATCGATAGGAAAGAACCATTTCCCGATCATAGCTTCGTTGGAGTTTGAGTCCTTCATTGGGCCCCATGACATAAACGTATTTTTCACTGAGAGGCAGAGTATGGGAGTAGAGGGTGCTGTCAACGAGAAATCCCTTCTTATCATATTTCATGACGATCGAATTTTTTATTTCCTGTGTTTCCACCCCAAAGCTGTTGAACACATGAAAAACCTTGATCGTAGTGGTTTTTCCCCACAAACACGAAACCAAAAAAAATGGAGGTAGCCAACCGAAGCGATTTAGTACAGTCGTCATCCTCAAATTTTAGAGAGCAAACCCCTATAATTCAAATGATCAATTACATCGTTTTACGTGGGCACATTTTTTCTAACATTAATCCAATTTGGTCCAATCATGCTAAAATGATGCTCCCGGGTTGGATACAATGGGCTTTATGAATTAAATTTGCCTAGCATTATTGCAGCTTATTAGGTACAAAAAAATGCAAAAACCATTTTATCAAAATCTTATGCTTATCGTAAAAGTTTTATTCATTCTAATATTCATCCCCTTTTTACAGTCTCAGAATATTATAGATGCTTATTTAATTGGGAATTATACCACTACCTTGATGGGGACACAGGCTCACGGTTTGATCTTACCTCGTGATCTGGACTTTCATAAGGATATTGAGAGACAGAATGAGCTTTGGGTTATTAATGAAAATAATCTTGACGGCCGGAACCACGGCGGAAGCACAGTCACCTATTATAATGCCGGGCAGGATAACCAATGGGCAGAATATAGGCGGGATACTTATTCAGGTCATTTCATGCACACGGCCAGTGCCATCGCCATGAGCGAAAACGGTACCTTTGGCAATCCGTTAGATGTTCAGGACGCGAATAATTCTGGAGGATATTTTACAGGCCCCGTGTTATGGCCCTCAGATACATCAATTTACGCCCGGGTAAACCAAAATGGTCCAGGACTTGGTAGCCATTTGGATATGATCCATCAAACGCCATTTGGTGAAGGGATCGCCAGTGCCGGCGAAAATGTTTACTGGGTGTTTGACGGGTATCATAATGCCATAGTAAAATATGATTTTGTGAACCCTCATAGTGCCGGGGGCGACTATCATTCGGATGGTAAGGTTTGGAGACATTCTGAAGTTGTTGTTCAACGCGTTTCTGGATTATCCAGCCATATGGAATTTGATCCATCATCCGGGTGGCTGTATATCGCTGATACGGGGAATGAGCGCATTATTCGCATGGATCCCAATTCCGGGCAAATTGCAGGAAACCTGACTCCTTATGGAGAATCATTGGCTGGCTATTGGAATATGTCTGGAACGGTCTGGAATGTTGTAGCCGATACAGGTCTTGTCCAACCTACAGGGTTAGATATATACGAGGGTCGACTTTTGATCAGCGATTATTCAAATGGTGATATTATTGTATATGACATTACCCAGGACCCGGTTGTCGAATTAGGCCGGATCGAAACAGGGATCAGCAATCAGATCATGGGGTTGAAGGTTGGTCCGGAAGGTGAAATCTGGTTTGTTTGTCATAACGCCCATGAGCTATATCAACTCACGACCTTATTGATGGGTGATGTGAATGGAGACGGTAGTTATACCATTACAGATGTCATCCTTTGTGTACAATATGTTATGGGATTCATTGACCTGGAAGAAGATCAAATATATCGTAGTGATGTAAATTTCGATAATGAAATAGATATCTTCGATGTGTTACTTATCGTGGATGTGGTTATAAATTAAAACTGCTTAGTCCCTTTTTAGATCTCACTTATTACCATTATTTTGGTTCATTGCCTGTGGATTAGTGTAATTTCACCGTTCATTAAGATCTAAAAAATCCCTTAATTTTTCACCATGAATCTCCATGAAAAAATCCGATCATTTATTTTATCCCGTTTGGTTGAGCCAGAAACCAAAACCATTGGGATGGAAGAAGAATGTTTTCTTTATACGAAAAATAATCGACGTCTTCCTGTAAATCCATGTGGTGAATTTTCAGCCACCGACCTTTTAACGATCATGAATGAAAATGTGGGCACGAATGGCATTTATACCTTAGAACCAGGTGGACAGTTAGAATGGTCCAGCCCGCCCTATAGAGATCTGAATGATCTTTTTTCCGCATTAGAGAAACATAAGCAAACCTTGAATGGAGCGGTGAACGCTAATGACCTGAGGGTCATCAGTTATGGCGTGGAGCCCAATTATGCTCCCGATGATATTGACCTGATCAACAAACTTAAATACCAACTCATGAATGTTAATATGGAACAAAACGGCACCATGGGGAAATGGATGATGCGAAACACCACCAGTGTCCAGGTCAATTTTGACATTACCAGTGAAAGAGATCTGGAAGATATGACATTTGTGGCAGATTGCCTGCAACCGGTCTGTGCCTATTTTTTTGCAAACAGTCCTTTTCGAAATGGACAACCCACCGGCACAGAAAATATCCGCAATGTGATCTGGGAAAATACGGATAATACCCGCTGTCGGAATTTGATCGATCATGGCATTGGTTCACCGGATGGGTTGATCGATCGATATATCGATTATATTATGACCGTTCCCGGCATTTTTGAACTGGATGAAAATGGGATCATTGTTGCCACAAGTAAAACGATAGGTGAACGGCTGGTTGACTTGGAAAGATCGGACAAACTACGAACGGAAGATATCCAGACGGCTTTACACCAGATCTTTACCAATGTCCGCTTGAAGCATTTGGTAGAAGTCCGGGGTGCGGACCGTCCGCCCATGGGGTTTGAAATGGCGCCGGTGGCTTTTTGGACATCCATTCTTACGGTGGGAACTGTCCGGGATGAATTATTATCAGTTGTGAAAAATTGGACCCTGGAAGAACGTCACGATTTCAATAAAGCGTCCCTGATTTTGGATGATTCCCAAATAGGACCGGAGGGTAAAAGCTATGAGAAGTGGAATCAATGGGTAGGCGATCTAGCTTTAGCGGGACTAAAAGAGCGGTGCTTAGGTGAAGAAAAGTTCTTTGACTCTTTTTTTGAAATTGTCATGGAAAAAGGACCGTTTGGGCTGCAGGCACAATAGATGAATCAAAAAACCATACATAATCTCATTTGGATGCCCATTTTTCTCATTGGCCTTGGCGCCGTTGGGTTGGGTTTGGCTTGGCTCATTCACCCGGAGCCGTGGATGCTGGACCAACCACCAAACGAAGCACTTCTGCAAACATCTTTCCAATCTCTGTTTGCAGCAGACATAAATGCCCATCTCCCGGATTATTTATTGGTGATCTATCGCTTTTTTGGTTGGTGGGTATTGTCCATTGGGCTTTTAATTATAACCTATGTTCAAGTAACGAGATTGGGAACAGCATTGGCGCGGAATTCAATCTTGGGTGTAATGTTGTTCATATTGATCGGCGTTGCTTACATGGTTTTCAATTTTATTCCACTATCACCTTTTAAATTGGTTCTTTATTTGCAATCTGCAATGTGGCTCACCAGCGCTTATTATTCTACACAATTGAAGGATTAGTTGTTTGGATTCTCCGTGCGATGGCATATTTGAATCCCTAATTTCAATCCTTGGATTTTAATCAATTTTCAATATGAATGACAAATTAGCAACAACTCTGAGAACGGATAAATGGTGGATAGAACCATTGTGGACCGGGCTGGGGTTTCTTGGTTTTGTCGTATATACCACTTGGGCCGTATTCCAGGCTGATCACTACTGGTGGAGTGCCGGGAATGAGGGCTTTGGCGGTTATTTGTCCCCCTTTTATTCTCCCCTTTTATTTATCAAACAGGGCATTGATGGTGTTGCTCCCCTAGGGCACGCCTGGTTTGGTTCCTGGCCAGGTTGGTGGCCTAAACTGATTCCTGCATCCCCGGCAATTTTTATTCTTGCCGGCCCCTTATCTTTCCGCATGACCTGTTATTATTACCGAAAATTTTATTATCGCGCTTATTTTCTATCGCCACCTGCTTGTGCCGTAGCCGGTGTACCACAAAAAAAATACAAGGGCGAAACTGCCCTTTTGGTTTTCCAAAATTTGCACCGTTTTACGCTTTATATCGCATTGGGATTTGTAGCGGTATTATCCTACGATGGATTTATGTCTTTATTTCGTGGCGGAGAATTTGGAATTGGGGTTGGTTCTGTGATCCTGTTGCTTAACCCTATCCTCTTGGCCGGATATACTTTTGGCTGCCATGCGTTTCGCCATCTTGTGGGAGGTAAAATGGATTGTTTCTCCTGTCCCGATGGGCAACAAAAGGTAAGATACAAACTGTGGATGGGAATTTCCTGGTTAAATGGACGGCATATGTTTTGGGCTTGGGTCAGCATGATCTGGGTAGCTTTTGCTGATTATTACGTACGTATGGTATCGGCGGGACACTGGATTGATTACAGCACTTGGAGTTTTTAATGTTGGATATTTCTGAAATTCAAACCATAGAACACGATGTTATCATTGTGGGAGCGGGCGGCGCGGGATTAAGTGCGGCCATTGAATGTTCCAGACAGGGTTTAAGTACAGGCCTGGTTTGCAAATCCCTCCTGGGCAAGGCACATACAGTCATGGCTGAGGGCGGTATTGCTGCATCCTTGGGGAATGTGGACAACCGCGACCACTGGAAAGTTCATTTCCGGGACACAATGCGCGGTGGCAAATTTTTAAATGTTTGGCGCATGGCGGAACTCCATGCCAAGCAGGCTCCGGCTCGGGTAAGGGAATTGGAAGAATGGGGCGCTGTTTTTGACCGCACGAAGCAAGGACTGATCAACCAGCGAAATTTTGGCGGGCACCGTTATCCTCGCTTGGCTCATGTTGGTGATCGTACCGGATTGGAGATCATTCGTACTCTCCAGGATCATGGTATTCATCAGGGGATTGAAGTATACATGGAATGTACCGGACTGGATCTGTTGAAGGACGGTGACAGGACTTCCGGGATGGTGGGCATGTGGCGTGAAACGGGACAGTTTGTTATTTTTAAAGCCGGCGTTGTAATTCTGGCCACCGGCGGTGGCGGCAAGGGCTGGAAGGTTACTTCCAATTCCTGGGAATATTCAGGCGATGGCCATGCCATGGCTTACGAAGCAGGTGCCGAACTCATGGATATGGAATTCACACAATTTCATCCCACTGGAATGGTTTGGCCCCCATCCGTCCATGGCACCCTGGTCACAGAAGGTGTCCGGGGAGAAGGTGGCATCCTGGTGAACAGCGAGGGAAAGCGGTTCATGTTTGATAATATACCCGAACGGTTTGCATCCGAAACAGCAGATACGGAAGAAGAGGCAGCCCGCTGGTTAGCTGGGGATAAGGATGCCCGCCGTCCTCCTGAACTTTTGACTCGAGACGTGGTGGCCCGCGCTATTCGTAAAGAGGTAAAAGCCGGACGGGGAAGCCCGCATGGTGGCGCATTCCTAAATATTGCTAGCCAACGCAATGCTGAGGATATCAAGAAAAAATTACCATCCATGTATCACCAGTTCAAAGTACTTGCCGAGCTGGACATTACGACGGATCCAATGGAAGTGGGACCAACACTGCATTATATGATGGGTGGAATCCGGGTCGATGCTGATACACAAATGTCCCGGGTGCCCGGTTTATTCGCTTGCGGTGAGTGCTCCGGTGGTATGCATGGCGCTAACCGTCTGGGTGGAAATTCACTTTCCGATCTACTCGTGTTTGGAAAGCTTGCTGGCGTGGGAGCAACACAATATCTCCAGGGGATATCCACCCCGCCAAAAGTGTTGGATGAGGAAGCAAAAGCCATCATTCGCAATGCTACAAATATTCTTAATAGGGAATCAGGAAACAATCCTTATCTCTTGCATGATGAACTGGAAGAAAATATGCAAAGTAATGTAGGGATTGTCCGTACTGCAGAATTGTTAACTGCAGGCATAGCCAAGCTGGAAAACCTAAAGGAATCATATAAAGAGGTGAAAGCGAAGGGTGCAGCACAATTCAATCCCGGTTGGCACGAAGCCCTGGCACTTCGAAACTTGATCATTACAACTGAATCTGTAACCAGGGCAGCTCTTATGCGTGAGGAAAGCCGCGGGGCACACACCCGGGTTGACTTTCCCGGAGAACAGGATGAGTGGCTGCAATCTAATGTTGTCATTCATAAAGGAGAGGATGGTAAAATGGTAGCAAGAAAAATAGATAGGGAAAAACCGAGCCCGGAATTGGAAAGAATCGCCAACCTGTCTATGGATGAATTGGAAAAAGAAGTCGCCGGCCAAGGATAATATTCCATGGCATTAAGATCATTTAAACTGTTTCGCGGCGATGTGGCTAGCGGCCAAATGGCAGACTACCAAATTGAAATAGATACAGGTATGGTTGTTTTGGATGCTATTCTGCGAATACAGGCGGAACAAGCAAATGACCTGGCCGTTCGCTGGAACTGCAAAGCAGGGAAATGCGGTTCTTGCAGCGTGGAGATCAATGGCAAACCAAAACTGGCCTGTATGACACGAATGAATGAATATGAAACAGATGAAACTATTTCTGTGCGCCCCCTAAAGACTTTCCCGGTGATAAAGGACCTGGTGTCTGATGTGTCTTGGAATTATGAGCAAAATAAGCGCATATCCCCGTTCAAACCTGATCCATCACAAAAAGATGAAAAAGGCAACTACAGGATGTTTCAAGAGGATATTGACAGGATTCAGGAATTTCGAAAATGTATCGAGTGCTATCTATGCCAGAATGTGTGTCATGTACTTCGTGATCATAACCGCAAAGATGGTTTTATAGGGCCAAGATTCATGATTCGCCTGGCTAGCTTGGACATGCATCCTTTAGACACAGAAGACAGGATCCCGGCGATCAAGGAAGATTTTGGGTCCGGCATGTGCAATATTACACGCTGTTGTACAGACGTCTGTCCTGAGCATATCCAGATTACTGATAATGGTATTATACCCTTGAAGGAGCGCGTTGTTGACCGGTTTTACGATCCCATTATCTGGTTATGGAAAAAGGTCTTTGGCGGTAAAAAATAAACACAAATTCAAAATATTATAAAAAAAGCCCCGGAATATTCCGGGGCTTTTTTTATCAATAAGATGACGGTGTATATTATTTTAGTTTAAAATTGACCGGTATAGAGATCCACACACCCACGGGTCTTTCCCGCTGTTTTGCGGGGCGGAACCGGGTTTTACGGATCGCTTCCATAGCTGCTTCATCCAATCCGGTGTTTGGAACACCTTTTAATATCAACGTTTCTTTTACACGGCCTTTTGCATCAATGAAAGCCTGCACAATAACCACACCTTCGATTCCCGCCTCCTGGGCAATTTCAGGATAAATCGGCTTGATAGGCGTTATAGCAACTGGAGGATCATCATAGGGAATGAAAATTACTTTTGGTCCAGAGGGCGGCGGCGGCGGCGCGTCTAAATTAAAATCATCAAAATCCAATTCATCCAGCGTCAGGTCATCTGCAATATCCTCATCATCGGACGGCACAGGGATAGATGGCCGGACCGGTGGGGGCGTATTATCGATCTGCTGGGTCTGTGGAATATCAATATTTTCAATAATGACCCGGTCCACATCCTCAAATTCCAGGGTATTCTGAAAGCGGGGAAACATGAGAAAATTCATGATCACAAGCCCAACCCCAATCAACCCGGTTATCCGGATCACAATGGGATATTTTAACTTAAGCGGATTTACGTATACCATCAATCTACCAATGTCTTGGTAGAATAATTGAGTTTCAAAGCTTCCACCTTACGAAGGTTATCATGAATATCAGAAATAAGTCCCATTTCCGCTTCCTGGTCTCCTTTTAAGGAAACAACGATCTGCGGGTCCGCCATCCGCTTGTCATACATGACCATGGAAACATCATCCACTCCAAGAAGATGATCATCAATGGAAATTAATCCTTCTTTGGACACCCAAAGTTGAACGGTGTGACGTTTAGATTTCAATTTTTCGATTCGCTTAGCCTTAGGCAGGTTCACCGGGAGTCCAGAATGTTCTTTTAATACGGTTGTAACCATAAAAAATACGAGGAGCATAAAAATTATGTCCGGCATGGATGCGGTGGGGATTTCACTGGAAATCTGTGTTTTACGTGCAAACTTCATTAATTACTATTGGCAATTGAGATGCGTTTTGCGTCAGCCATTTTTAATTGATCGATCACCCGGATATAATCATTATACGCTGTCTTTGGGTGTGCTTTTACAGAAACGATTAATTTGTCATTTTCACGAAGTCTTTGTCCTACAATGCGATGAATTTGCTCTACGCTTGTTGGTTCTTCATCTAAAAGGACTTTCCCCTGGGAGTTGATGAGACAGTTCAGGATATTCTCTTTCCGGATTTCGATCTCCATATCGCCAGGAGGCGGAAGAACAATTCCCAATCCTTTATCCGTATCAATAGTGGTAGTCACCAGGAAAAAGATCAGGAGCAAAAAGGCAATATCTGCCATTGAAGATGTGGGAATTTCCCCACCTTTAAATCTGCGTTTGGCCATAAGGCTCTCTAGGGATTACTTGTTTTTTACTTCTTGTTCGTACAAGTGATCCATGATCCTAACAGACTGTTCTTCCATATCCAAAACGAGTTTATCGATTCGGGATACAAAAAGATTTTGACAGGTCTGAATGATCATAGCCACGATCAATCCGAATGCAGTGGTCAAGAGCGCCTGGGAAATGCCACCTGCTACAACTGCAGGAGAGATATCGTTAGCTGCCTTGATCGCATCAAATGCGGCAATCATCCCTACAACCGTCCCAGTAAACCCGAGCATAGGTGCGATGGTGATTACGGCATTCAGCCAGATCATGTTCTTTTCAAGAAAAGCCATTTCGATGGAACCCGCATTTTGAATCGCTTTCTCAACATCACCTAATCCGCGATGCATTCTGGAAAGTCCAGCATGAAAAATTGCAGATACAGGCCCCTCAGTGTCTTCGCAAACCTGAACTGCTGCTGCTGCGCCATTTTCATCGATTGCATTGGTAATTTCATCGAAAAAAGCATGTGAATCTACAGCAGACATCATGAGCGAATAAAACCGCTCAATGGCAAATCCAATCCCAAATAAAAGGGTCAATAGAATTGGCCACATGAAGCCGCCGCCTTCTAGAAAATAATGAACCATAGTATTACTCCGGTAATGATCTATCTAGTGAGTGTTAAAATAATAAAAAAGATTATTTAAAAGACGCTAAATTTAATTCAAGGATTTTAAGAATGCATCAGCTTCGTGGAAGTGTTTTATAGACTCCAAAAGTTGATTATCCATCCGCAATCTGATATTTGCAGCTTCATTCTTCCCCCAGGCAGCCCCAGCAATTTCTCCCTTGATCCTGTTATAAATAAAGTCGGTGTTAAGCACCAATGAATCCTGGATCACACCGATTGAATCTTGTTTGAGATGAAAAAGGAAACCTTCAAATACGGTTTTATCCACTTCCCAGGAATCCCTGAATTCTGAAAAAGAATTAAACTCATCTTTATGGGTTGACACGTATTCTGACGCAAAATTAAAAATAGGACGTTTTGGACTTCTTAAAACTTTCCCTGTTTCTGCATTTATTGTGCTTTTATAAGGAATATAAACATCGGGTGTAATGCCCCCGCCACCATATACGATGCGCCCCGCCTTTGTGCTGTATTTTGGACGCAATTCTTTCAAACTGTCAATCTTGGATTCTCGATCTGTATCATACAATTCACGATAATAAGCCAAGTCATTGCCATCTTCATAGGGTCGTTGAATTAACCTGCCAGAGGGCGTATAATACCGGGCTATGGTCACCCGAACCGCAGCGCCGGAATCTAAAGGAAGCTGGCGCTGCACCAATCCTTTGCCAAAGCTTGTTTCGCCCACAACAAGACCTCGATCCAAATCCTGAATGGCACCGGACACAATTTCACTGGCGCTTGCAGACCCACGATTGATCAAAACAATGAGGGAAAAATTATCCCGCCCTTTTTTAGGATCCGCAATAAACACCTGGTTGGATTCCTTGATTTTACCTGTAGTGTAAACCAGGGTATCTGCAGTTGTAATAAATTTATTGGCAATCGCTGCCGCCTGTTCAAGAAAACCACCACTGTTGCCCCTCAGGTCAAACACCAGGCGTTTCATACCCTGGGATTGCAGGTTATCAAGGGCAGCAGTGACCTCTTTTTCTGTAGTGGCAGAAAACCGTCTCAGGAATATATACCCAGTTTCATCATCGATCATTGTAGCAGCGCCAACACTGTGAATAGGAATGTTGTCTCGAATGATGGTCACATCAAACGGTTTTTTAGTGCCGATCCTACTAATGGTTAAATCAACTTTGGTCCCTTTCCTCCCACGGAGTTTTTTAAATACATTGTCCTTGGTGATCTTATAGGCGTCTTCTCCATCGATGGCGATGATCTTGTCACCAGGCATCAAGCCAACAATATCTGAGGGGCTATCCGGGACAGGAGAAATGACTGTTATATATCCTCCCAGAATATCAAACTCAATACCGATGCCTTGAAATTTCCCCTTGAAAATTTCATCAATGTTTTCCTGTGCTTTTGCAGGGATGTAAGTCGAATGTGGATCCAATTGTTCCATAAGGCCATGGAAGGCACCGTCCATGACCTTATCCATATCAACTGTCTCAAAATAAAAATGATTCACATAAGAAATAATCTGTTGGAGAACATTGATCTTTTCTTTCAGGACTTTATAAACATTCTGATTATTGGAATAAACACGAGGGATAAACAGGAAAGCACCCAATAAAAATCCCAAAAGAGCAGAGCATGCCAAGGGCCAGGTCTGGCGATATTTTTTAAACATAGAAGATAAAGTTTATTTTTTGTTACAAACCGATATAAAGCATGGTTCTAAATGCCATGCCCTGAATAGCTGATGTTGGAGAATCACTGATACGGGTTCTCCCATTTAATTCCCATTTGCCGGCGGTAATGGTTCCTTTATTGTACCCGACACTAATCCTTAATCCTAGACGTTCCAGGAATTGCCATTTTACGGCAATATAGGGCTGGAAATTAAAAAAAGTTGCACTGATATCCCGCATAAGACCCGGGACTTCACCGGGAATAATATCCGGGTCTGAAAAATTTGCGCTATCTACACCGTAAAACAGTGTCCCGGTACTGTCCATAATGCCATATACATTCGAAAAAGTATCCTTCCACCGCGGGTTTCCACTTTGCTGGTCAACAGAAATTCCTGCCCGGCCCAATCCCATCAATGCACCGGCAGAAAGTTCCAAATCTTGTAAGATGGGCATCACATATTCCACTGATGCTGCCCCTAGGGAAAACGTAAATTTTGCTTCGATCGTTGGATTAAAATATTTTGTATAGTCCTTCGAATTTCCATCCTCCCCGGGTTGCGGAGCCGAAGGATCTGCCGGTGGCTGGTAACCAATGGTATCGTTTAGTTCTTCATAGACCACAATATCCGGGACAGTACTAATACTGGTTGCCCCCACTCCGGCATAACCACCGATACGCCACCTGCCCGTTATATGGGCAAATCCTTCCCCCCCATGAATCACAAAAGGATCCTTGAAATTTTTTGAATTAAGCCCCAATTCTGACAAGTTAGAAGCCCCCGGGATAGAGTCAAGCGAGATATACATGGGGCTGTAACCTATCCCCCCACCCAAGAAATCATCTGATGGATAACTGAATTGTGCATGGGCAACTGATAGATAGATTGCGACGAATAAAATGATTTTTTTCATAATAATGGAATTCTCTGCATGGTAAATCCTACCAAATTAAGGTTCATCTTTGAATTTCGAAAGAAATTATAGAGCATAATTTAAAAACTTAACAAAATTAGTTTAGGGGGGGGCTTTTCCTTGTAAATATACCCACATCCTCCTATATTTTTCGAAGAGTAAACGAGGTAAGGGAGATCAATCCGTGATTTGCCTCCCGAATAATTGTATCCAATTTTGGTGTTGTCCATGAGGTTAAGTACGTTCAAAGAAACTAAAAAGAGTTTCCTAAAAGGCATTTTATATGGCGTCCTGCTCCTGTCTGCCCTTCCAGCAGAGGGGATTCTCCACGTCCAAGGATTATATGATCTGGACCGGGACGGTCTTCAGGAATCACTGGTATTAAATGCCGGGGGATTTTCTGCCGTTTGGGTAGAGATTTCAGGATCTTCTGTGGCAGATACCCTGTGGTCCTATACATTACCGGACCAAGGGCATTTCAATGACGCTGAGGTCATTGATATCGATGGGGATGGCCAATTTGAATTGGTGGCCACGGCAGACCCCCATTATAGAGCTAATAATCTAGACTGGCTCTATGTATTTCAGGGTAGCGAATCCGGATTTTCGGATGAGCCACTCAGTCTTGGGATCCAAGCCCTGGATTTTAGCACGGTTCGCCCCTCCAATTTGACATTGATTCCAGGGGATTCCCCCAAACTGGGTATTTCTTTTGGATCTCCCGTTAGG
>Ga0208879_1002888_pt1 | contig 14614 bp, 15 predicted proteins | sample Knorr_S15_td_Bot_FD_185605 | JGI IMG/M metagenome (GOLD analysis project Ga0208879, IMG submission 185605) | Marine microbial communities from Southern Atlantic Ocean transect - Knorr_S15_td_Bottom_ad_5009_LV_A (SPAdes) (version 2) | ecosystem: Environmental > Aquatic > Marine > Oceanic | place... | reverse complement strand
GAGGCCCTCCTTGACTCCTACGACGACGTCCTGACCTATCTGGAATCCAGTCAGTCGTAGACTCCCACAAGCGTCCACCGTCCTGTCTTCATGTCCCGGGCCACGTCGAACGTGCCCTCATCTGTGCGCAGGGTCACATAGCGCCTGTGCCTTTCGCCGGCCCACCACGTGCCGCGCACGTCCCACTGCTCGATGACCTCGCGCACCTCATAGCGGCGCGTATCCCGGACAAGAATCGTGGGGCGATCTCCTTCAAATCGTATGTCGGTCTGTCTTCTGCTTCTCTTCAACACTATGCCTGATGGTTGCTATTCCCAGACCACATAACTGTAGCGGTCTTCGTGAAAATGTGCTCCCTCGCGTACAAGGGATCGTTTGAGGGCCCGCGGAAAGCGGCGATGCACCTTGCTCACGGCTGCCTTCACCTGGCGCCGCTTCCGGTCGAAGAGGGACATCTGGATCATGTCCCCCGTCAGCAGGCCAGCGAGTACGAGTTCGACCCGTTCGATGCCTACCTGGCCTTTGGTCTGCTTTATGTCGGCGAACATGCCATCGACCAGCCGCTCGGCGAAGCGGACGATGGCGTCGAGCCTTGCCGTCGGATGGGTGAGCACGCGCGAGGCATGCTCGGGTGGGTGGCCCTCGAGGTGCAATACGATGCGGACCTGCCCCACGATGTTCGAGCGCAGGCCTTCGTGGGCCTTCTGGGCAAGCCGGTGGATGATCGGAATGACATAGGGGACATCGTAGCACGGCGCGAAGAGCGTGAAATGCTTCCGTATGCATGGGGAGGGGCGAAAGAGGGAGATGGCCGTCTCATCATCTGGGTGAAGCAGCGCATCGAGTAGGGCGCCCTCCTCGCCATAGGAGAGCGTGAGATGGCGCGCGCTCATCGCGCGCGCCAACCCGAGGTGGGCACACCCCAGCAATTCAAGGCCTTCGATGCAGTCGAAGCTGAATCCGGCCTCCTCCAGGAATGGTGTGGGGAAGGCGTCCAGGAACGAGTCTGTTTCCTCCTCGGCTACCGTCAGAACCTGGCCCGCGCCAGCCTGAATGGATGCAAGCCAGGCCGTCGATCGGTGCCGGGCGAACCCGATCGAAGCCCCCAGAAAACGTGCACATGTGCGCACTTCATCCGCGTCGGCTGCGAACCACATGCGGGGCGTGTCGCTTTCCATGAACGGAGTGATGCGGTTCATGTGCTCGAGTGCATACTCCCAGGCGCTGAACTCGGCGACGGGATCGCGCACGTAGAGCACGGCCTCGGGGCACAACGCGCTAGCCCGGGCAGCCGTCATGCCGGTTTCCAGCAATCGGGCTGCAGCGGCCCGATTGAGGGCGATGATATGCTCATCCTCCTGCACGAGGAGGGGGCGCACGGCGTCATGATGCCGCATAAGCGAGATAGCCCAGGCAGGGAAATGTTTGATCGTCAGACAACCCAACAAATTATGCTCGTAATCGGCCATAGGAACTCACATGGGCCGATATAGCGGCCTAACTATTCACGCACGTACCGCAGTACGTATCCCGAAACACACGAAGTGGAATCGAAAAGGATCAACATATTAACATATATAAAATATGTGTGTCAAGACAAATCTGACAGAACCTCGACAAAAGGTCATATGAATGTGACGGCTTGGAAGCCCGCTACTTCAAGAACGCTATCAATCCAACGGGCTGCGCACGTACAGGCCTTTGCCGAGCACGTGTGTGTAAATCATCGTCGTTTTAATATTGGAGTGTCCAAGCAGCTCTTGAACGGTTCGAATGTCGGTGCCCGACTCCAGGATGTGGGTCGCAAAACTGTGGCGGAGCGTGTGACACGTCACGCGTTTCAGAATGCCCGCCTCTTTCGATGATTTCTTTACTGTCTTCTGCACCGTGGATGGCGACATATGGAAGCGTGTGATCTCGTCACTCTTCGAGTCTGCCGAAAGAATTGAGGAGGGAAAGACATACTGCCAGCTAAAATCCCTGGCAGCACTGCGAGATTTTCTATCAAACGCGAAGGGAAGCAGAACATTTCCATATCCATCTTCCAGATCTGCCTGATGAATCTGTTTTACGAACGCCAACTGCTTTGTCAGAAATGGAGCGAGGGAGTCAGGAAGAATGGTTACCCGATCCTTCTGGCCTTTGGCCGCAGTGACCCGTAAGACCGAATAGGCGAAATCGATGTCTTTGACACGAAGGGTTAGCGCTTCTTTAATCCGCAGTCCTGAACCGTAAAGCATCCGGGCTACCAAACCAGCCTGCCCGCTGAGATGCGAAAGCAAGAGACGCGCCTCGTCCCGACTCAGAACAACCGGAAGTCGCTTGGGCTTGCGAGCCCTGATAAACGTGCCGAACTCAACGAGATCATGATCGAGAACATCTCTGTAAAGGAACACAATGGCATTCAGCGCCTGATTTTGGGTCGAAGCAGCCACGCGTCGCGCTGTAGCAAGATGGCTGAGATAGCGATTGATATCATCTGATCCCAGTTCGTCCGGATGCCGCGTATTATGAAAGCGTATGAACCGCTTGATCCACGTGTCGTACCCGCGAGTTAACGAAATCGTCAAGGGTAAACGTGGTATCACACCGGACACGGCACTTCGTTTATCTGCTCTGTTTGGTACAACTCCTGAGTTTTGGCTGAATGGCCAAAGAAACTGGGACCTCTGGCACGCCATGCGAGCACCGACAGCGAAAATCATCAGGAAGATCCAGCCAGTTTCATCTGTTTGATTTTGGGTTCCGTATAACAAGCGCAGGTTGCGGACTGGCACAACTGGCTGAGGCGGTCTGAAACAGTTACTTTCTGCAGGGTGAGCGAATGCTCGCCGCAAATCTGCCAGCCGTTATGTCGAATCGACCCGTAAAAATCATGAGACGTATTCCATGGAGTGAGCGCATCATTCTTATTTCGCTGCTCACACTGCTCACGGCGGCGATCGGCTGCACGGAGATGAAGGAGTCGGATGGACGTCCTAACGTCATTTTGATAATGACGGACGACCAGGGATACGGTGACTTTGGTGTTATGGGAAATCCTGTTATTCGAACACCGAACCTTGATGCGATGGCGTATCGAAGCGCCGCCATGACCACGTTCTACGTGAGTCCGGTGTGCGCACCAACGCGCGCCTCGCTGATGACCGGCAGATATAACTACCGGACTCGAGTTGTGGACACGTACAAGGGCAGAGCGATGATGGACCCGGCCGAAGTAACCATCGCAGAAATCTTGGGTGATCACGGATATCGTACCGGTATCTTCGGAAAATGGCATCTGGGGGATAATTACCCAATGAGACCACAGGATCAGGGATTTGATGAGGTTCTTGTTCACAGAGGCGGCGGCATCGGCCAGCCATCGGACCCTCCTGCGGGAAAGGCGAAATATTCAGATCCCTATTTGAATCACAACGGGGAGCTCAAACAGTTTTCGGGCTACATAACCGACATTCTATTTGATCGCGCGATGGAGTGGATTGACATGCAGGAAGAAGAACCGTCACCTTTCTTTGCTTACATCGCGACCAATGCACCGCACGGACCATTTGGTGATGTCCCAGAAATGCTCCTGACGGAGTATCAGGAGATGGATCTAGATAATTCTGTTTTTCCCCAGGACGTGGGGCATCCATTACCGGGCGAAAACGATCAGGATCGTCAGGCCAGAATTTACGCTATGATCACCAATATCGATGACAACATCGGACGACTGTTTGATCAGCTGGATCGTTCTGGACTGACAGAGAACACCATCGTGATCTTCCTGAACGACAATGGCCCCAATGGCAGGCGTTACACGGCGGGCATGAACGGGCGAAAAACGGATGTTCGTGAGGGGGGAATTCGATCTCCATTGTGGATGCACTGGCCTGGACATCTTTCGAATAAAAACGTGTCCGCTGTTCCGGCAGCTCATATAGACGTCGCACCAACAATACTCGATGCAGTAAATATTGAGGCACCAACAGAAATCGCATTCGATGGCCGAAGCTTTTTGCCTTACCTGACCGGCAGTTCACAACAGCTTGAAGAAGAACGCCATCTGGTGATACAAAGTCACCGTGGCGACAAACCGCAGCGATATCATCATTTCATGATCAGAAACGACTCATGGAAAATGCTTCACGACAGTGGGTTCCAAAGGGAGTTTTTTGAGGGAGAACCCGTGTTTGAACTGTACGACATGCTCGCCGATCCGCTTGAACAAAACGACGTTGCGGATGAAAACCCCGAAGTCATCAAGAAATTGAAGGCGGCATATGACGAATGGTTCGACGATGTCGCGGGTATATATGAAGGGATTGACGGTCCACTCCCCATATCTGTGGGTACAGCCTACGAAACGACCACTGTTCTGACGAGAAACGATTGGACTCTGACCACAAAGGGGGGCTGGTCAAATTACGAAGCCACTGGAGTCTGGACACTGCAGGTGGAGATGGATGGCGAATATGACGTAAAGCTTCTCTTTCCCGATCCGATCGAGCGAGGTTCGGTTACCCTCACGATTGATGATCAAGAATTCGAGTACGCTCCTTCTTCCGTCACGGAATCCCACATTTTCAAATCGATCCCCTTGCAACGAGGACTGATACAGATTCATGCGGTCATTGCGGAGGGCAACCGAACGATGGGAGCCTGGCAGATTCAACTCAGTGCGACCATGTGATGAAAATGGCGCGGGCTGCCATCATCTATTGTGGACCCGATTCGATATAACAAGCGCGTGTTGCGGGCTCGCGTGACTAGCTGAGGCGGTCTGAAACGATTACTTTCTGGAAGACGAGCGAATGCTCGCCGCAAATCTGCCAGCCGTTATACTGCCGGGCAATCGTTACCACCCAAACACCACAAACATGAGTTTCACATGAAGCGAGTTACTGGAATTGGCGGCATTTTTTTCAAAGCGAAGGATGCACCTGCCCTGCAGGCTTGGTACAAGCGTCATCTCGGTATCGATGTCCGGCATGGGGTGGCGCCTCGTTCCACTGGACTGACTCAGATGGCAAACCCACCGGCGGAACGACGGCGTGGTTGATTGGTCCAGAGGAAAGCAACCAGTTTGCTCCAAGCAAAGCCCGGTTCATGGTCAACTATCGAGTTGAAAACCTCCTCGCTCTGGTCAAATTGCTCAAAGCGGAAGGATGCAACGTCCTCGACAAGATCGATGACTCTGAGTACGGCAAGTTTGCGTGGGTCATCGATCCTGAAGGCAACAAGGTTGAGCTGTGGCAACCACCATCCGATCAATGAATCTCACCCACGCTCCCTGCAGCATAACAATCGCATGTTGTGAGCTCGCGTGACTGGCCGAGGCGGTCGAAATTAATTACTTTCCGGAAGGGGAGCGAATGCTCGCCGCAAATCTGCCAGCCGTTCTATTGCAGCACTAACAACGAGTATTAAGCATGACGCATGCATTTGGAATCTTCGCAGACCTAGCACTGATTGCTGGCATTGTTTTGATGGTGGCAGGCATTCGGAAAAAGTATCATGATAAAAGGATCCTCGCGCTTTCATCAGGTGCAGTGTTGTTGGCTATTGGTATTTGGTTTGGGGCCTGGGACCTTGTCGGAACAGCTACAGAAAATGGGTATGGAGAGGCGATAGAAAATTCACTCATCGAGCCCGGCCAATAGTACAAGCGCATCTTGCAGTCTCGCACGACTAGCCGAGTCGGTCTGAAAGGATTACTTTCTGTCAGGTAAGCGAATGCTCGTCGCAAGTCCGCCAGCCGTTCTGCATCCTCCGAGCCAAGAAAGAAACATGTCAACATTTGGAAGCCCAATCAAACACGGTACGCTAGGTTCTGTGATTTTTGGAATCTTGCTGATTTTAGTACTAACCTATTTTTATCTCACATCCCAAGAAAGAGAGCCCCCCTTTCTAATATTGATTTTACTTGGCTCAGCATCGACGATTGGTTCTTATTACCAGTATAAAAAGCTAAAACGGCAAGAAGGTGGCGAGTTCAGAGGAGACTCCGAGTGATTGAGGAGATTTTGGTCGGAATGCCCAACATGCGCACGTTGCTGGCTCTCACGACCGGCTGAATCGGTCGGAATCAATCTTTCTGGATTGCCAGCGAGTGCTCCCCGCAAATCTGCCAGCCGTTAGGCAGAACCCACCTGTGGGACAATCATGGTAATCTTTCGCGTTTCGCTTTTTTTCCTCCCCCTTATCGGAATAATGGTTCTGATCTGGACTTCGTGGCATCGCAAACACCCGTCCATCAAACGGTCGATCTTCAAGTTTATCGGAGCCATTCTGATAGTTTCAGTCATCGGATGTATGCTCGGGGCCCGTATAGGGATGGAAGTGTATTGTCGATTCACGGAGAGCAACCTGTGCGGGATCGGCGGCCTTTTTTTGGGTGGCATCGGCGGGTTGTATTTGGGTGCTATCGGTGTCTGTTGGAAATGGTATCTGAGCGGTGAGTCTTCCTAACGAGCGCATAATGCGAGCTCGCACCATCAGCGAGAACCCCGCGACCCCGGCTTTGTCGGATATACTAGGCTATCTTCGTGGGCATTCTCTCTGGACGATGAGCAATGAATGAGCTAACCCCTTACTTAGGTTTTGCTGTCGTTAGTTTCATGATGGCAGTTTCGCCTGGCCCCAGTTGGGTCTATGTGATCTCGACTACTCTCGGACATGGCCGGCGCTCTGGGATGGTCAGTAACTTCGGCAATTCAACTGGAATTCTGTTTCATGCGGTAGCTGCGACCGCTGGGCTTGCAGCTCTCCTCAGCTACTCTCCGACGGCATTTCATGCACTCAAATTCATTGGTGCCGCCTACTTAGTCTACCTGGGGATTGGTGCTTTTCGAGGTAACGGGGTGCTCTCGACTCATCCGGACAGGTCACCTCGTTCCTTATGGCGGATTTTTAGAGACGGGGCGTTGGTAAACATATTGAATCCGAAAATGTCGATTCTGTTCATCGCCCTGCTTCCCCAATTCGTAGCTAGCTCGGCACCAAATCCGAAATTACAGATCGCGATCATGGGCGTAATGCACGCAGTGATAGCATGCATTGTTCATACGAATGTTGTTTTTTTTTCCAGCGCAATCGAGAACAGACTGAAGACCTCAGGTCGGGTTCAAAGACTTATCAGATATGCGATCGGTACGTTGTTTATTGGGTTTGGAGTCGGATTGGCGCTAGCAGAACGATCATAGCGGCATTTGTTGCTCCCAAGCATGACCACATTTTGCACCAGATTTGCTAACATGATATGCTCTAACGGTTATCTAGGGCGCTGTCGGTCGCAAACTGGAGAGCCAAACCCGTATCCCGCGCGGAATAAAACGACAATTTTCATCCCAGATAAACCTCGACGATGAAACCTGTACGTGTCTCCCGCATGATTGCCGCACACGAGGAGCTCAAGGCTCTGACTGCTGGAGCAGCCACATGCTGTGTAATACGCCATCCGTTAGGTCGCCCTGGTAGCGATCACTACGAGCTTATCCGTAAAGACCATCATGCCTAAGTCGATCATTGCTCCTTGTGTCCTTCTAGCCTTGATCACGCTCCAAGCGTGTACGACGGGGGGCGTCCAGGATGGCGGCGTAAAGCCTGGCGAGCCCGGACGGTTGGTGATCATTGGAGGCGCGCTCCAAGCGGACAACACGACCGTGTACGAGGCCGTTATGGAGGCTCGGGCGGGGGACGGCCCGCTTTGCGTGATTCCGACTGCCAGCTCTGACCCGGCAGAATCGATGGCTGGTACCGTGCAGAAGTTGGCTGGGTACGCCGGTGCTGGTTCGGTAAAGGGTATCCTCATTTCGACTGAGGACCCTGCTCGGGCTCAGGATCCCTCCGTTGTCGCCGCACTGGCGGCCTGCTCCGGCTTCTACTTTACAGGCGGATCCCAACGCCGAATCGTTGATGTATTCCTTCCAGCGGGCGATACCACGGAGGCGTATCGCGCCATAATGCAGCGGTGGCAGGAGGGTGCTGTTGTCGCGGGCTCGAGCGCCGGGGCGGCCATGATGAGTCGTGTGATGATCTCCGGCGGGAGCTCTGCTGAGGCCATTGCCGACGGAGTCACACGCGATCGGGACACTGACGGTGTATGGATCCGCCAAGGCATGGGTTTCTTCGAGCCGTTTCTGGACCAGCATTTTTTGGCGCGAGGCCGGATCGGGCGACTCCTCATTTCTGCCATCCAGACGGACTTGCCCCAGGTCGGGTTGGGGATTGACGAGAACACGGCTCTCATCGTTGACGGCGACTCCGCGGTAGTTGTCGGCGCTTCCGGGGTCATTGTGGTTGACGGCCGCACAGCGAGGCGGATCTCAGCGCACCGCGCGTCGGGGTTGACGGTGAGTCTGGCCGGGGCGGGGGATGTCATCGACCTGCGGACACTTGAGATAAGGGTGCGAAGCGACAAGGGGGCGGTGCCCATTGTTGACTCGTCCGTTGAGCTGCCTGAAGACCTGTTTGAACGCTGGGCCTTTCTTCATTTGGTGGCGGGACTGGCTCGTAGCTCGGCTCAGGAGGCCACCTTCGACTTGTCCAGCGCGACTCTTCGGGTCGTCAAAGATGCTGGCTTCTCAGCGTCCATGGTGGAGTCCAGCGGTGGGGTCGAAAGCACTCCGATGGGCCTGTCGGCGGGGCCCTTCAAAGTGGACCTGCTGCCATCGGTTCTTGATTCCCTAGGGCTTGAATGACCAGAGCCACCTAACAGGCAATTGCTGCAGATACCGCGGAAGTAGTGGGTACACTGCACTTGTAGGGGCTGGCGGCTCAGCAGAATTGCGAGCCGTTATACGGTGACTGTTTCTTAGGGATTATTGGAAATCAAAGAGCCGTTTCACCCGGGTGGGCAAAACGGCTCCTTCTGGACATAAATGGATCTTTATCGTCTGAATCCTACTAAGCTTGAAAAATGTGTCACTCCCAAACTTGCAAGGGCGTTTCTTGCGTCATCGCTGACGGCGCTCTTCTTCAGTTTTATTTGGTGTCGGGCTTTACAAAAGATGGCCGACAGATATTTGAGAATGTTATTGGGCGCGATTCAATATCAAGTGCCATCGTCCACACGGTCGACCCAGCGTTTCTCTCCTTGTGTCTCGACTTTCACGCAGAAGTCTCGGTCCATTCCTACCTCTATGAGCGTCAATCGAACGAAGTAGCCCGACATCCACTTGCAAAGGGTACTGTCTTTAGGTTGGTTGAACTTTCTGAGCTGAATCGTACGGTTTCTTTTCAGCAAACCTGTTTGGGGGGAGGAGAAGAATTGATTGAGTGGCTCAAGGGATATTCAACAAATCTGATTTCCAGAAGAGAACTGTTTGTTCTTTGTCGGGGCGACGATTGGATCGGACTGGGTGAGTACCGCAAGAGCGATTCGCAAGTCAACATTGTTGATGTGGGTGTGATGGTTGATCCCGGTGAGAGGGGACAGAGATGGGCATCGTACATACTTTCACTTCTGGTGGACAAAAGTGACTCTCTCGAAGACCACCCTATATGCTCGACAACGGTCGAAAATATTGCTTCCCAAAAGGCAATTCTTGGTGCTGGCTTTGAGAGTCGCAACAGAATATTGAAAGTTGTCTTTTAGGCAGGGAAATTGATTATGGCGAGCAAGCGCATGTTGCGGTCTCGCACGACTGGCTGAGTTGGTCTGTAGGTGCACGAATACTCGCCGCAAGTCCGCCAGTCGTTAGGCCGACAAGCAACTTAATTCGTGCGAGGAAGTCATTCGGTTAACCACCTGAGGATCCTGAAAATTGTAGATTTACAGGGTTTCCTTTTTTCATCCGTTCGTATCAGTTTTCCCATGTCCAAATTTGTTGGTGTCGCGTTCGCCCTTTTCTGTTTAGCCACTTCCGGACGCGAACTTGTCGCACAAACACCTCAAGCGCAGAGCCATCTTCTCGCCGTCGGAGTAGCAGACAGCCTGTATTCAAGTGTTCTGCAGGAACAGCGCTCATTCTGGGTCCATCTGCCGGATGGTGGACCTCTTGTCGATGGCCAGCGCTATCCCGTTATCTATCTCCTCGACGGGGAGGAACATCTGGGTGGACTTGCAGCTGTCCAACACTACTACAATCAGTTCAGGATGCCGGAAATGATTGTAATCGGTGTTTCCAACGCGAATCATAGGACGAAAGACCTGACCCCAACAGAAATCGCGTCTCGACATGGAGCCATGGTGGAAGAGTCAGGCGGTTCGGATCGTTTTACTTCATTCCTGGCCGATGAGCTTATTCCGTTGATCGAGTCTAGATATCCTACCACAAGTCACCGGGTTCTCATCGGGCACTCCTATGCCGGACTTTTTGCGATCAATACCCTTATCAACAACTCGGAGCTGTTCACCAATTATGTCGCGCTGGATCCTAGTCTCGACTGGGATGATGGACGATGGCTGGCAGGTGCGTTGAGCTCGTTTGACTCACTGGACTTGTCTGGCAAAGGATTATTCGTGTCAGTCGCGAATGAAATAATCAGGTTTTCGGATCGCATGACCATCGAAACGGTCGCCTCGGACACTAGCGTTTTTAGTCAGGGTATCCGATCCTCACTTTCGTTTGTAAATAACCTTGAATCGAATGGTCCTAAGGGCCTTCGCTTCGGCTGGAAGTTCTCAGAAAAGGATATTCACGGATCCATTCCATTGGTCGGAATGCGAGACGCCCTCGTTTACCTATACGATTTTTGGGAGCTAAAAAGCCCGTCGCTCTACAACGATCCAAATACACCGACGGAGAAGCTAATTTCGATGATTCGTGCACAATCCGAGGCAAGATCGGCCAACATGGGCTATCCGTTGCCGATGGAAGAAGAGCTCCTGGATATGTTAGCGTTCATGTCTTTGGATGCCAGGCAACCCAACAAAGCTCGAGCGATACTCGCCCTATCGGCAGAGTACTATTCTGAGAGCGCAGCCGTCCATACCTCTCTAATGGACGTCTGTTTGTCTATGGAGGACTATTCATGTGCGGAGGTGCACGCTCGTCTGGCGGACGGCATTGGAGGAGGAACCGAAAATGTGGAAAAGGTGCTTGCGGCTCAGAAATCTCCGTAGTCGAGCCGGACATCTTGTCTTGTCCGTACAACAAGCGCATGTTGCGGGCTCGCACGACTGGTTGAGGCGGCCTGAAACGATTACTTTCTGGAAAGTGGGCGTATTCTCACCGCAAATCCGCCAGCCGTTATACCGCTTCGGGATCAACCCTGAAAAATCAGGGTAACTTCACCCGACATATTTCTTATGAGGCTGTCAGACCTTGCTGTGGAACAATATGATGCGATTGCGAGCCAAAATGAACTCAATTGACCGGTAAAACGATTTCATGCGGATTCCAACATTGAATCTACCGGGAGGTGAACAGTGAGTCACCCTTCTGTTTCGCGCGTTGGCGATATCCTCAACGCAGACATTGCCGTTCCAGAGCACGATCGGGAAATGCGCTTCTATTCGCGGGTACTCACTACGGGTGAAACCCCCCTGTGGCGCGAGGATCTAATGAACAACTCGGGCACACCAATCATCGGCTTGGGTCAACGCAACTCGGACTATGTTCACCTTCCGATCCAGTGGATGCCTCACATTCAGGTTGCCGATGTTGCGGTGAGTGCAGAGCGAGCTCTTGAACTAGGTGGCAGCGAGCTCATGCATGGCAAAGACGACCATGGAAAGAGCGAATGGGCTGTCTTGATGGATACAAATGGGGCGGCGTTCGGGATAATTCCGGTCGTTTCTGCCGAGGCTGATACTCCTCGAGACGGCTCTAGTACGCGAGAGGGTCGAATTTCTTGGCTCAACTTGACGGTCTTCGACGCTTCCGCAACGTGTGGTTTCTATCGAGAAGTCATTAACTGGTCGGTGCAGAATGTGGAGGTGGAGAGCGCTCATCAGAACTATGTTGATTTCAACATGGCTGGGGAGAATGGCAGCCCATTAGCAAGGATTCGCCATGCGCGTGGCGTGAACATTGGTCTACCCCCAGTTTGGATGATTCATCTGCCTGTTAATGATATCGCTGAAAGTGTCCGTCGAGTACACCAGGAAGGGGGGGAGGTCATCAATGCGACTCAAGAAGGTGATGAGGAATTCGCGCGAGTAGTAGTCAAGGATCCGGTGGGAGCATTTTTCACCTTGGTGCCGGGGTAAAGATTTGAAGCGGCATAACAAGCGCATGTTGCGGACTCGCACGACTGGCTGAGTCGGTCTGAATCGGTTACTTTCTGGCAGTCGAGCGAAATGCTCGCCCCAGATCCACGGACCGTTGCCTACAATCGAAGCCCGATAGATAAACCCAAGAAGCAAAGTTCGATGAGCAGAATAACCCGAAGAGATTTCCTCAACGGCGCTTTATTGGTAGGCGGAGCTTCCTTCTTGCCACTTGGCTGCACCAGTCAGACCGTTTTGGAAATGCTCGATCCAGCATATTACCCGCCATCGCTCACCGGCCTTCGTGGCAGCCACCCAGGATCAAACACGCACGCTCATAGCCTAGTCTGGGCGAATAAGTCGAACTGGGGACCCACCACCGAATTAATCGAAGAGTACGATTTGATCGTTGTAGGCGGAGGAATCAGTGGATTATCGGCTGCATTCTTCTACCAACAAGAGCACGGGAAGGACAAGAAGGTGCTCGTGTTGGACAATCATGATGACTTTGGTGGCCATGCGAAAAGAAATGAACATACCACCGGGAACGACACAAGATTGTCGTTTGGCGGATCACAGAGTCTGGCAAGCCCTCACTCATTCGGCGAGATCCCACTGAAATTATTAGATGACTTGGGCGTAGATCTGGACCGATTCAAGACGGCCTATGATGCTGACTTCTTCAGACGAAATAACCTGGGGGCTGTCACTTATTTCAATAAGAAAAAGTTCGGAGAGGACAAAGTTGTAAAGCATCCGTTTTGTGATTACCCGTGGTATGTGGAGGGACTTCCGCGTCCTGAGCTTTCTCACAAAGAAGCAGTCAATCAGGTGCCTTTCAGCGAGGAAGGAAAGAGACAACTGCTTAAGGTTTTGGAGGGTGGCGTACACGCATTGGAGGTGCCCAGAGATAATCTGGAGGAGTACATCTCTACCCACTCCTACTTCGATTATCTCAAGACGACTCTCGGAGTTGATGATCCGGACGTGTTGCAGATGGCCCGGAATTCCTGTGTCGACTTCAACGGCGCAGGGGCGGATACACTGACCATAGGTGAAGCCCTGGAGTGCGGAGCGCTGGGCCTGGATCCGACAACGCTGAAATTGGTGATCGGCGAAGAGGAGTACTACAGGAGCATGGAGAATCATGGATACCTTCTCGACGATGACGATCACTACATACATCATTTCCCCGACGGAAACGCCACGATCGCGCGCATGTTGGTGAAACGGATGATTCCTGACGTAGGAGAGGGAGAAAATGCTGAAGAAATCGTCCTGTCAAGATTCGATTATTCCGAATTGGACAAGCCCAGCAATGTTGTTCGAATCAGGCTGAATAGTACGGCCGTCCACGTAGAACACGCAGGCAGCCCAAGCGCTTCTGACAATGTCTTCGTAACCTACATTAACGATGACAAGTCGTACAGGGTAAAAGGAAAAAGCGTCGTGATGGCCTGCTACAATGCGATCATCCCTCATATCGTTTCGGGCCTTCCAGAAGAGCAAGACGCGGCACTGAGACGCAGCGTAAAGATGCCGTTGCAATACACTACCGTGGGGCTCAGGAACTGGAGGGCAATGAAAGAGATGGGGATTGGGATGGCCATGTCACCCGGAAATATGCACCAGGTGGTGATGATGGACTTCCCGGTCAGTATGGGCGGCTATGAGTATACCCAGTCCCCCGACGACCCTTGTGTCATATTGATGATAGGGTGCCCGTTTGGAGAAACTGTCGGCGCACCACCCATCGAGCAATTTCGTGAAGCGCGATACCGGATGTATGGGCTGCGGTTCGAAGATTACGAAAGGGAAATCAGGGAGCATCTGGGCGGCATGCTGCCAAAGGAATTGTTTGATTTTGACAGGGATGTTGAGAGCATCACCGTAAATCGTTGGGCGCACGGCTATGTTTATGGTGGGTCATCTCTTTATGACTCCGACTTGCCCGAGATGGCGAAAATAGGAAGACAACCATTTGGCCGAATTACTATCGCAAATATCGACTCGGCCGTCAGTTCCTATGCACACGTTGCCATAGAGCAGGCATGGCGAGCCGTGACGGAATTGGGGTAGCGAAATGCTCATCACCAATTTCTACGCTGTTCTGTAGCCCACTCCAGAAACGTTTTGTCAGAATCTGATTCTTGAAGGTATGTCAGTTCGATTATACATCATCTTGTCGGGCGTTGTGCTCATTCAGCAGTTCGGACTCGCCCGACCGATTTGCGCTCAAGATTTCGATGGCATCACGGTACGCGGGCACGTTTTTGAGTCTGCTGATGAAGCGCCGCTCATGGGGGTGAACGTATTTCTGGCTGGATCAACCCTTGGAAGTTCGACAGATCGCGAAGGCACGTTTAGCTTTACCGTCCCGTCCGGCAGACAGAGTTATGAAATCACGGCCTCAATGATCGGGTTCGAGATCCAGTCCGTCGTCAGATCCTCCCAAGATCTGGAAAGCTCAGAACT
>Ga0208879_1002886_pt1 | contig 14615 bp, 7 predicted proteins | sample Knorr_S15_td_Bot_FD_185605 | JGI IMG/M metagenome (GOLD analysis project Ga0208879, IMG submission 185605) | Marine microbial communities from Southern Atlantic Ocean transect - Knorr_S15_td_Bottom_ad_5009_LV_A (SPAdes) (version 2) | ecosystem: Environmental > Aquatic > Marine > Oceanic | place... | reverse complement strand
AATCAATGTACCATTGTCAACATGCCATTCCCCATTCTCTATGCTCCAGTTACTGAAATTGGAAAAAGGTTCATTAAACAATTCTCCCGCCCAACTCATATCGATAGTAAGTGATGTATTGGCAGTCAAATCAATTTCATTGAAATAGAGAAACAAATTTTCGCCAATAATTTTGATTGTATAGTGGTTTTCAGGGATTTGGATACTAAAGTTTCCATTGCTAATCTGTAAGGTATCTGTTTTATATTGATCGGTAAGGAGTAGTTGGACTGATTCACTATAGTCGGAGGGGGTAGCAATATTTAACTCCAGCGAGTGTGTCTCCAGAGGAATCAAACTTATATCCTGAACTGTTTGGGAAGTGGAACTGGGTGTTGTGGAAAAACTTTGATTTTCATATCCTCTGGCAGACACACTCAGGGCAAAAGTTCCGTTCGTTAATAATCGGCGATAACGGCCAAATTGGTCTGTAACTCTTGGTTTCAGCATAGGTCCATCCATCTCAGAAATTTTTATAATAGCACTATCAATTGGATTTCCACTGGAAGCATCAGTGACAATGCCTGTTACCTGATATGCATCAGCACCAAATTCTCCAATGAAATACCCAATTCCCCGATTCATAAGATGCAATGCCCCTTCAAGGTTTCGTTCGATAGTGTCTTCGATGAGTTCCAGGTTGTCAGGCTGCATATTTGCAGTTCCTGCTTCAATGAGAAATTGAATACATCCTGTTTCAGTGTAAAACCAATCATGTGCATTTCCTCTCCTTGATACACTTGCAACAGGAATATAATTAGCAGGTGCTACTCCTGTTTCAGTTGGTATTAAATTTGAGATCCCCGTGGCCAGAGATGAAATCACAGGGTAATCCGGTGATGATTTTCCTCCATCCCACATCCAGGAATAAATAATCTGTTCCGCTACATTGCCTGATCTGGAACTGTGATATGCAATAGAAAGAAGAAATTTGTTTTCCAGGGCAAAATCCCGTACAATTTGGGTTTCATTTTCTGAAAATGGAGATTCACCACGATAATAATCAAAGTGAGACTGATAGTTATTGCTTCCATAATCTTCTTCCCAGAGTCCGTCTCCAAAAATCCAGTTAAAATCATAATTCCTGTTTAAATCAACACCATCGGAATCGTTACCGGCTTCAGCAGTATTATCAAAGTCAAAAACTCCATTTAGATTCACATCCCTTTTATTTTTTCTGTAACTAACATCCTGAAGCCAATCTCCGGAAACACTGTCTCCGTGGACAACTGTTAAACCTTCAGGATTGTATGTCGGGACAACCCACACTTCTGAAGATTGGAGGATAGCCTGCATATTTTGCAGATGATACTGAGGAGACGGATGAAGGAATTTATTAATCAGCTCCATTGTGATTTCCACACCATAAATTTCTTCTGCGTGACATTGACCGAGGAAAAGAAAGCTTGGTTCATCTTCTTCAAGATTAGCATTGTAGGATAATTTTACAGCCCAAAAGGGAAGGCCATCCTCGGTTGATATTCCCAATTCCACCAAATGATAGATTATTCCGCTTCCTGGATAGGCGCTGGATGGATTTTGATTGTTTCCAAATTCAGTGTTCCATTCTTCCAGCTGTGCCTGAATTTCTTCATAGGTGTGGTACCTTTCATGAAGAGGGCTGTCAGCAAATATTAGGGTCAAGAGAGAAGAGAAAAAGATTATTTTTTTCCAAATTGTATTCATAATTGGTTAGTGAATTCACCTCGTTATTTCATCAAAACCATTTTTTTCGACGATCGAAATTCATCTGCATCTATCGAATAGATATATATGCCGCTGGAAACCGGTTCTCCTGATTGATTTGTCCCATCCCAGTTTACACTATATTGACCAGGTGCGATGTTTCTTGAAACAAGTTCAGTAATTTTCTGGCCTAAAAGATTATATACTTTCATGGTTACAAAAGCATTTGTGGAGATTGAATAGTTAATATTGGTTATAGGATTGAATGGGTTCGGATAATTCTGAGAAATAGAGAATGATGATGGTACTTGTTCTCCGGAAACTTCCATAGTTGACATTGTAAGTGACTGAGCATATATGTTCCAGAGGAATTCTTTCCCTGAACTTCGCAGATCTTCCCAGTATATCATGTATGAACTGTCTGCTTCAGAATACAATACAACGCCAGGATTTCTTTGATCAAAATCAGCGTTGCAGACGGTTATGCCTCCATCTTCAAATATGGTTCCAGATGCATTAATCTCCTGTAAATATATATCTGAAGTTCCACCAGTCCTTGTATCTTCCCATGTGATCAAGTATGATCCACTTGGGGAGACAGATACAAATGGAACGGTTTGGTTACCTGTTCCTCCTGCGATTATAATTTCCTCTCCTTCAGAAAGAGTTAGTGGATCAAAGGACTTGCACACAAGGTCAAAATCTGTTCCGTTTGCAAAATCTTCCCAGCAAATCAGAACTTCATTTTGAATATTATTCATATTAATTGTGGGGTTATTTTGGTCGTTTTCTTCAGTAGTAATTACAAAGCCGTTTTCTATACCTGAGATAGTGCCGTCAAAGTTTATGACCTGTCCATAAATATCTGTATTGTCATTACGGGTATCTTTCCAGATACTGAATATACCATCCTGTAAGACAGTTGTTTTTACATCCAATTGAAAACCGGGGCCAGTGGATATGTTTAAAGGTTCGCTTGACCACCCTTCTGGGGAGGTCCCTTCTCCATTGATTGCCTGGCAGTAAGCATTTAAATCATTCCATACTCCCCCATACCAAAAAACCATACAACCTCCATTGGGCATGGGTTCCACTGCCTCTACATTGTCATCGTTAGCAGCGTCAGTAATGAGTACACCGCCATCCTCCCATTGTTGGTTACCAAGCTCATCATATTTTTGAAGGTATATATCAAGATCCCAGGACCTAGTATCAGAAAATGCCACATATACATAACCATCCTCACCGGTAACAAGTTTGGAAAAAGATTGGTTCATAAGGTCTGGATTTGGATAAATGATCGTACCATTAGGATCTCCAACTGGGTTTAAATCAAAATCTAAAACCTGAAATGCCTGGATTTCAGTTCCCCACTCATCAGCACTTTTGAAGCTGAGAAATATATGATCTCCAGTTTTTACTGCATTTGGGATTGTTTGAATAGGATTTTCACATAATTTAATCCCGTTAATTTCGAAATTATCTCCAGCTCCCCTGGAAATAATTTGTCCATAGGTTTGTGGATTACTTCCCCCTCCTCTATAATCTTCCCAATAAAGAAGGGTGCTGTCATTCCCAAGGTAAAGGGATTTGGGTGCATACGCATTCCCATCAATCCCAAAATATGTTTCCAAGCCATTTTCAGTAAGGGTAATACCTGAAGATGGATTCACATGCTGAACATATAAACCAATGCTTCCGGTTCTTGCATCCCCCCAAATAACTAATGCACCATTATCCTCACCACTCGTTCTCACAAGAGGACTGAATTGATAACTGGGGGCATCACAGATTGCTAGACCATTTTCTTCAAAGGAAATATTTCCTGAAGCTGAAACATGTTGAAGATAAATTTCTACTTCTGGAAACGAAGCATTTCGTTCATCCATCCATACGATATAGGCTCCATCGTTGTTATCAACAGTTAAACGAGGTTGTGTCTGTGGACGTATAGCTGTAGAAATTGGTTTTCCATCTATTTCCCACTGCAATTCATTTGATAGAGAGAAAGCCTGGGCATAAATGTCAGCGTACGCAGGGTGGTCGCGAAAGTCTTCCCAAACAACATAAGCATATTCAGAATTTGCTTTTACCCTTGGGGATAATTGTTTTGAATCTTCATTACAAAGCGGAAAACCATTTTCCGCCAACAAGATGTTACCATCTCCATCAAGATATTGAATATAGATATCACCGTTTGCTATGTTATTCCTGTAATCCTCCCAAACGACAACGGTTGTGTCGCCTGAAACGTGGGTGACTTTTGGTGCTTTTTGTTCGATGCTTTGGAGATTACAAACAGGTATGCCCCCTTGTTCTGGTGTTGACCATAGTGTATTGCACTCTACATCAATTCTCTGGGCATAAATATCCGTTTCACCATCAATCCTTGAATCTTCCCACACCATAGCTGCATAACCTGCTCCCCCGATCTCAATACTGACTTTTAAATGACCGCCAGGGCTCGTAATAATAGGAACACCTGTGCCGGGTGAGACAATATTACCATTGGCTGAAAGATGGGTTGCATAGATTTGACCTTCGCCAGAAGATAAATCATTCCAAATAGCAAAGGCACCACCCAAACCATCCACACACATATTAAGGGATGTTTGCATTCCGGAAATTGTTGATAATGCTATGCCTTCTTCGTCCCATGCCAAAGAACCATCTGTGAGGACATGCTGGGCAAAAACATCTCCATCTAGAGGCTCAAACTGATAGTCTGTCCAAATAACATATACTCCCCCAGCCCCATCGGACACAGCGATTGGATCTTCCTGTCTCCCGGGAGTGGACACAACAACTGTCCCTTCAGTATCCCATAAAGAATTTCCATTCAAATCTACTTTCTGAGCATAGATATCACGTCCGCCTGTTCGAGTATCTGACCAGACAAATATCATTTCACCATTATTTCCAACATCTCCTGTGCGCTGCCATTCGATATGAGCTCCCTGGCGTACAGGCACACCGTTTTCCTGCCAGTCAAACTGAGCAGCTAATGCTGAAACATATAGTATGACGCATATTAAGTATTTCATTATTTTACCTATCAATTGTAAAGATTTGTATTCCTTCTTTTGTAGCAACAAAAATTGTATTTGAGTTATAAATTTTTACATTATAAGCATATTCTGAATTGATCCTGCCAATTTCAGATACAAGGGGGAAATTACCATCACTATGACAAGTATAAAGCAAAACACCATCATCTCCACATGCTAAAGCTAATAATTCATTTTGTTTATGAATTCCTTTTACTGAATATCCATCTGCAATTGTAATCTGATTCATCAATAGAACCGTCGTATCCATTGGTGAAATAATACATCCTTTATTATCACCTAATCCGGTAAAAATTATATTACTATCAGCATGTACAGTTTCTGCAATTCCTGGGGTGTCAAAAGAATAATAATTAGAGAAGGTATCATTTGATTCCACTTTTATTATTTTTACTCCCAGTTGGGAATTAGCAACAATCAAAAGACTATCAATTAAGAAAATATCGGATGCTTCAACACTAAAACCATCAGTGGAGCTTGGTCCAGGAGGAAACCAGAGGATTCCGTTTTCATCCTCAAAAAAATGGAAAGATTCTTCTGAAAACTTATGTAAGTAAACAGAACAAAATGTATTATTTTTATTTAAAGTATACATAGTAATACTGTTGCCATTTTCATTTAGAAAAACGTCTTGTATATAATCTTGATTAGAAGACCCTGAATAAATATGGGTTAGAATATTATTGTCAGATAAGTTACTTGATGCATATAAACCATCATTTTTATCCATTAAAAGAAAATAGTTCCTCATTTTTGAAATAAGAACATTATTTGCTCTAAAATACTCACCTGAACTCAATTCAGTGTTCCCAAACTGAAAAGCAAAAGTAAAAAGACCATCACTTGAAATTTGATAAGTATAAATCTGGTAACCGTTTTCATCTGCGGCAGCAATTAAGAGAGAATCATTATAATCCAGGTTCAAACAATATCCTCCGGTATTTATTGTTGCCTCAAGTTGAGAACTAATTCCTTCAGGGTCAGTTGGAGACATACAAGAATAGATCATCAGTCCAAATATTAAAGGGAATAATAATTTTATTTTATACATGATTTATTTCTTTAGTATAAAAGGTTCAAATGTGTTGAATAACTTATTTTCATTGAGAACTCATATCTATTAAAACTCTTTAACTCTTCAACCCACTCAAATTCAGAAAAAACTTTTCTTGTTCGAAATTTACCTCGTAGCTCAACCTCAAAATTAGGAACCAGTTTCTTTTGAAGCCTGATTTGTATCTGGATATCCTCATGCTCCCGCCCGCCATGAAGCGGATCATGGATGTCCTCACCAAGATAGGTTCTTTGATTATTTGTGAAATAAAGGATAGCCGACTTCAGAAACTTTGAGGGATAATAAACCCATAACCCTCCAAACTGAATATATTTATTAGATCGATCTAACCTGCTAGTTATCAGTCCAGTATTATAACTAATATTTGTTCCAATTCCATTCTCAAAGAAAATTGTGAATTTATTTTTACGGAAATAACTGGTAGTTAACCGTATTTCTCCACTGAAAATATCCGTATCAAATTCTGTAAAATTCTCATTGTAGTATTGATTGTTTTTTTTGCCTTTTAAGCGAAGCCAGGTTTTTTTAAGTATTGGGTAGGAATAAGATATATATATTGTTTCATTGGAAAAGGTACAGGGAAGCAGTTGAGTTGAAATTAGATCACGATCTTCATAATACCTTAATAGTAGTTCAGGCTGTAATGAGTATCCGATCTTAAGCCATTGGTAGGGTCCAAGATGCTGCTCAAACCGGATGAAATAAGACGAATAAGATTTATTTTTTGATTGTCCGAAAACGGCCGATGCCAGATTAATTATAAAGTTTGTCTCATGTTTGGTAGAGAAAACGGGGCTGTATTGTAATTTCAATTCCGGGCGAATGATTTCACTATCAAATGTTTTCGAATCTCCTAACATAGATGGTTCCGAGGAAGCATTGGTTTTATCAATTTCTGATAGTCTCAGAAAATTGCTGTCATAACCCAGGGTAATTGAAGGAGTTAGATAAATAGGAACACGAAATTGATTTACCACAGATTGAGCATTTAACCAAAAAATGAACAAGAAAAGTATTGAAAGTTTAATAATCTTCATTGATTTCCTAGGCATCGAACGAACACTTTTTTACCTTTATCCAGCAATTCAACTGAATACGTATGTTTCCTTTTTAAAAGATTTATTTCGCAGGATCGCCATTTCCCGGGGATAACTTTTTTATCTTCCTTAATGATGCTGTCCTCGGATTTTTCTGTAGAGAAAAAGTAGGTACCATAAATTGTGTCATCTCTCCAGACACGAATTTGATAATTTTCATAATTAGACATACCATTCATAAAACCTAGTCTTGAAAGCAACGTTAGTTTACTGAAATTTTTTGGTTCAAATTGAAGACGCTCACCATGCTTCAATTCATAATACCGAATAGATTTTTTACCAATGAGGAGGTGTTTCGGATTGGTTCCGGCTATGGATTTTACAAACTGCCTGTCCTTATCACCCTTTTCGAATTCTTTTACCCGCACTCGAATGACTACTGGTGAATCTGCTTTTGGAATCGGTTCAATTTTGAACCAATGATTTCCCTTGGGGATATTTATAAAATATTTTCCAGGAAGGGTAAACCCATAACCGGGATGTTGGGAGGAAGTGATATTTTTTGTTTTTACTGCATTTTGGCTGATAATGATTGAATCTCCATTATCCGTAGTCAATTTATAAGCAAAACGCACTACCTTATAACCTTTTTTCGGAACAACACCCCGAGCAATGATTTCGACACGTTTCGGACCTGCCATTTTATACGTTAAGGAAGTATTATGGAGTTGATAATATGTCCTTTTTTTCTCATTAATGGTGAGTATTTCTTTCTTATCTCTTTCAGACGGGAGAATTGTTTCTCCCTGTAAAATGGAAAGAATAATAATTCCGAGTAAAAGTAAGCCAGGCTTGTAAATTCTACAAGATCGATTCCGGTTCATATGATTCCATTCGATTATGTATTTGTTTATGACTGTAAATTCCTATGCCTGCTGTTGCCAGGACAGTAAAAAGCAGTGCAATAAAGTTGACTACTCTATTATAAGTTGGTTTCATAAATAGGATCCCTTCTCCAATAGGAGGGAGTGGAATAGGGAAATACGGTAATCCATACAATTTTATTAATTGTTTAATACTCCTGATATTGATAACAGGAATTTTTTCTTTGGAAAAAGTTTTAAGGACACTCTCATTTTGGAATGTCATTAAATCTTCCGGAAAAAGGACACCATTTCTTGGACTATAATCACCTACACCTAAATTTGCTATTCCTCCGCCAATATTTATAAACGCCTTGTAATGTGAAATAGGAGTAATGTTTCCATAGAATGTTACTCTTTTCTTGATGCTGTTACGCCAGTCTTTCTCATAAATAATTTCAACGCTGTTTCTTGTGATTGCATTTTGTAAAGATTCTTGACATTCCCTGGTTAATCCTCTTCCAATATCGCTTTTCCCACCAATAGAGGCCAGGAGAGATTTATGAGAAAATATTTTGTTTTCATACAGGATTCGTTCAATATCCAGCCAAGTGAAATTTGTATCGGTGGCACCATACCATGAAGCGCCTACTGATGAAATAATTACAGGTTTCACATCCATAATTTCACATGCAGCCAGGGCAGCTATATTTGCTCCTGGCATAGAACCAGTATATGCAAGAGCTATCGTATCACCTTGTTCAACACCGGCCTGTGCAAGTAAATCTATAATTACAGCGGAAAAGTTGGGATTTAAAGTCGAAACCTTTGCATCTAAATACCCCTCATCAGTGGAACATCCATAAGCTGTCCCAACCAGCATAGTTTCATTTGGATCTAAAACAGAGTCTCCTACAAAAACACCCTGTTCTCCAAGCCGGTAGGTGCGTAGGAAATCCATTGCTTTTTTCATTAATTGAGCAGCTTGGATCTTGTAATCGTACCCAATAGCTTTCTCAATTGTAATGGTATGCGATGCCCAGAGAAACATGAGGTAATTAAAAATGGCTAAAGCAACCAAATACCGTGTTTTTTGAATGACAGGCCTAAACATGAGGTATCTCCATTCCCAACAACATCATCAATAATTGAATGATACTGGCCGTTATTATAACAACGCTTATTGTTCTCAACACGCCCTGTCTTTCCATCCAGTTTGCGATGAGTCCGGGAATAATATTTCCAATAGCAGCGAGGTTTACATTGTCTTCCGGAAAATACAGATACAGTTTTGATAAATATCCCAGTAGAAACCCCAACAAAAGACAAAAAGCCAATCTCCGTTTCCCATAAATCAGGATTTTTATGGATAACCCTTTAACGATTAAAAACACAAGGAGGCTGACGCCCATAGTCCCGATAACTCTCAAAGGATCATGTAGATTAAATGCTATATATCCAGGAACGATTAATCCTCCAGCCGTAACTCCTACCGTTTCAGAGAGGATAAGACTTAATACAATCCCTAATCCTACTGCAATTTCAATCATCGGACTGGAAATCTTTCAATTTTTGTACAAATTGTTCGCCCCAGCCTACCATATTACCAATTCCAAAGATTATATGATTGGCAAGAGGGGAGAGATACTCAATGATATCCTCCGGTTTCGAGCGATCTGGAAAGGTTTTTAACTTGAATAACCCTGCTGGAATCTCTGGTAATTTATCGCCGCGGATTAAAAATATATCTGGCTGGATGTTTTCAGCAACCAGTGTAATCATCTGGTTTGTTCGAGACCGTCTGTCTGGCCGTGTATTTAAAAATACACAGGTTGGATGTGAGGGGATTTGTTTTTTAATCATTTTCCAAATATTGAGTGTAGAAAGAGGGTCGTTAGCAGCAAAGGCATTCACAAAAAAATTAGGATTGTTTCCAAATTGTATTTTCTTAATAGATAATGCACCGGGATCTGGCTGTGCCTTGAGCATCCCTTCCAGTGCTGAAGCTTTATCAATACCCATTTGTTTACATACTTCCCAGGCTGCTGCTACATTTTCTTCGTGTTCAAGGTGAGAGAATTTCTCCATATATCCCTCTTCCACCTCATCAGTATTGGCAACCACCAGGTTGGTTTCCCGGGAAGTTGCTATTTTTTTCAACGTATCATTTTGTTTCCCCGGGGTTACTACGATATTTCCATTAAATGGGATGGTATTACTGAGAGAACGCGTGATATCATCCATAGTCGGACCCATTTCTTCCAGGTGATCTGGTCGAATGTTTGTAAGGACTCCCATGGTTGATTTGAGCATTTTCTGTTCAGATATCCACTGATATTCCGGCTGGACAGCCATACACTCCATGACGACCGCATCAAGATTCTGTTTTGAAAAATATCGCATCAGTTTCACTTGTTCGCCTATAGAAGGAGAACGGAGACGCTGGATCATACGATCTTTTCCATCCGTATCAATAATTCGGGGAGATGATCCAGTCGTTTTAGCCATGGTTCTAAATCCTCCAGCCCTTAACCCTGCTGCGATTAAACGGGTTACACTTGATTTTCCTCTTGAACCGTTTACATGGATTCTGATTGAAATTTTCTCAAGGACAGCTTGATGTTGATAGAATTCTTTGTATCCAAGAATTATGAGAATCGAAAGTAATATAAGTAAAGTGGGAACCAACCAGGTGTCCTCTTAGAAATTTATTGATTCTTGTTAAAGATTCAGAGAATCATTTTAACAGCATCATTTTTCTTGTCTGTGTTTTCCCATTACTGGTCAATTTGAGAAAATACAAACCGCTTGCTGCTTCATGAGCGTTCCATTGAACAGTGTAATGACCGGGTTCTTGGGTGGCTTCTACCAATGTAGTTACCTGCCTTCCGGTGATATCATAGACAATTACTTGAACTTCCGATAATTTTGGAATGGAATAGTTAATAGTTGTAACCGGATTAAACGGATTTGGATAGTTTTGCTTTAGTGCAAATTCAGCAGGTGTCATAAGAGATTTCTCCAAACGAATAAGCTGAGTATCACTGTTAATTACAATCTCTCCCGATTGATCTAAAATCCATTCTTCCCCACCATCGGTGATTAACATCCATTTTTCATCATTCCCTTGAGCACGGGAATAAGCAATTATCAATTCACTACCGTTATTCAAAATTTCAATATCCCCGGAATCTTCACAATATTTAAATCCTCCTGCGAAGCGAATGTCATAACCTCCTGTTGGCGGTTTTGGGGGCATACTATAGCTTAGTTTTTCTTCTTCAGGGACAAAAATCCCGAAATAAAGTTCTCCGATTTTCCTATTTGAATTGAAAAATAATAAACTGTTGGCACCTTCAAGAGCATTGACAAATTGGTTTCTTTTTGCCGCTCTATTAGAGTTCGTTATAGTGATGTTGCCTGTGGCAAGAGCACGAACCCAATATCCCTGTCCGGGCTCTAATGTACTGGCGTTGGAATATCCATTTTCGTAAAAATAAAAAGTATTTAAAACAATTATCCCTCCAGGATCATCAATATCAGTGATGGACACTGGTGTTGAAATCCCTGAAATCATATTCCAGCCTTCTTGTAATAATATAGACACCTCATCGTTAGGTAATCCCGTAATATCGCTTGAACCAGCCGTTGTAAATCGTAACCAATAGCCCAACCCTTCAAGAAGTTCTTCTTCCTGATTATAGCTTCCATCGAATGAATATAAAGTATTCTCAATCGCATCAGGAAAGAGCGACAAATAGTTGGCATCTTCCACGATTATCGGTAGTCCAATCATATTCCAATTAGCAGCATTTGGGACTGTAATTGTTACTTGGTTTGCAAATGGATCTACTGTGAGTGAAACAGGTATAGTAACTATTGATTCAGCATTGGTGTCTATATATATAGATGCGTCATACGATCCTTCCGACAAACCGGCAGAATTAACTTCCAGCATAAATTCAGCAGATTCTCCATCATATAATTCTCCTTCTAATTCATTGGGTTGAGATGTAATGGTCAACCAATCGATAACTCTACGAATCTTGAGGGACAATTGGTCTGCGACATAAGGATCATTATAAGCCACCTGTAAACCATCGGTACCTTCATTGTTTTGCATGCCGATTGTTGCACTGGTAAGGTAACCTTGCATTGCTCTGTAATTGATATCAACATCACCAGTGTTATGCAGGACAATCTCAAAATCGTACGTACCAGGGTAGCCACCGGAGCAACGGATGACATGGTCAAACCAAATAACGAATTTATCATCAAAAGCATAGGTAAATACATTTCCGCCCTGGTCAGGACAGCCGGAACCGCTTTCGTTTTCAGGGCTTAAATCATCCCAGAATCCAAAAATGGCTGGGCGGGGAGCAGAAGATGATGGAATACTTGTATTCAGGTAAACAGTATTATCTTCCCCAAAGCCTATCCACCCATTAGGATTAACAATGCAGTGCGTATAGGTTTCACCATAAAATGGAAATTCGAAGCTTATGTTAATTGGATCTGCTGCCTGATCATTGTGCGGAAACACCAATTGTGTCCCTAACCCGGATATATCCACCCATTCATAATTGAGATCTGATTCTAAATCTGAATCGCTCCAATATTGTCCAAAGCTGTCCGGGCCTCCACCAGGATTAACAAATGGCAGGGGATAGGTTTTACTGATAGCATATGACAAAACAGATCCAGCTTCACCAGCATTGGAAATGATGAGATTACTTGATGCTGTTTCATTTAATGCTACGATAAAATCAAAGGTCCCAGGATTATAAGTTAAGTCTGGAGAAGGAAGGGCTGTGGGAGGCTGGGTTGTGATGAAAATTGCTGTTTCATCATCGAGTTCCATAGCTGCAATGGGAAATTTGTCATCAAAAGTATATTCTAATCCGTCATTCCCTAAATGATTTTCAATCCCAATGGTAGAATACGCACCGTGTGTGGGAGTATAATTACTATAATTTCCTGAAGAGGTATTATTAAATTCTTTGTATTGAATTTTTATTTCTCCATCTCCGTACGGTTGAGCGGGGTTGTTATAAAGTATTATTTGGAAGGTTTCCACGGAATTTGCATAATAAGTCCTCATATCCGACCATTCAACGATAACGAATTCACCGTCTGGATCAGTATAGCCAAACACATCACCACCACTGGAGGTTTTCAAGTCATCCCAAAATGCAGCCACCATGGGAGAGGGACCACCTGCACCAGGTATTGAGTAATTCCGGAAGGACTCCAATTCTGAATGTCCTAAGGAAATCCATCCATTACTGTTTACCGTGATCTCATTATAATCCACACCGTAAAACTTGAATGTAAAAGGCAGATCAATATCTGCTGAAGAGGTATTATAGTTACCATTTCCACTATCCGATAAATTTAAATCAACTCCGGGGCCACCGTAACCTGGATCAATCTCGATCCAATCGTAGATGGGTGCAAGGTCATATCCTGTATCCCCTGAGTCATAAATATAATATCCATATTGGTCAGGACCAAGCGGATCAATCTCAGATACAGTTCCTATTTGGAGTTGATAATATTCGGTACGGTCATATCCATCGGCACTTTGGATGTGTAGGCCGACAGATAAAATTGTTCCGTTCAGGATATCGTTCCCTGCGGTGATAGTAAACGCATCTGATGTGATTGACCCCATAGGTAGAATATTTCCCCAACTCCCGTAATTATTGTTAATTTCTATAAGAGGTCCAAAATAGATCAATTCCCCGAACACCCCCATAGCTGTTTCCATTCCGATATTTTGAAGTGTAATGGAGAAATTGCTGGTTGCACCAGGCTCCATATAACCGTTACCATGAATGGCTAATAAACTTCCATTGACATCTAAATGAATAACGGCATCCCATTCGTTGGAGGAATCGTCGGTAATATGTAAACGGAGGCCCAAGTCTTCTCGGTGAATAGCAGAGGGAGCCACCGAAAGGATAAAATCATCCCCATATTGTGATTGGCCTACATTTATCGTGCCATACACAACTGTTTCATTGGAAAGGGTAACCAGCGGGGATGTTGTGCTTAATGTTGCTGAAATACCGGAGACACTTTCGGTTCCCAAATTTTCGAGGGGAATTGATAAGCCAACTGTTTCTCCCGAACTCAAAATTCCATCATCATCATTTTGTATCTCTACTTCCTGATCGTGATCTAAATTGACCAATTTGCTGTCCATGGTTATTGAAAAAGATCCTTCATACGGTTTGCAGTTCTGCTTTGTAACGGTTACAGCTACAATTCCCTCTGAAGACAAATTGAGATCGAAAGTAATGTTTCCAATACTATTGGTGAAACCGTTCATAAAGATTTCATCATTACCCTTTAACAAAGTTACTCTGGCGTTTTCAGTTGGAGTCCCATTTTGATTTTGAACGGTGACGTCAATAAAATTAGTGCCAAATGGAATTTCCGAAGAATGAGTAACCGATAGCACATTGGGTGTGTCAGTCCAAAGATGAGTTGCTGGATCTCCCATCAGGTTATTCCATTGTGTAAAAGCACTCACCCAGTTATATGGGTTTGATGGATAGGCACTAAATAAAGCTAGTTTTCCATTAGCCAAAGCAGCTCCTGCGGTTCCTAATTGTTTCGCAAAAACACCATCATACAGTCCCATATCAACTATGTTATTGAATAGAGTATGTGTGTTCCAGGTTGCTGTACCTATGGCTGCCACACCTCCTTTTGGATTTGAACTTGTACCAGCTCTTAAAAACTTTTCAGTGAGAGATGTATTATCTTCAGCAAATGATCCAGTTCCGCAGGTGAGGATTGTCGCAAGAGGGAGTTTAAAACCATTATTCGCAGCGTCAAC
>Ga0208879_1002883_pt1 | contig 14621 bp, 14 predicted proteins | sample Knorr_S15_td_Bot_FD_185605 | JGI IMG/M metagenome (GOLD analysis project Ga0208879, IMG submission 185605) | Marine microbial communities from Southern Atlantic Ocean transect - Knorr_S15_td_Bottom_ad_5009_LV_A (SPAdes) (version 2) | ecosystem: Environmental > Aquatic > Marine > Oceanic | place... | reverse complement strand
ATTATAATCATTTTTTACATCGTTTCCTAATTCAATTTTACCAACCATTTCGTGTCCAAGTATACAAGGTGTTGGGAATGGTCTCTGTCCCTGCCATGTATGCAGATCAGAACCACAAACAGTTGATAATGAAATCCTGACTAATATTTCACGCTCACCCAAATTTTTGATTAAGGGAAACTTTGTTTCTTCAAACGGCATTCCGGCTCCATTAAAAATTATAGCAGTACCATCATTTGGTGACATAATTACATTTTCGCCATGTAAACTGATTAAAATCTTACTATACCAATTAGTATATGGAAGTTTTTCATTATATTCCCAAACATGCTGGCAAGTTTGATTTTGACATATAATTTTCATATTAATTGAGTACGGTTCTTAGGCGTGGTGTTTTTTTGAAATGTTTTTTCTCACATAATCTATGTCCATTTTATTTATGAAAGAACGTGAAGTATTAAAGTCTAGAAATTTTTTATGTGTCTTGGTCAATTCTGCAATTTCGTTTTCCGTAAGTTTTTGATTTTTTGATAACTTTAGTATCATTTCAAACATTCTAAGAGCTAATTCTACATTAATCGAATTATTAACAACATTTCTCACCTGATATGGATTACTTTCAAGTGCAACATCTACTTCAGCTCTATACGCTAAAGTTCGTTTATAATGTACATATCCAACTACTACCAGTAAAGGAATTCCTATTATTGAAATTATTACCACATAATGAATGAAGTTTGGAAATATTGCGGATAATTCTGGATAACGTTCTATAGCCAAAAAATATGTTACTGTGAGTGTGTTAATTGCAGCAAAAATAAACGCAAAATAGGTTGCCCATCCCATCCTAAAGTAAAACCATGAACGAAAAGGTAAAGATTTTCTCACATATTAAAAATTTCAACTCTACTATATCAATTTCGCTATAAAATTTTGATATTTCCGAACTAAATTTCTATTTGTTTAGATTTAGTTTATGGTTAGAAATATTACATAGTTGCCCAATATGTACGTCAAAAATACCTATTCCAAGCAATTGGTAGGTGAGTTTGCAGAAATATTTCTATTTAAAGAGATTTGTATGTCAAGAATTATTTTTCCCTTAATATCTAAAAAACATTGGGTTTTTCTTTTGTTGGTTGTAATAATATGCCTACGTTACCAGCCGAAATAATTATTACTTTCATTTTATCATTTAATTGATCTCATAAACCTGTTTTTTATTTTAGTAGGTGAATATATTACTCTTGAACTAATTATTTTGCTAGCTTCGACTTTAATGAGAATCATTATTGGAGCCCGAATTTTTATTATTTTTTTAAAAAATCTTTTCAATTTTGATTACTGAAGAATGTGTTGGCTGACCTCCGGTTGATTCGTGAATAGAATTATCAAAAACTACATGCACTAGATTCTTAGGAGAAACTCTTCCTATCGTGGTAAGTGAGCCCAAATTCATCAAGATATTGCCATCGCCGTCAAAAACAAAGACTTTTTTTTTCGTTTTTTTAACGGCCACTCCTAAAGCTATTGATGAAGCAAGACCCATAGAGCCTATCATGTAGAAATTTGATGGCTTGTCACACGTTTCAAAGAGATCTCTGCTTGTATAGCCATCAGCAGAAACTATTGGATAATTTTTAAGCATCTTTGCTAGAATTTCTATCGCTTCTCTTCTAATCATGAAATTCCCTTTTAATAATAAGTAAACATGGTTTGACTGCATTTAACTGGGTTAGTGCCCATTTACATGATTTTTGCCAATCAGAGTCACTCATTACTTTGGACTTTAATCCTAAACTCTTTATCAATTCTGGTTGAATTTTTCCAAATTTGATATGCTCAGGAGCATCATCTGGAAGATAACCTCTCCATCCAATTAAAAAAATAAGCGGTATCTTATACAATTGAACAAGAGAAGTAATAGTACTAATAGAATTTCCAAAACCAGCATTTTGCATAAACACCAAAGATGGGCTCTTAGCTAATGACATTCCTGTTGCAATTCCTATTGCCTCTTCTTCTCTAGTCGCAATCAAAATTTTTTTATATCTAAGTCCTTCATCAATGAAATATTTTATCGTTGAATCTGGTACTCCAACAAAATTTTCTATTTTATTTTTATAAAAATATTGAAAAACTTTTCTTTGTATTTTTTCATTCAACTCTATAACCCATTTTCTTTAGATTCTCTTCAATAATTTTTTCTTGATTTTTTATTTCATACATTTTTTGTAATTCAAAAATATCCTCCATTGACGACATTTCTTGCTTGATATCACTAATTCTTTTTCCATCGTTAATTTCCTTTAGCATGTTATTAATTGCTGAATATGCAACTCTTAGGGTTTGATTTGCGTAAATTATCATTTTAAATTTATTTTTAATTAAATCATCAATTTCAATTGTAGGATATGTAGTTGGAACTACCACTAATGGGATTTCGCCTTCCCATGATTCTGAAAACTCAAAAATTTCATCTGGAGTTTCTTTTTTTGAATGAATTAATATAGCATCTGCACCTGCATTTTGATAAGCAGTTGCTCTTTGTAATGCTTCATTCATTCCTAATTCTGCAATTAATGCTTCAGTTCTAGCAATTATCATAAAATTTTTATTCGATTTCGCTTCCTTTGCGGCTAAAATTTTTGCAACAAATTCTTTTTCCGAAATTAATTTATGTTTTCCATTTTTCAATAGACTATTTTGCTTGGGAAATGTCTTGTCTTCAATACAAATTGCAGCTACTCCTGCAGATTCAAATTTTTTAACTGTGTGACTTACATTACTTGGACCTCCAAACCCAGTATCACAATCTGCAATTACAGGTATTTTACACGATTCTACAATATTTAATGAAACATTCAAAAATTCTGTCATTGTTAGGATACTTGCATCTGGTAATGCATGTGTTGCAGATATTGCAAAACTTCCAGTCCAGATTGCATCAAAACCATTGATTTCTACAAGTTTTGCAGACATGGAATCAAATGCACCTCCCACTTTTAAAATTGGTTTTGATTCAATTAACTCGTGTAACATATCTGCATTTTGCATTTCTAAAATTCCTGATTTAGAAAACATTTTAACTTATAAAAAATGTTCCACTAAGAGATTATTGTTTACAATAAAATAGTATCATCAATCATTAAAATTATAACATTTTTTTTCATGTTTAGAAAACAAATTCGTCGACTAATAAAATATGTAAACTGGTGTCTAAAATGCAATAAAAATTTCAAATGTACCCCATTTCCTTTAATTGTTTTTCTATAATCTTTTCTTGATCCTCAGTTAATTTTTCTGGTTCATCAATAGTTGCATTTTTTGTTAATTCTTCTAAAATCCCTTCCATTTCTTTGACAATTTCTGGATTTTCAGATGCTATATTGTTATTTTCTTGATGGTCATTTTCTAATTCATAAAGATTAATCTCTTTTTCTTGATCAATTGATGCACGAAAATATTTGTATTTAGAAGTACGAATTCCAACTTTATCGTCTAAAGTAATTTCTTTATGTGCATTTGTAATAAAATACGCAGGAAGCTCTGGTAATTTCTTATCTTCTACCATAGGAACTAAACTTCTACCGTCTTTATCTTTTAGTGTTGAATCATCAATACCAAGTATATTAAAGATTGTTGGAAAGATATCAACGGAACGGACTAGGTCATGAATAATTTTATTTTTTGGTATATTGACTCCTGCAAAAAATAATGGTATATGAACAATTTCTTCATTAAGCAATAACGTTGTGTGAGGTAATCTAGATCTTTTTTGATAAGGTGTTAAACTTTCATTTGCTTTTTTTAATCTTGAATCTCTAATCTTGTTTCGTAAGTCTATAATCATCTTAGCACCTATTTTATGAGTTAGCTTAGGCATTATCTTCTTTCCAAATTTCAACCCTGTTTTCATCTTTGGTTCAAAATCACGAGTTCCTTTATTTTCAAAAGGGATTAAATGCCCATGATCACCAGAAATTAAGATTAAAGTGTTTGAGGTATCAATTTTTTCTAAAAAGTTTCCAATCCATTGATCTAATGCAGAAAGTACTCTTTCATATGGACTGTCACCAAATTTTTCATTATCAAATTCTTTCGGAACAACAAGTGGAAAATGTAAATCTTCTGCATGTGTAAAAAAGAACCAAGGCTCTTTCATTTTGTTTGAATCCAAGAGTTCTATCATCTTTTCACCTAAACCGTTAAGAATACCTTCAAAATCCAATTTCTTCCTCTGCCGGATAAAACGACATCCTGCATTTTCATTTTCACAATAATTTAGAAATTTTGTTAATGCTAACATGTCTGGAACAAATCCATATATTTTGTAACCAGATTTTTTTAAAGTTTCAAAACAGTTATTATTTTTTAAAATTATTGTTTCAGCTCTTGTTCCAATTCTAAATGGAAATTGTGCATTAAAAATCGCGTTTAGAGAAATTACAGTTCCATCTCCAGAAGAAATACATTGTGAAAAATATGTACCATTTTTTATTAATTTATCAAGATTAGGAGTTATGGATGTCTTTGTTTTACCTGTAAATTTATCGGAACGTATTGAATCTAAATTAAGGAAGAAAATATTTGGTTTCATATATATTTAATTGAATATTTGAATTAATTTGTTTGTATGAATTCATCATAATAAATTTATAGAAATTTTTAGTATTATTATAGAATGAAGCAAAACATTTTATTTTTAACATTAGATGGATTAAGAGCAGATAAATTTACAGGTAAAACAAAGACATCCATAACTCCTAATCTTGATAAATTAATAAAAAATGGTACATATTTTTCACAATGTATTTCATGTGCAGATGGGACAATCCTCGCATTAAATGCAATGCTTAGCGGCATATTTCCATTTAGAACTGGAACAAGAGCAAAAGAAGTACAAATGAATCGTTCTAATTATATTCATATTTTAAAAAATAACGGATATCATATTTATGGAATAATTCCGGACTTAACAGTATTATCACGTTTAAGATTTAACCTTGAAAATAGTGTAAATTCGTTTAAGGGAACACCACCAAATATAGAACGTTTGTGGGAAGGTACTGGTCAAAAAATTCTAAATTTATTTGAACCAAGAAAAATGAAGGAGCCATGGTTTTGCTATATTCATCCAAATGATTTGCATAATCCAGTAATTGTTCCAGAAGAATTCAATGATGAAAAATTTGGCAATAGCAGATATGAGAAAGTCCTATCGTCTATGGATAAATGGATAGGAGATGTTGTAAAACATATTGATCTGGATAAAACAATAATTATCATTACAGCAGATCATGGTTCAATTATACCTAAAGGGGATTTAGAATATGTAGACTTTGAACCAGAATTTAAAACGGGATTAAACATAGGGAAAAAACTCATGCCGCATTCGACTCATAAAATAGGTATGAAGATCTTTGTCGGGTTACGTAATAGAATTCGAGATTCAAGATTAAAAAAAGCAAATGAAGGTTTAACACCTTATCAAATAAGATCTAGATTGCCACACTTTAGATTGACGTTATTTGATGAATTAATACGCATTCCATTATTGTTTGTAGGGAAAAATATTCCTGGCGATAAACAAGTTTCACAGCAAGTAGCAAATGTCGATATTTTTCCTACTATTTTAGATGTACTTGAACTTTCTGATAATTTACAAAGAGATGGTAGAAGTTTAATTCCATATTTTAGAGGAGATATCATGGAAGAAAGAGAGGTATATTTGCATACCATACCTTATGTAGAAAAATCAATAGATGATAAAGTTGGAATTCGTACACCAAATTACAAATATTTCAGATATGCGCGTAAGCCTTCAGAAAATGTAAATTTGTATGATCTTGAAAAAGACCCACAAGAAAATAACAATATTGCATCTGAAAATCCAGAAATTGTTAAAGAAATGGAAGGGATTTTAGAAAAATTAACAAAAAATGCAACTATTGAAAGTATGGATGATATGGATGATAAACGACTGGAAAGAATTCATGACGAACTGCGTTTATTAGGATACAAAAAAACTTTGAAAGAGAATTCCAATAAGTAACTAGTTCTCATGACAGCTTTTTTCTATTTCACTCATTTTTAATTTTAATTTCACAACTATATTAGGAAAAGAATCAACAAGATTTTCATTTTCATGTGGATCTTTTTCAAGATCATATAATTCCCAATTATCGGGGGTTAAATTATGAATTAATTTCCACTTGAAATTACAAACGCACTTAACATTTGGTTCTTTTGGTGATGGCCAAGGTCCTTCAACACCCCCAGTTTCAGAAAAGGCGAATCTACCACTCAATTCATTTTGGTCAGAATTAGATTTCACTGAGTCATTACTATTATTGATATACTCCAGTAAATTTTTGCCCTGGATTTTTAAACAAGAAGTTTTCTCTGGGATTTCCAATGCATTAAGAATAGTTGGCATTATGTCTATTGTTTGTGTTAATTCAGAGATCTCTTTTCCTTGAGGAAAAATTTTTGGTTGAATAAAATATGCAAATGTCCTAATTGAATAATCATATGTGAATATCCCATATGCACGCTCACCAATTTTTTCACCTACACCCATTCCATGATCAGCCATAACTATTATGATGGAATCAGAATCTAGATTATCATTAAGGATTTTCTGATATATTTTCTCTAAATAATTAGATGCTTCTTCAAGATATGTATCATAATTTTTTAGATTTTGATCCTTATTCGAAAAATATTCTTCAGAAAAATCATCATGTTTATCAAAAACATTTTCTTTTATGTAATGATGAATTTTTGAATAATGTAAATAAGCAAAAAATGGTTGATCAGGATTTTTATCTTTTTTTATTTGATCTATTGTTTCTGAATGAATTTTTAAAAAATCAGGATCTTCTATATCCTCTTGGGATGTAATTTTTTTAAATCCTTTATGTGAAACCAAACTCAAACGCATGACATCACCACAAGTATACCAACCATTTTCTGAAAGATATTCAGCGAGAGTTATACACCCAGGTTTAGGATCTTGGAACATTTGATAATAGGCATTAATGCCATTTTTTCTACCATACATTCCGGTAAAAATTGAATTCATCGATACCAAAGTATATGGAGCGTTTGTAATTGTATGAGAGAAGAATGTTCCGTCTTTTTGTAATTTTTGAAAAATTGGAAATTTAGAGATTCTATCAACACGACCACCATCAATTACTATTAAAATTACGTTAAATTTTTGCATATTCTAACTCTGAAATTTGTTAATTAATTTTTCAGCATTTTTGAAGTCTTCCTGCGTATCAATTTCAAACCATCTTCCTTCAGTAAAAACAGGATTAACATTAATACCACAATTAATTATCTCTTGAAGCATATCTGTTATGTATGCATTAGATAAGGAGGATGAGTTATGAAAAGTACCTATGTGGTTTTTCTTTAGATAAGAATATCTTTCTAATAGAATTTTTACGTGATCTGAGGACAGCATCATAATTCCTAAAAATTCTCCGATTTGCTGATTCTGCAAAGATTCAGAAATATTTTTTTTAATTTGAAGAATTCTTCCATTTTCCACTAAAACATTTTCTGCCTCAGATAAAGGATGCGTAGTACGATTCTGATAGTATTTCCTCCAATTCAGATTGACAGCTAATCTTATACCATCTCTAATTTCTAACATTTGTTGAATAATTTTTTGTTCAAAAACAATATCGCCATATGTTACTAAAACAGGGCTGTTTGACGGTTCAAGTGCACAAAAAAGACTTTCGTTCATATTAGTTGTTTCATAATTTTCGTTTTTTACATAATTAACATTGGAAATATCTATTAGTTCACTCCTATATCCAGTAACGATTGTGATGTCATTAATGTTACAACTGTGAAAAATTTTAATTTGCCTTTCAATCAAGGTTTGATTAGATAATTTTAGCATACATTTTGGTTTGTTATTTGTTAACGATCTAAATCTAGAACCCATACCAGCAGCTAAAATTATAACTTTCAAGGAATTAACCTAACCAATTTTTAATTTTTTCCTTTGCTATCAAACCATTGTAGACTTTCATTGATGACTCTCGCCATATTTTTTTTACCTATTAAAGATAATTCCCGTTGAGGCTCACCAGTTATTTTACCACTTATCCTTAGAACCAACACTTTTCCTTTACCTCTAAAGTTGTGTGCAACAAATGGTTTTATGTAAAATGAATCGCCCGGTTTAATTATATCATCTTTCAATCCATCATCACTTTCATAAGATATTGAAACATCTGTGTCACCTATATTGTAACCATACTGATGCAACCCTATTTTTAGATCTAAAGTTTTATCATTTTCACTTATAACATTAACCTCTAAAGCCTTTGAATGTGGTAGAGAAATAGTATTTGCTAATTCAACTAACTCATAATTTTTTGTATCTTCTGGATAAAACCATTTTTTTGTGTTTTTATGAAATTGTACAATAACCTTGTTTGAAATTTTATCATATGGAAGTAAGTCTCTTATATTTACTTGGAGGCATTCTGCTAAAATTGCATATTCTGAATAAGTTGGAATTTTTCCATTTTCAAAATCTTTCAATTTTTCAATATCCATATTGGTTCTTTTAGATAACTCATACAGAGTAAGACTAGCATTATTTCTATGAAATTTAATCAGTGACACGCTAGCAATTTCTTTTGATGAAAAATCTAATGCAAATTCCTTTCCTAATTTTTTACCTATTGAAGATAATTCGTGTTGAGAATCACCAGAAAGATTATTTCCATAAGTTAATGCCAAAATTAGCCCATTTTTTCTTGCACTTTTTCTTGTAGCAAAACTGTGAGGAGTGAATGGCGTGATATAATTAGAATCACCTGTATTCATAATAGCTACTTTTTTTTCACCATTCTCATCAATATAGTAAAAATTTACATCTCCAATAAAATATGTAAACTGATGCATGAAATGTCCATTATTCCATTGAACCTGTCTGTTATCTAGTTCATTATCGTCAACTACACATAATTCCTCAATCCATTCAGGTCTAAATGGACCTACACTACTCATTGCCGTATCTCTGTATTCATAGTATGGTTTTCCACCTCTATGCATTGTTCTACTACTTTTCATAGAATCTTCATAACGCATTATCTTCAAGCCACTAGGACAATCATCATGCATGATGTAAAAATCACGTGCGTTCACAGGCCAGATTTTTGTGGCTTTTGATATAATTTCGCTTGATAGTTTGATCTTCCCATTAATTATATTTTCAATTTCTTCCTTGGAAATTTCTAATTCTTTTGCGGCATCAGCTGGTCTTCGTTTTATATCATTTAATATACCAAGAAAATTACTTCCTATTCTTTTATTTTCAACAGATTCTCTGAACTCTTTTGTAAAAGTTTTTTCATCAGTCATTGTTGCACTAGTATCAGTTGGATTTATATCATTTACTTATTTTTTATTTTAGAAAATTCTTAAAACCTACTTCTTACTTTTTTCATGCAAGGTTTTGACAACTGAGTTTTGAAGAATTTCTTTTGCCCCATCTCTACCTTCATTAAAAAGTAAATCAATAATGGACATCTCTGGTACGAATTTACCATGAAACTGTCTGTAAATTGGATGTCGAAATTTTTGAAACTCTACATGTATGTTAGATTTTTTAAATTCTTCTATTCTTAGGTGTGATTGAGCCCACACTGTTCCTGTTATATAAGAATCGGCACCAACCGTCTTGCAAATATCAAGAACCCTATCAGATCCTTTTTTTGATATTTTAAGCTCTGACGAAAAAACAATCCTTGGTTTTATTTCTAGTTCATTCATAATGAATTTAATAATTTCAGTGTTAAGGTCAATTAAATATTCAAATTTTTTTTCAAACAGTAATTCTATAAAATCTTTAAATTCTTCAAAATAGGGTGCTCCTGCATAATTATACAGTATTGATTTTTTATGCCTCTTTGACCAATTTTTATTATTATCGATAGTTATCTCATTTATGTTTGGATATGAATGAGCATGAACTGGAATACTTAGCAGTGCAGTACCATTTTTAGTACGTATTCTATTTCTGTTTTGCCAACCTTTTTTTCTGAATTGAGCATCATCTAAAAATACAAATAATTCAGAATTCATCATTTTTTTAAAAAAGCCTAACCATGGTAGATATTCAGGTTGATGAATTGCTACTATTGTCACATATTTAGTATCCTTTAACTTAATTTAAAATGAGTCGAATGATTCATACAAAATCAGTAAATATGATTTCAAATATTTTCATTTATATTACAATTTTGATTTTTCAATGAAAGCGATTGCTTAATGAAATTACTTGTTACTGGAGCATCAGGAAATATAGGAAATATTTTAGGCAATAAATTACAAAAAAACAACATTCCGTTTATTGGTCTAGATGTTGTTAGTCAAGGTTTTATCAATGATGATTTTTTCCAGTTAGATATCACAAATAAAAGTAATTTGTATGAAAAAAAATCAGTTTTTAATGAAGTTGACACATTAATTCATTTAGCAAGTAAAATTGATGCTGGTGCGGATATAACAAATACTGGTATAGAAAGTGTTAATGTAAATGTTAAAGGTACTTTAAACTTGTTAGAATGTCTTCCTAACTTGAAGAATATTTTGTTTACAAGCACCTACATGGTATATGGTATTCCTAAACAAAACCCTGTAACGGAAAATCATATACAAGAACCTCATACTGTTTATGGAACTAGCAAGATGGTTACTGAAAAATATCTTCAGGTTTATGCGCAAGAAAAAGGAATTAATCTTACCATTTTTAGATATATGGGAATTTACGGTTTAATGTCACATTATGCAAATCAAGCAATTCCTATTTTTATAAAATTAATTGCAACTGGAAAAAATCCAATTATTTATGGAAATGGTTTACAACGCAGAAACCATCTTTTCATTGATGATGCAATAGATGCAATTTTAGTTTGGATAAATAATAAAAATCCTGGCATATTCAATATTGGTGGTATAGATTCACCAACTAATCTGGATTTAATCTCCATCATTAATGAAAAAATGAATAAAAAGATAAAACCTATTTTCAAAGAGTCTCAACAATATGATTTCATTACTGACATTTCAAGAGCAGCTGCAGTTTTACATTTTCAACCAAAAACTAGAATAAAGGATGGATTAAGTAACACGATAGAAAGATTTTTGGAGTAAGAATATTCTTGACTTTTAAAATTGCTGAAAAAAATTTTTTAATTACGGGGGGAACAGGTCAAATTGGCTCATTTTTAACGGAGAAATTATTAGAGAATAAAGCAAATGTAACAGTTCTTGGTCATAACAGTAACAATCTTAAAGAAATCAAGGATTTGGTTGATACTAAAAAAATTAAATTTGTTGAGTGTGATCTTACTAATGAAAATAGAATTAAAACAGTTGGTCCATTACTTCAAAACGTTGATTTTTTGGTCCACTTAAGTTCGGAATTTAGATTTCCTGAACCTAATTCATTATCTAGCGCACATCATACGGTAGAACTTGATATCAAGGGTACCATCTTGTTATTGCAGCAATTGAAACAATTACAGGGTATCTTATTTACGAGCAGTGCTGCAGTATATGGAAAACCATCCTACCTGCCAACAGATGAATTATGTCCGATTAGACCAATTTCCTTTTATGGGTGTGGTAAATTTGCTACCGAGAAATACTTAAAATTACATAGTAACAACAAAAATGTTCCCTTAACAATTTTAAGAATATCAAATGTTTATGGTCAACGAGATCGCTCAAATCAAATGATTCCTATTTTTACGAGAAAAGCCTTACGTAATGAACCAATTAAATTAAACGAAAACGGTTCACGTGATTTAATCCACATTTCTGACGTGATAGAAGCAATAATGAGTGCTATTAAACTCAATCAAAATAATCTATTTAATATAGGAACAGGAATAAAATTTTCAAATCATTTCATTTTAAAAAAAATAATTGAGATTACAAAATCTCAAAGTAAAATTTTACGTTTAGAAAAATCTGAAGATGATGATTTTGTATATGATATTTCAAAAGCTACTGCAAAACTTGACATTAATCCTAAAGTTTCAATTGAAAGAGGTTTGGTTGATGAAATATTATGGCATAAAAAACAAATTTAGAAGGAAACTAATGATGCTTCACAAGAAAGAAAAAATAATAAATAATTTGAAACGTGAATAAAATGTTGATAATTAAAACTTTATTTTATTTATACCAAAAAGGAAAAAATTTACTTGGCGGAAAAGGACTAACAAAATATTCGTTTGTTAGAAATATAAAAAATTACTCTATTTCACATTTACAAACTGATTATGCAGAGGTTTTTGGAAATAAATTATTTCTCAATAAAAAAGGTTTAGCATTAGTGGTTTCTCATTACGGTACATATGAAGAATTAGAAGCTAAAATAATGAAAGAAAAAATTAAAGTGGGAAACATTGTTGTAGATGTTGGTGCAAATATAGGATTACATACGCTGAATATGGCCAAAATCGTGGGAAACACTGGGCAAGTTTTTGCTTTTGAACCAGATCCTTCTAATTTTGAAATTTTACGAAAAAATGTTAAAATAAATAATTATCAAAATATAATTTTAGAACAAAAAGCTTGTGCAGATAAATATGGAAGAACAACGTTATATCAATCTGATCATCCAGGAATGCACAGAGTTTTTCCTCAGACTAAACAAGCAAAAGGTCAAGTTCAGGTGGAATTAACAAGTTTAGATAAATATTTTATCGACTCTAATCTGGCGGATAAAATTAATTTTATAAAAATTGATGTCGAGGGTTTAGAATTCAGCGTCTTAAAAGGAATGAAAAATATTTTAAAAAATAATAAGAAAATTAAAATCCTTTTTGAATTTATGCCAAAAAATACTATGGAAGCAGGTTTTACACCAATAGAATTACTCAATTACCTAACATCATATGATTTTAAATTATTTTGTATAGATGAAAGCACCAAAAAACTTCTTCACGTTTCAAATAATGAAGAAGTTCTAAAATTGTGTTCATCTACGAATAACACTATTGGTAGAAATTTGTTCTGTGAAAAATGATCTAATATTTTCTTCTAAAAATCAAAGAATTTTACTGTTTTTACATTAATCATGAAACAGCACGGACAAAATTCTTTTCGACATCAAAAGTGAAAGTTTTAGTAATGGACTGCCTGAACACGGCAGTCCAATCATCCAAATTATGAAACTAATAGTAAATTTCTACTCCAATTCTTTTATCTTTGTTGCTAGCGTTATGAAACAATAGAAATTAATGAGTATATTATAGAATAGAAAATATAATTAATTATTAAAAATTACCATTGTTTTAACTTGAAATTATTAATTGCAGGTGACAAAACAAGATTTTATCATTTAGAGGGATTTATGAATGCGCTTCAAAAAAATGACATAAAATGTAAATTAATTTATGATAAGGAATATTCTAACAAATTTTTTGATATTAATATTAAAAATAGATTAGGAAAACAAAAAAAACTTAAGAAACTATTAGATGAGTTTGGACCAGATGTTGTATTATTAGATCGATTATCAGGTATTGCAACAGAAATAACTAAAGCAAACATCCCATTGTTCATTCTTCTTAGAGGAAATTTTTGGGAAGAATCAAAATGGGCCAAAGCAACTATTTACACATCTCCCCAGAAACGATTGTCATTTTTTAAAAATCAGCGTTTTGCTAAAACATGTTTCAATAATGCATCAGTAATTTTACCAATTTCAAAATATCTTGAAAATGTAGTAAGAAAAAATATTCCGGGAAAAAGGGTTGAATTGTTTCCAGCAGATGGAAGAGATCCAGCAGAATGGAATCAAATATCAGGAATGGATTTGAAACATCCATGTGTAGGATTATTACAAGGAATGAATGTTTGGGGGAAAACACGTGAGCTTTTGACATTAACAAAAGTAATGAAAGAATTACCAGATGTAACATTTTATTTTGCAGGAGATGGATTCTACAAAGATAAAATTATTCCAAGATTAAAAAATTTTGAAAATTTTGTTTGGTTAGGAAGTTTAGAATATCCTGTTGAGGTGAAAAAATTTCTTTCTGAAATTGATATATATTTATTGTTAAGTGGTATGGAAGGATTAGGTCAAACAATTATTGAAGCACTTCTAATGGAAAAACCAGTTATTGCAACAAATATTGGTGGTATTCCAGAATTAATCGAAGATGGGAAGACCGGTTTTTTAATAGAAACTGGCAATCATGAAGATTTAATTAAAAAAATTAATCATGTTTTTGATCAACCTGTTATAGCCAATAACATGGGAGCTAAAGGCAAAAAAATCATAAAAGAAAATTTCAACTGGGATAAAATCGCAAAAAAATTTGTGTTAATTTTGAATCAAAATATATAGTGAAATTAATTAAACAGTAATAATGCGGAATTATATTGACTGTTGATTTTTTCTTAAGCGTTAATCTAATAGTGCATTACTTTTTACTAGAGATACCAGGTTACATTGATCCAGGTAGCATGATGGCTATTCTTACACTGCTTATGGGCGTTATCGCTGGTATAGGCATGACTCTAAAACTATACTGGAATAAATTAAAACTAAAGTTATTTCA
>Ga0208879_1002881_pt1 | contig 14631 bp, 14 predicted proteins | sample Knorr_S15_td_Bot_FD_185605 | JGI IMG/M metagenome (GOLD analysis project Ga0208879, IMG submission 185605) | Marine microbial communities from Southern Atlantic Ocean transect - Knorr_S15_td_Bottom_ad_5009_LV_A (SPAdes) (version 2) | ecosystem: Environmental > Aquatic > Marine > Oceanic | place... | reverse complement strand
CGACGTGTTGCCGTCGCTCAAGTCGGGGTCGGCTGCCCTGCGAAAAACGGCGGAATGGATTTGTGATCGCCACGCGGAATGGGGCAACGATCTCGCCGCGCATTACGCCGCCGAGCTTCGCCGGGTAAAGTCGGCCCCGGACAGCAAGGCGCTCGCCGCGCGCTTGGCCAAGCTCGCCACCGCACCGGCGATTCAAGCCGAGTTGGCCAAGGCGTTGGCCGATGTTTCCCAAGGCAAAGCCGCGCGGCTGACCGCGCTCGCGGCGATGGCGTCCGCGCCGGTCAACCCCGCGCCGGACGCTTGGCTCGACGCGATCGACTCGACCGCCGCTCCGCTGCAACCGGCGGCCGTGCAAACGCTCGTGAGTCTGCGCTTGGCCAAGGCGCAGCAGGAACGCGCCGCCGGGATGCTGCGCCGGCTCGGTGGCTCGCCGGCGTTGCCGCATCGGCAGCGTACGCTCGCTTACAACGGGATTCCCGCCGGGCTGTTTGCGCCGGACGAGGCGGAGTTCGACTATCTGTTGGGCCAACTCGGCGCGGCCAAGCCGTACACGCAACGCAGCAACGCAGCCAACGCGCTGGCCGGGGCCAAGCTGACGGAGGCGCAGTTGGCCCGGCTCGCAAAACAACTCGGCAGCATCGGCTCGGCGGAGGCGACGGTGCTGCTGCCGACGTTCGGCCGGGGCCGCGACGCAACGGTTGGCCAAGCGCTGCTGGCGGTGCTCGCGCGGGCTAACTGGTTGCGCGGGCTGGACGACGAGGTGCTGCAAAAGGCCACCGCCGGTTACGGCAAAACCGTCCAAGGCGAGGCGGCGGAATTGCTGGCCAAGGCCAAGGCAGCCCCGGCAGATCAAGCCAAGCTGCTGCGGGAGTTGGCCGACGGGTTGCCGGGCGGCGACCCGCTCCGGGGCAAGGCGGTGTTCCGCGGGCCAAAGGCCGGTTGCTCGACCTGCCACTCGATGGCGTATCACGGAGGCCAGTTCGGGCCGGACCTGACGCGGATTGGCCAAGTGCGAAAAAAGATGGACCTGCTCGAGGCGATCGTTTTCCCGAGCGCCAGTTTCGTCCGCAGCTATGAGACGATGCAAGTGACCACTGTCGACGGCGGCGCGCTGGCGGGGATCGTGAGCGATCAAGACGCGCGGCAGGTCACGCTGGCGCTTTCGCCGGAAAAAAGCGTTCGCGTGGAGCGGGGAAACATCCGGAACATCGAGCCGCTCCACGTGTCACTGATGCCGGCCGGGATGAACACCATCCTCACCCGGCAGCAACTCGCCGACCTCATCGCCTACCTCGAGGCCAGCCGGTGAGTGTGCGGAAGCCTGATGCGGCGATTAGCCGGTAAGCGTCACGCCTTCAGCGGGGAGTTTGTTCAGTACGATTTGATTGAAATCGACCTTGTTGCTGGCGTTGTCTATGTCGATCCCCGTGACATGGCCGTTCGCATCGTAATCCAAGACAATTCCCTCTGAGATTTCACGGCTGTCCGTGCTGGGCCTGGATGACAAATCGATGTAGAGGGAATCGGTGTCCTTGTAGTAATTCAATTTCATTTTTTGAATCTCCTGTCGGGAAAGGCGTTATGTATCGTTGTTTTATCCTCGAGAGTCACCACTCGCAGGATTCGGTTGTTGAGTTCTTCAACTTGACCCCAGAATCTGTAGCGATTGTGTTCCTGTTTTTCCACTTTGATCGCGTTTTTGCAGACTTGAATACACCATTCTTTTTTCAGGTAAGGTCGCTTTCTCAAGACTTCACTCTCGGAGTAGTCGGCAAAAGCGTACCCGCGCATTACGGGAAGGTTGAGATAAGCAACCCGTATTGCGAAACATTTCTTCCTTGCCGAAAATTGTGTTCAACGAACCAAAACCAGAGTTCCCGCCGGCTGCCTCGGGGCCTGTTGTGGGCGTTGAAAAGAGCAAAGCCCTGCCGAGGCAGGGCTTTGCAAGTTCCGGGAATGGAGGCCAATCGCATCCCCGTCACAAGTTGAACAAACGGATGCCTTGGGCAAATCCGTAGCGGCCACCGTGATCGCTGCACTAACCAAACACTCACGATGCCAGCGTGGAGTTGTTGACAGGGGAAGTTCCCAAAGCGTTCAATTTGAATCTGTTTTTGCCGGAAAATACTTTCATTTAACGAATCCCGCCGGTGTCAAAGCTCTTTTAAAATGTCCTCATTAAAACTCAAATTAAAATGTCCTCATGGGCGGGGGCTGGAGGGGTGGTCGCGCCGTGTGTATGAGGGGGGCGGTGAGCGGCGGCAACATGGGTTCGACCCAAAAAATGCAATACACCGTGATGGGCGACGCCGTCAACCAAGCCGCCCGCTTCGAGCCGGCCTGCAAGATTTTCACCATCCTGATCATGATCGGCCAAAGCACCTACGACATGGCCAAGGACAAGATCGAGGTTCGCAAACTTGGCCTGCTCGTGGCCAAGGGCAAGAAACAAGCGGTCGGTGTCTATGAGCTCTTGGCCAAGAAAGGCGAACTCGACGAGACCTTGGCCAAGCTCGTGGCCAAGTTCGAGCCGGCGTGGGACATCTATGCCAAGGGCGGTTTCGCCGAGGCCAAGCGCGAGTTTGAGGGCTGTCTGGAAATCATCCCCGATGACGGCCCAAGCTTGGCCTACATCGAGCAGTGCGAGCACTTCACCGAGAACCCCCCGCCGCAGGACTGGGCCGGCGAGTGGATTCAATTGACCAAGTAACCGGCGCACTCCCGCATTGAACCAAACGCTAACGGGCGGCAACATACGGCCCGTTTTTCAATGCGAATCAGCGACTTCAGAATTCACTCCATCGCCATGGCCGACCCGCCGTTGCGCAGCAGCTACGGTCTGCACCAACCGTACGCACTGCGAAACGTCATCGAGTTGATCAGCGACGACGGCGTCATCGGCATCGCCGAGACCTACGGCGGCGACCAGCCAGCCAAGGCACTCGAGGCGATTCGAGGGCAGGTCGTCGGCGCGTGCCCGTATCGGTTGACCGGCGACCTCTCGCCGATGGTCGAGGGCGGCGCCAGCGGATTGGAGCGCTCGCAAACCTACAGCGTCCCCGGCGAAAACCCGCTCGACGCCGACGCCCGCACCTACGCCGCTATCGAGACAGCCTGCCTCGACTTGATCGGCAAATCCGTCGGCAAGCCGGTCTGCGATCTCATCGGCGGCCGCGTGCGCGACAAGGTGCCGTTCTCCGCGTACCCGTTTTACAAACACGCTGGCGGCGGCGGCGAGGGCGACGATCTGCGCGACGACGAATACGGCGAAGCGCTCTCGCCGGAGTCGCTCGTCAAACAGGTTCACCAAATGCGCGCCAAGTACGGCTTCGGCTCCATCAAGTTCAAGGGTGGCGTGCTCGACCCCGAAGTTGAAATCGAGACGCTGCGCCAGCTCCGCCAAGCGCTTGGCCAAGCGGTGCCGCTGCGGATCGATCCCAACTGCGCCTGGTCGGTCGATACCTCCGTGAAGGTCGGGCAAGACTTGGCCGGAGAACTCTCCGGCGGCGGCTATCTCGAGGACCCGTGCGTCGGTCTCGACGGCATGGCCGAGGTGCGCCGCCGTCTCTTGGCCGAGGGCATCGAGACGCCGCTCGCCAGCAACGTCGCCGTGACGTCGTTCGGCGACATCCCGGAAGCCGTCCGCCGCGACGCTGTGCAAATCGTGTTGTGCGATCACCATTACTGGGGCGGCATGCGGCGAGTGCAGCAACTTGCGCGCGTCTGCAAGACGTTCGGCATCGGCTTGTCGATGCACTCGAACAGCCACCTCGGCGTCTCGCTGATGGCGATGGCGCACGTCGCGTCGGCGACGACTCACCTCACTTATGCCTGCGACACGCACTACCCGTGGCAGTCGGAGATCGACGAAATTGTCGAGGGCGGCCGAGTGCCGATCATCGACGGCTGCGTCGAGATTCCCGACAAGCCGGGCTTGGGTGTGACGCTCGACACCGATCAACTCGAGCGCGGCAAGGAGCGTTTCCGAAACTGCCCGTACCGCAAACGCGACGACGAAGCCGAGATGCAAAAACACATCGACCCAAACTGGACCCGACAACTCCCGCGCTGGTAAACCCAATTTCAAAATGAATCCACAGGAACTTTGCACGAAACTTGAGGGTGTCATCGGCTTCCCAGTGACGCCGTTCAACGACGACCACTCACTCGACCTCGACGGCCATCGAAAAAACGTCCGCTACTTGCTCGAGCAGCCAATGTGCGCGCTGGTCGCCGCCGGGGGCACTGGCGAGTTGTACTCGCTCACGCCGGAGGAAGTGCGGCAAGTCGTCGAGGCGACCGTCGAGGAGGTGGCCGGCCGCGTGCCGGTGATCGCCGGGGTCGGTTTTGCCGGCGGCTTGGCCAAGCGCTTGGCCAAACAGGCCGCCGACTGCGGCACCGACGGCGTGCTGGCCTTCCCTCCGTATTACCCAAACGCCGAGTTGGACGGGCTAATCGACTACTACTCGGCCATCGCCGAGGCGAGCGGCTTGGGCGTACTGATTTACAGCCGCGACTGGGCGAACTACACCCCGGCACAGGCCGAGCGCTTGGCTGAAATCCCCAATGTCGTCGCGTGGAAGGACGGCACGGCGGACATTCGCCGCTACCAAATGATCCGCGAACGCCTCGGCGATAAGCTGCACTGGATCGGCGGCGCGGGCGACGACATGGTGCCGGGCTACTACGCGATCGGCATCCGAGCCTACACGTCCAGCATCTCGGCGGTGGCGCCCAAGTTGTCGGTGAAACTTCACGAACTCGGCGCTGCCGGTGACTCGGCGGCACTCAACCAACTGGTCAACGACCACGTCGTTCCGCTGTACGCGCTGCGAACCAAGCGCAAGGGCTACGAAGTTTCGGCAATGAAGGCCATGCTCGAAATGCTCGGCCTGAGCGGCGGCCCCGTGCGCCCGCCGCTGGTCGAGGTGACCAAGTCGGAGCGCGCCGAGTTGCAAACGATACTGGACGGCTGGCGCAACGCCGGATTTTTAAGCAACTCTTAACTGGGAAAACAAACCGTGACTTTGCCGAAAAATCATCCGATGGTTCACCCTCATCCGGCCTTCGGCCTGTGGGAGAAGGAGAAAGTCATCCGGCGGAAGGTAGGGCGTGCTGTCCCCAGCGCGCCGGGACAGTCGCGGACGGCTGGGGACAGCCGTCCCTACCCTCTGCGCTTGGCCAAGTCACAAGCTCCGAAGGGGCGGTATGCAATAGCCCGGGGCGTCAGCCCCGGGTCGGCTGGCCCGAAAAAACACAAGCCCCGAAGGGGCGGCACAAACCAACAATCACTGCAGTCAAAAACATGGATGGATAGAAGATGGACAGGATGGCGTTTCACCCTCATCCGGCCTTCGGCCACCTTCTCCCTGAGGGAGAACGCGGAAATTTATGATGAATTACAGCAGACTGTTACCGTGCCGGGTTAACAAGTTCACCGACAAATGACCGCCGCAATACTTGCCACGATTTTGTTCTCACTCTCAGCCGTGTCCGGCAAGCGATTGTCGCACCACCTCTCCGGTGTTGAGATTAATTTCTGGCGGTTTCTGTTGTCGGCATTCCTGCTGGGCGCCTACGCGCACTCATTTGGGCCGGGGCTGGGCGGCGGCGCGTTTGGGGTGTTTTTTATCAGCGGCATCGTTGGGTTTGGCGTGGGGGACTACGGCTTGTTCCGGGCGTTCCCTATTCTCGGTTCGCGGCTGACGATGGTGATGACCCAATGCCTTGCCGCGCCGGTTGCGGCGGCGATCGAGTGGCTTTGGCTGGGCAACGGCTTGTCCGTCGGCCAAGTGCTGGCTGGTACGGCGATCTTGGCGGGTGTCGGTTTGGCTCTGGCCCCCGGCGAAACGTCTCACGTGGACAAGAAACAGTGGAAGGCCGGAATCATGTGGGGGCTGATGTCCGCGTTTGGCCAAGGCCTCGGCGCGGTGCTGAGCCGCAAGGCCGGCTCACTGGTCGCCGAGGGAGTGATGGTGGACGGTCTCACGGCGGCGTATCAGCGCGTCCTTGGCGGCTTGGCGGTGATGGTGGTGCTGCTGCTGTTGCGCAAGGTCAAGACGCGAAACGGCGGGTCGATCCAGACCGAGATCGCACTGACTCCGGCCAGCTTGAAGTGGATCGTCGCGTTGATTGTTTTCAACGCGCTCTGCGGGCCGACGCTGGGCGTGGGCGCATATCAGTGGGCGCTGAACGTCAACAACTTGCCGGCGGGGATCGTGCTGGCCGTTGTCGCCCTGTCACCGCTGGTGATCATTCCGTTTGCGATGAAGTTCGAGGGCGAGCGGCCGTCACTGCGCTCGGTTCTCGGCTCGGTGGTGGCCGTGATCGGCGTGATCATCATGACGAGTCTAGTTGCGCCATGATCGAGCCGTCGTCCGCCAAGGCTCCGCGCATCCTCGTTATCCGTGGCGGGGCCATCGGCGATTTTATTTTGACGCTCCCGGTGCTGGCGGCGTTGCGGGAGCGGTTTCCGGGCGCGGAAATCGAGGTGCTGGGGTATCCGCGCATCGCCTCGTTGGCGATTTCGGGCGGCTTGGCCAAGGCGGTGCACGCGCTCGAGTCGCCCGGCTTGGCGATGTTTTTTGCCCGGAGCGGCGCGCTCGACCTAGAATGGCGCGACTTCTTCGGGCAGTTCGCCATCGTCATTTCGTACCTGTTCGATCCCGACAAGATTTTCGAGACCAACGTCAAGTCGTGCGGCCCGAGGCAGTTCATCGCCGCGCAACACCGCCCCGACGAGGCCAAGCCGATCCATGCCAGCGACGTGTTCCTCAAGCCGCTGGAGCAGTTGACAATTTTCGACGGCGACCCCGTGGCGCGGCTCGAGCTGCCCGGCTTGGCCAAGCGCAAAAACTGGCTGGCGCTGCACCCCGGCAGCGGCAGCGAAAGCAAAAACTGGCCGGAAAAAAACTGGCGCGAGTTGGTGGCACACCTGCTCGACCACTCGCCGCTAAACCTGTTGGTCATCGGCGGCGAGGCGGAGGGCAACCGGCTCCAGCGCTTGGCCAACGGCATGCCGCCGGAACGCCTCGAAATTGCTCAACACATCCCGCTGCCGGAATTGGCGCCGCGCTTGGCCAAGTGCGCCGGGTACGTCGGGCACGATACCGGCATGACGCATCTCGCAGCGGCGCTTGGCCTGCCGACGCTCGTCCTGTGGGGGCCAAGCAACGAGACGATCTGGCGGCCACTCGGCGAAAAAGTCCGCGTGCTGAACCAACACAGCGACCTCGCCGCACTCCCCCTCGAGACGGTGCTGAAAGCCATCAACGCGCTCAAGCTGGAGCAGCTCTAGACAATTCATCAAGCCGCGGAGGTGAAAAAACGTCCGCAGATTGCGCGGTTGTTCGCAGATAAAGAAATCAGTGAAAAGCTGTGCAATGGGCTTCCCCCGCTTTTTTTAATCCCCCCCTCGCAAGGTCAGTGAAGTGATTTTGCGATTCGACTGTTGCCAAAGGCGTGATCAAAAGTGTATGTCACGTCGCAGCCCGCTTTTTTGTTCGAGAACCCAATAACGTAGTCGGCAAAATCGGCTGCTCCGTTTCGGTAGGCATCCAGTGATAATCGGGCCACCTCCTCATTCTCGACTTCAAGCTCCGCCGTAATTAAAAGTTGGCCAAGCGCAGCCACGACACTCTTTTTTGGGTAACGATATGCACCAAGCAAAACCCAAACCAACTCACACATAACCACCAGTGAAATTCTTCCCGGTGATTGTTTTGAACATTTCCCTTCAATCAACTTGGTTGCCATTTTCGCCTGTCGGGGATCGTCCTGAACCAAATAACGAATCAACACATTCGTATCCAGCCCAATCACCGCCCCGATCCTCCTTTTTGAACAGCCAACTTCATTTCGTCCAAACTCACAGACGAATCAGGCACTGGCAAAATTCCCTTCAGCTTTTGAACCGGTGAATGTTTCGGAGTCATCCGAACCTCGCCTTTCCCGCTCAACGCGAAAGAAAGTTTGTCGCCGGTTGAGAGATTCAGCGCCTCCCTGAGAGCTTTCGGTAATGTAACCTGTCCTTTACTCGTGATCGTAGCTTCCATTTGAATCCTTACGTTAAACAAATTCCTTACAAGGCGGTAAGCGTGGCTCCGGTTACCTGCGTCGTCAAGGAGTAAAACATCATCCGCAGATGTCGCAGATTTTCGCAGATTAAAAAGACGAGAACCAATCTGCGTAAATCTGCGACATCTGCGGATAGAGAAAACAGTACTTGGGACGTTTTTTGCGAATCACTGATGTGCTTGGGCGAGCTTAAAGCAACGCGTGTGTTCGCCAGGCTTTGACCGTCCGCTCACTCTGCCGAGTGGATCGTGTGCGACACAATTTGGTTGGCTGTGTCGGTTTCGATTAGCGCGAAGTTGGCGGCCTCTCCGGCGGTGAAGCCTTCCTTCAATCCCATGAACCGTGCTGGCGCTTGGCTGAACTTTTTCCAAACATCCTGCCAGTCGCAGCGCAGCATCTCGGCGGCGCGGCGGATGCCCTCGATCGGCGTGAGCGCGGAGCCGGCGAGGTTCGGCGTGCCGGGCAGGCGGACGATTTGCTCCGGGCCGACTTCGAGTTCCAGTCGGCCAAGCCGGTACGTGCCGGGGGGCGCTCCGGCGGCGGCCATGGCGTCGGTGGTGTAGTAAATTGAATCGGAATCGACGAGTCGGTGAATCAACCGGAACAGCGTGGGCGACACGTGCCACCGGTCGGGGATGAGGCCGCAGGTCAGGCCGGGGGTGTCGAGCGCGCGCCAAAGGATGTTGTCGGCGCGGTCGAGTGTGGCGGGGCAGCCGTTGCCGAGATGCGTGAAGCCTGCCGGGCCGGCGGCGGTGACCCGGCGGAGAATGTGCTCCGGGGCGTTGGTGTGGCCGATGGAGACGCGGATGCCCAGTTCGCGCGCCGTGGCAAAGCCCTTCAGTCCGCCGTTGACCTCGGGAGCCATCGTGAGGAGCAGGGGATCGTCCCCGGCGAGTTCGCGCAACTCGGCGATTCGTTCCGGCGTGGGGCTGAGCATTTTGTCGGCGGGATGCGCGCCGCAGTAACCGGTCTCGGCGGAGAGGAATGGCCCCTCGATGTGCCAACCGGCGATCGCTTGGCCAAGCGCGGGGTGGGCGTCGCGGAGTTGTTTGGCCTTGGCCAAGCGGCGGGTCATCGCCTCCCAGTCGTCGGTGACGAGGGTGAAAAGAATCTGCCCGCAGCACGCTTGGCCAAGCTGCTCGACGGCGTGGAGCAGGTCGGCTTCGGAGAGGTCGCCCTGCTGAAAGTCGATCCCAGCGAAGCCGTTGACTTGAAGATCAAACAGCGGCGGACCGATCCACTTGGCCTCGGCGGGAGGCTCGTCGGTGGGGGTGATTTCGGTGAGGAGGCCGTTGTCCCACTTGGCCAGAACCGGTTTGCGGTCGAGGATGTTCCAAGCGTGGATTTGGCCGTGGCTCATTGCAGAACCTTGATGAGCGACAGGAAAACCCCGGCTGAAACAGCAGAGCCGATTACACCGGCGACGTTCGGACCCATCGCGGCCATGAGCGGGTTGACGCGTCCGTCGGTGTGTTTCGAGACGAAGTTTTGCACGACCCGGGCGGCCATCGGTACAGCGGAGACACCGGCCGCGCCGATGCACGGGTTGATTTTTTTACCTTCGCCGAGGAACAGGTTTAGCACCTTGGCGAAGACGATGCCGCCGGCTGTGCTGAAACAAAACGCAACCATTCCCAGCGCGAGGATGGCGAGTGTTTCGCCCTTCAAAAATTTCTCACCTTCCATTGTCGCGCCGACGATCAAGCCGAGGAAGATGGTGACGATGTTGATGAGGGGGCCGCTCGCGGTGCTACTCAAGCGCTGGGTGACGCCGGACTCGCGAATCAAATTACCGAACATCAGCATGCCGATGAGCGGCCCGCTGGCCGGGATGAAAAGCACGGTGAGAACACAAGTGGCAATCGGGAAGACGACAACGGCGGTCTTCGAGACCGGCCTTGCCTGCGGCATGTCGATTTCGCGTTCTTTTTGCGTGGTGAGAAACTTGATGATCGGCGGCTGAATCACCGGCACCAGCGCCATGTAGCTGTACGCCGCCACGGCCACCGCGCCGAGCAAGTGCGGCGCGAGCTTGGCTGTGAGATAAATGGTGGTTGGGCCATCCGCGCCGCCGATGATGCCGATGGAAGCCGCCTCTTCCAGCGTGAAACCGAAAATGTAGAACGCGCCTAGTGCGGCGAGGAAAATGCCGATCTGAGCGGCTGCCCCAAGCAGGAAAGTGATCGGGCGGCCGAGCAGCGGGCGAAAGTCGGTCAAGGCTCCAACACCCATGAAAATAATCGGCGGAAGCAGTTCGGCTTTGTCGATGGCCTTTGTGTAAATAAAACTAAGCAGCGGCCATTTGCCGCCGGCTTCGGGGGCGTAAGCACTCATTTCCGCGCCGGGGAGGTTGGCGAGGATGGCGCCGAAGCCGATTGGGATCAGCAGCAAAGGCTCGAAGTTTTTTTTGACGGCAAGTGTGATGAGCACGCCGCCGATGGTGAACATGACGAGGTTCTGCCAGACGAGGCTGACCTCACCGCCGAAGCCGGAACTCTCGAACAGTTTTTGGAGAATATCCATTTCAGGCCTCGATGCTCAGGATTGGTTTGCCGGCGGAGACTTCGTTGCCGATGGCTGCGTGAACCGCCGAGACGCGACCGGCGCACGGGGCCTTCACGTCGTGCTTGGCTTTCATCGCCTCGACCGCAGCGACAACTTGGCCAAGCGTGACCGTGTCACCGACCTTGACGTTGACCTCGACCAACTCGACGGTGCCATCGAACGGCGAGAACACATCGGTCGCTTGGCCGCCGCTTGGCTGCGCTTGGCCAAGCGCGGGGGCAGCGGCCGATACCGGTGGCTCGATGATGACTTCGTAAGTGCGCGTGTTGCCGCCCTCGTTCACGGTGACTTTGATTTTGGTCGGCGCGGTGAGCGTTGCGCCTCCGCCGGTCGGCTCTTTCTTGAGCGGCAGCGTTATTTTGGAACGACCTTCGAGCAGTCGGATGCCCTCATTCAGTTCCATGTTTTTACCGGGGACAATCGCGGCGGCGACGAGGAATTTGTTTTCGTCCGTGACCTCGATACCGCGTTCCTTCAGCGCGGCCTCGGCCTCGGCGAGCGTGTCGGGGGCGGCCTCGAGTGGGTCGCCGTCGAACACCGGCAACTCGAGTTGTTCGGCGGCAATTTTCACCACCTTCGGATCGGGGGACAGCGGCGGTTTGCCGAAATAGCCGAGAACCGACTTGCCGAAACCGGCGTCGATTTTTTCCCAGCGGCCGTGCAGCACGTTGTTGAACGCCTGCAGCCAATACTGCTGGCTGCCGGGCGTGACGCTCGTCCAGCCGCCACCGGCGCGGACGACCTCGGGGAACTCGGCGAGCACGGCGCTGTATTTGTCGAGGATGCCGGCCGACTGCATCATGTGGACGTTTGGGCCGATCGCGCCGCCTGGCATCGGGAAGCCGACCACGCGGGCGTCGGGCGAGGTGGTGACCGGGTTGAACTCGTATTCGGTCAAGCCCTCGTTGAGTAGCGACTCGATTTCGTCCATCTTCGTGTGGTCAATGTCGAGGCTGTAACCGGTGCCCTTGAGCGCGTGGGCCATCGAGCGGACGTCCGGCTGCGACGTGCCGGAAGCCAGCGGCCGCACGGCCAAGTCGATGCCATCGACACCCCCGTCGATGCCGGCCATGTAACAGGCGACAGCGGTCGAGGCGGTGTCGTGCGTGTGCTGGATGAGCGGAATCTCTGGCGGCAAAATCGCCTTGATGCCCTTGGCCGTCTCGTAACAGGTGCGCGGGTCGGTCGTGCCGGAGGCGTCCTTGAGGCAGACCGAGTCGAAGTGGATGTCGCGCTTGAGCAGCTCGCGGACGATGTTGATGTAGAATTCCGGCGTGTGCGCCTGGTCGGACGGGAACGGCAACCCCATCAGCGCGACGCAAACCTGATGGTGCATCCCGGAATCGACGATCGGCTGGCCGGTCTTGACCAAGTTGCCGACGTCGTTCATGAAGTCGAAATTGCGGTCGATCGTCGTGCCGTGTTTCTTCATCAGCTTGGCCTGCAGCGCGAGGGCGGAGATGCGCTGCGTGGTCAGCGTGACGCCGGAGACCGAGCGGGTGAGAATCTGCAGGACGGCATCCGGGCCGACCGTTTTGCGGATGGTGGACATGCATTGGAACGGATCTTCGCCGACGTAAAAAAACGGCGCTTGAAACCGCGCGCCGCCGCCAAACTCGAAGTGCCGGATACCTGCCGCCGCCGAGGCCTCGATGGCGGGCAGGATGTCGCCGAGGCGTGTCTTGCCGCCGAACACGCTTTGGAGTCCGTCGCGGAACGGGGTGAACATCACCCGGATTTCTTTTTTTGACTCAGAGAATATCATTGAAAATTAAGTGCGCTTGGCCAAGCGGTCAGGTTTTGATTTCGCGGATCTCGGCGACCCGGCAACCGGGAAACGCCTTGGCCGCCGCTTGGCGGACTGCCTCCTCGGCGCCGGGATCCGGCAAGTCGGCGGGGTTCACCGGAAACGCGCGGCAGATGCCGGCAATGGTGCCGGCGAGCAGCGACAAGATCACCAGCACAGCGGCGAAGGCGACGGCGCAGATTCGCACCAGTTGCATGTCCATAGTTTCCATCGTTAAAGGGTGGCCGGTGGTTTGTTCCCGGAGGGGCGGGCAATGTAGCGCAACGGGGGTGGGGATTTAAGCCAAAACTTGGCCTAGCCGACTTTTCTCGCTTGGCCAAGTGCTATTCGCAGCGCAGGAGGGTGTCCTGTCGGGCGAGGGCGTCTACCGGTTCGGGGTAGTCGAGCGTGTAATGCAGGCCGCGGCTCTCCCGCCGCTCGAGCGCCGAGCGGACGATCAACTCGGCCACGGTGGCGAGGTTTCGCAGCTCGAGCAGGTCGCTCGTCACGGTGAAGTCCCAGTAATACGCTTGGATTTCCTCCTGCAAATTCCGCACGCGGGCCAGCGCGCGTTTCAGCCGCTTGTCGCTGCGGACGACGCCGACGTAGTCCCACATGAGCCGCCGGAGCTCGTCCCAGTTGTGCGAGACGACGACCATCTCGTCCGGGTCGGTGGCGCTGCCGGAGTGCCACTTGGGCAGTTCAGCGGTGACCGGCTCCGGCGGATGCTCAAGCACGTGTCCGGCGGCGCGGCGCGCGTAAACGAGCGCCTCGAGCAGCGAGTTGCTGGCGAGTCGGTTCGCGCCGTGCAACCCGGTGCAGGCGACCTCGCCGATGGCGTACAGGCCGACGAGATCCGTTTCGCCGTGTCGGGCAACCTGCACGCCGCCGCACTGGTAATGCGCCGCCGGCACGACCGGGATCGGCTCCTTGGTGATGTCCACCCCGTAGCTCAGGCAGGTTTTGTAAATGTTCGGGAAACGATCCATGAGGAACCGCGCCGGTTTGTGTGTGATGTCGAGCAGCGCGTGGTCGTCGCCGCTGCGTTTCATCTCGCGGTCGATCGCCCGGGCAACGACGTCGCGCGGCGCGAGCGACTTGAGCGGATGCACGCCCTCCATGAATCGTTCCCCGCGCAGGTTCGTCAACTCGCCGCCCTCGCCCCGCACCGCCTCGCTGATGAGGAACGACTTGGCCTCGGGATGGTACAGGCAGGTCGGGTGAAACTGGATGAACTCCATGTTGGCGATGGTTGCCCCGGCGCGGTACGCCATCGCGACGCCGTCGCCGGTGGCGATGTCGGGGTTCGACGTGTAAAGATAAACCTTCCCGCAACCGCCGGTGGCCAGCGTGACCCTCGGCGCGGAGAACGTCTCGACCTCGCCCGTTTGGTTGTCCAGCACGTACACGCCGACGCAGCGGTTGGCCTGCGCTTGGCCAAGCTTGGCCGTCGTGATGAGGTCGATGGCGAGGTGATTCTCAAGGACGGTGATGTTTTCGTGCGCGGCGATGGCGGCCAGCAGCGCCCGCTCAATCTCGCGGCCGGTGACGTCTTTCGCGTGCAGGATGCGGCGGTTCGAGTGGCCGCCCTCCCGGCCAAGGTCAAGCTCGAGGTGGCCGTGATTCTCCCGCTCGGAGAACTTCATGCCGAGCTGGATCAACTCCTCAATGCGGGCCGGGCCTTCCTCCACAATGCCGCGCACGACCTCCTCGTTGCAAAGCCCGCCCCCGGCGTCGAGCGTGTCGCGCACGTGGCTCTCGAACGAGTCCTCCTCGCTCGTGACGGCGGCGATGCCGCCTTGGGCGTAGTTGGTGTTGGACTCGGCGCGGCTTTTCTTCGTGATGATCGCGACGGAGCCGGCGTGGGCGACCTTCAGCGCGAACGTCAGCCCGGCGATGCCGCTGCCCAGCACCAAAAAATCAAACTGCCTCGGGGAATCTGCCATCCTCTGCGGGAAAGTGTTCGGTTACAACCGGCCGTTGTCAATGAGCCGTGTCGCACCGAACGACACAGCTAAGGCCAAGTGCGTGCCTCGACTCACGAGCTTGGCCGGCTCGAGCGACTTGGAGTCAAAGAACTCAATGTAGTCCAGCTTGGCCAAGCTCTGTTCGCCGACGAGCCGCGCCAGCTTGCGGCGCAGCGCGGCAGAGGGCAGGGGGGCGGTTGCGTTTTTCACGGCGACTCGGGCGGCGCGGATGACATT
>Ga0208879_1002880_pt1 | contig 14637 bp, 13 predicted proteins | sample Knorr_S15_td_Bot_FD_185605 | JGI IMG/M metagenome (GOLD analysis project Ga0208879, IMG submission 185605) | Marine microbial communities from Southern Atlantic Ocean transect - Knorr_S15_td_Bottom_ad_5009_LV_A (SPAdes) (version 2) | ecosystem: Environmental > Aquatic > Marine > Oceanic | place... | reverse complement strand
GCGGGCTTCTTCTACGGTATTTGCTCGCGCAAGAACAGAGAGTACGCGCCCACCATCAGTCTGTAACATGAAGATATCGTTTTTAGCATGCTTAGTGGCACCATGAAGAACTACTGCCCCTTCCTCGTATGCTTCATTAATCCCGTATATTTTTTGTCCTTTTTTGGGCTTACCGGGATACCCTTGCGCAGCGACAACGATATTCACTACCGCATCTTGCGACCACTCTACAGCACCCATCTCATTCTGATTGCCCTGTGCCACAAAGTAACAAAGCTTGAGAAAATCCGACTCCAGAAGAGGGAGGATAACCTGGGCTTCCGGATCCCCGAGACGACAGTTGAACTCAAGAAATTTGGCGCCGCTATCTGTTATCATCATGCCTGCGTACAAAAATCCTTTAAACGGCCTGCCCATATCCCGGAGCGCTCCGATCACTTTCCGTATACATCCCAGAATCTCCTCATAGTGCTCCCTGCACAAATCTGCTACGGGGCTGTAAGCGCCCATTCCCCCGGTATTATTGCCCTCAAGGTCCTGCTTGTAGTCGCGCGAAACCGGAAAAGGCAAGATACGGTGGCCGTCTGTTAGAACTGTAAAGGAGCATTCCCAGCCCTCGAGCTTCTCTTCAATAAGAATAAGCTTGTGGCCTTCCCTTATCATAAGGAGATCCACTGCTGCCTTGCCCTCTTCCACAGCATGCGCTACAACCACTCCCTTCCCGGAGGCGAGGTCATCTGCCTTGACGACAAGCGGCAATCCATATTCATTCATGTACCATTCGACATATTCCTTTGCCCTGTCGGGATTCCCAAAAAGCTTATACGGCGCGGTCAAATGATTGAAGCCGTAAGAATCGAAAAGATTCTTCATAAATACCTTACTGCCTTCGATCACCGCAGCATCTTTGCGCGGCCCAAGTATCAAAAGGCCCTCTTTCTCGGCCCGGTCAACGATTCCGAGCGTCAAAGGCAACTCCGGCCCTACAAGAATAAGGTCTATACATTTATCCTTTGCAAAGGCTATTAGGCCCTCAATGTCATCCGCTTGTATATCCACACACTGCACTCCCGCAGTATTCAAAAACCCCGCATTACCGGGCGCCCAGTAGATATGTCTAAGCATCCTATCTTCCAAAGTTAAAAGTTCGCTTTGCGAACATACAACAGCCATCGCGTGTTCCCTGGCGCCCCCGCCTACTACTAAAATTTTCATTACTCACCTCCGTTAGGGAAGACTTACCTTGATTGTCGTCATGACATCATTTTGTTCAATTGCCCTTACTACATCCATGCCTTTGGTGACCTTGCCGAAAACCGTGTGCTTGCCGTTGAGGTGCAGCTGGGGCTCATATGTGACTATGAAAAACTGGCTGCCATTGGTATTTGGCCCCGAGTTTGCCATCGCAATCGTACCCACATCTACCCTCATAGATTCAAGAGTATAATCGTACACATACCCCTGCGCTTCAAGCTGTGCAATATCGCCATCAGACAACCCAAGAGAACGGGGGTTTATCTCGTCTTCAAAAGTATATCCGGGGCCGCCAGTCCCCACGCTGGGATCATCGACTCTGGAAAGAGGATCGCCTCCCTGTATCATAAAACTTGAGATTACGCGGTGAAATTTAATACCGTTGTAGAACCCCTCTTCCGCAAGTTTCACAAATTTGTCCACCGTCTTAGGGGCAACCTTGGGGTAAAGCTCAAGCTCAATATCCCCTTTCCCGGTTTCTATAACAGCGTAAATTACTTCTCCTTTTATATCCATGCTCTTATCTGGCTTGTTATCTCCGGCTTGGGGCGTATCAGTAGGCGATTCGCCGCCGCCTCCAAGATAGAAAAACGCGCCTGTAAAAAATATAACTACTGCGACTGATGCAAAAAGTGTAGTTTTCATATATTCCATAATACATTTAAATATAAAATTTGTCACCCTACGGGTGATCCCCCGCAGGGGGACAAATCAGGATAAAATCTGAAAATGAAAAAGTGGCCCTTGGGCCACTTAAATTACTGATTCTTTAACTGCCGCCCATTCCGCAGCCGCATCCAACTACGCACGCGCATCCTTCGCCACAGCCGCATCCGCCATGCACGCATCCGCATCCGGAGCTACCCCTTCCACCTCCTACAGTTTTCTTTTTGTCCGCAATAGAAATATTGAGAACAAATCTTCTTAACGCTTCAGGCAAGACATCGAACTCATAGCCCGCAGAGCTAAATTCATCTCCCATCTCATAAATTCTGACAAATTCCCTGAGATCATCGTCTGCCTGATAGAGCGGGCGCGCCTTGAGGCATCTGTGTGCCCGCTCTCGGGCTTGCCCGTAGGAAAAGTCATAAAGCACGAAGCTGTCTATCACCTTTGAACCGTTTTTCAGATCAAGCAAGTTTGCAAGGTAATAATTTCCCCGCTGTCTAGTTTTTCTTGATATGCGAAGAGCCCATGCCAGGATTGCCAGTAAAAGCACAAGGGGTACGACACCAACAAGTACAATTTCCATCCCGATTCCCCCTTTATGTATCCTATAAATTACGTCTTATTCAACTTAAATGTGCTACACTGTAATATATATGAAATTTCTCAAAAATTCAACTGCAATAGCCCTTTTTATGCTTGCCGTTATGGGCTTGGTTGCTTTCGGGTCTGTCCGCGGGGACTCTGTGACAATGGATGAGTCGCCACATATTGTCTCCGGATACAGCTATTTGAAATTACAAGATATGCGGCTCAATCCCGAGCATCCGCCGCTCATCAAGGACATAGCGGCCATACCTCTGCTTTTTCAGAACATCAATTTTCCCACAGATCACACTGCATGGAGAGACATGGTAAACGCCCAGTGGGACTTGGGGCCGCAGTTTCTGTACCGCTCGGGAAATGACGCGGATAAATTGATTGCCTTTGGGCGGATTGGGCCAATACTGCTCACGCTTTTATTTGGATGGTTTGTGTTTAAATGGGCGCGCGAACTTTTTGGAGCCAAGTGGGCGCTTTTCACACTCGCCTTGTTTGCTTTCTCCCCCACTATTATGGCGCATGGGCGACTTGTGACAACAGATGTGCCGGCCGCATTCGCTTTCTTTATTGCTATATATTATTATGTAAAACTCCTCAAAAATCCCTCCGGGAAAAATCTTATTATCGCAGGGGTTGCCTTTGCGATAGCCCAGCTGCTCAAATTTTCTCTAGTTCTGCTCTTAGGATTTTTGCCAGCCATCACGGCTATTTGGCTAATACTACAACTAAGATCAATAAATATATTCAGAAAAGATGTTTTCAAAGCTATACTGTCTTGGAAATTTAGATTCCTTGCAATCCTCGCCATCACCGCCCTCATAATACTTCCCGTTTATCAATTTCACGTCCTTAATTATCCCCCGGAAAAACAGGCCGCGGATATTCAACACATCCTTCAAAACAATAAATTCCCCGCACTCACAGATGCGCTTGTCTGGATGACAGACAAGCCAGTACTTCGCGCCTATGCTCAATACTTACTTGGCGTTGCGATGGTATTTATGAGAGTCGCGGGAGGAAATACCACATATTTCCTGGGAGAAGTATCAAATCAGGCGTGGCTTCATTATTTCCCGGTTGTATTTTTGCTTAAGGTGCCGGCGGCATTTCTCCTTTTTATTCTTTTAAGTTTCGCTGCTTTCAAATTGCGAATATACCGGACATTCAGATCCATCGGACTAAAAAATACTTTCGGGAGTATGCCGCAAAAAATACTGGATAATTTTGACGAAGTTGCAATGCTGCTTTTTATAATATTCTATTGGGTAATCAGCGTTACGGGCAATCTTAATATCGGTGTCCGGCATGTCCTGCCGACTTTTCCGTTTATGTATCTGCTTATCGCCGGACAAATGAAGCGTTGGCTTCAGGGAGCTCCTGAAATCAAAAATATCTACCCGCTGACTGCTGTAATCCAGCTTATAAAATTCTACGTAAAAAACGCGGGGAAAACAATGCTTATAATCGTGCTTCTTCTCTGGTATATTGTATCGTTTTTGGGAATATATCCGCATTACATCGCATACTTTAATGAATTCGCGGGAGGACCGGCAAATGGCTACAAGAGTGTTGTGGACTCAAACCTAGACTGGGGACAGGATCTTCGCCGGCTTAAAAAATTTGTTGAAGAAAAAAATATAGAACATATAAAAGTGGACTACTTTGGCGGAAGCGATGTGGAATATTATCTTGGAAATCGCGCTGAAATATGGCACGCGGACAACGGCGAAACAACCGGCTGGCTCGCGGTGTCCGCCACCTTTATGCAGACATCCCGCGCCTATCCCCACGCCTCCTACGCCTGGCTTGATGAATACGAACCCGTCGCAAAAATCGGGTACTCAATATTTGTATATAATATAGAAAATTAAAAAAACACATAGCTAAACACGTGTTAAGATATGTGTTTTTTTAATTTTCTCGATACTTATAATAAACGCGGTTTCCAAGCCGCAAATCAACATATTCCAACTCGCCCCTGCGGGTTCCGATTTCCTCATCTAAGACATATTTAAGATTTGAGAGCTGATAATCTATATCCTTATTTTTATCCAGAAGCACTCGCCAATTTTCCGAAGTCAAAATTTCAAACTCGGCATCGTGAGTGATAATAATACCACGAACACCAAATGAAAAGTTATTGCCCACCAATCTATGCGCCTCTTGAGCTAGATTAACTTGAGCCCCTTCCAAAACAACATTACCAAGATTTGGCTCAATATCCCGCTCATCCGTAACAGAAACCATCAATGACCCAAAGCTTCGGGGCGCCTGTTCAAAGATCACGCCCACTTTGTCAAAATAAAAACATTCGTTGTCCCTACACCACACCCCTGTCACTTCACGCTCCTCCACATAAATTTCCAGCACATTTTTATCTACTTTTTTTATGTCCGCGTTTTTTATTTTGGGCAGAGAAACCAGTATGGAGCTCTGCAATTTTTCTTCGGACAGAAGAAAATAATTAGCTGGCCCTAAAAGTCCAAATTTTTTCTCCCTCAAGATATTATTCATCGCTCCCAAAATCTGTTCTTCGCTCACCGCTTCAAAGCCGGATACATTAATCTCTCTCATTTCAAAACTACCGGAAATGAGAAAAAAATAAAAAGCCCCGGAAAGGATCGCCGTCAAAAGGGCTAGATAAAAAAACTTTCGGCTAAAAAGAAATTTTAAACGAAAACTTTTCTTTTTTTGAGGCCGGCCGTATCGACCGACAACTTTACTTTTTTGAGGGGGCATTTTTTAATTTCTTCTTCCTCATATACCCCTGCAACGCTTTGGGGATATCTACCTCACCATCTTTTGTTTGATAATTTTCTATTATTGCAATAAGCGTGCGGCCTATTGCAAAAACAGTGCCATTTAGCATATGTACATACTGTCGATCCTTGCCGAATTTAATATTCAATCTTCGAGCCTGAAAGTCGGTGATGTTGGATGCGGAGTGCGTCTCGCGATAAGTATTTTCGCTTGGTATCCATGTTTCAATGTCATACATATCTGCTTTTGCAAGGCCCATATCACCGGTTGAAATATGCACTACCCGATAGGGCAATTTCAACTCCTGCATCATTTTCTCGTTCAGTGAGAGTAGATACGTAAGTTCTTCGCGTGATTTCTCGGGATGGGCAAACACCACCATTTCAACTTTATCAAACTGATGCACGCGCAATATGCCCTTTGTATCTCTTCCGTACGATCCTGCCTCCCTGCGAAAACATGTAGAAAAACCTACATATCGCTTTGGCAAATCTTCCCCCTTGAACGTCTCGCCTGCGTGCATTGGTCCGATTACCTGCTCTGAAGTGCCCGCCAAATACAATTCATCCTTCTCTAGATAATAAGCATCATCTGCCGCCTCACCATGTAAAAATCCCATGGCTTCCATGTATTCGGGCTTCACCAAAACCGGCGGCAAAACAGGGGTAAATCGCTCCTTTGTCAAAAAATCCATAGCATATCTGACTATTGCAAATTCGAGCAATGCCAAATCGCCCTTAATATATCCGAAACGACTCCCCGAAACCTTGGCGGCTCGCTCAATATCGATCCAATCGTGCGTCTCGGCGATTGTCAGATAGTCGTTAGCATCAAAAGAAAATTTTGGTTTCTTGCCCACTTCGCGCAATACGACATTCGCGCTCGCATCCGGCCCCACCGGTACGTCGTCATAGGGAATATTCGGGACCAGTTTTAATAAGTCGTTGAGCTCTTCCTCTGCTTTCTCCAACGTCCCCTCGCTCTCCTGCAGATTTTTCTTTACATCCCGCATTTCTGAAATAAGGCCTTTCTTTTTTCTGTCGTCTTTTTCCGAGCTTATTGTATGCGATGCTTTGTTCTGCTCCGCGCGTAATTTTTCCACAACCTGCAGGGTATCCCTGCGCTCCTTGTCCAATTCCAAAATCCGGTCAACATTGACCTCCATCGCCTTCTTCTTTGCCGCATCTTTCACAGCATCCGGATTTTCGCGTATAAATTTTATATCCAGCATACTTTTACATTATCATATTTTTTGCAAACAAAAAAGCCAGACGCAATTCCGCGCCTGGCTATAGAGGATCTACGCTCGCCTATCTTATTATCTGCCGAAAAGTTTTCTTATGTCGTCCTTGGAGCCATCGTGATCCCTGAACCACTTTAGGAAACGTATGCCCATTTCTGAATCTTCACCCAAGTAAATCATGGTAAAAGCTTCACCATCGGATTCGGATTCTGTCGCGAACATATCCTCGTCTGTCATTATATATGACCACTCATTTCCATTATGTTCATAGAAATGTACCGGCCCAATATTCCCATCCGTATCTCTACGGACCCACATAAGGAATTGCAAATTTTCGGAAGGCGGAAGCCATCTTATTGGATAACCGTCCATTTGAATTCCCAATTCCGCCGGCAAGTCGTCAACAGGATACACCGCAAACTCAGCAATGAGATTTATACCTTCCTCGTCATAAGCTGCGTGTATCGAGAAAATAAAGTCCCCAACCCTATGGATATTAACGAGCGACACAAACGGAAATTTGGAAATATCCGGAGTATTAGACAGATCGTAATCTTCAGCAACCTCCGCGACCTCGGGATCAACTGCTGCCGGAGGAGTCAATGTAGGAACCGGTATATCGATCGGAGACAGTACGGCAACCGGGGCCACTGTAGCAAGGGGGGTCGGCGGCTCTTCGGTAGATGCCGCGCGTCCTGTGCATCCGGCCAATGCGAGCATTACTATAACCAGGCTAAAGGCTGAAAAAACCAAAAATCTTGCCTTCCTTTTCATATCTAATCACCTCCAAATATATGCTCGATTCCTCTTTGGATATACGATACGGGATCAAAGAGATTTGTCAGGACTTCGGAGCCCAGTATATCTTCTGCGGTACGCCGATCCCCCCCAGCAACCGAAAGAATTTGTAGGACTTGGAACATGTGCATTTCTTCGTCTGCTGCGTTAAAACCGGCAATCTGGATATATTCATAGGCAGCATCATACGATACGCCGGCGTCCATGAGCGCGGTCTGCACCCGCTGGCCCGCCCAGACGCCTTGAGTTTTATCCAAGTTTATACGCATTCTATTGGGAAATATTTCCATATTTTCAACACATTTTGCCATACGAACGACGGCATAATGCACGAGCGCCGTGGCATCGGGGAAAGTATGCCGCTCTACGATTGACTGCGAAATATCCCTGCCTTCGGGAGTCGCGATACTTTCCATTTGTGCCACAAGCAATCCGCGAATAAGCCGGGGAAGACCCTCCAGGCGCTCCATCAGGATAGGATTCCTCTTCCAGGCCATTGCGCTTGATCCGCGCTGATTTGTCTTTCTCGGCTCGCGAAGCTCGCCAACATCCGAGCGCATCATCTCCCAAAAGGTCCTCGCCATTTGTTCGATAGTTCCTGCAAACACTGTGAGCGCCGCAAGCGCCGCCGCATGCCGATCTCGCTGAAGAATTTGCGTTTCCGCTTTGGCAGCTTTCAGGCCTATATAGCCAAGCGCTTTTTCCTCCATTTTAGGATCGATCTCACCATACATACCTACCGGGCCGGACATTTTACCTTCACTTAGTTCTTTATCCAGTACGTCTTCCAGCCTTTTGATACTGCGAACTATAGCTTCGGCATAAACCATCATCAGATGCCCGAAAGTTATTGGCTCTGCGTACTGGCCATGGGTACGTCCAATCATTAAAGTCCATTTGTGCTCCTCTGCTTTTCTGCGCAGCACGCCTTCAAGTTCAGCCGATTCACCGATAATAAGCACAATGGCGCTGCGGATCAGCATTATAAGCGCCGGGTCCTCAATGTCATAAGAAGTAATGCGCTTATGGTATTCGCCTGCCCAATCGCCCATCTGCTCCTGCATCGTCACAACGAAGGCAATCATGTCGTGATCATATTCTTCCTCGAGCGTCTTGATACGCTCAAGCGTCCGTTTGGTAACTTTCGCGGATTCTGCCGCCTTATGCGCCTCCTGCGGCAACTCGCCGAAATCAACTCGCGCCCGAAGCCAGGCACACTCTACATTATGCCAAAACTGAAACTTTGTCTGCGGATGCCAAAGCACTTTCATCGGCTGCAACGTGTAGCGATCCAGCATAAAAAACCTCCTTTTGTTGTTAAAATACGAGATTATTTATAATACACTAGTCAAACTCCGTGGCAAGCTTGTGCCAGAGGCCGAATTCGCATGAGAATGAACCGCTTGAGTGCCCGGCAGGAACATCGCTATTGAGCAAATCTACAGCGCCCTCAAACATTTTGCGGATCCGCTCTATGTCCGTATTTATCTTTACCGGTTTTACTTCAAAATCCACGGTACCGTTTTCCTTTACCTCCCTTGGATAGTAATAAACAAGATAAGCGCAATCTCCCGACTTGTAGCCGTTTTCTGAAAGCATAAGAGCGTAAGCGTCCAGCTGATGCTGGTAATAAATCTCACTCGCCCCTTCCTGCGGAGGAAAACCTCGAGTTTTATAGTCCAAGGGCATATAAAGTTTTTTATTGCTGATTGCAGATTTCTGACTGCTTTTTACCAGACAATCGTCAAGCGCTCCGAAAAGCGTTGCGTCCCTCTCCTTGTCATAATACTCAAGCCCTGTCCGCCAATTGCGCCATTTATTCAAAAGAGCAAGGTCATCCATTAAGATGCCGTCTATCTTGCCCTCAAGCTCCGGCGGCAGTTTGCCGCGATAGGAGTCATAATATTTTTTTATTACCAAATCCATACCGCCCGGGAGCGTGGGGAAAATTCCCCGCGGCCGCGCGAACTTCTCGTTTATCTGCAGCCAAAAACAGCGCGGACATTCTTTATATAAACCCAGCGTTGAAGGAGATAAACGAATCATAATTTATATATCATATCCTTGCGTTCAACCACGATTTCCCACCTATTGCGCTTTGCAGCCCGATATAACTCTTTATTTGGATTAAATACAATAGGACGCGACACCATTCCTAGCATGGAGATATCAGATTCCGAATCCCCCACGCCTACCGAACCCTTAAGTGTTAGATTTTCTTTTTCTATTGCTCGTTTCAAAACCTTATCCTTTTGCTTCATAAAATCTTCGTATTCCACCCCGCCGGTAAAAACTTCGTCCTCATCTACTTCGTACATCATAGCATACACCTTTTGGAATCCCCATTCGCGGCAAAACGGCTCAACAATGTGATACGGCGAATGGGAAATCGCGAGAAGATAATGGGTCTTTTTTAGCTTCATCACAAGATCTCTTGTATATGTATAAACCCTGTTTTTATGGAATATCATTAGACGGTCCGCAATAGCCATCGCATCGGCAAGGCGGACGCCCTTTATATGATATATATACGCCTCGACAACTTTTTTAATATAGTCGTCATATGATCCCCTGCGATCGAGCCATTTCTGATATTCTTCGCTGTAAATAGAACGGACTTTTTGCGGGAACAATCCCTCATCCACCATTCTCTCCACAAGCTCAATCAAAAGCGAGGACCTAAAAATCGTCCCGTCGATATCAAAAACCGCTAACTTGGACATTTTGTTCATGCTTGTATTGTAAATAAAAAATCGCCTCGTCGCAATACGGGGCGATTATGAGGCGATTTCGTCTTCGCTTTTTCGGCAAATTGATACCATTCGGCCGTAGATCGTCAGTATATTCAGACGCATCTTTCCTTTCACTTGGTAGGTAACATCAAGCGCCATGGGCAGAATATGAGACCTCGTCTCCTCTACATAGTGTCGCTTCTTTGCAGTAGTGCAATGATGCATATCGCGGAGATTATCCAGTCTATCCGCCAATTTAAGAATTGTCGTTTTGGGACCCTCTTGTGTAATTGCCTCAAAATAACGATGATCCCTCTCTATTTTCTCTTCCGGCCGCTCGCATGGCTCCTTGCTTAATGCCAAAACAAATGTCGCCACGCGCTTTCCGTATCTGCGCTGAATTCTCTTGAATGCCTTGTCTCTACTGCCGAAAGCAAACGTATCTTCAACTATGTCATGTAAGAGAGCGGCTATAAGCATATCGGGGTCATATATCTCAAGATCAAGCATCAATACCAACGCAACCCTCCTGGGATGCTCAAAGTATCTCTCGCCGTTATCCCTGACTTGATCTTTGTATCCGTGCCCCTTTTTGGCATCTTGGTATGCCCCCATAACAAGTTCGACGTCTGCGGGCCGCATCTTTAGATACAGCAGCTTCTCAAATTTCTCGCGGTTCATTTCGCTCTCCTCTTGCATGCTTCAAAAAATTTTTCGGTACGCTCCCTGATCTCACCGCTTTTTTCAACTCCTTCCACGAGCTCTTGGGGGATAGCGCGCATTCCGTGAAGCGCGCCCACGAGCGAGCCCACAATACTTGCGTTTGTGTCGGTGTCGCCGCCGGCGTTTACTGCTTCAAATACTGCATTGAATGGATCAGGATTATCCGGATTGCATGCGCTTTTGGCAAAGATCGCATATGCAAGCCCAAAGGAATGATAGGCATAAGATGTACCGCCACCAAACAAAGATGCTATATCTTCCGGACTTTGCTTTCCGAGATTCCCCCTTCTGCCATAATCAATATATGCCATAATATTGATTATTTGTGATGAGATTTTATCCTTCCAGGGCGGCAGCTCGGCTTCAAGGCCTTTTGCAAGTTCATAAAGATAACTTAAGAACGTAGGCACGCGCACAAAGGAATCTTTGCGGCCGGCAAATGTTGCTATAGAAACTGCATGGAGGGTCCCTGCGACAATTGCCGGAGTCCCAAGATGTGTCATTTTGCCATATTCAATACATTTATTAACAAATGGCCTTATGTCTTCCACTGCCATAGTCTGCCAAAGACCGAGCGGCGCTATTTTCATCATTACCCCATTCCCTGCTCCGTCTCGATCTCCGGAATTCGTCCAATTCCATTTGGCGCCTTTTGTGAGTCGCTCGCATGCCTTTCTCGTTGACCTGCCCCATCCGCGCCTCTCGCCTTTATAGGCTCTGATATGCGCCCGTGCTATAGCATCCATATCGAATATTCCATCAGATTCAGTCAATGCGTCTATTGTAGCAAGAGTGAGTTGAGTATCTCCTATTGCAACTCCAAAAATACATCCCAGAAACTTATCCAGATTCATAAACTGCCTCCGTATTTCAAAGTACTATCCGAAATAATCTACCGCATTTTTCAAAAAAGTAAAATTCGGAGCGCGCTTCCCAGCACCACAACAGCAAAAATATTCCTTATCCATTTATTGCCAAGCTGTTTTGAATATTTTGCACCTATCCACCCCCCAATTCCGCCTCCCACAAACATAGAAAGAGCTATTGGCCATACGACAAGCCCAGCCGGAATAAACATGCTTAACGATACCAAAACAATCGCCGCGCCGCTTAGCTTGCGGGTGCCCGCGGTCTGAAGAAAGCTTAAGCCATAGTAATACAAAAAAACATAAGAGAACCATACTCCGGTAGAGGAGAAAAATCCCCCGATAGCTCCGAGTATGGTCATCATTACAGCGCCTCCGGCATTGCGTAATCTAGTAATCTTCACGTTTCGCTCTTCAAGTCCTAGTTTGCCCTTCAATAAAAGCATGGGCACCGAAAGTATCAGGATAACTCCAATCCCCTTCTCCATTATCGCGTTATCGAGAGTCAAAACAAAAAAACTCCCGATGCCGGCGCCAATCCCCGAAAATATCGCCAAAAACAGCCCGAGCTTCCATTTCACAAGCCCGAGCTGGTTGAACTTTATTATTGTTAGCATATTAGAAGCGCCAGAGAAACGATTCGTGGCTATTGCTTGGGATGGCGGCAAGCCCATAAAAAGAAGCATTGGAATCATGATAGATCCCCCTCCTCCGACAAGCGTACTCCAAAGCCGCACAAAAAGTGTAACAAAAAAAACTATAAGAATTTCCACTGTCATATATATTAATTATATACCCATCGCACAATTATCAAAAATACATCTTTATACAAAAATTATGCTATAGCAATCTTTTTGTATAAAAATAAAAATTAAAAAGGTCCGGTTCAGCGGACCTATTTTTTCCAGAATCTTTCTTCTTTCACGTCCCACCCTTTTGGCATAAGGCGGGCTTTGACATCTTCAATCATGCCCGGATGGCCGCAGGCATAGACAAGAGTATCCTCACGCGAAAGCTCGCCACACTCCTCCATTTCTAAAAGCCAATCTTCAATAATTTCGTTGACTCTTCCCCTCTCGCCATGCCACATTGAATTTCGATGTTCATGAGGACGGCTGACAGTAGGCACATAGACGAGCTCAATCTCATTTGATCTATTGATCACAATCTCGCTAAACTCATCGCAATACCCAAACTCATCATAGTAACTTGCGCCCTGAAGCACAAAAAACTTATGTCCGGATTCCTTCCTGTGCATATAGTCGCGCACCATGCTTACGTATGGGACAACTCCGGTAACGGTGGATACCAGTACATGATTTTTGAAATTCGCGTCAAAGGTGAAGACGCCTTTTGCCCTCGGCATCAAGTCAACGCTATCGCCGACTTTTAGCGTGTGGAGATGTGGGGTTAGATTCCCGCCGAGGTCATGCGGCACCAGTTCAACAAAGAGCTCGATGCATTCCTCGTGCGGCGCGGATACTATGGAATACGGCCGCAAGATTCCTTCCATGCCTATCGTGCAATACTGCCCGGGCTTGAATGAGAATTTCCCGCCGCTCTGTGGCTCAAGCCACAAGAGAAAAAGATCATCGGTCAGGTCTCGCCTTTTTGCTACTTTCGCGGTAAGTGTTTTAGCCGGCATCTTAACCTCCTATCCTATTTATCCTAGAAGGAACTTCAAATCACAATAACACAGCAAAACAAAAAGGGCGAGTTCCAATTATCCCAGCTGATTATTAGTCGTCTTAGCCGAGCCGTAGCGAGCCGTGTTTACTTTTTTAAACATGACACAAGGGCATGTTTTTGTTATTATAGGAATGTTTATATAATTGAAATGACATGAAAAAAACGATTTTTTTTGCCGCCGCTTTATTATTTTTGCTAAGTACTATCTTTCTCCTATATAATTTATTGCCCCACGAACTAGGCAGCCACAACACCGTGACGATTTCCGAGAAGGGATTTACTCCCGATTTTGTCCGTATCTCCTCGGGAACGACTATAACCTGGATAAATCAAGACGAACAACCGCATTGGCCGGCTTCTGATTTTCACCCGACTCATAATCAGTATCCGTCAGAAAAGAAGGGTTGTCTCGGCAGTTTTTTGGATGCGTGCCGTGCTATGAACAAGGGAGAACAGTATTCGTTCACGTTTCATAAAAAAGACGTCTGGGGCATACACGACCATCTCTACTCCGGAATGTCGATGACCGTTGAGGTGACGGATAATCTTTTATTAGCGAGCATGCGTGCATTTGTAATATCGCTCTTTAAAACACACCCTACCGACCTTCCTTCATCCAACTCGTTTCTTACGCTTGATTACCCCGAACAACTCAAGACCATCAAAGAAGCAAGCTCAAAAGATCCAAAAAAAACATGGGCATACCTCAAGGAAACGTATTTGAAAGATGACCAAAAACTCGAAAACAGCGAACTTTTTGCCACTGACGTAACGGGAGTTAGCCACGTACATGCGTTTGCCCATATTGTGGGGAATGCAGCGTACAAACTCTACGGCATAGACGCCCTTTCGTTTTGTGATTACAGATTTACTTATGGCTGTCTGCACGGCGTTTCGGAGCAAATGATGCTTGAGCTTGGGATGGGCGCTATCGATAAATGCGGGGGGTTAACGGAACCGCGCTCATGTAGCCACGGTCTAGGTCATGGACTGCTTCTTTTGCGAGGATATGACGTACAGAGCGCTGTAAAAGATTGTGATATGCTAAAAGCTGATGTTTACGGTTGTTATGACGGCCTATTTATGGAATATGGATGGTCTGCACCAAAAGAACAACTAAAACGCACAAATCCCATACAGCTTTGTGCTTCTTTCCCGGAACAACTAGCACGGTCCGCTTGTTCAGTCCATATAATAACCTATTTCATGCGCGCCTTCGACTGGAGCTTCGGCCGTGCCGCAGAAGAATGCTTTAACGCTCAAGACGAAAACATAATACAAACCGAATGCGCGGCAGGGCAAC
>Ga0208879_1002874_pt1 | contig 14649 bp, 19 predicted proteins | sample Knorr_S15_td_Bot_FD_185605 | JGI IMG/M metagenome (GOLD analysis project Ga0208879, IMG submission 185605) | Marine microbial communities from Southern Atlantic Ocean transect - Knorr_S15_td_Bottom_ad_5009_LV_A (SPAdes) (version 2) | ecosystem: Environmental > Aquatic > Marine > Oceanic | place... | reverse complement strand
AGATATACAGCCAGAGAAAAATAACGTGTGATATTACTTTCCTTCCAATTCATTAAGAATGTCCCTAACGTCAAAGGCATCAGAATTAACTTCTAGAATTTTTTTACAGCATTCTGTTACTTTGTCATTTTCCTTAAAATGCTGATGTATACGTAATTTCAGACCAAGTGCCTCAGTATCATACTCATTGATTGCTAAAACGCGATCAACATACTGCAGAGTTTTTTTTGGATCTTGTAGAATGTAGAATATGCTTGCCATGATAAAAATAAAATCAGGATCATATTGGTATTTTTCCTCCATGCTATTTCCCAAGGCGATGGCTTGTTCAAATTCACCCTCTTTGATTAGTTTTCGAAGTTTTCTTTTTGGGTAGGAAAATAAGCCGACCAAAATTTTTCAATATTTAGATAATTCTAGTTAGATTTTAACAATTGTATTACGAAATCGTTATGATGCCGTTTGAGATTAGCCACTGAAGACCAGAAACAAACGCATTATCAGGAATCGATCCATCAGACCACCATCCAGCATTGTTCTTAATCCAACTTGGAATTACATTGTCAGATTCTGTTGCTTGTTCAGTAGGTGGTATAGTTATCACACCATTTGAAATTAGCCACTGTATGCCTGAAACAAACGAAGCATCATCAATCAACCCACCAGCCCACCATCCAGCGTTATTTTTAATCCAGCTAGGAATAGAAATTTCAGATTCTGTTGGTGTGGGAATAAGAGTTTCTAGGCTACCAGATACTGGTTTCTTACTTTGTAGATCAATATCAAGAATTACATATCCAAATTTTTCAGGATTGGGTACGCTGTATACCGGACCCGTGCCATGAACAATTACAGCGAATTTTTGCAGTCCGGGATCTCCTTGCATAAGCCAATATCTGTGCACTTGTCCTGAGGTAGAAAAGAACTTGTCATATCCTTCATCTTCAGCAGCAGAAGCTATTGGTATTGTTTGGCCATCTATCAGATTAACTTTTAAAATATCATAATGCACCTGGTTTTCCCACAGGTCAGTAGAAAATGCTTTCTTAAAATTTATAACCCATTCAATGTCACATCCAATTCTAGGTTTTTCTGGACCATATTGTATGTTAATAACCATTGAGTTTGTATTTGTATTTTCAAAAATTTTTACCAGTTTATAATTAGTAATACAACCAGCATCCTTCTTTACCCCTTCCGTATCTGTAAAACCTGCAAACGGATTTGAAGAAACATTTTCTTTGTATTCATGTAATGAAAATCTGTATTCCTGCGGAGGTATTCCTGCCGTCACCTGAACCCATGTGCTGGCCTTTACTGGGAAGGGAAATTCATCAACAACGTAAATGTGACTTGTTATGCCGCCACTCTTCCAACCAATGACAACTGTATCATATTCACCTGCTGGAACGGTCATGGTTTCTATTCCTATAGCCCCAATTTGTTCACCACCAATATTTGCAATCTTGCCCCATGAAACCTTGGAGAATGCCTTTGGTCCCTTACCAGGCTGATCAATGTCTGCAGTAGCAAAGGAAGAGAGCCATATTATTGATGATTTGTATACAGATGTATACCGCAAAATATTATCGCTGACAGTACCACCTATAGGCTCGGGAGCAATTTTACCTACATCCATATGACCTTTTAGTACCTTGTTTCCGTCTTCAACTAGAACTTGAAAACGAAACATTTCTTCAGGACCATCAAGTATTTCTTTTTCTAACCACATTGAAAACCAAAACTCTGTGCAGTCTTTGTATGACTCATGACACAATTTGTACTTGAAGTAATCGCCAATTTTGAGATTTTCGCCCGCATACCAGGCTCCAGGAAGATTAACACCAGCAAGACCTGCACCAATACCAGAACCAGCAGACAAATGTTCTGCAAATGTTGCTGGAAGAACGCTACCACTAACAAGAATCATTGAAAATAAAATTATAAAAATTGTATTGCGCATACAATGTTAATACTTGTCAAAGTTAGTTAAATGTTCCAAGTAAGCAAATATAGAGGATAATGTTCGATTTATTAGATATGTGTGAATGCCCAAAAATACACTTTTACGAAGTTGAGTTCAAGATGGATGGATTGATTGTGGTTCCAACGCATAAAAACTGTGGAGATAGATTAAATGAAAAACAAGCTGACACATTTCAAAAAGAACTAGTCAGCTCATGGGGATTTGAGCAAGAAGAGGAATAATTTTTCAAATAAAAAAATTTTACGCATGTTTTAATAAAAAGGAAAAAATTGTGAGATTTATTTCAGTCCCGATACAGCTTCTTTGCAGATGCTACATCCACAGGAACAATCTGCACTACAAATGCAGGCTCCCTGCATTTCACAATCACATTTGTAAGTGTCATCACCAGTAGCGGCTTCACAGCCACATGCTTGATCTGTCATGCAAAGTGGATCACATACAGGGTTTTAAAACTTTATGAAAAAAATCACACCGTTATACTGGTTTTTTATTATTTTGAGCGTCATGCCAAAAATCATTCATGCGATAAAGAAAGCAAAGAATTTGTGGCCTGATGTAATTTATTTGCCTCTGACTCGATCTTAGTAGTATCACTTTCCAGATCAAATCCAGTTTTCAGCATATGTATTAGTTCTGGCTTTCTATGAAGATCTGGAATTTTTATGAAATTGTTTCTGTTAATGTATCCCAAATAAAAGTAACAATCAGAAAATAATGAATTGTCTATCATATAGCGATATTTCTGGGAAATCATCTTCGAGTGGAGATTATCCTCTACCAAATCTGAAAATCCTTTAGTTGACTTTAACATCCTTGAAAGGAGAGAGGGTGTAGCTCTTTCTATTCCAATCGACTCGGTTATTGGTGAGATTAACTCGTTGATTTTATTTCTGTCGAACTCACGGAGTATCTTTAGCATATGTACAGGGCTGGGACGATGAAAATTTAACACAGATACAGCATCCGCGAGAAAATACGCTGCACATTTTAGCCAAGAGGAAGAATATGGATCAGTATTCAATCCATTTTTTGCCTTTACTACACATACTCCCGCTTCTACTAGACAGCTTTTAATGTAGGCATTAAAAATTTGTTCTTTTTTTTCTTTAATTTTTGATAATAACATACGAAGTTCCCATTGTTCGTCAAGCAAAATAGTCATACCATCATACTGCAATAAAATATCAGGCGAGGTTTCTTGTAATGTTCCATGATAAATATGATAAAAAGATCCGTCAAATTCAATAAAAGATTCTTTTTGTTTTTTCCCATCAAAGACTGTTATATCATATTCACAGCAATCATAGCTAGGTCCCTGGTTCTTACAACCACCCATGCCAACAGGACAATTTTCAATTGAAAGTTTTTCTAATATCTTTTTAGATTCCAAGCAAAAATCATGAGATTATATTTTGTATAAAGTTTCAAAATGAGAACTTTTTACCATTAATGTAAATGCAGGTGGTTACGAGAGTCAGCTATTGCTTTAAATTGTAATTGATTCTCGTTTTTACAAGCTCCTGTGGTGTAGTCCGGCCAAGCATACTGCCCTCTCAAGGCAGTGATCTCGGGTTCAAATCCCGACGGGAGCATATTTCATTTCAATTGGTTTGCTTAAATAATTCGTAATTGTTTTTATTTTGTTGACTTTACGTGATTTGTCCTTAAAACAGGAATATAGGTCAGATAGAGATGATGTTGTGTCAGAATTTTTCATTCCTTGTTTAACTAATAGCATTCAGTATGACAGAACGATAGAATTTATCTCGGTAAAAAGTTTGAGTACATTGACTTTTGGTTTGGAAAATATACAAGACCATCACGCCAAGATCAGACTGGTTTCAGGGCACAGATTTACTACTTCTGACTTGAATGCCATAGTAAAGCTCTTTGACCATCATAATCCTAGTAGATTAAACGGCAGACTTTATCTTGATAAGAAGATTAGTAATCTTATTCAAGATAATAAAATTAGACAGCTAAAGAAGGTAATAGAAGATTTTAAACTTGAAGTAAAAGTTGCTATTCCAAATTCAGAATATGTAGATGGGGTTTTTGAGGAACGTATGGGAATATTTAGGGATACAAATGATGATGTTGTTGCTTTTTCAGGTACGTCAAATGTTACTTTTGATGCAGAAAATCGAAACTTTGAGTCAGTTGATGTTTTTACATCGTGGGATGACAAATCACGTGTAGATACTAAGATAAAGAATTTTGAAAACCTCTGGACTAATAAGACAAATTATGTTGAAATATATGACCTGGTATACGCAGAGAAAAAAAATCTTTTAAAGTATACAACAGAGTGGGCAGTATATACATAGTGGATTAGAATTCAAAGTCTTTCATATCCATTTTTGAGGTGTTTTGATTAAAATTCATTCTTGAAATTTTATAATAAATTATTTCGCCTTGTCGTTGTATCACTGCAATGATTGGCTCTTTACCCATCTTGGTTATTTCTTCAACTTTTTTTTGTAATTTTCCTATCTTTTCCTGTTTACCCTCATTAAGACCAAAGACCAAAAACTTGGCTCCCTTTTCTCCAAAATCTCCTTTACCGTAAACTCTAAAATCTGAACCAAAACCAAATCCATCCTTAACAGTATAACCTCTGTTTCTTAAATCGCGATAAACTAAAAATTTTGTTAGAATGGCCTCATCTTGTTTTTTGCAAATTTGCAAAAATGAATCAAAGCCTATGTTCTTTTTTCCCTTAAAAAGAGCTAGTCTACTAGTGTATAAAAGATAAAGAGATTCAAATGATTTTAGGAATAATTTATCTTTCTCTATTTCCCCGTAACCTTTCCGCTCAAGTTCTTGTTGTCTATTAGGTTCTAAAATTATGGTCTGGTTTTTTATCAAAACGCCTTGTATTTCTGGTTCTGCTTCAATCGACATGAAAAATTTGTTATTTTTTACCATATAAGGTCTTAAGTATAACCGTTAAAATATGGCTGAAAAATATCTGTAAACTATGCACGGTCAATGCTACAGAAAAGGCAATGGACAACCATACACTAGAAAGGAGTACATAAAAGGCAAACCCCAAATCAAAATCACCAAATTTCAAAGTGGTAGTGCAGATAGATTGCAAGACTATGATTATAGCGTACAGCTTTTGATTAACGAAAAAATGCAGATAACACATATGGCTATTGAGTCAACTAGACTTGCAGCAAACAAAACACTCGAAAAAACAACAGGAGAATCAGGCTATTTTTCAAAACTTAGGATATATCCTCACGTCTTGCTTCGAGAGAACAAGATGATTGCAGCTGCTGGTGCAGATCGATTGCAAGAGGGAATGAGAAGGGCTTTTGGAAAGGCGGTAAGTCTAGCAGCACGTGTAAAGAGGGGACAGTGTATAATGGAAATACAAGTAAAAAAGGAACATCTGGAAGCAGCTAAAAAGGCTCTGAAGGGAGCATGTGTAAAACTACCTGGAACACCAACAATTCGAGTTGTTCCACTAAATTAAGAAAAAGAAATCTCTAAGAATTCATTTTCATGCTCTTTTAGTAATTGAATAAATTCGGAAAATTCTTGCTCCGTTGGATTCCTTTTTAAAATTCTTCTATATTGGTAATAAAATGAGTTATACAGTCTTCCAATTATTATCCCCCGTCCAAATACATTTAGATTTTTTGCTTGTCCTAATGAGTTAACAAGTGAAGTAATTTCATTTATTCTACTTGTAGATTCATGTATTTTCTCTTCCAGAACTTTTTGAATTTTTTCATCCATGATTTTCTTGAGTTGATTATAGTTAAAAAGAATATTAAAAAATCATTACGCTTTAATAGACTTGGACAAAATTATCGATCAAGCAGTCGTAGTATAGTTTGGTTATTATTCTAGCTTGCCAAGTTAGTGACCCGGGTTCAAATCCCGGCGACTGCATTGTTTTCGAAAAATGATAGTGTGTGAATTTAGTTAGATTTTTTTATCAATGCATTTTTTATTATATCTAGAGCCTCAATGGCTTTCTCTGGTTTGGGGAGTTGAACCATGAAAATTTTGTCTTGGTTAACTTCAGAATAATTTGGCGGAGATAAAGCAAACATAGTTGTATTTGCCAAAGATTCGAAAAATTCAAGGAATTCATTTGCATAAATCAGAAATTCTTCATGTATATCTCCATGGGAAAAATCCAGTGTAATCTCAACAAAAACATGTCCTAGTCCATCCTGTAATATGTTAAGATTAGTGTTAACAGAAATTGGCTTGCCCTGAATTTTTGACATCATGTCGTCAAATTTTCTATCATCTAAAATGATCCTAGGTACATTTTTTCCATTAAAATCAAACACATCGATATCCTTGTATACATGCTCAAGTAGTTTTTCCATTTCTTTGCTAGCCATTTTCCTAAGATTTGACAAGTTTTGGGATTATTTTGTCTCCCAGACGAATAAGGAAAGGTGAGATAAATGCAGTAATTATTGTTATCAATCCTATTAACGGGAAAAGAAATGCGCTAACTACACCCATGTCTACTCCAACTTTCACAATAATAATTGAAAATTCACCTCGTGGTGCAGATAATGCAAAGGCCGAACGTAATGACTTTGCTTTTTCCTGTCTGAATGCCATGTTTCCAAGAAGATTTGCACCAAACTTCATTGCGACAGTGACTGCGATTAATGCAATTGCGATGAAAATGTAACTTTCTAATTGTGTTATGTCCATCAGTGCACCAACAGATACAAAGAAAATGGCAACAAACATGTCTTTTATAGGGCTAGACAGAATTTTTGAAACTTCGGAAGACTTGGATTCTGCTACCAAAACACCTGCCAAAAATGCGCCTATGGCGACGGAAAGTCCTACTACGTTTGCTAAAAGTGCGTAACCAAAACAAACACCAAGAATACTAAGCAATAAAATTTCTCTATTTTGCACGCTTGCAACCTTATCAATTAAAGGAGGAATAACTCGTCTTCCAATAGTAAATGTTCCAATAAAAAGCCCACTTGCCACTAGTACGACTAAAACTACAGTTTCAATGGAGACAGCACCAACCAAACCAACTGATTCAAGAGATGCAATTAGAATAACGGCAATAACGTCTTCAACAATTAAAATTCCCATAATAAGTATGGATGACTCTTTTTTTATCTTTCCAGAATCTTGTAGAATTTTAATAATTATCGCTGTACTGCTGATTGATAGTGCTGCTGCGATAAATAATGAATCCATAAAGTTTAGGCCCATGGCAGATGCTGCCATAAAAACTACTCCCAGTGTGGCAAATAGGCCTAATGTACCAGATCCAACCGCTACCTTGCCAATTGAACGAATTTTTGCAAACGGAAATTCAATGCCTATAACAAAAAGCAACAGTATAACACCAATGTCAGCAAAAAGGTTCAATGCAGATATGTCAGACAAAATACCAATCCCAGCAGACGTACCCGAACTTCCATTTTGTGGTAGAATGGATGTCCACAATGGAGAAAGAGGACCTATCAACATTCCAGCAAACAGGTACCCTATAATCAAAGGCTGTCGAATTTTAAAAAATGCAAGCGTTACTATTGCTGCTAAGATCATAATAATTGCAAGATCAGTTACAAAAGTTTCGTGGGGAAGCTGCAAAGGATTAATCCTTTCAACAAATGTAGAGATGTTTTCACTCAGGGAAGATTGAACACTATCCTGAGACTGAATTTGTAAAAAAAAATCTCTCACCTATTAAATACACAATCGCGTGTTAAAAGTGATCGCGACAAAAATTCAATCTTTCCATTGTTATCCAAATTGGATTGGTAATTGTACAATCACCGTGTTATTAATAGTACGGTACCATACCGTAATATATGATACAATGCGAATACTGCACAAAAAGTTTTGTAGAGAGTATGAACGGCTTGGCTGAAAAAACATTTCATGAAGTATTACATGAACCCGAAATTGTCAATCAGTAAAGTCCAATTCTTTTAATTTATTTTAGCGAGCTTTTTAACAATCGGAAAACATGTTTAGATATAGTGCCAACAAAAACAAAGATTCCTAACACAAATGATGGTAATGCTTCAAACTATTCTTCACTGCTAAAAAATCTTGAAAATATAAAATCAGAGTTTGTAACGCTTAGAGAATACGTAGGTGACAATGAGGATGAGTTGTTAGAAAAAATTTCAGGCATTTCAGAGATGATAAATAGAACAGAGGCATCTTCTGCTGAATTTCACAAAAAGGCAGATTCAATAATTCAGGAATTACAAAAAATTAGAGACACTACGAATAAGGCATCAATCACAACATCAAATGAAGTTATCGGATTATTGAAACTGTCAGAATATCAATCGAACATACGTATGCTGGCTGAATCAAAATATGGCTCGTTAGAAGACATTGAAAAAATGGCAGAACAAACAGCAGAAATTGTTAACCTTTTTGATAAGATATCGATCGAATCAGAAAATAAAATTCCTTTGCCTCATGAAGTCAGACAGTGGGCCGTAAGCACAATTTTTGACTGTGCGGATAGATGGGAAATCAGATTTGATGATTTATTCAAGATATTATTAGATTCTTTGGGCAAAAATTTGCTAAAAGAATCAATAAGGATCCAACAAGTTAGGGATATCTTTGGTATTAAGGCGGTTGACAAAATTAAAAATAAATTAAAATTATCTTAGACTCCTTCTGATTTATCAAAAGCCTCTAAACTCTGCTTTTTCCTTTTAAGGATAGCAAATATTCCAATAATTACTGCGATCCATATAGAGGCAAAAAGAATGTTTGAAACGCTTGCATACATGTATGGTACTATGTCCATGATCTGTTTCTGAATTATCTCTGCCCTGAGACTGACATCCATCATTCCCGTATGAAATGCAGAACTGTCCCTAGGAACGACAGAGATTTTTTCTGCACTAGCAAACATGACATCCAAGTCAGCCTGTATTCTGGTAAAATTAGTGGTATCGGTTGGAAATATCCAAACTGGGTTTCCCTCAGCAGGAAGATATCCTTTGATTGCATTAATGTCCGTCATTATGGTTTTTGGTTCAGAAGATGCCATAATTCTATCAAACAGTCCTATTGATAGATCCATGGGATAAACATCATTTTGATAGCCAGTATATGCCAAATATGCACCAAAGCAGATTATTGCCACTATGCCAGCAACTGCAAGTTTGTGTATAATATCAGACATCGTTTCCTCTTTTGTTTTTGTATAGTCAATTTTTGAATTACCTCTTTTAAATCTTGTATGGGAGAAACTCATGCAAGCAATATACAAGAATCCCATTGTCTGTAAAGCAATGATGGGAACCCATATGGGATTTCTCGAGTAAATTGCAATTAAAATTGCCATAATTCCATAAATGCCAAAGAAAAGCTCTAGCAATGTAGTCTTAGAAAATGGCAGATTGTATGCCTTTGTCCTCCAATCATCAGTATTTTTAACAATACCGTATTTTGGAGTTCGCAGAAATTCACTCTTCTTCCCCACCATAGCGTCTATTACAGCTATGGTATTGTTTACCGCCATTCCCATGGAATAAATTATCAGATAAGGCATGGCTATTGCCTTTTCCTTCCGATTTTTATCATACATGTTACGAATTATGAAAAGATAAGCTCCTGGTCCCATAGCAACGTATGTTACAAGCGTTACTACTGGGAGAAAGCTAACAATATAGAGATTCACATTAGATGCTAAAAGAATTGGAAGTGCTAGAAATTGAATTAACATTAATGGAAAAACTATGTGACGTGTGAGCTGCACGAAAGCCTGAAGTTTTGCATCAATTGTAATTTTTCGTTTTAGTAAAATACCGCCAAGAAGTTTTATTGCACATTGAATTGAGCCTTTTGCCCATCTGAACTGTTGCCTCTTGGCACCGTTCATCTGTACAGGCAGTTCTGCATTAACAACTATATCCGGTATGAAAAGACATTTCCAACCCTTCATTTGTGCTCTATAACTCAAATCCAAGTCCTCCACTAGAGTTGCGGTGTGCCAGCCACCAGAATCTTCGATGCATTCTTTTCGCCAAATTCCAGCAGTGCCATTAAAATTCATAAATAGATGCGAGTTACTTTTTGCTCTTTGCTCGACTAAGAAATGGAAGTCTAGACTGAGTGCTTGAGCTTGTGTCAGAGCAGAATAATTTTCATTAACATGTCCCCACCTGCACTGGACAAATCCAATGTTTGGTTTTGCAAAATATGGAATTGCTCTCTTTAGATACCACTTTGGTGGAATAAAGTCTGCATCAAAAATTGCGACAAACTCACTTTTAGTATATTTCATCGCGTACTTTAGTGCCCCAGCCTTGTAACCCTGTCTTGTTCCACGTCTAACGTGGGAGATATCAAAGCCCTTACCCTTGTAATTTTCGACAAGTTCTGCTATTTGCTCTGTAGTGTTATCATCAGAATCATCCAGAACCATGATACACATCTTTTCCTTTGGATAGTCAAGATCACAGACAGAATTTATGAGGCGTTTTGTAACATACTTTTCATTATATATTGGAAGATGAATTGTAACAGTTGGTTCACCTATTGATATGGTATCCTGATTTTCTTTTCTTCGTCCTGAAAGAAATGCCAAATAATAGAAATTACATGTATAAGCAATTATGATAATCGCGCAGGTTATGAAAATATAAAAAATAAAACTAGTGAACGGATTCGGTGATATAAATTCCATCTTATAATATTGTCAAAATATTATACAATATTAACAATTACGAAATTTATCGTTAATTGTAGCTATGATGGTGAAAAAATCTTGATCGCCACCGGAGGACAGACATTCTCACATGCAATGCAGAATATACAGTCTGGCTCGTTAATTTGGAGTGGTTTTTTTGTAGATGCTGCATTTCCCGGAAAATCAAAGAATTCGAAAACAGCCACAGGGCATGCGTCAATGCAGGCTCCATCTGCAACACAGATGTCAAAGTCTACAGAAACAAACTCGCCCCAAACACCCATGACCTTGTTATCTGCTCCAACACGCCCCCAAGTCTTAAGATCATTTCCAGTTTTAGTTTTGAACACTGGAGAAGGATCCATCTTATCTTTGTAGTCAACATCGATTGGTCCTGGAACCGCTGCCTCTCCGTCTCTGGTGATTACATGTTTTTTGCCTTCAATTGCCGGTTTGGGTGGTTCTACTTTAGCTATTGGTTTGGCATCTAGTACAATTTGTGCCAAGGGAGTTAGTTCATCCAATTTTGCCAATGCCTGTACTTCAGACATTTTTTCTGATTTCATAAGATGTTCAACCATCTTGTCAGAAAGTATAGTGTTTCTAAGAAGTGTGTCAATTATCATTTTTGCAAAGTGGTCAGCCTTTTTTCTATAGTTTCGTACCCATTGAGGGGCAGCAAATTTTTCAACTGGATAAATCTGATAAATGGCATCAATCACTTCACCCGTTACAATTTCAACAGTAACGCTAAGATCTATGGATTCATATCCATCAGCGTCTGGATCCGGCATATTTTCTTCAATCCAATTGTATGTTGCATATATCCTGTCGGCATATTGATCCATATCAAATGTCTTTTTCATTCCTTCGAGAATAGACTTTATCTCAGCTGGATCATCAAGTTTGATTGGCATTCTGTATAGACCGAGCTTGTAACCATGCATTGGATAAACTCCACGTTTAGCAGTTGAAGCTTGCATTGTGTATACTCTATCTTTAAGAAGCAATGACATGATTCACGTATGTTATAAAATAGATAAAAATCTTTGTTCCCAGAATTCATGAGTAAATAATAAATTAAATTTTTAAGAAGCATTTGTAAACGGAATTAGCTTGAAAATTAACAAAATCGCCATTGTTAGTAAATTTGGCTCGAAAAAATCTGAAAAGGCAGCAGAAGGGATAGTAGAAAAGTTACTAAAACAAAAATTCAAAGTTTACACTGTTTCACCAGTATTAGTTAAGGGAGCAAAAAAAGTAAACTCTTTAGAAGATTTAAGGAAGATAAAACTTGATCTTGTAATCACATTAGGTGGAGACGGGACCACTCTTAGAACGTTTAGAAATCTTGAAAATGAGATACCGCTTCTAGCAATAAATGTTGGTGGTAATAGAGGAATTTTTTCAGAAATATTTTTGGATGAATTTGACAACGCTATACAATCCATAAAGAAAAATGAGATTTGGCTTGACAAAAGAATAAGGGTTGTTGCTTCTTGTAATGGTGAACAGTTTCAGCCCGCATTAAACGAGATATATGTTAATAGAAAAAATTTGACTAAAACCGCGGAATTTGTAATAAAATTTCATAACGACACAGTAAAACAAAGGATGGATGGCGTTATGATTTCAACACCAAGCGGTTCAACTGGCCATTCTTTATCAGTTGGCGGGCCAGTTCTGCATGAAAGTTTGGATGTGCTGATTATAACACCGGTTGCCCCAGTCCATAGGCTTCCGCCCATAGTAGTTCCTGACGAAAAGGTGGAGATAACGTGTTCACATGATTGCAATATAGCTATGGATGCTCAAGTCATCAAATCAGTTGGCTTTGGAGATCTTATAACTGTAAAAAAATACAAAAAACAGGCAGTTTTTGTCAGGCTAAAAAAGAGAGGTCTGAGACAGATGGCAAAGCTTGGCTTTTAGAGTTTTAGATTCTAGCGCATTTTATGCAGGAATTCCATTTAGTTCAAACGAACCAGGCTACATTACATCTCTCATCTATAATGAAATTGAACACATAAAAAAAGATCATGATGCAATTCAGATTTTAATTGAAACAAAAAGATTAATGGTCCGTGATCCCGAGCATCGATTTATTATTACCGTTAATGATGCCGCAAAAAAATCGGGTGATTTTCCAAATCTTTCACATGAAGATATATCTGCTATTGCTCTATGTCTTCAACTTAAGGCTGAACTTGTGACTGATGATTTTGCTATTTCTAATGTGGCAAAAAATCTTAGCATAAAAGTTATTCCTGTAATGACTAGCGGTATAAAAAATGTTATAATTTGGAAGTATTATTGCCCAGGATGTAAAACAAATTTTTCTAAAGTTACAGAATGCCCTAGATGTGGAAATAGATTAAAAAGAAAACCTATGAAAAACTAATTCATGTGTCGTGAAGTGTTTTCTGACTAATTTTTTTCAAATGCTTACTTTGTGCTTGCAATACTTTTTTTATATTTTTAGCACGAGCCTCACCAAGACCGCTGACTTTAGAAAGTTCTATAATTGATGAGCTTAATACCCTCAAAGGTGTTCCAAACTTCTCTAGCATACGTATAGCAGTTTTTTCTCCTACACCAGGTAAACTGCACAGCATAGAAAGTTGTTGTTTTTGTAGATCATTTGATTTTCTAATTTTTTTAATAAATGGACCCTTGCTTGCATCCTTTCTTGAACACATAGATATCAACAACTTGGATGTATGAGTAGCGTTAGGTGTAGGAATTACTGGAATTTTGAAATCAATTGCAATAGATGAAATTGCACCATAAAACACAAGTGGGTTTTCCGTCAATTCTTCTATTTCGTCTATATCTCCCTCTATTATTAAAATTGGAAATTGATAATGTTCTTTTAACCTATGACATTGATCAAATAGACGGCCGTCAAAGATTGATGAAACCAAATCAGAAACTGTTTTTCTCTCAACTATAGTTTCAGGTGCAACAATATAATCACCCACTGGCAGTGTTTTTATTTCCAAATTAATGCCGGTTCCCTTTAACAGGTCTGGTATGCCACTTTTTTTTTCCCTTTCATCCACCACTATACGCAGATTCTTTAGATTCACAAAAAATGCTTGTCTGTTTGATTAATATTTTCTTGGGAAGTTGTTATTTTGGTAGTTTAGTATTTGTAGAGGAATTTTGTATCATTTCCTGAATTTTTGTTTCCTGTTCTTTTAGGGTAGTTTTCAATCTCTCTTCTTGTTTCACTAAAATGGAAGCTTTTGTTTTTGCCAGTTCCACCTGTTCTTCAAGTTCTTCAATAAGATCCTTTTTGTTAGATTTTATCATGATAGTTCCAGCATGTTTGAAAACTAATTCATCGTCACTTGTCTTTTTTAACTCCTCCAGTGCTTTTCCTGTTTCAAGTTTTTCTGATTCCACCTGTTGTTTTTGCATTATAATGGATTGAAAGTTCTGTTGTGTTTGTTGCAATTTTGCTAGCTGCTCTTGTACCATAGGAGGAATTTGTTGATTGGAAGACATATGGCAGTAAGAAACTTATTTTAATTATATATCTACTGATTCAATCGAGTCATAGCCTGTCTGAATAAGACGAATGCAGGAATTAAGGTTTGCACGCATATGTGCCAAATTGTTAGATTCAACTAGTATTGTAATTTTGTCGCTGCAAAACATCTCTGTTTTAGTTGGATTTTCGGGATAGAATTTGTTGTCAATATTAACTGAATCAAAAACTGCACTTGTTTTTTCTTCCGCGTCTATTTCAATTTTGGCATTAAAGCTTGATGTCATATGCATAACCCGCTATCTTAAATCCACATTTTTTACAACTCCAGATACCTACAACCTGTCTACCAAATTGTGAGGAGCCGCATTCAGGACATTTTCTTTTAGATTTTAAAACTCTGTGAACTATACTGTATTTTTTTCTAAGTTTTATACCATATCTGGCGCCAAGACCTTTAAGGTAGCCTTTCTTTTTTGCCAATTT
>Ga0208879_1002870_pt1 | contig 14666 bp, 10 predicted proteins | sample Knorr_S15_td_Bot_FD_185605 | JGI IMG/M metagenome (GOLD analysis project Ga0208879, IMG submission 185605) | Marine microbial communities from Southern Atlantic Ocean transect - Knorr_S15_td_Bottom_ad_5009_LV_A (SPAdes) (version 2) | ecosystem: Environmental > Aquatic > Marine > Oceanic | place... | reverse complement strand
TACTTATTATGCAATTACAGGTGTTGTAGAATATTCCTTTGGTGAATATAAAGTTTGTCCTCGAAGTTCTGATGATGTTCAGCCTGAAATCTCTATCGCTGAAATAACTGACTCTGAAATAACGATTAAAATGAAATCTAACGTTTTAGAAATAGAGAGTTCAATTAGAGGACAACAAGATTTTGTTATCTATAATATCATTGGAGAAGAAATTATGAGAGGTGTTTTTGATTCTCAAATCCGTATTCCTATACATCGTCTAGAATCAGCTGTGTATATCGTTCGAGTTGGTGGTTTTAGCCAGCTTGTTGTAAAGCAATAAAAATTATTAAAAACAAAAAATCCCTTGCATTTGCAAGGGCTTTTTTGTTTTTAGATGAGTGATTCGTTGTTGTTTATAATCTAGTCTACCAATCTACTAGCATACATTTATCCAATCACTTTAGACCTAATTCTTTGATTCGTTCATTTAAATAAGCTCCAGCTGTTATATCAGAATAGTGCTTAGGGTTTTCTATTGAAACACACGATTCTAAGCATTCAAGCGAAACTTCTGAGCGTGGATGTAGAAAGAAGGGAATGGAAAATCTGGAATCTCCCCATTTTTCTTTTGGAGGATTTATCACTCTGTGTGTTGTTGATTTTAATTTATTATTGGTTAATCTCTGAAGCATATCGCCAACGTTAACAACAATTTGCTCGGGGAGCGCTGTAACCGAAATCCATTCATTACTCTTATTGAGTACCTGTAATCCATCTGCCGAAGCACCCATTAATAAGGTGATTAAATTGATGTCTTCGTGTTCGGCTGCTCTAACTGCATTTTTAGGTTCAGATGTAATAGGAGGGTAGTGAATAGGTCTTAGAATACTATTTCCATTGTGAATTTTAGCATCAAAATAATACTCATCAAGATTCAAGTAAATAGCTATAGCTCTTAATATATCACGACCAGCAAACTCAAGTTTTTCATATACTTCAACACCAATTGGGTTGAAATTGGGCAACTCTTCAACCACTACATTATCAGGATATTGCTTTTTAATAACATCCCCATCAGTTACCGTTTGACCAAAATGCCAAAACTCTTTTAAATCTCCTTCATTTTTGTTTTTTGCATGTTCCTTTCCAAAAGATACATAACCTCTTTGTCCTGCTAAGCCTTCAATTTCATAGGCTCTTTTCTGCTTTTTAGAGAGTGAAAAGAAGTTCTGTACTTCAGTATAGATGTTAGAACACAAGTCATCACCTAATCCATGATTTTTTACAGCTACAAAACCAATTGTTTCATAAGCCTCGCCCAATTGTTTTACAAACTGAGATTTGAGTTGTGGATTACCAGAGTTAAAGTCTGCTAAATCGATGCTAGGGATGTTTTTAAAATTGCTCATTATAGGGTATTGTTTCAATGCTAATTTACTAAATGAAATTTAAATGAAATAGACATTACGAGTCTTAAATTCGTTTGAAAAACTGCTAGATTAACAGGTTGCTTATAATATTTATACTCTTTGGGAATACCTCTAAATTAATTGAGTCTCCAAGATTTACTGGCTCTCCATCGAGATGAGCTTTAGCTTTAGTACATGTTATTGTAGCTTTAGAGCAGCTAATAATTTGCATTCTCTTATTTAGGTGAAACCTGCGTGTTGCTAAAGCTAAAAGTAGATGTGGTATTTCGTAAAAGGGAAATGGTTTTAGAATACACAATTCAATCAATCCGTCGTTATCTACAGACTCGGGCGAAATGATTACATTATTTCCAAATTGAGTTCCATTAGCAAAGCTTATTTGTACTGCTTCGCCATTAAACACGACTTGACCCTCAATTTTAATTTGATATTTTTTCACACGGTAAGTCCACCATTCCGATAGGATCAGTTTAACATAGGTTTTCATCCCTCTTTTTCTCTTTTGAGCAAAACAATGCGATATATGTGCATCATAACCGATACCCGAAACATTCATGAAAAATTGACCATTGGCAGTACAAGAGTCAATTTTACGATTATTAAGAGTGTTTAATAAGCGCAAAGCTTTAGAACTGTTTTGTGGAATACCTAAGTGTCTAGCTAAACCATTCCCCGATCCTGTTGGTATTATACCTAAAATTATATTGCTATTTACTAAGGCTTGAGCAATTTCATTTACCGTTCCATCACCACCTACAGCAATAATTATATCAGCTTTTTTGCTACATAAGTTTTTAGCTATTTCTGTGGCATGTCCTTTTCTTTGGGTGTAATGAATTGTAATTTCAAAAATCGACTCGTCGATTTCATTTTCAATTTCATTCAAGATATTTTCTTGCTTTCCGGTTCCCGAAATTGGATTTATAATGAAATGAATACTTTTTTTAGACATCCAATTCTAGTTTGTTATTAATCATTCTTCGATTATACTCCTGGATATAGGCTTTGAGCTTATTTTCCATTTTTAGTTTCAGGTCTGTTTGCACCAAAAGTAAGTTGTTTATTAATAAGGAATCAGTTTCTACTCTATATAAAGCGAGACTTTCAATTCCATTAAATTGGAGTAAATAACCATCTTCAAAATATTGGTATATATTATTTAGATAATTCACCGCAAAACCAGTTTCAGCCCAAACAGAATTACCAAAACTTACGATACTCGTATCGATTTTAAGAAAGTCTATTATACTCGGAAGTATATCTGCTTGCTGACAAACTTTATTTATGACACTTCCAATACTATCGTTTGGATTGTAAAATATGAGTGGTACCGCATAGAGTCCGTTAGAGTTTTGATATTGTTTGTGCGTAGATTTAAAAGTATGATCGGCAGTGATAATGAATAGTGTATTAGTATACCAATCGCTCTCTTTCGCTTTTTCGAAAAATAGTTTCAAAGCATAATCGCTGTAGCCAATAGTTTCGTGTATTGGGATTTCACCTACAGGGAATTCCCCCTTATGCTCTTCGGGTATTTTGTATGGATGGTGAGAACTCAAACTAAAGAAAGTGGAGAAGAAGGGTTGTTCTTTAGCATCTAATTCGGTTTTATAAAACTGTAGAAAAGGCTCGTCAAAAATGCCCCATTTACCATCGTAATCTTCTTTTTTGTTCGGGTAATCACTTAAATCTACATAGGTATCAAATCCTGCTATTTCTGCATAAGCATCAAAGCCCATTGTTCCGGGATGACCGCCATGATAAAATGAACTATTGTATCCTTGATCCCTTAAAACGGAAGCAATGCTATTGCCTTTTTGACTACCGTACTGCGATAATATATAAGGTTTATCACTTAGTGCCGGAATACCCGAAATGATTGCAGGAATTCCTTCGATAGATTTTTTACCGTTTGCATAAGCATTTTCACAAACAATACTGTGATTCATTAGGCTGTCTAAAAATGGGGTATAGCCTTCAAAGTCGTTATACGCTCCAATATATTCTCTCGAATAGCTTTCTAATATAATGAGTACTATATTTTTATTATTTATCGAGTTGCTGACGAAAGTTTGTTCGGCATTAAAATAGTTTGTTGCTTCATTGTTTTCGAAATACGTTTTTTCTCGCAAACCTTTTTCGCCTAAAGTACTGATGATGCTAAAGGGGGCATTTAATATGAGTGGTACATATTTACCCTGTCCGTAATAACTTGCATGAATGTTTTTTATTGGACGTAATTGCGTTCCTCCTCGCATGGCTAAAACAGTAAGCCCTAATGCAATAAATGAGATTACATAGGCTTGCCACTTTATTTTTGAACGATGTAAAAAGAATTGATTATTTTGAATGAAGTTGAATCCTCGACTTATTAAATAAACTAAAATCACAAAAATTACAATCAAGGACCAATAGTCTTTAATAAAATCTCCTCCCACATGCTTGGCATCTTCTCCTTGTAACAGAAAAGATACAATGTCTGCAGTCATTCTCTTACCAGTAAACTGAACGTTTACAACATCTGTAAGATTCAGTAAGAGTGCAAAGCTGTTAAAACCGATGAATAAGATTTTTAATATTTTCTGATATGCTTTAGTTTCTCTTTTTCTAGTTGGAAATACAAGCATTACTATGAAGATACTATTCAAATAGGCGAAAGCCGAAAGGTCAAACCGCAAGCCCTGCCATAATGCACCCACCAAACCATCCTCAAAAATCATAGGGAAATGATTTGAGGTGTAAAAGAAGAAAATCAACCTACTTATACCATAGAAAAACAGCGCCAATACAGTGGCTTGTACGAGGAATAAGAGGTGTTTGATGTGGTTTTTCATCTATTGTACGTGTAGAATACTATTTAGTGCATAAAATAAATTTCTAGCAGACCAAATTAAGGATTTATTCAATACTTTGGTGTTCTTAAAATTCAGAATTAAGATGAAAATTCAATATAACCGTAAAGGTTTTACAGATATACAATTAAAAGAGCTCTATAAATCTATTCTCAAACCAAGAATGATTGAGGAAAAGATGCTTATTCTTTTGCGTCAAGGTAGGATTTCTAAATGGTTTGGTGGCATTGGGCAGGAGGCTATTTCTGTTGGTGTAGCCAATGCTTTAGATCCCGTTGAATACATTCTTCCATTACATAGAAATTTAGGTGTTTTCACCACCCGTAATATTCCATTAAGTAGATTGTTTTCACAGTTTCAGGGAAAGGCGAATGGCTTTACCAAAGGTAGAGATCGTTCTTTTCATTTCGGAACGAAAGAACATCACATTGTCGGAATGATTTCTCACTTAGGGCCACAATTAGCTTTAGCCGATGGTATAGCTTTGGCTAATAAGCTGAAAGGTAATAAGCAGATATGTGCTGTTTTTTCTGGAGATGGAGGAACGAGTGAAGGTGATTTTCATGAAGCTTTAAACGTTGCTTCGGTATGGGATTTACCCGTGATTTTTGTGATAGAGAATAACGGTTATGGTTTATCTACACCAACCAATGAGCAATTTAGATGTGAGCAATTAGCCGATAAAGGTATTGGTTATGGAATGGATGCGTATCGTATTGATGGAAATAACATCCTTGAAGTATATACTACCATTTCTAAACTTTCCGAAGAAATGAAGAAGAATCCAAAGCCTGTGCTATTGGAGTGCTTTACTTTTAGAATGCGTGGTCACGAAGAAGCTTCCGGAACCAAATATGTCCCTCAAGAATTGATGGATATGTGGGCAGAGAAGGATCCTGTAATCAATTTTGAAGCGTTTTTATTAAACGAAGGAGTTCTTGATCAAGATTTTATTGATGCTTTTAAAGTTGAAGTAAAAGCCGAGATTGAGCAAGGCATAGAACTTGCCGATGCGGAAGAAGCTGTGCAAGCAGAAACTTCAAGAGAGCTTGCAGATGTTTATGCTTCGCACGATTTTGAAGAGCAAAAACCTGCGAGTACTGAAACAAAGAAGATTCGTTTAGTAGACGCCATTTCAGATGGACTTCGTCAGTCGATGGAGCGTTTTGAGAACTCGGTAATTATGGGGCAAGATATCGCCGAATACGGTGGAGTCTTTAAAATTACCGATGGATTTTTAGAGCAGTTTGGAAAAGACAGAATACGAAACACACCTATTTGTGAATCGGCTATTATAAGTGCAGCTTTAGGTTTGTCTATTTCAGGATATAAAACTATTGTAGAAATGCAGTTTGGCGATTTTGTGACTTCAGGTTTCAATCCCATAATAAATAATCTAGCAAAAACACATTACCGCTGGGGCGAAAATGCCGATGTGGTGGTGCGAATGCCTTGTGGTGCTGGAGTAGGAGCAGGCCCTTTTCACTCGCAGACTAACGAGGCTTGGTTTACACATACCCCAGGATTGAAAGTAGTTTATCCTGCTTTCCCTAGCGATGCTAAAGGTTTGTTAGCAGCAGCTATTGAAGATCCTAACCCTGTAATGTTCTTTGAGCATAAAGCTCTGTACAGAAGTTTATATGAAGAAGTGCCTGAGGATTATTACACTTTACCTTTAGGAGTAGCTAAACTGCATAGAGAAGGTGATGACTTAACAATCGTTACTTATGGTATGGGCGTTCACTGGGCTTTAAAAGCTTTAGATGAAAATTCAACTATTTCTGCTGATCTTATTGATTTAAGAACTTTAGTTCCTTTAGATAAGGATGCTATTTTGAATTCGGTTCGCAAAACAGGAAAAGTAATTATTCTTCACGAAGACACTGTTTACGGTGGAATAGGAGGAGAACTTTCTGCAATAATTTCCGAAGAATGTTTTGAATCGCTTGATGCACCTGTTATGCGCTGTGGTAGTTTAGAAACACCAGTGCCTTTTGCTGCTGCTTTAGAAGAAGACTTCTTGGCGAATAAGAGGTTTACAGAGAAACTGATACAGTTGTTTAATTATTAATTAAGAATTAAAAAGCCGTCCCGAGAATTCGGGACGGCTTTCTATAGTATCGAGATTCTTCTTAAATCTTGTCGTTAGTGATTTTAAGAATTTCAGTTTCTTTTGCGATCGCTTCAGTCATTACCGCTTCACCTTTAGCAAGTATGTCTGTTACAAATTCTGTGTCATCAAAATCTTTACAGTTAATCTTTACATTTAAGAAAGCACCAATAACTGCTGTACGTGCACAAAGAGCTCCAACACCAGCATCTGTAACCGAATTAGGGTTTCCTATTTCAGCCATTTGCTGAATGATGTCCATAGATTTTAAGGAAGTTTCCATTACTTTAAATGGAATAAGGATGGCATATTTTGTTGCTGTATCCATTGCCTCTTTGCGAGATTTTTGTTCAGCTTCCGATCCTTTAGGAAGACGCATAGCTTCCATAATCTTATTGAAGGAGTTGGTGTCTTCATCTACCAAACGCAATAACTCATCTTTTAAGATTTGTCCTTCATCTGCAAAATCAGAAAATTCTTCCCAACGAGCATCCCAACCTCTTTTGTGTGCCGAAAGGTTAGCCACCATAGTGGCTAAAGAAATCCCCAAAGAGCCTACATAAGCAGCAATTGAACCTCCACCCGGTGCAGGACTTTCAGAAGCAGTTTCATCTGCAAACTCGGTCAATGTCATATCGATCAATTTCTTGTCGCTATCACTTTCGAGCATATATTCTATAATACGATTTTTAGGATCGAAAGGTCCTAACTCATCTAGGCCCATACTCTTAATGGCAATTTTGATGATTTCACTTTCGTGGATACCAGTAGAGCGATTTTGTTTTCTCAAGAAAAATTTACCAGCATCAAGCATAGCGCTTTTAGGAACTAATCCTATAAGCTCAGAACCTGTAGCTCTAATGCCACGCGCAGCCGCCGCTTTAGCCGTTTCGTCGAAGGCCTTGTGAAGTGGTGTCTCAGTAATATTGGTAATATTCATGGTAACCTGAGTAACTCCGTACTCTTCGATATACCAACCAATAGCTTTAACGTGTTTTAATGCACCTGGTGTCCAAAGTGTATTTCCATTTTCATCTTTTACAATAGCTCCAGAAAGCGTTTCACCTTCGCGTTTTATTCTTCCTTTTTCGCGAATGTCATAAGCAATAGCATTGGCTCTACGCGTAGAAGTAGTATTTAGGTTTACATTGTATGCAATTAAGAAATCGCGAGCAGAAATTGCAGTTGCACCTGTATTTGCAGCTTTCACGAATTCTGCAGGACCAAAATCTGGCTTCCATTGTGGGTCAACTAACTTCGATTTTAAAGCTTCGTATTCTCCTTTACGTACTACAGCAAGATTTCTTCTTTCCTCAGAACTCGCAGCATTTTCGTAAAAATAACCAGGAATTCCTAATTCTCGACCTACGCGTTCACCTAATTTATGAGCGTATTTTACAACCTCATCCATGTCGATGTTCGCAATAGGTACCAAAGGACAAACATCTGTTGCTCCCATACGAGGGTGCTCTCCAGAGTGCTTGCTCATGTCGATTAATTCTGAAGCTTTTTTGATGGCTAAGAATGCAGCGTCGATAACCTCTTCTGGAGTCCCTACAAAAGTTACTACCGTACGGTTAGTAGCTTTTCCTGGATCTACGTTTAAAAGCTTTACACCCTCAACGGTTTCAATAACATCAGTGATTTGTTTAATCACTCCCATGTCGCAGCCTTCCGAAAAGTTAGGCACACATTCTATAAGTTGTCTCATCTGAATCTAAAATTTAGATGGCTAAGATAAGAATAGACTTAGGGCTATGAAAGGACTTTTTTGGAAATTAAGGACTTTTTTGGAAATTATTGGAACCTAAAACGTAAGAAGTAAATCGTGAAATGACAACAAATTTATTCATTAAGAATTGTCAGTTATTTAGTAAAAAATTATTTTCGTCTTTCGTCTTTCGTCTTTCGTCTTTCGTCTACTGTCTACCTATACAAATGAAAGAATCCTGTAATTTCTTTTTCATCAGGTAAAGTGTACACATTTACATTATATACAATGCGATAATAGTAAACACCAGCCGAAACTTCATTTCCTCGTTTATTGAGTCCATCCCAAGTTGGGTAATTTTCACCAGAATTAACGGTTGCCATATGTCTACCCCATTGACTATAGATCTCCATAGAAAAGTTAGTAGACTCACAAATATTTTCTGGGTCGGTTTCCAATTCATGATCATTCAAAGGTTTGAATAAATCATTTTGATCATCACCATTCGGAGAGAATACATTCGGCATATTCAAAGCGCAATTACATTCGTTTACCAACATGGTAACTACATTTTTAGATAAATAGATACCACATGCAGTTTCTACCTCAACAGAATATTCATATTCTTGATTGAAGTCTATTTCATCAATAATATCATCTAGAGAAAGATTTCTATCTGTTAGTGTGTCACCGCCAATTATATCCCCATCTAAAAACCATGTATGTGTGTAGTCTACTTGATTAGTGATCAGAGTAGGTCCATCTTCAAGACAAATACTTACTACTGAATCTACATTAATATCAAAATCTGTTAGCGTAAGTATAAATTCGTTATCGATCAGATCTACAGTAGCCACAAAGCTAGCAACTAAAGTGTCAGAGCCATACAGCTCTAAGCTGTAGATGCCTGAGTTTAGAACGAAAATTGAACTATCAATAGTTAAACTGTCATCCTCAAAAAACCAATTAAAAGTATAGTCATTATAATCACCAATAGGGAAATTAACTATGCTGTCTTCAGTTTCACAGATGTTAATATCTGAAAACCAATTCATTTGTGTTTGACCTAAAACAATTGTGTTTAAGCAAAGCACACATATAAGGGCAAGTGTTTTTTTCATTTGTTATCCGTTTATCGGTTGAATTCACAACCGTTAATGAAAACCTTCTCTATAATATTGTGTCCGAAATTGTAGGGCAAGAACGCATAAGATGAGATTTTCTTAGTGATAAATATATTACCTTTTTTTCCTTTGGCAATACTTCCTTCCGTTTTACTGATTCCCATAGCATAAGCACCATTAATTGTGGCTGCATTTATCACTTCTTCGGGATTCATATTCATCTGTATGCAAGCCAATGAAACGACGAAATTCATATTCCCTGAAGGAGTAGAACCTGGGTTGTAATCGGTTGCTAAACATATAGGTAATCCTTGGTCCATCATATCTCTTGCAGGACCATAAGGGATTTTGAGGAAGAAAGAACACGAAGGCAACAAAGTGGGCATAGTTGCCGATCCTTTCAAAGCATCTATGTCTTCTTGATTCACTACTTCTAAGTGATCTACAGAAAGGGCTCCTAATTTTACTGCCGAAGGAACACCACCAATAATATTGAACTGGTTTACATGCACCTTAGGGATTAAACCGTATTTCTTTCCAGCATTTACCACACGCTCCATATCCTCTACCGAGAAGTAACCTTTTTCGCAAAATACATCAACATATTCAGCTAATCCTTCTGCCGCCACCTTAGGAATCATTTCCTCTTCAATTAATTTTAGGTAGCCTTCTTTATTGTCTTTGTATTCCAAAGGTAGAGCGTGAGCTCCTAGGAATGTAGATTTAATTGTAATCGGAAAACTCTCCTTTAAGCGCTTAATTACACGAAGCATTTTTAATTCGGTTTCTGTACTTAAGCCATAACCACTTTTTATTTCTAAAGCTCCAGTTCCCATTTTAATGAGTTCTATCAAACGAGCTGAAGCACTTTCGAATAATTCGTCTTCTGTAGTCTCAGCCAATTTTTTAGCCGAATTTAAAATCCCACCACCTCTATTGGCAATTTCCTCATAGGTCAAGCCATTAATCCGATCAACAAATTCACCTTCACGAGTTCCACCAAAAACTAAATGACTGTGTGAATCTATCCACGAAGGGAAAACCATTCCACCGTCAGCGTCTACGACTTCTGTGTTATTCCAGTCGTCAATTCCTGCCCAGTCCTCCATGGCGCCAAAATCGATGATTATTCCATCTTCCATAGTCAAGAAAGCATCTTTAATAGTTGCTAGGTTTTTCATCGCAGCACCCGATACCTTTTCCTGAATTTTATCTTCTACCTGAACTAACTCGGCAATGTTTTTTATGATGACTTTCATAAGATTGTTTTAAGCAAGCCAAAAATAAGAAATTTCGCTTGTATCTAGTCGCTAGTAACCAACAATAAGAATTTGTATATCACTTTACATGTACTTACTACTAGATACAAGATACTTTATACACGATACTAAGCACATTTTTCTATTTTTGTTCTCTATGAGTTCAAATTCCTTTGGAGAAATATTTCGTTTAACCAGTTTTGGTGAATCGCATGGTAAAGCCATTGGTGGCATTATTGACGGTTGCCCTGCTGGTATAACTATCGATCTAAATGCTATTCAGTTAGAGTTAGATAGACGTAAGCCCGGACAGTCAAAGATTACTACACAGCGCAAAGAAGCTGATCAAGTTGAATTCTTATCGGGGATTTTTGAGAGTCAAACACTAGGAACTCCTATTGCATTTCAAGTTTTAAATAGCGATCCAAAGTCGAAAGACTATGTACATATAAAGGATGCTTATCGTCCTTCGCATGCAGATTATACTTACGATGCTAAATACGGTATTCGCGATTATAGAGGTGGCGGACGATCGTCGGCTCGTGAAACCATTGCTAGAGTTGTTGCAGGAGCTATTGCAAAACAGATATTGAAAGGCATTGGTGTTGATACCCACGCTTATGTGTCGGCAGTAGGAGAAATTGAGATGGATCTTTGTCATCGTGATTTAGACCTTTCGAAAATCGATTCCAATATTGTTCGTTGTCCGGATGAGGAGATGGCTACAGAAATGATTTCCCATATAGACGCTGTAAGAAAGCAAGGCGATACGGTTGGCGGAATTATTACGGGCTTAGCCTTAAATGTTCCTGTGGGATTAGGTGAGCCTGTTTTCGATAAACTCCATGCCGACCTCGCAAAAGCCATGATGAGCATTAATGCCGTTAAGGGTTTTGAATACGGCGGTGGTTTTGAAATGTGTAAACGAAGAGGCTCGGAAGTAAATGACCTTTTTATTAGCGATGAAGAGGGTGTTAAAACGAAAACTAATTATTCTGGTGGAATTCAAGGTGGAATATCCAATGGAGAAGATATTTATTTTAGAGTCGCATTTAAACCAGTGGCTACTATTATGCAAGATCAAGTTTCTCTAAATGATAAAGGAGAGCAGATTATACTAAAAGGAAAAGGTCGACATGATCCCTGTGTCGTTCCAAGAGCCGTTGCGATTGTTGAGGCAATGACTTCTATGGTACTATTAGATCATTATTTGAGAAACAAAAGCACTAAACTTTAATATAGAAATGAAGAACTTAGCACTACATTGGAAAATTATTATTGGGATGACTTCAGGAGTTGTCTTTGGTTTGTTAGCCATTACTATTGGTTGGGATCAATTTACTAGTGATTGGATAAAACCTTTCGGAACCATCTTCATCAATCTCTTAAAACTGATTGCTGTTCCTTTAGTTTTTGCTTCATTGATTAAAGGTGTTGCTAGCTTGAGTGATATTTCCAAACTTTCAAGAATCGGTTCAAAAACGATTGCACTTTATCTTACTTCTACCGTTATAGCAGTTACCATTGGTTTATTAATTGTGAATACAATTCAGCCCGGCAAGTATTTCTCTGAGGAGAAGCGCATAGAGTTTAAAGAAAAGTTCGCTTCCAAAACGGAAGCTAAGATGGAAGCTGCAGCTCAAGTAAAAGACCAAGGTCCTTTGCAGTTTATGGTTGATATTGTTCCTCAAAACTTTTTAAATGCCGCGACCGACAATAGTAATATGCTTCAGGTTATTTTCTTTGCAATACTATTCGGAATGGCTATGATTATGTTACCCGACGAGAAGACTGTTTATGTAAAAGGATTCTTTGACGGAGTAAATGACGTCATACTCCAAATTGTAGATATGATTATGAGTATGGCTCCTTTTGGTGTGTTTGCCTTGTTAGCATCTCTTATGGTAGATTTCTCGGATGGGGATGTTCGAAATGTAATTGAATTATTTTCCGCTTTAGGTTTGTATTCTCTGGCGGTTATTCTTGGTTTGTTAACCATGATTTTTGTAGTCTATCCAATTATACTTCGCTTGTTTACGAAGATGAATTATTTTGATTTTTTCAAAGGAATTATGCCTGCACAGATGCTGGCCTTCTCAACAAGTTCGAGTGCCGCAACGTTGCCAGTTACCATGGAGCGATGTGAAGATCATTTAGGGGTTTCCGAGGAGATTAGCTCTTTTGTCTTACCTCTTGGAGCTACCATTAATATGGATGGAACAAGTTTGTATCAAGCCGTAGCAGCAGTGTTTATTGCGCAAGCTTTTGGAATTGATTTAGACTTAACACAGCAATTAACAATCGTATTAACCGCTACTCTTGCTTCTATAGGAGCAGCAGCTGTACCTGGAGCTGGTTTGGTGATGCTCGTTATTGTATTGGGTGCTGTAGGGATGGATCCTGAAGGGGTTGCATTGATATTTGCAGTTGATAGAATATTAGATATGCTTCGTACGGTTGTGAATGTTACTGGAGACGCAACGGTAGCTACTGTAATTGCAAGCACCGAAGGTCAACTAAGGGATATGTCAGAAAAGGATTTGAGATCTTAATGTGATTTGTATTCGTTGAATACTAAAAAAGCCCTCCCGAAACTTCTAGAGGGCTTTTTGTTTTTTCACTGTTGTCTTAACTGTTTTCTAGCTTCATCAGCCTTCTCTTTAGAAATCTCAGAACTAGGATCTATTTTGTAAGCCTTTTTGTAGCTCTTAAGGGCTTTCTTATATTCCTTAATGGTAAAGTAATAGTCTCCTTTTGAGTCATAAGGGTTGGCAGCCTCTGGCATCATTGCTATATAAAAGTCGAATTCTTTTTCTGCCTGGTTAAAATCTTCCAGGTCTAAATATAGATAGCCCAATAAATTGTAAACGCCATAGATTTTATCATTTAGAACAAGAGCCTTCTTGTAGTGTTTTATTGCTTCTTTGGTATATCCTCCATAGGCTAAAGTGATTGCATAATCAATTAGTAGTAAAGCGTCATTAGGGTGAATGGTCACGAGTTTTTTCTGATTAGCTAATTGTATTTCATTTATTGATGACCAATCAAAGGCTATTTTTTCCTCATCAGTTTTTAGGGCTTTGTACTGTTTCTTTAGTTTTATTCTTTCATCAAAGGATAAGCGCCAGATCTTAATATAAGCACGTTCACTATCTGTAGCTCTAATCCCTAATTTTTCAGCTTTCGTGATTAATAAATCATCAATGCTATCGTTGGTGTTTGGACTGAGAGATTTCCACAAGTAAAGAATTGCAAAATTAGGGTCTTTTACAATGATATTGTCAAATTTGACATAACTCTCATCATCAAAATAGTTTAAAAAATGTATCCTGGCTTCATTAAACTCTGTTTGAATCTCTATAGAAGTTGTGAAGGGCATGATGTCTTGAGTCTGAATTTGCTGTCCTTGTACACTGCTAAAGACTAATAGCAAGATTCCGAAAATTATATTTTTTGTTTTCATATCAATAAGTTATAGGTGAGGTGTAAAGGTAAGGAAGTCAAAGATATAGGCACCCTCACCTATGCGTTTGTATTTAAAAAAAAAGCCTCCCAATTGGGAGGCTTTATAAATCTATGTCAAAAACGTTTATTTCGTTTTCTCGGCTACCCAATTACGAGCATTTACAAAAGCTTCAATCCAAGGCGAAACTTCGTTTTGGTTTTCTGGGTAATGTGCCCAGTTCCAAGGGAAGATAGAACGCTCTGGGTGAGGCATCATCACTAAGTGACGACCGTCTTTTGAAGTTATGGCTGCAGTATTAAAGTCAGAACCATTTGGGTTAGCAGGGTAGTTTTTATAGCTGTACTTCGATACAATATTGTATTGATCTTCGTTGTAAGGCATGTCGAATTTACCTTCACCGTGAGCTACCCAAACACCTAAACGAGAACCCGATAAAGTACTAAACAGTACCGAGTCGTTTTCTGGTATATCTACATTCACAAATCCAGACTCAAACTTGTGAGAATCGTTGTGAAGCATTTTTGGTTTTTCCTTGTGGTCAGGATTTATCAATCCTAATTCAATGAATAACTGACAACCGTTACAGATACCTAAAGAAAGTGTGTCTTCTCTTTCGAAGAAGTTCTTTAAGGCAGTACGAGCATTGTCGTTATACTTAAATGAACCAGCCCATCCTTTAGCAGAACCTAAAACATCAGAGTTAGAGAATCCACCTACGGCAGCGATAAAGTT
>Ga0208879_1002869_pt1 | contig 14668 bp, 10 predicted proteins | sample Knorr_S15_td_Bot_FD_185605 | JGI IMG/M metagenome (GOLD analysis project Ga0208879, IMG submission 185605) | Marine microbial communities from Southern Atlantic Ocean transect - Knorr_S15_td_Bottom_ad_5009_LV_A (SPAdes) (version 2) | ecosystem: Environmental > Aquatic > Marine > Oceanic | place... | reverse complement strand
CTGTGTAATTGTCACTCACAAATAACCGAAATTGACCAAAGGCACGCCTAGTACCGAGAAAAACCCGCCGCTGCGGTCTCTTTTTATGGTCTATAGCAATCACAATGATATTGACGCTTTGCTACACCACGCAGTACTGTTTGCCACATGCAACTACCCCTTCGCCATTTTTTGCGCGCACGCTGCGCTTTTCACCTAGAATCCTTGCTGACCACTGCGGCGGTTGCTCAACGAATCTGTCAGCGCTGTCTTCCGGCATATTTAACTCTATTTCTACTGGTAGCTTCATGGCCGTTAATAACTGCCGCTCAATACGAGCCAGTTGAGATTCCAACTACCAATAACAACAGTGTAGTGCTACTTCGCAACGGGCAGACTTTCACCGGTGCGATAACCAAATCATCCGGAATTAACGCACCTTACACGTTGATCGATGCTTCCGGCAATCAACTGCGTTTCCCTCGCGATCAGGTCGAGTTTGTGAGCGATTCGATCCTCGAGGTCTATGCCTATCGCCGCGCCACACAAATTCGCAACAACGCCCCCGCCCGCCTTGCATTAGCGCAGTGGTGCATGCAATTGCGATTGTTTGATCAAGCCCAAGAGCAAATTGATAAAGCCATCACCATTGACGGTCGATCGGCGAACATCGCACGACTCGAAGTTCGCCTAGGTTTATTTCGTTCACCGCCTACTAGTCATGCCGCACAATCAAATGGCCCTGCTGCAGCAACGAGCATTATTGGTGCTGATCAAGTCCGCCAACGAATTGACCAGTTCCCGGATGCCGTTGTCCACCAATTCATCCATTCCGTGCAACCGTTGTTATTGAATCGCTGCGCGCTCGCTGGTTGTCATGGACCCAGTCCAAAGTCAACATTCGTACTTTTCCGCACCTCGGCAAAACGTCCTATACCGCGTCGCATTAGCCAACGAAATTTATACAACACTCTAACCACGCTCGACCTAGTTCAGCCAGAGAACAGTTCGCTACTCACGGCAGCCACCACCCTCCACGGCGCACAGAATCAACCGGCCCTCGGTATTGATACATCTCAAGAGGTTGCAAACCTCGTGAATTGGGTTCGAGTCGTGGCGTCAACTCGTACTCACAACATCGATTCAAACTTGGTGAAGCCGATCATGTCTCCGAGCCCAATCATGTACCAGCGGGGCAATTCCCAACGTACCGAGAAAATGGCAACGCCTGATTCAGATCCGCCAGCGGCAACACTAAACCCACCAACTCTCCCCAGTAGACTGCAACAGTGGATGCGGCTTCAGCAACCCCAGCAGTCGCAATCCACGTTAGGGCTCGGCGTTGTACTCCCTGTAGAAATGCAAGGACCTACTTTCGGCACTATGAAAATCACACCGACACGACGTGTTAACCTCACGCCCGGTATTGGAGGTAACTTTTCTCTTCCCAGCAATCGAATTTTACGACAATATCGCTGAACAGCAATAGTCGGTGCAATCCGCGGTTCAAACCAACATCAAAACGATTGCGGCAACCCTCCAACCCCTCCACAAATCGCTGCCTATTGGCATTCTCGTGGTTTCATATCATACTAGAGCATTAGTTGAGCAATACCCTATTTGGCACACATGAGTATCTTTGGCCGGATAGCCGTCACTATTCAACCAAAAATACCCCCGCCATTAGTCGGCAAATCTACCAATCGTCATCCTTATCAACTATTATTACATGCATGGGGCCAATTACCGGCACCACAAGCGATACGATTATTTCGCAGTTCATTTAACACGAGCACCTTAAACGCAGATGGAACAGAAACCACAGGACCCACAGAACCGCCCGCAACGAGGTGGCTTACCTAGAATCTGGGTGATCGTCTTTATCATCCTGCTGATCAGCATGTTTGTGTTGCGGACGGCCACCCCATCCAAGGTACGTTACAGCGATTTCCGCGACTACTTGACTGCAGCTGCAGATAGCACAAACGATGCCACCACAAAAATCGATCGTGGAGATATCAAGCTCGTCGAACTTGCCACGTCCAACTACGCAACAGTCACCTTTCATAAAGAGCAGACTGTAACAGACATCAACGGCGAGGAGGTTGCTGACCAGTTAACGATTCAAGTTGACATTCCTCCCAACGACAGTTCACGCCGCCAATTAGAGCAACTACTCGACGGGAATATCGGCGACGAAAAGCTGCCCTCGGTCGCATACGTCTATCTCCCACCTGACGATACCGCATCGTTTCTATTAATGATTGCTATCATGCTACCGATCGTAATTTTGATTTTCTTTTGGATTTCCTACCGTCGCAGTCAAAATCAATTCATGGGTGGCGGTTTCTTGTCTGGATTTGGCAAGAGTACAGCCAAACGATATGACAAAGAGGAACACCCCATTACATTCAAAGACGTAGCCGGACAAAAAGCGGCCAAAGCGGATTTATTAGAAATCGTTGAGTTTCTACAATCGCCCGAGAAATACAAGAAGCTCGGTGGAAGAGTTCCCAAGGGTGTTCTCTTAAACGGACCTCCAGGGACGGGTAAAACGTTATTGGCAAAGGCCGTAGCGGGGGAAGCTGGCACTCCGTTCTTCTCAATCAATGGCTCAGAATTTATTCAAATGTTCGTCGGCGTTGGTGCCAGTCGAGTACGCGATCTATTTCAACAGGCCAAAGAGGCCGCTCCGGCCATCATCTTCATCGACGAAATCGATGCTGTGGGACGCCAACGAGGCGCCGGAGTGGGCGGAGGGCACGATGAACGCGAACAAACGCTCAACCAAATTCTGAGTGAAATGGATGGCTTTTCCACGACAGATTCAGCAATTGTAATCGCCGCGACAAATCGTCCTGACGTTTTAGATCCAGCACTGCTGCGACCCGGTAGATTCGATCGGCATGTCACGGTTGGAATGCCCACACAAAAAGGACGCGCTGGGATTTTCAAAGTCCATGTTCGTGAGGTACCGCTTGACGACGACGTCGACCTCGATCGACTAGCTGCTGGTACAGTCGGACTTACAGGCGCTGATATCCGTAACATGGTCAATGAAGCTGCCTTGTGGGCAGCTCGACACGATAAAACTTGCGTAGACATGTCTGATTTCGATTACGCTCGAGACAAGATCCTGATGGGCGCCATACGCGAAGAAGTACTGACTGCCGAAGACAAGGAAAAGACGGCCTACCACGAGGCGGGACATACACTTGCTTCTTGGTTCCTCAAAGGTGCGGACCGCGTGCATAAGGTGACAATCATACCGCGTGGACGATCCCTCGGATCCACACAAATGCTACCCGAAGAAGATCGTGTCTCAATGTCGCAGACGCAACTCGAAGATCATCTTGTTGTACTACTTGCTGGTCGAGCTGCCGAACATCTCATTTATGATGAGACAACCGTTGGCGCTGAAAACGACTTGGAGCGCGCAACTTCCATGGCGCGACGAATGGTCACGCGTTGGGGGATGAGCGATAAACTGGGACCCGTTAACTACAAACTCTCAGATGACGATCCGTTTTTAGGACGAGAAATTTTCGCACAACGACAATTCAGTGAACACACGATGGAGATGATTGACGAGGAAGTGACGCTATTTTTGCACCGCGCTTCCCAACGAGCGGGTGAATTCCTAGTCGAGCATCGGCAGCAACTTGAGACCATAACCCTAGCATTACTTGACCGTGAAGAACTGTCAGAAGTTGAACTTACCGAAATCATCGGACCATCCGTTCACCCCATGCCTGAACCTCTTTCTGCAAATGCATCTGCAAAGGGCGACGACAGCGAGGCGGCACCGACAGGCGACGGCGAAGTAGATGACGTAAACACTGACGATGAAAGCACACCCACCGAAACCGGCTTAACCGAAGAAACGGCTGCCGACAACGAAACTGTGCACCCGCAACCCGCCGCATCGGAAAGTGCTGCTGACACGCCGCAAGTGCCCTCCGAGCAAATTGCCAACGCGGTAGAGCCGTCCAATACCGACGAGTCCGACACTACGGGTCCTGCGACGACGTGAAAAATAGCTTGATCCTTTACGGTGCTAGAGGTGCGATCGATGGCTAAAAACAAGAAGTCCAAAAAGATCCGCACAGCACTTAAAAAGCGACATCAGACTCGCCAACGAGCGGGTGATCTTACTCGAGAGTTTCAACAGCATGGTTTTGAAGACGAGGCGCCGGAAAACCGTGAACGTGTTTCCGGTAAAGGAGACCTCACTCGGCACCGAACTGTCGTCGGTGTCGCTGCGGACGTAGACGGCACCGGATTGCAGGTTCACCTAAACGTTGACGAGGCTGATACGATTGCCGGACGAGTGCTGCGAGTCCATGGTCTCGAAAGTATCGTGCTGGCCGAAAACGGAAATGAATACCGTTGCGCCATCCGCGGTCTATTAAGAAACATGGACACCGGCCAGCGCAACGTAGTCGCCACTGGGGACCGAGTTACCATACGTCCGGAGCCTGTCACCGATTCAGCCGACAGACAACAAGGACTTATCGTTCGCATTGAACCCCGCTACGGTGTCATTAGTCGCGCCAGTCGCGGACAACAACACGTCATCGTCACCAACGTCGATCAAATCGTGATAGTCGCGAGTCTCGCTGAACCCGCCCTCAAACCCAATCTTATTGACCGGTTTTTAATTACGGCCGAACGCGTGGGCTGCCACAGTATCGTCTGCCTAAACAAAACGGACTTAATCGATCCCGCAGAATTGCAACCGCTAGCCGGAATTTATGGCCAACTTGGATATCACACTCTATTTAGCTCAGCAACCACGGGGCAGGGGATTGAGGAACTTCGTACGCTATTACGCTACAAACAATCAGTGATTGTTGGACAATCTGGAGTAGGGAAGTCGTCGTTGTTAAATGCTATTGATCCCCAGCTTAAACTAGCCACCGCGCACGTTAGCAAGGATAATCAGAAAGGGAAACATACGACGACAGGCGCGTCTCTGATCGCCATACAATCCGGAGGCTTTGTCGTGGATACCCCTGGGATCCGACAATTCCAACTTTGGGATGTCATTGCTGAAGAAGTGGCGGGGTTCTATCGCGAGATTAGACCCTTTATCAATAAGTGCAAGTACCCGGATTGCACTCACGTTCATGAAACAAAATGCGGAGTCAAGCATGCTGTCGCCGACGGGTTAATTGATTTACGACGGTATGATAGTTACTGTCAAATACGAGAAGCTGACGAGTCTACACGATAGATACGATCGGTGATTACAACTAAGGACATCAACCCTATGCTACCTACGAAACGCCATTTCTTCTCCATCCCGTTGCTACTCACAGCCTATGCCGCATTTACTCTACCGCTGATGGCCGCGCCACCCAATATTGTTGTGATTATGGCGGATGACTTGGGCTATGGTGACTTATCGAGCTATGCTGCGAGAGATTTGCAATCACCTCATATCGACCAACTTGTAGAACGAGGATTAAAGTTTACAGAGTTCTATGCAAACTGTCCCGTTTGCTCGCCCACTCGAGCCTCATTCATTAGCGGACGCTATCCAGAGTTAGTCGGTGTGCCTGGGGTTATTCGTACACACCCGCAAAACAACTGGGGTGAATTGAGCCGAGGAATCCCAACCGTTGGGTCACAACTCCAAGACGCAGGATACCAAACCGCTCTCGTCGGCAAATGGCACCTCGGTCTCAGCGAACCGCATTGGCCCAACAACCGCGGATTCGATTTTTTCCACGGTTGGCTTGGTGATATGATGGACGACTACTACGCACACCGACGTCATGGAATTAACTACATGCGTCGCAACACCGCGACCATCGACCCCGCAGGTCATGCAACAGATTTGTTTACACAATGGTCGTGTGACTACCTTCAAAAACACGCAACCGATGAAGATCCCTTTTTTCTCTATCTATGTTTCAACGCCCCCCATACACCCATACAACCGCCCCAGTCCTGGCTGACAAAGGTGCAGCAGCGGCAGCCCGATGTTTCCGTAGCGCGAGCCAAACTGATCGCATTGATCGAACATATGGACGATGGCATCGGTAAAATACTCAAGACGCTCGACGAGACTGGCTTGTCAGACAACACCGTCATCGTCTTCACGTCAGACAACGGCGGTCAGATAAACGTCGGAGCCAACAATGGGCCGTTGCGCGATGGAAAACAAAGCATGTACGAAGGAGGACTGAAAGTTCCAACATGTATCGTCTGGCCGAACGTGATCGCAGCCAATACGACCACGAACCGCCGAGCGCTGACAATGGACCTTTTCCCTACGTTGTGTGAAATCGCCCAGACAGACATCCCCGATACTGTTGATGGAATTTCCCTCTTGCCAACCCTGCTTGGCAAGGAACAAATTACCGACGACCGCGACTTCTTTTATCATCGTCGTGAAGGCGGCACGCGATACGAAGGACTAACCACCAATGCTATCCGCCGGGGTGAGTGGAAACTCCTACGCAACAGTCCGTTTTCGCCTCTTGAACTCTATAATCTAAAAACAGACCCACTTGAACAAACCGATCTCGCTAAAAAGAACCCCAAACAATTTCGCGAACTCTCAGCGGCCCTGCGAGTTCAAATTCAACGTGGCGGTGCCGTTCCCTGGCAACCAACACTGGGAAAATCCAAATAATGGTATTAATCATCATTGTTGGTGTATTGTCACATATTCACGTTTTCTCGGCGACGGTGGACATCTTTGCCGCAATATATCGCGCGTGGGAGGAAGGTTTCAGCCCAGCCTATCTTGACCGCTGGTCAAAACAATTCAACCTCTCTCATATTGCACAACCCAAGATTAGACTTGACTGCAATACACCCTCGGTTGAAAATTTGAGTAATGCCTCGTTAACGACACAGTGCCAATCGTTTACTGTAAGCACGAAGCATTGTCACCCGCGTTACTGTACTTAGTACCTTAGGTCTATCCACTGTGGACGAATACAACAACCCCGACTCGCAATCCCCTCAAGATGACAGTCTATTTGGATTACCGGCATCAAACGAACCTACCGCAGGTCCAGCTCAACCTGAACAATATCCGCCGGCTGAAATCACTGAGGATTCCGTAAGTCCCGCTGTGCCGAAAAACCAAAACGATGAATTCTCGGAGCATCGTCAAACGGTAATTTCCCAAGGGAAAACCGAGCACGCGCGGCCGAAGAAACAGACGTCTGCTGACGTAGGCCGCGATTTGCAAGGCGCTCAACTCGAGCATTTCCACCTAGAGGAGTTTGTCGGTGGTGGCGGCATGGGCGCCGTATTCCGCGCCACCGATGAAAAATTAGGCCGTACGGTCGCTGTCAAAGTTTTGTCTCGAAACCGTAAGGACGTTGATTCACTGCGACGCTTCAAAAACGAAGCACAGAGCGCTGCTCGCTTGGATCACCCAAACATCGCTCGAGTATTTTATGTTGGAGAAGATGCGGGCTGGAATTTTATCGTATTTGAATATATCAGTGGAATTAACATTCGCGATTTGGTGTCGCAACGCGGACCACTGTCACTGCAGGATTGCTGGTCATATGTATTACAAGTTGCTGATGCTCTGACGCATGCAGCCGAGCGGGATATCGTCCACCGTGACATTAAACCCTCCAACATCCTAGTGACCTCAGATGGAACCGCCAAATTAGTGGACATGGGTTTAGCTCGATTCCATCAACTTGATTCCGATAACTCTGATGCGACTGCTTCCGGCGTTACTCTTGGTACGTTCGATTACATTTCTCCCGAACAAGCCCGTGACCCCCGCAATACGGACGTCCGCGGCGACATCTACTCGCTGGGTTGTACGCTGTACTATATGCTCACCGGACTCGCGCCCTATCCCGCAGGTACAGTACTACAAAAATTGCTGAGTCACTCCGGCGACCCAGTTCCCGATCCGCGGGTATATCGTGAAGAGCTCGACGATGGCACAGTGCAGATCCTCCACAAGATGCTCGCCAAGCAACCGAGCAATCGATATCAAACTCCCAACGATCTAATTGACGACGTCGTCTCCGTCGGCGAGCACCTCGGCCTGCCGCTCTCACACGCAGGCCGCGTCTGGGTATCTCGGCGATCGCGCCCTGAATTCTCCGTCAGCAAGCACGTTCCCTGGATAGCGCCTGTGGTCTTACTTTTGGTAACCGCACTTGGTCTAACCCAATTTGCCCCAAGCAATCCTCCTCTCATCGTCGCTGAACCTACTTTCAGTAACGCACCCTACATCGTGCCGGAGGCCGCGGCCGAGAACAGTCCGGGGACGACGTACAACGACGTCACACCTGCGAACACCGCTCCCACCCAACCAGCCTTGGTCGGCGAAGATAAAGATCCACCCGTGTCCGAGATGCCAGCAGCCAGCGGTGATCCAGAATTAATTACACTCTTTGTTGGTCCGCATGAAACACAACTTACATCCGCTCAACTCGCTGTTGACACCTTCACTGAGGCAATCTCTCTCGTCCAAACAAATGCTTCTATTGCCGTTGTTGAATTGATCGGTAACCATGAAATTTCATCTTTGGCATTACAGTTGCTAGATCGTCAATCGCATCCGATTACCTTCCGCAGCGTCAGCAATTCTCGCTCCATAATTGGCGTACAACTTACTGCTGGCCAACTCGAGACCAATTCGCCACACTTCTTCCGCTTTTCTTACGGTAACATCTCCTTTGAGAACATTGGATTCCGTTTTTATCTCTCCCCAGAATTCCGCCAACAATGGTCGATTTTCCAACTTGATGAAGTTTCGTCTCTCCGGTTCGAGAATGTGGACATCTCCGTCATTCCCTCCGCCGCCGACAATCGCTATATCCAAATTGCCGTTTTTGATTATGTAACTAATCCGCCCAGCGACAACGGACCGACTGCGGAGCCCAGTCTAATTAATCCCGAGCCGGCCATGTTAGATTTGACAAATTGCATCATTCGAGGTCCGGTGAACTTTCTGCGGACCACGTCGGCACAACAAATCAAGGCGACGTGGCATAATGGCCTATTTGCATCCTCTGATTGGTTCCTGCAACTACCTAGCATAATGAGTATAACGTCAGACGCAGGTCAACCATTGAATGCTAGCGATAATCCGATCTCCATCACCGTCGAGCTGCAACAGTTGGTTGTCTCGGCAACACCAGGGATACTGCGGGTGTACAACGATACGATCGGTGGAACTCGTGGTCTACCTCCTGTGATTGATTTCACGATGCTGCAATCCATTTTCGTAACATCTCCCGGTAATTCAATTGTCGTGCTCGACCAAATTGCAGCCAATGACGAACCGCGTTACCGCCCCACGATACGCGGCTCTGGCAATTGTTACCAAAACACCCTGCTGATGCTCATTGACCACGACCGTGACGACATCATGCAAACCACCCAACTAACTATCAATGAATTGACCATTGAATCCAACCCGTCCCCAGACAACGACTGGTTTCAACAACAGAACATTTTGCCAACTAGCAGCATCACCTGGCAAGCAACTCCAGTGCCTCCCATCATCACTCCCGATTATTTACAAACACCCCACCACTACCAACTGCTAGATTACCAGGCAGGATTTCCCGGATTCGACTATCAACTGCTCCCCGTGGTTGAGTGATTCTCGTGACAACTTTCTAATAAGTCAGGCACCCTTACGATGTATCGCACAACTCCAGATGTTCAGTCAACCATGCCCTCCGGTATCCCCTATATCATTGGCAACGAACTGGCTGAGCGATTTAGTTTCTACGGCATGAAGGGTATCCTGACGGTATTCATGACTAAACATCTGGTCGATGCCGCCGGCCAACCCGATTATCTGAGTGATGAAAATGCCAAAGCGGTGTATCATCTTTTCACCGCCGGTGCGTATTTTTTCCCACTCATCGGGGCGATTATTGCCGATGTCCTGTGGGGTAAATACAAGACGATTCTTTGGATCAGTCTGATGTACTGCGTTGGGCATGCGTGCCTAGCATTAATGGATCTAGGGCCAATTACCGGCGCATGGGATATGGCACCATTCTTGTTTGCCGGATTAATCCTCATCGCAATTGGGGCAGGCGGCATCAAGCCTTGTGTATCAGCCCATGTGGGTGACCAATTCGGGGGCGACAACAAGCACCTGTTAACACAAATTTTTAACTGGTTCTATTTTGCCATCAATCTGGGTGCGGCAGTCAGTTCCATACTAACACCAATTTTTCTGGCCACCGTGGGCCCATGGCTGGCATTTGGGTTGCCAGGGATGTTAATGGCCATCGCCACTTTCATGTTTTGGCTCGGACGCCACAGTTTCGTGCACGTGCCGCCTTCCGGCTTGAACAACTTCCTCGCAGAGACGTTCAGTTCGGACGGCCGCCGTGCTCTGCGCAACCTGTCGCCTCTCTTCCTCCTATTTGTTCCGGTATTTTGGGCTATTTTTGATCAGACAGGGTCGGCTTGGGTGTTGCAGGCGCAAAGTATGAACCGCCACTTTTTCGGAGTAACTTGGCTTGAGAGCCAGGTCCAGGCAGTCAACCCTATCCTTATTTTGCTGTTGATACCGATTTTTGCTTTTTTGGTCTACCCGGCAATGAACAGGGTTTTTAATGTTACACCTCTTCGCAAGATTGGAATCGGCTTTGTACTGACTGCGTTCGCTTTTAGTATTTCAGCCTTAATTGAAACCAGTATTGCTCATCGCGAAAGCGGACCCGCAACCGAATTATGGGAAGCATTGCCAAGCAATGGTCAACCAAAGTCGCTGGCGCTGTGCGTCCAGACGGCTCGAGCTTGCGGTTGGACATCAGAACAAATCCGTCCCTTTGAACAATCAAATATGAGCTCATCTTTGGCATCAAACAGTGCCGAACGGGCAACGCTTCTCAACAAACAACTCGCAGCGGAATTGTGGATCGCATTGAAGTCGTCCTCAGATCATCCCGTCAAATTGCGTGATTCTGTAAAAGCAGCACATGCCATTAATTGGAACTACGATAAGATTAATCCGTTTATGGATACCATGCCGAGCATTGGTTGGCAATTCCTCGCCTACTTGGTACTCACATCCGCTGAAATTTCTATTTCTATCGTATGTCTGGAATTTGCCTATACGCAAAGTCCGCCACGAATGAAGAGCTTTATTATGGGCGTATACTTCCTCGGTGTTTCGCTTGGCAATGCGGTGGTGGCACTGGTCAACATGGTCCTGGCAGCGACAAAAGATGAGCAGGGAAATACCGCGTTGCAAGGCGCCAACTATTATTGGGCCTTTGCAGCATTGATGGCCATCACAACTGTTGGCTATGTTTACTTTGCCAAACGATACAAAGGCGAGACATTTATTCAGGGCGAAGAGAGCCTACCCATAACAGATTGACTCACTGGACGGCGTTTTTACTTATCCCGAACCACATCGACCGACTCCGCTTTCTGAGTTCGGCTGTTAAGCATCAATTGGTACTATAGAGGCAATGCTTTCATCGAAGGTGACGAGTGAATCCGTTAGACCATTATCCGATATCCCTGAACATTTAACGGACTGCTTGACTTACCACACTTGTCAAACTCTACGGCACTGAATATAATCTTTGCAACGGCCGTGTTGTCGGATAGAACACCTGTTTGCCGGCAACCCGTACTGCGAACCCGACAACACCGGTGTTCGCAGGAAAAACGATTCATCGCGGAATCGTCCCACCTGATGCAACCCACCTATAACTTTGTTTAACCACGAAACCGGAGATTTGAGATGAAAAAGTGTGCCCTACTAATGGCTGTCCTGATCACAGCGAGCATTTCCGTTCCTACGGAAGTTCAGGCAATCCCTGCTTTTGCTAAGGCCTTTAAAGCGCGCGTTACCGACACCTCTAAGAATGCTGATTTCGTCGCCGCTGCAACTGCTGCTAAGTGCAATGTTTGTCACTTTGCTACTCCCGAGTCCAAGTCCAAAAAACAAAAAAACGATTTTGGCAAAGAGTTGGGCAAGCATTTGTCAAAAAAGAACTACACTTCGACGCGCATTCGAGAAGAAGCCAAAGCCGTGGATAAAGAATTCGACGCAGCATTTGCGAAAGTCTTGGCGGCTAAGAACCCTAGTGGGGAAACTTATCAGTCGCGGGTTGACGCGGGGAAACTACCAGGGACCGTCAACGAAAAATAAGTAATAACCGCTTGACAGCATACAACTTTAAAACGGGGGTGCCTCATGGCTCCCCCGTTTTGCATGTCTATCTATGACTGTCCATGACTATCACAGTAGTCGGATATTCACTCATAGCAAATTGCCTCAATTAGTAGCTCAACACAATAGACAAATTATGCTCAAAACTCTCTCCTGCCGCAAGCACTTGCAGTCCCTCATCATCGCCCGTGAAGCCAAATCCTCCCGGAACAAGTGAACAGGGCTCAATGCAGATTGCTTCTCGATGCGGCGGAATATAGACAACACAAACACCGCAATGCTCATCCCAGGTCAACGTCATTTTTCGCCCAGCGGACTGATCAACGATTGATGCGTTTGCCTGCCCGTCCACAAACACGATATTGCTAAAAACATCATCGAGTTTCAATTCGTTGATCGCTATCCCTACACGGAACTGTTCATAACGTTCGTTGGCACGCTGCTTCGCTCCGTCACCAACGGTTAGCATATTATCTAGTTGCCAATGAGATTTCGCTGAGAACTGCAGTAAACACTTTTTTGCTGCCGCTGCGTTACTCGGTATACGAAAATAGGCATGTGTTCCTAAACCACAGGGAAGGGATTCACCCCCTATATTTTCAACTTGATAACTCGCATTAAGTCCTGTCGATTGCAAGCTGTAGCGACAGCGAATTCGGAAATCACTAGGCCATTGCTGAATTAATTCCGGCGCGTCAAGGGAAGGTTGAAATTCACCAGTCACTTCGGACGCCTGCTGGTCCACCACGCGCCACGCTCGGTCCAATACTAACCCATGAATTGCGTGACCCAATCCGTCGTCGCTCTGTAACGCGTAACTGCGGTTATTCCATGTAAACGTACTGCCAGACAACCGGCCTGGAAATGGGAACAATATCGGCAGACCAGAACCAGCTGGACGCGTGGTTCCTTGCTCAACATCAGGATGGGACCATAGCACTTCATTACCATCGACTGTCAGTCGGAACAGATTGAAGCCAAACTCTGGCAGGATACTCGCGCTGCATGATCCGCTCGCGTCTCGCAAATCGATTCTCTGCATCGCACACCCCACCTTTCGGCTCTGGAAAGCCTCCGTACCTAACTCAAAATTGAAACGGCAGTCATGCAGCTAAACAGAGCGATCAAAGTAGTCACCGCTCGAGCCACCGCCTGCGGGTCAATTTTGCGTGACAATAACGCGGTCCACTGCTGCATTTGTAATAGCAGCAAACACATGCTGCCACCAAACAAAGCGGTTACTATCACATCACCGCCCATAACCATTTGTGAATTTTCCATCGTCATTAACGCCATTAGCCCGAAACCAATTTGGGCAAAAAGCAGGATTAGGACATTACGAGCAGACCAACTCACTGTTCGTACCGCCGTCTCGCGTGCTACGTTGGTTGCATCGCGTGCAAAACGTAACGCTATCACGGCAACATAGGCAAAAGATATCATCAACATACTGATAACAATGTGTAGCCACCGCGCAAGCATACTACTGGAAAACGCGTACTCATAAAACTGTTGTCGGCTCAACTCAGCCCCAGAAGACTCGAGTTCGGCGACGACAATCGCCGGGATTTCATGTACGAGCATAAAGATAATCGGAAAATGGTAAAGCAAATTTGTCGTTGCTAGCACAATCAGCAGCGATCGAAACAAAAAGGGCTTTAAGCCATCGGGACGTTTTGACCACCAACGATGAGTAATCAACAACAACACGCATGAAAAGATCCATTCAACTGCCAGATAAATAAAGCGCGTTTTCAGAATATGGCAACGCTGGTGAAAATCATCATTCCAGACTAGGGCTGCGACAATCAAGCCAAATACCGAGCCAACGATTAATGCAATATTAGCATGCCGACTAAGCGTCGTTCCTAACGCCCAATACGCATCTCGTTCTGCGGAATCCTTACGATTAAGTTGTTTCGCATTGAGGGGTATACACAGCAGCGGTCCAGCCGCCGCTACGGCAATCACTAGCAAATGCAATATCTGACCAAGAATTTGAATTATCTGCAAGAAAACGTGCCTCCCAAGTACCAGCGTGCTCTAAAGATGTATCGACATTCTACGGCGATACCTTTTATGAGTTATTTACACAACAGTTGTTGATACAACTCTTCGTTAAAACCAACAATAAAACTGTTGCCTAACAGAATCGCTGGCGCACGCAAATTACCTGTTGGTCCCAGCAGCGATTTACGAACGACCTCCGCTGTCAGTTCATCTTCCGTGAGGTCAATAGTAACAACGTTTTTTCCACGAACAGCATAGACGGCCGTAGCATTGCCGATGACATTCTTTAGGTCTGAGGCGGCAAAGGAGACCTTTCGCGCGTTGTCCACTACCACAGGTGTTAAACCAGCTCGTGCAAGAAACTCTTGCGACTTAGTGCAAGTCGTTCAGCTAGGTCGGTGAAAATACCAGTCAATTTGTTCCGTCATAATGCGACTTTCTGCAGGTGCTTTTCAAATGCGCGTGGATAAAAAAACACGCAGACAAGTGACCCCGTCCGCGTGTTTAAAGTTTGTTCAGAATGACTGG
>Ga0208879_1002866_pt1 | contig 14682 bp, 10 predicted proteins | sample Knorr_S15_td_Bot_FD_185605 | JGI IMG/M metagenome (GOLD analysis project Ga0208879, IMG submission 185605) | Marine microbial communities from Southern Atlantic Ocean transect - Knorr_S15_td_Bottom_ad_5009_LV_A (SPAdes) (version 2) | ecosystem: Environmental > Aquatic > Marine > Oceanic | place... | reverse complement strand
TCAGGGGGGAATTCCCGCGCAGCATCTTTACACAAACGCCGTGCAGCCGTACGGGCGGGCGCCGCACTTGCTCATCGGTTTTCCCACACGTTATTTGCCGGAAGAAGGGCAGCGCGTCGAGCCGACCCTGATGACCAGCCGGGATGGATTGCACTTCCGCCGGTGGCTCGATCCGGTGATACCGGAGTCCGCCCCGAAAGACCGAGGCGGCAACCGCAGCAACTACATGGCGTGGGGTCTTATCGAGATCCCCGGCCGCCCGAATCATCTCTCCGTGTATGCCACCGAGGCGTATTACACCGGCCCGGACAGTCGCGTGCGGCGGTTTGAGTACCGGAAGGACGGCTTCGTTTCCATTCGCGCCGGAGCGGAGGCGGGCGAGTTGATCACGAAACCGTTTGCGCTTGGCCAAGCGGCAGAACGGTTGACGGTGAATTTTCAGACCGGCGACGGCGGCTCGATCCGGGTGGCCATCGAGACGCCCAACGGCCAAGCGATCGCCGGCCACACCTTGGCCGACTGCAAGCCTCTGCGAGGGGATTCACTGCGGCAACAAGTGGGGTGGAAGAGCGGCGACATCAGCCAATTGAGCCGGAAACACCCGGCTGTGCGGCTGCGGTTTGAACTGAAGAAGGCAGACCTGTACTCACTGCAATTTCAGCCGTGGCTGCGATAACTTCAGACTATAATCGACGGCATAGATTGTAATTGACTTCACCCGGTGGTTCCCTCAATATCGGCGGCTGGCAGCGAAAGGAATATAAAAAATGACACTAAATATTGGCGTAATAATATTGGCGGGATTGGTTGGCTTGGCGGTCATCATCGGCCTGTGGGTGATGGGCGTTTACAACGGCTTGATCCGCAAGCGCAACGCCAAGGACAATAACTACTCGCAGATCGGCATCCAGTTGACGCGCAAGTACGACCTGATTCCCAACCTCGTGAAGCTCGTCAAAGGCTACATGAAACACGAGCGCACGACGCTGGAGGAAGTCATCCAAGCACGCAACATGGCCGCCAACGCCAACGCGGCCGTCAGCGCCAACCCAAGCGACCCGGAGGCGATGAAGCAGATGGTGGCTGCCGAGGGCACGCTCGGCGGCGTGATGGGCCGCCTATTCGCGCTGAGCGAGGCGTACCCCGACCTCAAGGCCAACCAAAACATGATGCAACTGACCGAGGAACTGACCTCGACAGAAAACAAGGTGACCTTCGCGCGGCAGGCGTTCAACGACTCGGTGATGGGTTACAACAATGCGCTGCAAGTTTTCCCAGCCAACATGGTCGCCGGCATGTTCGGTTTCGTCGAGGCGATCTTCTTCGAGGTCGAGGGACTGGGCGACGTCGGCAAGGCCGTCGTCACCGACGATCAAAAGAAGGATCTCGATATTTCGTTCGACGACATGTGATTCCGGCGGCAAGGGATCGGGGGATCACTTAGATGGACTTCTTTGAGCGCCAACAGCAGGCCAAGAAAAAAACCGGCTATCTGGTTTTTCTTTTCGGTGTCGCGGTTCTGCTCATCTCTCTGCTGAACCATCTGCTTGTCGCCACGGTGCTCGGTGCCTCCGGCGCAACCGAGGGGGATATGGAATTCGGGACATCCGCCTACACCGACCCGGAACTCGCCGGCTTGGTTTTCATGGGAACGTTTGTCGTCATCGGTATAGCGGGTTTATTCCGGCGGATGCAGTTGAGCGGCGGCGGTTCCAGCGTCGCGGCGATGATGGGCGGGCGACTCGTCAACATGGCCACCACCGATCCCGACGAGCGCAAGCTGATGAATGTCGTCGAGGAGATGGCCATCGCCTCAAGCGTCCCGGTGCCGGAGGTTTACGTCATGGACGGCGAAGCCGGCATCAACGCCTTCGCCGCCGGCTACACGCTCGACGATGCCGTGATCGGGGTGACAGACGGCTGCATGCGGCGGCTTTCCCGCGACGAGTTGCAGGGAGTCATCGCGCACGAGTTCAGTCATATTCTTAATCAAGACATGAAGCTCAACCTCCGACTGGTCGCTGTGATTTACGGACTCATTGCGCTGGCTGTCATCGGGCGTGTTTTGTTGCAAATTGGTTTTTATTCATCGCACGGTCGCAGCCGCCGGAGCAGCGAAAACGGGGGAGGCGGAGGCGCGCTCGCCATCGGTGTTGTCGGCCTTGGCCTTATGGCCACGAGCGGCCTGGGCATTCTCATGGGCAATCTCATCAAGAGCGCCGTGTCGCGTCAGCGCGAGTACCTCGCCGACTCGTCGGCGGTGCAGTACACGCGTAACCCGGAAGGCTTGGCCGGCGCGCTGAAAAAGATCGGCGCAATGGCAACCGGTTCCCGGTTGCTGACCCCGCACGCGGAGGAGGCCAGCCATATGTTTTTCGGTAATGGAATGCGCGAGTCGTGGTTTTCCTTCACCGCAACGCATCCGCCGCTGCTGGATCGGATTCTGTTGCTGGAACCGAGTTTCGACGGCGATTTTTCCGAGGTGAAATTTGAAGAAAGACGATCGCCGACCGCCAAGCCGGATTCAAAAGCACAGCGCACACAGTCGGGCATCCCGATTCCCGGCATGGGCGATGCGCTTGGCCAAGCGCTTCCGCCGGTGATCATGGGCTTGGCTGCGGCCGGCCAAGTGCAGGTCGGCTCGGCCGCTGCGGTCGCCGACTCGGTCGGCAACCCGACCCGACAGCACATCGACTTTGCGGCTGCGCTGCTCCGGTCGCTGCCAGAGGCGGTGCGCGCTGCCGCCCACGACACGCACGACGCCTGCGCGCTGGTGTTCGCCCTGTTGCTCGATCCGAAGGATGGGCCGGTGCAGAAGAAGCAGCTTGGCCAAGTGAACGGACTCTTCGGCGAACAAATGGCCAAGGCCACCCTCAAGTTGCGTTCAGAGGTGGCATCGCTCGATCCCCGGGCCAAGCTGCCCGTCGCCGATCTGGCCGTCGGCTCGCTGCGGCAATTGTCGCCGGAACAGTTCGCCCATTTCAAGCTGGCGATGGACGGCTTGGCCAAGGCCGACGAGCAGATTGATCTGTTCGAGTTTTCGTTGTCCAAGCTGGTGCTCCGCCATCTTGAACCGCATTTTGTGAAGCGGCGGAAAAAAACCGCGCGATACTACTCGCTGAAAAAGTTGAGCCACGAATGCAGCGTGCTCATTTCATCCCTCGCCTGCACGGCCGGCAGCAGTGCCGAGGCCATCCAAACGGCTTACGACGCGGGCGCGGCCCACCTCGCCGCCGCCACGCGGTTGACCCAGTTGCCAGCCGCCGAGTGCGGTTTGCAGGAACTGGATCGAGCCCTCGGCAAGCTCGCCGGGGTGGCCATCAACCTGAAGCGTCAACTCATCGAAGCCGCCGCCGCCACCGTCTCGGCCGACGGTTACCTGCAAATCCAAGAAGCCGAGCTGCTCCGCGCCGTCTCCGATTCCCTCGGTTGCCCGATGCCGCCGCTGGCCATCGCGCTCGCCGCTGCCTGATGAGATGATTTTAGAAACGCCACGAAATGGAAAATGGGGAGCGCACGCGCCCTCGCGTGCAGATTTCGGCGCCTCGCCGGAATCAAGTAATTCTGCTCGAATAGTGCCTTCGCCTGACTTGGGCGAGGGCGCCCAAGCCCACACGCGAGGGCGCGTGTGCTCCCCAAAACGGTTGGTTTTCAGTATCGACTAATTCATGCCCGAGCCGATTGATCTTCCGGAATTGAACCCCGCGCCGTTGGAGCCGGGGACGCTGTACCTCGTGGCGACGCCGATTGGCAACATGGAGGACATCACGCTGCGGGCGATCCGGACGCTGCGCGACTGCGACCTCGTCGCGGCGGAGGACACGCGGCACACCGGGATGCTGCTCAAGCGGCTTGGCTTGGCCAAGCGGCAGGTCAGCGCACACAAGTTCAACGAGGCCAAGCGCTCCGGCGAGATCGTCGAGCTGCTGCGGGGCGGGGGAACGGTGTCGATGGTCAGCGACGCCGGGAGTCCGGGCATCAGCGACCCGGGACAGCGGCTGGTCGCGGCAGTGATCGAGGCCGGTTGCCGGGTGGAGACGGTGCCGGGGGCGTGCGCGTTGGTGGCGGCGTTGACGTCGAGCGGCTTGCCCACGGACGAGTTTCATTTCGTCGGTTTCCTGCCGGTTAAGAGCGGCCAACGGGCCAAGCGCTTGGCCAAGCTGCTGGAGTTGCCGGGGACGCTCGCGCTGTACGAGTCGCCGTATCGCGTGGTGAAACTGCTGGGGGAATTGGCCGAGGTTGCGCCGGGGCGGCCGGTTGTCTTGGCGCGGGAGTTGACGAAAAAATTCGAGCAGATTCAGCGCGGCCTCCCGGCGGAGTTGCTCGCTGCGTACGCCGAGCGCAAGCCCAAGGGCGAGTTCGTTGTCCTCATCGGCCAAGCGGAGTGAAGCTCCGTTTTCTCACGCGAAGCCGCGAAGGGCGCGAAGAAAACCAGACACGGATTTATTTTACTGAAAACTGAAAACTTGAAACTGAAAACTTAATCACGGCAACTCGCGGATGCGGAGATTGCGGAACTCGATCGGCGCTCCCTCCGACTCGAGGCAGAGATAGCCGGTGGCCGGTTTGCAATCGGTGCCGCCGGAGACCTCGACGCCGTTCACCCAGAGCCGCACCTCGCCGTTGATGGCGCGGATGTAGTAATGGTTCCACTCGCCGACGCCCTTGGTGGTGTTGCTTGACGGGAAGCTGCGGCTGCCGTTCGGGGCAACCGGTGGGAACGGTTTCATCTTGGCATTTTGCGTGGGGAAAACATCGCCGTGCGAAGTGAACCAGTCGGACGGTTTCTTGTGTTTCTTCTCGTATTTCTCGGCATAGCCAAGGTCGAGCACCTGCACCTCGATGCCGGCGGGGAGGCGGCCCTTGCCAGCCGCGAGCCGCTCAATGCTGTCCGGTGTGGCCCAGAGAAACACGCCGGAGTTACCGCCGTACTGCTTGTGTTTCCACTCGACGACCAACTCGAGGTTGGTGATCTGTTTTTTGGTGCGGATGACACCGACCGGTTTGCCGGTACACTTGATGAGGTTGCCCTCGAACGACCACGTGTCGTCGGCGCAGTTGACGTTCACAAAATCGTCCTCGGTCATGGCTCGCCAACCGGCCTCGGTGCCGGTGATCCGCGCTTGGGTGACCGGCTTGGCCTGCTTGGCCTCGGCGAGCAGTTGCGCTTGGCCAAGCGTAAGCGTGGCTAACAGGGAAAAGGTGATTGTTCGTGTGGTTTTCATGTTGAGATGATCCTGACTGCCGGGACAGTAGGGGCTTGGCCCGGCGGCGTCAGCGTTTTTTTGTTTGCTGTGGCTGTGTTTTTTGGGGGATGCTCGCCGGAGGAATTGAAGGTTCGCGGTACAGCAATGATCGCAGTCGCACTATTGGTCGGCTGCGGCGCGTCGAATATTTGGCAAGATGTCCAAAACGGCGACATGGCTGCGGTGCAGTCGCAGATCGAGTCCGGCGCGGATTTGGACGCGCGGGACGCGCTGGGACGGACGCCGCTCTACTACTCGATCTACAATGAGCACCCGCAAATTACAGGGTTGTTGGTGCGGAGCGGGGCCGATGTGAACGTGAAACACAACGCCGGCAAGACACCGCTGCACTTGGCTGCGGAACTGGGCGACACGGCGACAGTGCGATTGCTGTTGAAGGCGGGTGCGAAGGTCAATGCGCAGGACAGTAATCAAGGCACGCCGCTGGATTGGGCCGTTGGCACTCTTCACGACGACACCGCCGACTTCCTGCGCAAACGCGGCGGCAAGGCGGGAAGCACTTTGAACCGTTAACGACTCAGCCATGGACGAGACACTGCAAGCGATAAAACAATTTTTTGTGAAGGTTTGGTATGCCGAACTCTTCGGCTCCGTCACACTCGGCAATATTCTTTTGCTGGTGATCCTGTTTGCATCCGTGCTCGTCGTCGAGCGCATCCTGCAAAGGCATCTCATTCGGCGCTTCTTCGCCAAAACGAAACTGCAACAATCGCTACAGTTTGGCTTGAGCAGGATTATCGGTTACACGCTGATTGCCATCGGCTTTTACGTCGCCTTTCAAGTAGTGGGGGTTGACTTGAGTTCCCTAGCGATTGTTGCGGCCTCCTTGGGTGTGGGTGTGGGTTTTGGTCTGCAAAACATCATCAATAACTTTGTCAGCGGCATCATCATCTTGGCGGAGCGGCCGATCTCGATCGGCGATCGGATCGAGGTGGCCGGAGTGGCCGGACGCGTGACGAAGATTCAACTGCGGAGTACGACGGTGGTGACCAACGACAACATCACGATGATCGTTCCCAACGCCGACTTCATCTCCAACACCGTGACCAACTGGAGCCACGGCGACCCGAAGGTGCGCATCCGTGTGCCGGTCGGTGTGGCCTACGGCAGCGACTTGAAGCTGCTGCAGCGATTGCTGATAGAGGCGGCGGGGGAACATCCCAAGGCACTGCGCGACCCGTCGCCGGTGGTCTTGTTCACCGAGTTTGGCGACAGCTCGCTCAACTTCGAGCTGGGAGTCTGGACACAGGAAATGACCGCGACACCGATCCATTTCACCAGCGAGATGAACTTTATCATCGAGCAAAAACTGCGGGAGAACGGCATCGAGATTCCGTTTCCCCAGCGCGACCTGCATGTCCGCTCCGGTCTCCCGGCAGCGGCGGGGGCGTCAAGTAAAGGTTAGCCAAAAATGATCAACAAACTCAAACCAAGCGCGAGCCGAAATGGCTTCACACTGATCGAGTTGTTGGTTGTTATTGCGATCATTGCCATTCTCGCCGCATTACTGTTACCAGCCTTGGCCAAGGCCAAAACCAAGGCGGCGGAAATAAAATGCCTGAGCAACCTGCGGCAACTCGGCCTCGGCTTTTTCCTGTACTCGAACGAGACCGGCAAAACGCCGTCGTATCGCATGGGCAACGGCAAGTTGTGGATGGGCTCCATCGCCGAATATTATTCCAACACCGATGCCGTTCGGTTGTGCCCGACAGCGCCGTACAAAAAAGGAAGAGGCGGCACCTCGACGAGTGCGTGGGTGTGGGGCAGCGAGATTCGCAAAGGCACACGCGAGCCCAAGTGGACCGGCAGCTACGCGCTCAACGGCTGGTTTTACTCCGGCGACTGGCCAAGCGGCGCCGGGCTGTTCCCGTTGGTTCGCAACGCCTTCCGGCTCGACTCGGATGTGCGGCACTCAAGCGAGAGCCCGATTTTCTGCGACTCGATGTGGGTGGACGCCTGGCCGCAGGAAAGGGATCGGCCGGCGAGCAACTTGGCTGCCGGCAACGCCGGCGAGAATGCCGGGATGGCGCGGATCACTCTGGCGCGCCACAAGTATCCCGCCGGCAATTTGGTGCTGCCTTCAACCCGGTATCGCGACAAGCCGCTGCCGGGAGCGATCACCATGGTGTTCTTCGACGGCCACGCCGCCATGGCGGTCAACGAAAAACTGTGGGAATACAAGTGGCACAAAAACTGGAAGAACCCAGGCAAGCGCCCGAGGTGAACGCTCACTCCTTCAATGCCTCGACCACGTTCGGGCGGGTCAGGAAAAACAGGATGCAGATCGGGTAGATCAATGAGAAGAGCACGCCGCACATCGTGCCTCCCGCGCTTAAGAGAAACGTTTCGTCGTTTTTCATCATGGACATGGACACAGCGGTGCCGGCGACGGTGTAGAGTAATTGAAACGCAGCGTAGCCCAGCGACCCGGTGCGGCCCCAGTTTCGTTCCCGCAACAAACCCACTCCGAAGGCGAGCAGGATCAAGCTCAAAATCCCGCCGAAACACGATGAGAACTGTAGGAAAATCTGATGACTTTCGCTAAATTGCGCGTCCATCGTACTGTATATTTCCTGACCAAGTTCAGTTGACCGGAGGAAAATGAAAAAAATCACCCCCGCGCCGCTGCTCACTAATCCCAGCGCGCCAAAGACGATATTCAGGATGCCGAAGACCTTGATCGACGCCGGCTTGGGCGCGTCATGCACCACCGTGTACGGGTCGGGTGCTTGAGGGGGAGGTTGCGTTTCCATGTCAACGATTTCGGTTCGGCGGCGAACTTACTGCGGCAGCCGCATTCGGTAAAGGCCGGGCAAAACATTTCTCGCGTGGGACCGTATTTGTCCCGGCGGGAGTGGTATCGTTTGCGCCATGACGACTCAGTCAATAGACTACGGGCACTGTGTGGCTGCCACTCCGAAAACAACTTACCTTAACTGGGACAAACCGCTGCTGACCTTGGCGACGGAGTGGCTGCTTACCGGCGAGCCTGCCGCCGTCGCCGACTTGAGCGAGACGCTGCTGTTGCTGCCGACGCGCCAAGCCGGCCGCCGATTGCGCGAGGCACTCGCCGCCGAGATGGCCAAGCGCGGCGGCGGCCTGTTCCCGCCGCAAACGGCGACCCCGGCGATCATGCTGGCGGACGAGGAGTCTGCCGACACGGTCGCCGACACGGTGGCCTGTCTTTGGCATTGGGTGAACGTGTTGCAGAGCGAGTCGCTTGGGCGTTACTCCGCGCTTTTTCCGAAGTCACCGTCGGTGGTGGACTTCAACTGGTGCCGCCAGATGGCACGCTCGCTGCACGAATTGCGAGGCACGCTGGTCGATGCCAACTGCGACTGCGCCGCCGTGGCCGAGTCGGAGCATTGCGACAAGGAACGAGATCGCTGGAAGGACTTGGCCAAGCTCGAGTCGGTTTACCGCGCATCGCTGGCCAAGGTGGACTTGCGCGACGCACACGATGCCAAGCGCGCAGCCGCAGCCAAGCCGGTTTTGCCAAAGGGCATCCGCCGGGTCGTGCTGATGGGCATCACCGATTTGTCGCCGCTCGTCCAGTCGGCGCTTGGCCAAGTGGCAGCGATCGAAGCGGTGGTGTTCGGGCCGGAAGGCGGCGAGTCGTTGTTCGACGACTGGGGCCGACCGGATCGGGAGCATTGGGCCAAGCGCGATCTGCCCTTGGCCAACGATCAACTCCACCCGTCTCTGGACGAGCGCACGCAAGCGCGTGACGTGGTCAAGTGGCTCGCGCAATACAAAAAGAAAGTTTACCAAACGGTCGGCGTCGGCACGGCCGATCCCAAGGTGATCCCGCATCTCGAGCGCGAGTTGGGCGAGGCGGGGATTCGGCATTTCGACCCGAGCGGACAGTCGATCCGCCACACGGCGTTGCACGCGTTTCTCGAGTCGCTGTTGGCGGTGCTGCAAAATCCGACCTTCGGCAACGCCGACTCGTTTCTCCGCCTGCCGGATAGTTGGGCTTGGCTGGCACAACAGGATGACTCGATTCAGCCCACGGATCTACTGCGCGGCTTGGACGATTTGCGGCTCAAGCATTTGCCGGCGGACTTGGCGGCGGCGACGCAGCTAGATTTTGAAAAACGGAGTGAGTGGGAAAAAATAGGCTGCCGCATCACGGCCCGCTCGGCGCTGCGGCTGCTGCAGCGTGCGCTGGGCGAGTTGGCGAAGGAGCCGTTGTCCGCCGGCTTGGCCGGTTTTTTGAAAACGACGCTGGCCGATCGCCAGTTCGACACCGCAAAAACAGCGGATGAAATTTACATCGAAGTCATTGGCCGGTTGAACGAGCGCTTGGCCAAGCTGGACGCCGCTGTGCCGCGCGGGGCCAAGCGAAACGCGCCGCTCGAATTGTCACTGGTGCTCGATGATCTCGGCCGTGAAACGATCTTCCCGGAGCGCCCAGCGGACACGATTGACTTGCAGGGTTGGCTCGAGTTGGCGTGGGAGGACGCGCCGCACTTGATCGTTACCGGCGCCAACGAGGGGCTGCTGCCGGAGTCGATTCACGGCGATCGTTTTCTGCCGGAGAGCATCCGAGGGCCGCTTGGCCTGCGCACCAACGACGATCGTTTCGCCCGCGACGCCTGTCTGGTTGAATTGCTGGTGAGCAGCCGGGCCAAGGACGGGCGGGTGGATTTTCTTGTGGGCCGCCAGCGCAACAACGGCGACCCACTGAAACCGTCGTGCCTACTGTTTCGCTGCCCGGACAAACAGTTGCCCGATCGCGTGGGGCATTTGTTTGACACGCTGCCGCCGGATGATCAACCGCCCGCGTGGACGGCGACTTGGCCGTTGTGCGTCGAGACACTCAAACCGGTGGAGAGGCTCAGCCCCACATCGATCAAGGCTTACTTGGCCTGCCCGTACCGTTTTTACCTGCGGCATGTGCTGCGGATGGAGACGCAAGATTTCGAGCAGCGCGAGCAGGACGCGCGCGGCTTTGGCTCGCTGGTGCACCGGGTGCTGGAGGCGTTTGGGAACGACAAGAAAACCCGCAACTCAACATCGCCCAACACGATCCACAAATTTCTGGTTGCGGAACTCAAGCGGCAGGTCGAGCAGGATTTCGGTGCTCATCCGCCGCTCCCGCTGCGGGTGCAGCAACAGATCATCGAGCGGCGGCTTCATCACGTGGCGGTCGTGCAGGCCCGCGAGCGCAAGAAGGGCTGGGAGATCATCGAGGCCGAGCGGGTGTTCAACGAGACGCTGGACGGGATGCTGATTCGAGGCTGCATCGATCGCGTGGAAATAAACAAGGACTCCGGCGAGGTGCGTGTGCTGGATTACAAGACCTCGAGCACCGCCAAGGATCCGGCCAAGGCGCACTGGGGCACATACCGCGAAAACCGCGACGCAAAAAGCGTACCCGAATACGCGCGGCTGGATATCAAAATGAGCAACCGGAGCGGCACGCGCCGGTGGCAGGATCTGCAACTGCCGCTGTACGCCTGGGCGCTGGAGGAAGCTTACGGCACGGAGGTGAGTGTCGGTTATTTCAACATCCCGTCGGTGGGCACGGATACCGGTGTGTCGCTGCTGTCGCCATTCGATGATGAGGTGAAGGGGTTGGCATTTGGCTGCGCGTCGGGCGTGGTGAATGACATCGCGGAGGAACGGTTTTGGCCTCCGGCAGCCAAGCTGAAATACGATAATTTTGAGGGCATACTGTTTGACCAACCGGAGGACACAGCGGCCAAGCCGGGGGAGGTGGTGGCATGAACCGGATTCCGAACACAATGATTCGCGCCTCGGCCGGCTCGGGGAAAACGTTCCAACTCACCAACCGCTTCATCCGGCTGCTGCTCCACGGCGAAGCGCCGGAGCGGATCATCGCGCTGACGTTTACCCGCAAGGCGGCCGGCGAGTTTTTCGAGGGCATTCTGACGAAATTGGCCAAGGCCGCGAATGATGCGGGGGAGGCCAAGCGCTTGGCCAAGGACGTTGGCCTGGTGGAAACCAAGCCGGCGGAGTTTCGGGACGCGCTGCGAAAGTTGGTGGACAGCATGGGGCATCTGTCGCTGGGCACGATCGACAGTTTTTTCCACCGTGTGCTGGGCCTGTTTTCGTTCGAGTTCGGACTGGGTGGACGGTTCGAGATGATGGACGAGTTCGACAAGGAACAGGCGCGCCTGACCGTGCTCGAGCAGTTGTTGGCGAACCGGCAGGTGAATCAGGCCGAGCAGAACGGCTTGGTCAAGTCGTACCAGTTGGCCACGGCGGGCAAGGACAACCGAAATTTTGTCGGCTCGTTCGTGGAGCATTTGAAGGATTGCCACGAGTTGCTGCTGCGCGTCCCCGGTGCCGACCGCTGGGGCGACCCCGCCCGCATCTGGCCGGACGGCAACCCGTGGGTGAAGGAGAAGGCGGAGCTGCCGGACTTGGTGGCCGACTGGTTCCAGCACATCGACGAGCATCCGGCCTTCACCAACGAGGTGCATCGCAACTGGAATGCTCTCGCCGATTACTTGGAGCAATGGGCGCCGGGCAAGGGTCTCTTCAAAAAAACACCGAAGCTGATCACGCAGGCAGTGGAGGGATTGGATGACTTGGAGCGGGGCGAATGGGATTTCGAAAACCGAAATAAAACCTATTCTGTGTCGGTGGATTTCAGCCAAAAGCTGGCGCGTGTCCTGCGCTATTGCATCGCGTGGGAACTCGAGATGAAGCTGGAGCGCACACAAGGAATTCATGGGTTGATGACCGCGTTCGAGGAGCGTTACGACGTGCAGGTGCGCCGCGCGGGCCGGTTGGTGTTTGGTGACTTGCCACTGCTGCTCGCGCCCAGTGATGGCCGCGTGTTGCTCGGCGGCGAGGCACCGGACCGGCTCGATCTTGAGTATCGCCTCGACGGCGAGTTTGACCACTGGCTGCTCGACGAGTTTCAAGACACCAGCACCGTCCAGTGGCGCGCGGTGGGCAATCTCATCGACGAGGTCGTGCAGGATCCCAGCGGTGCACGCACGTTCTTTTGCGTCGGCGACCAGAAGCAGTCCATCTACCAGTGGCGCGGCGGTGATCCCCGGTTGTTCGACCGTGTGGAGAAGAAATACGACCAGGGGAACGGCGATGAGTTTAAAGTCGATTCTCTCAACAAGTCGTGGCGCTCGTGTCCGGCTGTACTCGAAATGGTCAACAAGGTTTTTGGCAACGCCGAGAAACTCGAGCCATTCGATGAATATAAATCTGCCGTAAAACGGTGGTCTGAGGTTTGGGAGGAACACAAGTCGGCACCGGCGAGAGAAAAAGAAAAAGGCCACTCGATGTATCTTCAGGTTGGCGACAAAGACGAGCGCTGGCCGATGGTGGCGCAACTGTTGAGGAAACTTCAGCCCATCAATAACCGATTGGAGTGCGCTATCCTCGTGCAATCGAACAGGGCTGCCCGTGATTTGGTGAACCACCTGCGCGGCGCGGGGCTGAAGATGCCGATCGTCGGCGAGTCGGCCACCAATCCCGGCGCGGACAATCCGCTTGGCATGGCGCTGCTCTCGCTCTTCCGCGCGGCGGCACACCCAGAGGATAAATTCAGCGCCGGTCACGTTGGGCTCACCCCGTTGGCCAAGTTCTTGCCGGCAGAAATGCCTAAACGACAGTCGGCGTTGAGGGACATCCAACGAGACATTTACCGGCAAGGATTCGAGGCTGTCGCCCGCGAGTGGGTTGAGCGGCTTGATTCAAAACTGGACGACTTCGCCCGCTGGCGCGCCCCGCAATTCCTTGAGTTGGCCCGGCAGTTCGACCAAAGCGGCAGCCGCGACGTTGACGCCTTTCTGCGATTCGTCCCCGCGCAGGAAATCACCGAGGCCTCCGGAGCCAGCGTGGTGCAGGTGATGACGATTCACAAAGCCAAGGGGTTGACCTTCGACATCACCATCGTCCCCGACCTCGAGGGCAATCGGCTCGATCAGGCGCGCAACGAAGCCCTGCACACCCAACGCAAAAATGACGGCGAAGCGGACTGGATTCTGGATTTGCCAAGCAAGGATATTTGCGCGCAGGACGATTCGCTAATGCTCGCAGTTGCCGAAGCCCGTTCCGAGGCGTGTTATGAAAACTTATGCAAATTATACGTGGCGCTCACCCGTTCGAGCCACGGGCTGTACGTCATCACCGCCAAGCCCGGCAGCTCAAATAACTACGCGCAGTTGCTGAGTTCGACCTTGGCCAAGGGCGAGGACAAGTCGTTCGGGGACGGGTCTTCGCCCGCAACGGTGATATTTGAATCCGGCGACTTCGACTGGGTGCAGGCCAAGCCGGTGGCGGAAGCCAGGCCGCCGGCCAAGCTGGAGCATGTCGAGGCCAAGCGCGGTCATGTCCGCTTGGCCAGGCGCGGGGCGTCGGTTCATGGCTCTGTTGTTTTGTCCGTCACCCAGTTATTTGCGGCGGGTGGTGCGGATGCCATCTCGTTCGGCTTGGCCGTCCACAAGGTTTTCGAGCAGATAGAGTGGGCGGATGACACGACCTTGGCCAAGCTGGAAGCGTTGCGGGAGGCGATGCCGGAGGCGGTCGATGAGGTGGCACGCTGCCTCGCCGACGAGACCGTGGCCAAGCACTTGGCCAAGCCGGAGGGCGACGTGCAATTCTGGCGCGAGCGCGTCTTCGATGTGGTGATCGAAAACGAGATGATCTCCGGTGTGTTTGACCGGGTGCATTTGTTCGCCGATCGGGCAGAGATCATCGACTTCAAAAGCGATCGGGTGGGGGATGAGGCATCGCTGAAGCAGGCTGCCGAAAAACATGCGCCACAAATGGCAACCTACCGCCAAGCCTTGGCCAAGCTCACAGGGTTGGCCGAGTCAACCATCCGTTGCAGTTTCGTATTCACCCACCCCGGAACGGTGGCGGAGGCGTGAGCAGGGATTGTTGAGCAAATGAAAGTTGAGGAGCTTCCACATCAAAAGGCTGTGTTACTCGTATCGGTTCCAATTTTGAGACAGATCGCTAAGCTCATTGCTAACTCAACCGACCATGAATCTGTTTTTTAAGCCAAACTGGATCTCTCCGCAAATCCAAGACGCCAACAACTTGCACTTCGTGTTTAGGCTTCATGTAATAAATGCCATACGGGAATTTCGTGGCGAGCTTTCGAAAACACCCGAAACAACTGGCGTGTACTCCGGCGATAATCGCAAGAGATTCTATATCGGTTAACACCGAATCGCTAAAGTAAACGCCCAAGTATTCGTCTTGAGATTCGTAAAACTCCTTGCCTTCCCGGAGATCCACTATTGCCTCGTCGAGGACACTGCGGTTAACCCCGATTTTAGGACCACAGGCTTAAGTGGAAACTGCGTCCCAGAAAGGTACGAAAGGGCGCATACAAATGGGAGGAAAACGAAGGGTATTCACAGACAAGTTCAAGGCCAAGGTGGCGATGGAGGCGGTTAAGGGGATAAAGACC
>Ga0208879_1002863_pt1 | contig 14687 bp, 9 predicted proteins | sample Knorr_S15_td_Bot_FD_185605 | JGI IMG/M metagenome (GOLD analysis project Ga0208879, IMG submission 185605) | Marine microbial communities from Southern Atlantic Ocean transect - Knorr_S15_td_Bottom_ad_5009_LV_A (SPAdes) (version 2) | ecosystem: Environmental > Aquatic > Marine > Oceanic | place... | reverse complement strand
ACACCAGTCGAAATGGACTACTATCGCAATGGCGGTATTTTGCAAACGGTATTGCGAAAGTTGCTGTAGGACCACGAATTAAAACTAATTATCACCAATGCCAATATTGGGTAGTTGCAGATAGTTCTTAAACACTAACCGTTCTTGCACAGCGCAACTTTAGGTAAGCGAGCCACTTAGCACGGTGTAGTCTGGGATCGAGGGGGACGCCAGACTACACAAATGCCGTTGTGGTGGGATTATCTATCGACCGTGGAGCACTTACGCAGCAGCGGCGACTTCGGGGATTCGGGTGCCGGTTGCTTTGATTAACTTGACGTCTTCGATGAACTCTTCAATGACGCGGAAGTCCATGGCGGTTGCCGATGGGGCTTCGGGGTGGAATTGTGTGCCGATGGCAACCCAATCCTCTGCATCTGCTTCAATCCCCTCGATCACTCCATCGGGGCAGCGGGCCGTAATATTGAATCCCGCTGCAACTTCGTCCACGGACATATGGTGGTTGCTGTTGACGCGGATTTCACCATCGCCATAAATGCGTTCGAGCAAGGAACCTGGTGTAATGTCCAAGCCATGTCGGTGATCGAGACACAGAGGATCTCGATGCGGCACGGCATCAGGTAGTGCCTCTGGAATATGCAGGTGAAGATTGCCACCCATGGTTAGGTTTAACAATTGCATGCCAGCACCGATGCCGAATACGTTGAGGCGTTTGTCGCAGATCTGACGACAAAGGATGCGATCAAAAAGTTCGCGGTCAGCGCTCATGATTTTACACGATGTGTGTCGCATAAAACCGTCACGGTGAGGATCTAGGTCGAGTCCGCCTACGAGGATAAACCCATCTAGGTTTTTCAATGCGGCAGCGATATCATCTTCATCTTCCATAATCGGTACGATCACAGGAATGCCCCCGCCGCGGAGAATTCCTTCGACGTAACCTGCGGCAAGAAAATAATATGCCGCGGTGTCGCGCGTTTTCGATTTGAAATCTAAGTTGAGTCCAATAAGTGGTTTCTTCTGCATCTGTAATCCCTTTCAGATACTCAAGTCTCCAGTGCAATCTGCGTTGGAAGCCTAAGATGTTTAAAGAGAGAAGCAGAACGGCCCGGCAAAGTACGAGATATTGTTGTGACAAGGAAAACTACAAGAGTTTAGGTTCTTGCCACAATTGAAACTGAATAGGCATTGCTTAAAGAAAGAACACAAATACAAACAAATCCATTTGCCCGATTGATTTTTACTTCAGGTGTTGCCCAGAACACATTTATCGTTAATCTCATGCAACAGACATAAAGACTGTTACTACGAATCCGTTCGTTTAAGTCAATCATTGACTTCGAGATCAAGGCAAATTGCATTCCGCTTCGGTTTCTCCCCCGCATACAAAAACTTGTACCTCGTCCGGGAGCGAAATCCTTTTCGGTGACCGTTCTGTTTTCTCCTTAAACGGTTAATGCAATACCTGAATATACTTGTGGGAAGCAAGAAGGTGGAATTGTGACAAGTTCCAGTGAAAATATCAAACCCCAGACGAGAATTTTTTGAAAAAAAAATATCAACCACTACATCTGGTGTTCGCGTCGCAATCACCTACTAAATCTAGCAAAAATAATTTTGATAAAAACTCACCAAATCAAGCCACTCGGTTTTGGATTACATCCCTACTGTACGAATTACTCACAGCAATGGTAAATTGCGTCAGTCGATATTAGTGTCTCGTAGGGCGAACGTCCTACAATTAGATCAGTTCAACCAGCAACCAGCCCATGCAATACAACAACGTCTTTGTCGAATCACTAGGTTACACGTTGCCCGAGCACGTGTTGACTACAGCTGAGTTAGAGCAACAACTGGCCCCCGTGTACCAACGGCTCAGTCTCCACGCCGGGCGTCTTGAGTTGATGACCGGAATTACGGAACGCAGATTTTGGCAGCCAGGGACGTTACCTGGCGATAAGAGCATTGAAAGTGGGCAGCAAGCGATTACAGCAGCTGATTTTGATGTCAATAAGATCGGTATGTTGATTCATGGCAGCGTTTGCCGCGATCACTTAGAACCGGCCACTGCTTGTCGCGTGCACCATGCCTTAGGATTGCCATCTGAATGCACTATTTACGATGTTTCCAATGCGTGTTTGGGGCAACTCAACGGTATCATCTCGGCCGCTAATGCAATCGAATTGGGACAAATGGACGCAGTCCTAGTCGTCGGAACTGAAGATAGTCGACCGTTGGTTGAAAACACGATTGAATCTCTCAACAATGGTTCGCACTGGACACGCCAGACGATCAAAATGGCCGTCGCCTCGCTGACAATTGGCTCAGCAAGCTCGGCAATCCTGCTCACCAATGAAGCCAATAGCTCGACCGGAAACCGCCTGTGCACTGCCACCGCTCAGGCAAATACGCAACACCATACCCTCTGTCAAAGTGGCAAAGATGAAGCTGTCGCTGACACGATGAAGCCTTTCATGCACACCGACTCTGAGGCGTTAATGGCTCGAGGTATCGAAACAGGAGTAAGCACGTTCGATCGTTTTCTCAATGAGTCAAACTGGGCACGCCCTGACATTGATAAAACCGTATGCCATCAAGTCGGTTCTGGCCATCGCAAGCTGATGTTAGAATCGCTGGGCTTGCCACCTGAAATGGACTTTATCACATTTCCATGGTTAGGTAACACTGGCTCCGCCGCCTTACCGGTTACTTGGGCTATCGCCGCGAAAGAAAAAAAAATTGAAACCGGTGATAAATTAGCCCTGCTCGGTATCGGTTCGGGTATTAATTGCATCATGCTCGGGCTTGAATGGAATAAGTCCATCGTCGGCACGAACAGTATTAGCTAGCTGGTTAGTGGTTTGATTTCTGAGTTAGCGATGGTGTAAGATGTCGGATGATAGATATTACCGAAAACTGACCCAAAAAATAGTTGAGCCACCCTACAGGAGAAATATCGTGTCTTTGTTTAATCGCCGCGATTTTATGGCAACATCGTGTTTGTCTACAGCATTACCGGTTGCCACGAGTTTAGGAAATCCATTGTTTGCTGAATCTAAACCGCCCCAATTTATCGACGCTCATGTTCACGTTTGGACTCCGGATACTCAACGGTACCCGTTGGCCGAAGGCTATAAAAAATCGGACATCAATCCTGTTAGTTTTACCCCGGAGCAGCTGTTTGCGCATTGTCGCCCCACCGGGGTCACTCGGATTGTGCTGATTCAGATGAGTTTCTACCGGTTTGATAACAGTTACATGCTCGACATGATGAAAAAATTTAGTGGTGTATTCGGTGGGGTCGGCATTGTAGATGAAAACAATCAACCGGTGCGTAATATGCTCAAGCAAGCGCGTCACGGTGTGCGGGGCTTTAGGATTCAACCAAAGGGCCGGCCTGCCAATCAATGGCTTAACGGCGATGGCATGCAAGCGATGTGGCAAGCTGCTGCGAAACATGGTCTAGCGATGTGTCCCTTAATAAACGTCGAGCATTTGCCAAGCGTTGGTGCAATGTGCAAACAGCATCCGGATACGCCCGTCGTCATCGACCATTTTGGCCGTGTTGGCATAGATGGCGAAATTCGTAAAGCAGACTTGGATCAGCTTTGTGCCTTGGCAAAACATAGAAACGTGTCCGTTAAGATTTCAGCATACTACGCACTGGGTAAGAAACAGGCTCCCTACAAAGACTTGTTGCCGATGATCAAGCGTTGCTTGGATGCTTTTGGACCAGAGCGATTGATGTGGGCCAGCGATGGTCCCTTCCAAGTCGTTAAAGGACACGAATACGCTCCGTCGATAAACCTCATCAAGCAAGCAGACTTTTTGTCAGTGGGTGATAAAGATTTACTTTTACGCGGCACAGCAGAACGAGTGTTTTTTTAATGTTAAACGTTCTGCGTTAGCGGAATAGATATAAGGCATTCGATGGCAAGTCAGACTGGTTCAGCAACGGGTAATACCTTGCGACGATTGAGACCGTGGGCAGTTATACGCGCTGCGATTTGGGGTATATCATGTATCCTGTTTGTCGTAAATCTGCGTTCAAATCCGTCGGATGAATCTGAAAGTGCTTATCCGCTCAAACCCATTACAGTGATTGTGCCATTCAATACCGGTGGTGAGAGTGATGCATTTGCGCGAATGATTCAACACGCAGCCTCTCAGCATAAGTTGCTAGGGCAAGAGTTAGTCATTCAAAACATTGGCGGCGCGGGAGCAACCATCGGCAGTGGGCGAGCACGCAAGGCAGACCCAGACGGTTACACCATGATGATCTTGCATGAAGCGTTGCTTACGGCGCAATCTTCCGGCAAGGTATCCTACGGCGCGGAATCCTTCGAGCCAATTGCCGCAACTGGAAAAACACGATTGATCATCGCCGTTCGTGATGACTCGCCGTATCAGACATTGTCCGAAATTATGGCCGCCGCAGCCGAAACTCCCGACCAACTAGTCTTTGCGGCTAACCTCGGCGCTCCCGTTCACTACGCAGGATTGATTCTAGAACGCCAACTACCCGGCTCGGCGTTTCGCTATACGCAAACGGGTGGTGGAGCACAACGATTTGAAGCAGTTGTCGGTGGACACGCTGATGTCTCTGCGTTTTCGCTGGGGGAATACATCGCGTACAAAGCTGGTGGGCTCAGAGCGATTGCTATTAGTGCGCCGCAGCGGGATCCCCGCGTGCCAGAAATACTAACGGCGCGTGAACAGGGGTTTGATTTTGTGCATGCCAATATGCATTTTTGGTGGTTTCCCAAAGGAACTGATCAGGCCAAGATCGACCGGATTGCAAAATTTCTTGAAGATTGTATGGAAACCGATATCGTGCAAAACCAACTAGCGACTCGACTTAGTGACCCGTTGATCCTGACCGGTGATAAAATGCACAGTGAATTGGCAGACCGCATTTCGAAAATTCAAAGCGTGGATTCAGCTTCTCCTGACGTCTTGCCAAATGTCCCGCTGATCATTTTAACGGCTACCGGTCTATGTCTAGCGGGGATGTTGTTGCCGATGTTACGGCTGTTTTTAGGAACGTCGCGCGGCAGCAATCGGCAGACGAAAACAGAAATGGAGGATGTTGAACCTCCAATGTCAGGTAATGATAAAAGAAAATATTGGGCTACTGCAGCGAAGGTGGCTGTGCTTACGGTCCTTTACGTCCTGAGTCTAGAATACTTACCCGTGGATTATCGCTGGCTTACCATGGGTTTTATTTGTTTGTTCGGAGTAGTAATTGGGTCAGGGGTGGTTGCCCAACCCCAGATGCAGCAGCCCGTGGCCACCAATCCACCGATGCAGCAGCCCCTAGCCGCCAATCCACTGATGCAGCAGCCCCTAGCCGCCAATCCACCGATGCAGCAGCCCCTAGCCGCCAATCCACCGATGCAGCAGCCCCTAGCCGCCAATCCACCGATGCAGCAGCCCAATTACCAACAGCCGGCGGCCGGAATCCAGAATCCTAGATTTTCAGGCGGCTACGAACGTAAATCGGCAGGCATCGTGTTCCGACGCCTGCGTCCGCTTCCAATATTCCTTGACGTTGTTGTCCTCGTGCCATTTTGGATATACGCAGTATTTCAATCTGGATTGAATATTGAATTGCCATAACAAGGAATAAGCGTTGTTTGATGTTTTATTAGATCTGATTTGGGGTTCACCTATAAACCTGTTGTGGGTGGTGCTGGGCACTGCGCTGGGAATTGCGATCGGTGCGATTCCTGGGTTGACCGGAGCAATGTTAATCGCGCTGACGTTACCGCTCACCTATTCCATGGCTCCAGCGGAAGCGATGGTGTTGCTGATTTCCATGTACGTTGGTTCAATTTCCGGTGGTTTGATAACCGCAACCCTGTTACGTATGCCTGGAACCCCGGCATCCGTTATTACGACCCTCGATGGCTACCCGTTGGCTCAATCTGGAAAACCGGGTCGCGCTTTGGGACTGGGAATCATGTCTTCATTTGTGGGAGGGATGATCTCGTGGGCGTTTTTGTTGTTGCTGGCAAAACCTATTTCCATTATTTCAATGAAGCTCAGTCCCTTTGACTACTTTTCACTGGTGGCGGTGGCACTCGTTTTAATCGCGTCAGTATCGGGGAAGTCGTTAATTCGTGGGTTGTTTTCAGGCATGCTCGGAATGCTCGTCACTATTCCCGGTGAGTCGCCCGCCACAGGAGAAACTCGGTGGACGCTTGGGATTGAGCAACTCAATGGTGGTTTTGCGGTGCTTCCCGTACTGATTGGCATGTTTGCGGTTAGCCAAATTATTCATGAAGCATCTAGACCAGCCACCAAGATAGCAACAATAGCGGAAAACACCGATGGCGTTTTCCTGAGACTCGCTGATTGGCGGCGACATTTGTGGAATATGTTTCGTAGTTCGGTAATAGGCACTTGGGTGGGCATTTTGCCTGGAGTGGGCGCCAATGTTGGCAGCGTGATGGCTTATTCAGCTGCTAAAGGATTGTCAAAAAAGCCGGAGCTGTTTGGCAAGGGTTCCGAAGAAGGGATTATTGCCAGTGAGGCCGCCAATAACGCAACAATTGGTGGTGCCTTGATTCCCTTGGTAGCGATGGGGATTCCCGGCAGCGTCATCGATGCAATATTACTCGGAGCTTTGGTGATGCACGGGCTACAACCTGGGGCGTTGTTGTTTCAGAATGATCCTGACATTGTCTACACCATTATCATGACGATGCTGTTAGCGAACATTGCGATGTTCGTGATCATGGTTGGGACAGCTCGCTGGATTGCTAAGCTGGCAGTAATCCCTCGTCATCTTTTGCTGCCGATAGTGATGGCATTTTGCGTCGTGGGTTCATTTGCACTGAACAATCGACTATTCGATGTATGGGTGATGTTAGGGTTTGGGTTGGTCGGGTTCTTATTGGACCGCGCTAAAATCCCATTAGCACCTTTTGTAATTGGATTTGTATTAGCCCCGATCGCCGAAGAGAAACTGGGCTCAGCTTTGCAAGCATCTGGAGGCAGTTATTTACCGCTGTTATCGAGCCCTGTCTCGTTGGTGTTGCTGTTGGTTGCTCTAGGACTTGCCATTTATCCAATCATCAAGGCGTGGCAGGCTCACGGTCCTACTGAAAACAAGGCGGAGGGTGATGTCGATGACTAACAAGCAATATGCGATATCTATATCCGAGATTGAAGCTGCGGTTAAGCGTTTGACGGGAGTGGTTCACCGAACGCCAATTGCGACGTGCCAGCAACTTGATGAGGTCGCCGGCCGGGAAGTATTTGTAAAGTGCGAGAATCTGCAAAAAGTAGGCGCGTTCAAGTACCGTGGCGCTAGTAACGCCGTCATGCAATTGAATTCAGAGCAAGCCTCAGCGGGGGTGGTGACGCACAGTTCAGGAAATCACGCTCAGGCTGTAGCGCTTGCTGCGCGCCAGCGTAGCATCCCTGTGTGGATTGTCATGCCAGCCAATGCTCCCCAGATTAAACAAGATGCGGTTGCGGATTATGGTGCCACGATTGTGCTTTGCGAACCAACGTTGGCAGCGCGTGAAACAACCGCCGCGGAGATTGTGGCACAGCAAAAAGCCACATTTATTCATCCCTATAACAATGCTCGGGTAATGGCTGGGCAAGCGACGGTTGGGGTTGAGATACTGGAGCAAGTGAGGCAACTTGATGCGATCGTTGCACCGGTTGGCGGAGGTGGGTTATTGGCAGGAATAGCACTCGCCGCGAAAGCAATTAATCCCTCGGTCCGTCTGTATGGCGCTGAGCCAACCGGAGCGGATGACGCTTGGCGCAGTAAGCAAGCGGGCGAGTTGATTCCTCAACTTGGCCCGGTCACCATCGCCGACGGTTTGTTAACGAGCTTGGGAGATTTGACTTGGCCGGTAATTCGCGATTTAGTAGACGACATTATTTGTGTGAAAGACGATGAAATAGCAACCGCAATGCGGCTGATGCTGGAGCGTGCTAAGTTAGTCGTAGAGCCGTCTGGGGCTGTTGCCTACGCGGCAGTTTGTAGCCCCGCCTTCCGAGACCTGCCCGATCAGCTCAGTTTGGGCCGCGTGGCTGTAATTGCCAGCGGCGGGAATCTTGATTTTGATAAGCTGCCTTGGCAAACCACGAATTGAAGGGGACCCTGCTCAAGGCGTGGTCAATAGAGTAGCGATGACGGCAGCGGCTATTGCCACCAGAAGCCAGGGCAACAGTTGTTTGAATGGAATATCACGCGAGATTCCTTGAACTGCGGCGGAATGAGAATCGAATGCGATTTGCAAACGGTTTAACTCCAGTTGATAACGTGTTTCGTCTTCGGCCCAATCGAGTTTCAGTTCTGACATCACGCCCTGAACGGATCGTGCATTGTGTGGACGTTGATAGGGGTCTTTGTGTAAAAGCTTTTCAATAATCTCGCGTAATGACTGCGGACAATCGGGTACAAGATCCGCCAAGGGCTGGGGGTTATCTTTCAGGTGCTGATCGAATATTTCCGCAAAGTGCTCGCCGGTGAACGGTGGTCGTCCAGTTAGCAATTCATAGAGCAGACACCCCAAAGCGTACAGGTCTGCTTGCCCAGTGATGCCGCTGGTGCCCCTAATCTGTTCAGGCGCCATGTATAGCCAAGAGCCGACCGTCATTCCGCTTTGGGTCAGGTCAGATTCCCCGCGGTCCAGCGCAATCCCGAAATCACCAAGTTTGATATCGCCTTGATACGTCATAAATAGGTTGGACGGTTTAATATCGCGATGTACAATCCCATGGTTATGTGCATGTTGCAGCGCTGAACTTAGTTGAATTCCGTAGCGGATTGTCTCTTGCCATGTTAGTTTGCCGTGCGTTTGCAGCATCTGCGTCATCGTGCCACCCGGTACGGCTTCCATAACGTAAAATAAACGATCCTCGTGTTTCCCACCACCGTAGTATTGCACAATGTTAGGGTGATCTAGTTTGCTGAGAATGAGCATTTCCCGCTCAAACCGCGAGACCATATTCGCATCGTCGGACAGTCCAGGAAGCAATAACTTCACTGCACAGGGACGCTGTGTACATTTCTCGATGGCATTATAAACGGAACCGGCTGTGCCGATACCAATTACGGTTTTCATCTCGAATTCATCAATTTCTCGTCGCACGTGTTAAAGCTCGTAGGTCTATCAATAACGTTGAAATAGAAAGTATCTGGTCTGTAGAGAGTAAAGCACTTTTAATGCTTGATCCCCCCCAAATTGGTTTTACCGAATTGTGTCGGTTTCTGTATAATGTAACGTAATTAAGATGAAAATGCGAAAACAACAGAACACGGTAAGTCAATGTATGGGTCCGCTAGATCGCCGCAGTTGGCTGAAACTTGGGGGCCTCGGGGTTGGTGCGCTCTGTTCAGGGTTCGCTCCATCGATGCGGGTGTTGGGCGAGAGTCGAGTGTCTATCGTTGATGGCAATGGGTTAACGCTACCGCGACTCAATGACGATTTCTCAGTGATTTTGTTTTGGGCAAACGGTGGTCCCAGCCACATTGATATGTTTGACTTGAAGCCGGACGCTCCGAGTGAATATCGCGGCCCCTTTCGGCCGATTCGTACAAACGTTCCCGGCATCGAGATATCCGAACAAATGCCATTGTTGGCGAAGGTCGCGGACAAATTTACGCTGATTCGTAGTCTGCAGCACCAACGAGCGGAACATTCTGGCGGCACGAACCGCTTTTTGACGGGGTATTCATCCGTCCAAGCTAACCTCCCTAGATCAGAATTTCCAGATATGGGCAGTGTGATTGCGAAACATGGTGAAGCGGAGATTACCGGGAGCCCGCTGTATGTGGCTAACACTCCGAGTTACGGCGCGGGCGCCGCGTATCTGGGACCGTCCTGCGAAGCCTACATGCCGAGTCCCGATATGCAAACGGCAAGTGGCGCAAATCAATATACCCCCGTTCCAATCTATCGGACAACGAACTCGGAAAACGACTTGACGATTTCCCGCGATGGCCTCGCCAATTTGTCACGTCGCCGTCGTATCTTGAATAGCCTTGACCGCCTGTCTCGTGATATGGATAGCACTCAAATGATGGCTTCCATGGACTTGTTTCAACAACGCGCGATGGCGATGTTAGCGAGCCCAAAAACAAAAAAGGCGTTCGACCTGTCATTTGAGAAAAAGGCAACCCGTGAGCGTTACGGGAATACGCACTGGGGCAAAAGTCTCTTGACCTGTCGGCGACTGGTCGAAGCGGGGGCGCGATTTGTACAATGCCAAGCCACATTTCGGTTGCAGGCGGAAACCGGCAGAACGACGACTTGGGATGACCATAGTGTGAACGCCGATATTTTTAAATCATATGGCGAAAAAATACCGGTGTTAGATCGCGCTGCTTCGGCGTTGATCGAAGACCTGGCACAACGAGGATTAGATAAGCGAGTGCTCTTTGTGTTTTGTGGTGAATTTGGTAGAACGCCGTTGATTCGTAATCAAGATGCTAGCGGTCGCCCGGGACGTGATCATTGGCCACAGGCAATGAGTGTGCTCTTAGCAGGTGGTGGGTTGAAGATGGGACAAGCGATCGGTGCCACGGGGCCTCGAGCTGAAGAACCCGTTGAGCGGATTATGGATAGTAACTGTTTGCTGGCTACTATTTATAAGAAGTTTGGCATCGATACTGCACGCTCTTTTTTAAATAACAATGGTCGCCCCATCCCAATATTGACCGATGGTGAACCAATTCGCGAGTTGTTTTGATGACTTACCATGCGGGGCTAACGGCACTCGGCCTCGAATGTTTCGCTAACAGCCATTTGTGCTATACTGAGAGTTGGGAATGTTGATCAAGAGTTGGATAGCATTTGGCGGTCGTTTGATGAAAACAAAAAGCGAATGGCGAGTTTTGTTGATTGTTAGTTGCTTGGCGACTGGGCTTTCTGCCGCAGAGCAACCCACGGTCGATTTCAGCCGTGTCCGGGCGATCTTGTCTAGCCAATGTTTCACCTGCCATGGACCAGACCCCGCCGAACGACAAAGTAATTTGCGGTTGGATATTCCAAACACCGTAGGTAACCAAGCAGGCTCGCATTCGGTACTGACGCCCGGCAAACTGCTCGCAGGCGAGCTGCTGCGGCGGATTCAATCAACCGACCCCGATGAGAGGATGCCGCCGGCAGATTTTGGCAAGGGAGTATCGGTCGCAGAGTTGGCTATTCTTAAACAGTGGATTGAAGCGGGAGCTGAATATAGCCGGCATTGGTCGTATGCCGCTCCGACGAAACCAGAACCAGCCAAGTTGGCAAGATCCAAATGGATTCGCAACGAGATTGATACATTTGTTCTCGCGCGGATGAAAACTCAGGGGCTCAAACCCAACAGCGAGGCTGATCGCTACGCCTTAGTCCGGAGACTGTCGCTAGACCTAACCGGCTTGCCTCCAACTTTACAAGAAGTGGATGCGTTTGTTAATGACTCCAGCAAACAGGCCTATGAGAACCTAGTTGATCGGTTACTAGCGTCTAAGAAATATGGCGAGCGGTGGGCGGCGATGTGGTTAGACCTGGCACGCTACGCAGATTCTGCTGGTTATGCGAACGATCCACAGCGGACTATTTGGCTCTATCGCGACTGGGTTATTAACGCGTTTAATACCAACATGCCATTTGATCAGTTCACGATTGAACAAATTGGCGGGGATTTGCTGGAAGATGCAAGCGAACAAAACATTGTGGCAACTGCCTTTCATCGCAATACCCTGACGCAAAGCGAGGGAGGGACAAATGATGAAGAATTCCGGAATTCAGCGGTCGTCGATAGAGTTAACACAACCATGCAGGTGTGGATGGGAACGACGATCCGTTGTGCGCAGTGTCATAACCATAAATACGACCCGATTTCCCAAGAAGAGTATTTCAAGTTCTTCGCATTTTTCAACAATACCGAAGACGCTGACCGTGCAGACGAACAACCGTTGTTGAGTCTGTTTACCGCTGAACAAAAAGAATCAAAAAGTCGATTGCAAGATGAGCTGGAAACGTGGCGGGGGAAAATCCAACCGTCCGTTGCGCAACTCGCTGAACAACTGGCAAGTTGGCACAGTGATTCAAATGAAGAGGTGCAGTGGCAGAGGTTGATTCCTACTACTCAAAAATCGACTAGCGGCGAAACTGGCTTGACAGTGTCCGCGGATGGTGTGATTAGCTCTAGCGGCGATGCCCACAAGACCGAGTCGTACGAACTGACGTTTAGTTCGTTGCCTACATCCATTACCGCAATTCGCTTAGAAGCGTTAGCAGATGAGGCGTTGCCTGCCGGAGGACCTGGCCGGGCCGGTAACGGGAACTTTGTGCTTACTGAATTGTCAGCCTTAGTCGGGGCGCCAGCAGATGAATCACCAGTCGGCAAAATCGTGCGTATTGATTTACCTGGCAAACAGAAGATCATTCATGTGGCTGAAATTCAGGTGTTTAGCAACGGTTTAAATGTCGCCTTGCAGGGCGTGGCCAAACAATCTTCCATCGGGTCTGGTGGGGAAGTAAAGCGAGCCAACGATGGAAATACTGATGGAAACTATGATGCCGGTTCTGTTTCGCACACTGCCACCGAGGACAACCCTTGGATCGAAATTGAGTTAGCTGCAGCGGTAACGATCGATTCGATTTCAGTTTGGAATCGCACGGATAACAATCTGCAAAAACGCCTCGATGGATTCCAGTTATCGATTCTTGATGAGCAGCGCGACTTGGTATGGAAAAAGACCTTCGCGAAAGCTCCGAATAAAAACGTTGATGTTGAAATTAACGGGTTGCTGCCAGTCGTGTTTGCGTCTGCTTCGGCGACATTTGAACAACGTGAGGACGGAAAGGTCGGACAGTTTTCAGTGGATAGTGCCATTGACGGTGATCGTACTCACGCAGTCGCTGGGTGGGCAGTCGGCGGTGAAATCGGTCAAGATAATACTGCCGTCTTCGTTATCAAGAAACCGCTTAAACCTAAACCTAGTACAACTCTTAAGTTGATACTGTCGCAGTCCTATCCCGACCATCCGTTGGGAAAATTTCGGATATCAGTAACGGACTCCACCGGAAACGTGGCCGTGCTTCCCAAGAGCATCGCGTCCTTAGGTGACCGCAGTTGGGACAAACTGGAAGTGAGTGAACAGGATCTGGTACGGGAGTATTACCAGCGTAACATTCCACCTGCTGCGGCGGTTACCAAGAAAATTGCTGAATTAGAAAAATCCATCAAGGATGTGCGGCCGACAACAGTCCCCGTGATGAAAGAGTTGATTGGGGAAAAGCGTCGGCAAACGAATATTCAGGTGCGCGGTAACTTTGAAGTGCTTGAAGGCGAAGTATCAGAGGGGACTCCAGCGACATTTCACCCGTTCCCAGACGGTGCACCGCGCAATCGCTTGGAACTTGCCCGCTGGCTTGTTGCTGCTGAAAATCCGTTGACGGGTCGTGTCGTGGCTAATCGGTATTGGGAGCAATTGTTTGGTCAGGGTATTGTAGGCACGAGTGAAGAGTTTGGCATCCAAGGGCAACGGCCAACGCATCCGCTGTTGCTGGACTGGTTGGCAGTGACGTTTACGAAAGATTATGCGTGGGACGTTAAACGATTATTGAAAACAATCGTCATGTCAGCAACCTATCGCCAAAGTGTAGAGGTCACGACAGATCACCGTAAAATTGATCCTTTCAATCTATATTTGGCCCGTGGTCCTCGATTTCGACTTAGCGCCGAGATGATTCGTGATCAAGCGTTGTCGGTCAGCGGTTTGTTGAGCGACAAGATGTATGGACCTTCGGTTCGACCGCCTCGTCCACAGTTGGGTTTAAAAGCGGCGTTTGGTGGTTCTACGGATTGGGTCACGAGTGCTGGTGAAGATAAATTTAGGCGTGGCGTCTATACCCAATGGCGACGAAGTTTGCCGTATCCGTCGATGGCTACGTTTGACGCGCCTAACCGAAACGTATGTACAATCAGCCGCGGTCGTACGAATACTCCGCTGCAAGCACTTGTTACACTCAACGACCCGGTCTACATCGAAGCCGCGCAGTCCTTAGCTCGCCGTATTGTTGCCGAAGGTGGCGATAGCATCGAGTCGCAAGCCATCTATGGTTTTCGATTGGTGCTCGCACGTCCACCGCATGCAGCGGAACGCACGAGGATAATTGCTTTGTATGAGCAAGTCGTTGAGCAGTATGCGGTCGATCCGCGAAGTGCGAAAGATATTGCGACAATGCCGATTGGTCCGCTACCAGAGGGTATCGACGTGGTTTCTGCGGCTGCGTGGACCGTGGTAGGCAATGTGCTCTTGAACCTAGATGAAACATTGGCGAAAAGGTAACTCAATGAATCCATTTACCAAAAATCTACAAATTCGAACTCGCCGCCACTTCATGCAGAATTGCGGAGTGGGTCTGGGGGCGATGGCACTGCATTCGCTCGGCGGAAACGGAGTAGCTCAGGCAGACGAGGTTCCCAACCCAGTTGCTGCTAAAAGTCCGCTCTTTGCTGGTAAAGCAAAACGAGTGATTTACTTGCATTGTGCAGGGTCCCCTCCACATCTCGACCTTTTCGATTACAAACCTGAACTTGTAAAACGTAATGATGAGCCTTGTCCGGACGAGTATTACGAAGGCAAAAGGTTCGCCTTTACCAGTGGTCGCCCGCTGCTGTTAGGGACGCCTCAGAAATTTCGGCAGCACGGTGACAGTGGG
>Ga0208879_1002862_pt1 | contig 14694 bp, 9 predicted proteins | sample Knorr_S15_td_Bot_FD_185605 | JGI IMG/M metagenome (GOLD analysis project Ga0208879, IMG submission 185605) | Marine microbial communities from Southern Atlantic Ocean transect - Knorr_S15_td_Bottom_ad_5009_LV_A (SPAdes) (version 2) | ecosystem: Environmental > Aquatic > Marine > Oceanic | place... | reverse complement strand
TACTAGTCTGTCTTGTATCCCTGCTGATGTTGCCGGTCATTGTCACTGCGGCCGATACCGCTGCGGCCCGCAAACCCAACATCGTCTTTATTTTCGTTGACGATCAGGGTTACTACGACCTCGGTTGTTACGGGGCGACCGAAGTGCAGACGCCGCATATTGATGCGATGGGCGCTGGTGGTGTACGCTTCACAGACTATTACGCCGCAGCGCCGATCTGCAGCCCATCTCGAGCGGGCTTATTGACCGGGTGTTATCCCCGCCGTGTAGGCAACGAAACATGGGTGCATCGGGCAGATTCGCCGTCCGGTATTCATCCTGACGAACTGACGATTGCCGAGTTGCTAAAGGACAACGGCTACGCAACCGCTTGCATCGGAAAATGGCATCTCGGCTTTCACGAGCCTTTCCTGCCCCGCAATCAGGGATTCGATTACTATTTTGGACTTCTACACAACCTAGACCCGGTAGAGATCGTTTATTTCGAACAACAGGGCGGCGTACCCTTGATGCGGAATGACGATGTCGTCAAGCGTCCGGCCGATCCGGCAGAACTGACAAAGGTCTACACCGACGAGGCGATTCAGTTTATCGAGAAGAACAAGCAAGGCCCGTTCTTTCTCTATCTGCCGCATACCATGCTCCACAATCCGCTCGGGGTCAGTGAAGCATTCAAGGGCAGTTCAAACTGGGGTGAATACGGCGATGCCATTCAGGAAATCGATCACAACGTCGGCCGAATTTTCGCAGCATTGAAACGGCTGGAAATCGACGATAATACGATCGTCGTCTACGCCTCCGACAATGGTCGGGGCCCCGGGCGTACGCCTCAGCAGAAGATACGCGGACGCAAGCTGTCAACCTACGAAGGCGGCATTCGTGTACCGGCGATCGCCTGGGGTCCGGGGGTAGGATTACAGGCCGGCGCGGAGTCGGCGGCAGTCGTACGAGCTATGGACTGGTATCCGACGCTCGCCACCTTCGCCGGAATCAAGATCCCGGCAGGCCGCGTCATCGACGGACGGGATATCAGCCCACTCCTGAAGGGCGAAACCACGATTGTGCCGCCTCCCGGCATGAAAAAATCACTCAACGCGTCAGTGCCGCTTCGGCGTCGCTGGAATCCCCGCGGCGAATGGGCTCCGCTGATCCAACGTAACGAATACAATGACGCGTTCTTTTATCATGGTAGTCAGGGCGCGCTGGCAGCCGTACGCTGGCGCAACTGGAAACTCTACTTAAATCCGAGCCCCCAGCTGTACGATCTTTCTGAAGATCTCGCGGAATCCAAACTGGTACGCAATCAGGAAATCGCCCGCAAGCTGCGTGGCATGGCGATTTTGTTTCAGGAAGAAATGCGGCTCGACGCGCGGCCCGCAGGCGAGGCTGCACCACAACCGCGGGCCGACGGACGTACCGAGATTCCCCGAGCAACGCTGAATCGTCTGCATGCAAAACCGAATGTGACCTACGCGCGATATGGTGATCGCACGCTGGAAATGGATATTTATCGACCGCAGGGAGTGTGGGGGGAATTGCCCGCGGTGGTTTGTATTCATGGGGGCGGTTGGGCCAATGGGAATCGAATCAATCATGAAAAGGTCGCTCAGGCACTTGCAGCGCGGGGGTATGTCGCCGCCACGATTTCGTATCGCCTGAGTGGCGAAGCGCCCTTTCCGGCAGCGATCCACGATTGCAAAGCGGCAGTTAGATTCTTACGGGCACATGCAAAAGAGTACGGTATCGACACCGACAATATCGGTGCGATTGGGCTTTCCGCAGGCGGACACTTGACGGCGTTGCTCGCGACGTCGGCCGGTGCACAGGAACTTGAAGGCGCAGGTGGAAACGCAGAATTCAGCAGCGCGATACAGGCGGCCGTACCCATGGGCGCGCAGACGGACCTGCTTTCCGAGAGAACGCGATCGATTTCTGCAATCGAGGATCGCGGCAAAATCTGGAGGCAGTTTCTCAGCGGCACGCAACAAGACAATCCGGCAACTTATCGCCTAGCATCGCCGCTGTATCACCTCGATAAGGATGACCCACCCTGCTCTTTCCTTGCAGGGGAAACGGATGATCCCAGTACGCATGCAGCTGCGTTTCGCCGGATAATGGATAAGTTCGGTATCACGTCCCAACTGACGGTCATCAAGGATGCACCGCATCCGTTTCTGGGGAAACAAGTCTGGTTTGACGAGATGATCGAAACGGCAGACGCGTTTTTTATAAACCAACTGAAAAATTCGAAGCTGCCATAGAGGTATTGTGTGGTTGCACCCCAACGGTTCCTCTTTAACAAAAACGGATGAAAACTATGTCACGCTGGATGCTATGTATCGTCATGTGTTTAACGACCGCGACAACAATGAGTGCGGAGAAGAACGTTTTCGAAACACGAGTGAACTTCCAGCTCAAAGAACATCACGCCTTTACCATGATTCCGCCTACAGCCGATAAAACAAAACCAATTCCCTGGGTTTGGTATGCTCCTACGCTTGGGCAGGGACTACCAGGAAAACATGAAACATGGATGTTTACAAAACTCCATGAACACGGGATTGCTATTGCCGGTATCGACGTTGGGGAATCCTATGGTAGTCCCCAGGGCCGCAAGTTGTATCAAGCGCTCTATCAAGAACTGACTTCGAACAAGCGTTTCGCTCACAAGCCGGTTTTGCTGGCACGCAGTCGCGGCGGTTTAATGCTCTATAGCTGGGCAACTAAACACCCCGAATCCGTAGGTGGCATTGCCGGTATCTACCCAGTCTGTAATCTGACAAGTTATCCCGGAGTCCGTCGGGCCGCTCCTGCCTTTGGACTGACACCGGCGCAACTGCAAGAACGACTGCAGGAATTGAATCCGGTTGAACAACTAGAACCACTGGCAAAGGCCAAAGTACCCATCTTTCACATTCAGGGTGATAGTGACAGAGTTGTTCCGCTAGAGCCGAATTCAAAGTTGCTTGCTCAACGCATTACCGCGGCTGGCGGTAATGCCCGAGTGGAAGTCATCAAAGATCAGGGACACAACCTGTGGGAGGGATGGTTTCATCATGAAGGATTAACGAACTTCATGATTGAACACGCCAAACCCTAAGAACCACCCGGTTATTGATTGTGTTTTTCAATCAGGGCTTCAAACCTGGTGACCAGATCAGGGTACTCTTCAGCAAGGTTCTGTTGCTCACCTAGGTCTGTAGATAAATCATACAGTTCGATAGCAGAATTATTATTGATACGTACCGCCTTCCACTTTCCCTGACGTACAGCAAACTTCTGACCTGCCCGCCAAAACAAATACGCATGATTCTTTTGGCTTCCGCCGATTAATGATGGCAGATAGGAAATACCATCGATATCTTTAGGGGGTTTGATTTCTGCTAATTCACAAGCGGTTGGTAGAAAATCCCAAAACGCAGAAGGGTGCGCCGTGGAGCTGCCGGGGGCAATCCTCCCCGGCCAGCGCGCAATCATCGGTACGCGGATCCCTCCGTCATAGAGATCACGCTTATAGCCGCGGAGCTCACCGTTGGAGTTAAAGTACTCCATCTTGTGCCCGCCTTCCTGATGAGGACCATTGTCGGAGGTGAAAAACAGGATGGTGTTTTCATCGAGCGCTAACTCCTTGAGCAATGCCATCAATTTCCCAATATCACTATCAAGGCGCGTGATCATCGCGGCATAGCCTTTTTCAGGGTTGGGCCAGTCCTGTTTGGAGTAGATACCGTAGTCGGGAACTTCCTGACCATCTCCGGTAGCGCGTCCACCTTCGTTGTTGGTATGTGGAATCGTGTAATGCGCCTGCAGAAAAAAAGGTCTAGCGGCATTTTCCCGAATAAAGTTCATCGCTTTTGCATGCATAACGTCGTGTGAATAAGTAACCCGTTTAATGGAAACCTTTGGCTGGTCGCCGACGACGTTGCCGAATAATGGATACTGGACGTTGTTTTCCCAAAGGTATTCGGGGTAAAAATTGTGAGCGTTACTTTGATCGAGATATCCGAACCAGTAGTCAAAGCCCTGTTTGGTTGGTACACCACTGCTGCCTGGCGTTCCTAGTGCCCACTTGCCAACCCCACCGGTAACGTAACCTGCTCCCTTGAGCAGCGTCGTAACCGTACGCGTGTTTTCAGGGAGCAAATATTTCGTGTTTCCATGGATTGGTGTGTTGCCACTGTGCCGACCGGTTAGCAGAACCAGTCGCGAGGGTCGGCAAACCGTATGGCCAGAATAGTGGTCGGTGAATTTCATGCCCTCTTTGGCAAGTTGATCGATGTGAGGGGTTTTGATGACTTTCTGCCCATAACAGCCTAGGTCTCCGTATCCCATATCATCCACCATGATATAGATAATATTTGGTTTATCTGCAGCCTGAATGAGATTGGGAGAAAACAGCAGGCACAGCAGGCAAAAAACAAGTAAGCGGCGTGACGTGGTCATAGGATTGTGAAATATAAGAGTTGGGAATATTTAAAAGATGTACGAATGATAACCTATTTCGAAGCGTTAGATGCGTTAACTCAAAGTATGTCTTTTTAACTCGCCACATATCGCCAGGACAACCCTTTCCATCCTATCGCACCGCCACCGGACAAGGAAACAAGGGTGAGCTTACTTCTTGGTCTTCAACGGTTTTGATATCCGTATTCCCACCGCTGCAAAACCAGCAACGATGACTGATCTCCGTCGCCACACTTTTAAGATGATGTTTCCGACTGTGGCGCATAATAGACAAAAAAACCATTTTTTGTCCTGAAAATCAGGACAAGTCAAATGAGTGCGAGTTAGTACAATTAGCCGAAAAGGAACCTAGAGTAACACAACCCCAACCTTTCACACCTAGTATTACACACACAACAAACTCGAAAACAACATGTTAGATTCCACCACCAAAACCATACTCGCATTGATTCTTGCTCCCGTGGCAATTTACATCGCGATCTTCTCCGTCACTCAACGCCGCGTGGCATTACGATTTTCGCACATCGGCAAACTACTTGTTGCTTTGACCATCGGAACGACGGTGATCCTGCGTTTGAGCAATCTTGACAACAAATCGCCTGACCTTGATCCATTTGTTCTACTGACGATTTGTCTGGTATCCGGACTGTTGTTATGGCCGATTAGGAACATCCAACTGTTACGACTCAGTCACACGCAATACCTAGACATGATCTATTCGTATTCTCAAAATCTATTTCTGCCAATCAAACAAGAACCTAACGGTAGCCTGTCGCTGGCGGGCAAGACTCGATCGCCAACATTACACATAACTCCACTGTCAAATCGACTTTTGTTTGTGCGACTACCATCTGCCAAATACAGGGACAAAATCACTCTCCTGATGAAGTGCTTAAACAAGTCACTGCCCGGACCAATTCCACACATTCGTTTCAAATTAGATTAAACTAAATTTCCTGAAAGGTAGACCATTATGTCTTCACACACCGTTCAAACCACCATCCAAATCGCCAACAGTCCCGAGCAGGTCATTGCGTACCTTGCTGAGCCTGAACATCGGACGCTCTATTTGCCATCACTTAAATCAATTACAAACTTCCAGGGGGATGCCCACTCGGTTGGATCGAGCTGGAACTGGTGCTGGTCTTTACTCGGAGTTGATTTTGAGGGATCCGCATCATGCACTGAGTATGAGCCCGGTACTTGTTTCGAATTTACTACCAAAGGCGGCATCCAAAGCACGTTCACTTATCGCGCCACAGCAGACGGGGACGGCACCTCGCTAGCAATCACTGTTGATTTCAACACCCCCTTAGCCGTTTTAGCACTGCCAGGTGTGGATGGCTTGCTTGAAAAAACAAAGCAAGCGGAAACAGAGTCCATTGCACAAAACCTTAAGACCATCTTGGATCAATAGAGTGCGTCGCACGGGATTTGGACGTGAGCCACTGATCGCATGGGGGGGGGATAAGCTTATGAAGATCGGATTTATTGCGATGAGTGGTATCCGCTGTTGCGACAGTGATCTGCTTGATATGGGTTTAACATTACCTGGGTTCTTAGAACGCAGTAAGACGGTTGCATCGTTACCGAGTTTGGGTTTATTGACTCTGGCGGGGATGACACCTAAGCAGCATGACATCTGTTATTGGGAAATCGATGAATTGCCGGACATTGAATTGATTTCCGATGATCTTGATTTAGTTCTGATATCCAGTTTTACCGCTCGAATCCTCGACGCCTATCAAGTGGCCGACGCGTTCCGCGCACAGGGCGTGACGGTACTGTTAGGTGGTTTGCATGTCACGGTGCTACCTGACGAAGCAGCAGCGCATGCGGATGCAATCGTCATTGGCGAGGGCGAACCGGTATGGCCGACGCTGCTGGATGACCTAGCAACCGGCAATCTTCAATCGCGGTATTCCTCCTTTGACTGTCCGCCGTTTGACCTCGCAAACGCACCGTTACCGGCTTACGAGTTACTGGATATTTCCAAGTACAACCGCATCACCGTTCAGACCACGCGTGGATGTCCGTTAAAGTGCGAGTTCTGTGCTGCCTCGATTTTACTGACCCCTCATTACAAACAGAAACCTGTGGACCGAGTGCTGGCGGAGATCGATAAGGTTTGCGAAATTTGGCCACACCCATTCATTGAATTTGCCGATGACAATTCATTTATCAATCGTAAATTCTGGAAGGAGTTTCTGCCGGAGCTTGCCAAACGAAAAGTAAAGTGGTTTACCGAAACGGATATCTCCGTTCATGACGATGACGAATTGTTACAACTCATGCGAGAGGCGGGTTGCGCTCAGATCCTGATCGGGCTGGAAAGTCCGTCCGAAGTCGGCCTCGACGGGATCGAAATGAAGCAAAACCGTAAACGCGAATGGTGCCCCGACTACATCACATCCATTCAAAACATCCAATCTTTCGGGATTCGGGTGAATGGGTGTTTTGTGTTGGGACTGGACGGTCATACAACGAACATCTTTGATGAGGTTATGGAATTCTCTCAGGCTGCCGAGTTGTTTGACGTCCAGATAACTTACCAAACTCCCTTTCCGGGGACACCCCTGTATCAACGTCTGGAACGGGACGGCCGGTTACTGTTTCCGGGTGAGTGGGACCGCTGCACGCTCTTCGACATCAATTTTATCCCGTCTGATATGACAGTCGAGGAACTTCGTCACGGATTCTACGATCTCTCAGAACGCATCTATAGTGACAAACAAACAGCCTGGCGTCGCCAGATATTCAAGGAAAAATACCTAAAGTCCAAACGCCATCGAGTTTCATGTTGAATTCCAATACAACCATACGGCACGCTGGGTCACTGAAGGCCTTGTTTGCCAGCGGCGCGTTCAATCGCACCATCGGCTGGTCCATGTTGATCGTCGGCATGGGGCTGATGGCCCTATATGAACCCTGGATTTTCTCCCTGACCGACACTTGGTCATTGGAAATGAATGAGGTGCTGCAACTGCGACACTGGCAGGGTGTATTGCTGACCATGGGGCTTTTGCAGTTGGCGGTGGGGTATATCTTAACGAAGGAAGTATTCGCGGTGAATTTCCGCGTCGTTGCTTCCGTTCTGACTGGCTTGGGATCGATCGCGTATGCGGGTGGACACGTGTTGATCTATCTCTTGGCATTTGGGGAGAGTTTTGTTTTTATCGGGTCACTATTCAACCTGATTGCATTCGCTCTCGCCTCCCAAATGGAAATTGGTGGGAGTGAAGCGAAGCAAATTCGAATTCTTCTCTATGTCCTCAGCATGGGAATGGCCCTTGATTTGGTCAGTGGTCTGGTAATGTTGTACCCGGATATTTTTCAGCCCGAGTGGTTGGGGGGCCAGAGTGGAGTACGACTGCGGATGTTACGACTCGCGCGCGTGGCGGCTATTGCATTGCCGGTCTTGACGCTGCTGTTCTTTGACTTAACCTATCGACTCAAAATAAAAACCCGCCTCGCAAAATGGGGAAACTGGTGTTTGATTGGTGGCGCTGTATTGATGCCATTGACATTGGCCGTTTCCTGCTTCACCTTGATATCGCTAAAGTACTTTTTGGTCGTACCGGCAACCGCCGTCTGTCTGGGCACCTGGGTTGGATGTCATATCGTATTTCGATATGGCAGTCTTTTGGAGCGTTTTGGATGGATAGTGATCGCTTTGTCCTTGCTGATGGGAATGCTGATGGGAATGTACGCTTTTGACGGGCCGCTACCTGTACCCAGCGGGATCGACAATTATCAGGATCTGACCAGACGGTTGATGCGAATCGGACATGCCACTGCAATCATGTACGGGATGTTAGCATTGTTTTTCGCCGAGCGCCGACTTTTACGAACGACCTGGTCACGAATCAATCAATGCGGCATGTGGATTTTCTGCGGTGGGGTGGTGGCGGCCATTTCTCTGCTGACTGCTTTCGCCATCTTCGAGCTCGCTGTTTGGTGTTTGGCAATAGGACCCGCGATGATTTGTGTGGGCATGATCCTTATCGAGCTTGGCGGTCCTTCCCGCATTCCAGCCACGGACAACGCACAGCTATAGAAACCATTGCCTCTTGCGGGCTATCTACAGGGCGTATCTTATTTGACGTGCAGAACATTTTTGGGGAAAATTGGACTCCTAAACCATGACCCAACTTTCAAGCCACACCTACCGCCACAACAGCGAATCCAGCGAAACGGTATTTTGATAACCAGTGTGTTACAATCAACACCCTGCAGACTGCACAAGGGTAACGATCAACCTTAGAAGTGCATTTATAAGGATCAACATGGAACTCAATCGCCGCAACGTAATCAAGCTCGCAGCCGGTGGTTTGGGATTGAACCTGAATCCTCTGATCTGGCCGCGCCATGCGCTGGGTGATGAGCAGGCTGGTTTAACCGCTGCCAGAATCAAATCATGCATTGTAATTTTCTATTACGGTGGACCGAGTCATCTGGATATGTTCGACACGAAGCCCGACGCACCCAGTAATATTCGAGGGGAGTTCAAGCCGATCTCCACATCGGTTCCGGGGCTTCAAGTGAGTGAGCTGCTGCCAGCGCACGCGAAAATCATGCATAAGGTTGCCATCATTCGTAGCATGCACCACACAAATCGCTTACACGATTCGGCGTCAACCGAGTCATTAACGGGTCGCCAGTCACCCCAGGGTGATCGGGAAGAGTTTGCACCGATCGAACAATTTTACCCATGTCACGGTGCGAGTGTTTCCTACATGCGGCGCGACATGAACATCGAAGTTCCCCATGCCGCCCTGCCCTGGGTTTTCCACAACGTAGTGGATACTCCCTGCCAAGGTGGAGGGTTTTTGGGTTCGACATATGATCCGTTTCAGATTAACGGCGATTCGACTAAGGTCAGTTTTCAGGCAGATTTATTTACCCGACGTGAAAACCTGTCGATTAACAGACTGTTGGAACGACGTACTCTTGCTAAGGAATTAGCCGCTGACAATCTGCTCAATTCGTATCAACAACCTCAGGAGCTAGATAAGCTCTATACAAGAGCCATGAATCTGATTCAGTCGAAACGTTTAGCAAAGGCGTTGAGGATAGAAGAAGAGTCGCTGGCCGTACGTGAGAAATACGGTCTTTATCCGGAGGCACCGGCCGATGGCGTTCGCAACGTGGCCGGTTACCAGATGCGCGGACAGAACTTATTACTAGCGCGGCGGTTAGTTGAAGCGGAAGTTCCCTATGTGAATGTATACGATTTTCGTCAACAAGGGCAAAACTGGGATTCGCACAGCCAGAATTTCAAGGAACACAAGAATCGACTGGTACCCCCGATGGATAAAGCCTATGCGGCGTTGATTAACGATTTGGATGAGCGTGGGCTACTCGACTCAACTCTGGTGGTGGCACTTGGAGAATTCGGTCGAACCCCCAAGATCAACGGTAATGCCGGGCGAGACCACTGGCCGGATTGTTACAGCCTCACCCTGGCTGGGGGCGGTATTCAGGGGGGTGCGGTTTGGGGCGCGAGTGACAAAATCGGAGCCTATCCTGTTCAGGATGCCGTGACACCGGCAGACCTGGCCGCTACCATTTATTGGCGTTTCGGTATCGATCCCAAAACGATCATCCACGACCAACTGGGGCGCCCCCATCGTTTGGCTGAAGGGGAACCGATCCGTAAGCTGTTTATCTAATCCTTGAGTGACCAGATGAAATATCTACCTGCTGTCATCATGCTGTTGCTGAGTACCGAATGCGGACAGCTCCATAAACCAACATCCCAACTAGTGCAGACTCTCACTGGCCATACTGGTTGGGTCACTGCAGTAGCCTACAGTCCCGCTGGTAAGCGAATTGTCAGCTGTTCTTGGTTCTAAATAACAGCCAAAACAAACAAACAACAACAATCACCACATACCGTTCCCCATGGAGATTTTTGCAAACAGACCCTAGGCCGCGGCTGTCATACCCAAAACCGAAATGGCAAAGTGCAGCGGTTTATATTTCAGGGTCTTGTTCCGGTATTGTTTCTTGATATCGAAGAAATATTCCTGCAGGAAAGCCAGTGATATCAACATGACTATCAGGAAATCCCAATAAAACACGTATCGATTCAAAACAATTCCTTGATGACATTGCCTTGTGGAACTAGGTCTACAGGGCGGCCGGTCTGGGTATAATACGTTTTATGATGATCGATCCCCAAACTATGAAGGATCGTCGCGACGATATCATCGGGTACTATATTGGTGCTGTCATCCGGTGCGGTGCCGCCGGCATCCGTGCCGCCGATTAGTCGTCCAGGCTGCACGCCTCCACCGGTCATCACGCACCAATTGGCGCGGGGAAAGTGATCGCGACCGGCATTCTGGTTGATGATTGGTGTACGTCCAAATTCTCCCATCGCGACAACCAGTGTTCGCTGCAGCAACCCTTTAGCCCTCAGCGTCTGGACGGCCGCATCCAGACCATTGTCCAGCGACGGCATCAGCCGCTTATGCCCGGCGAAGTTGTCGAGATGAGTATCCCAGCCAAAATGCGAAACCGTGACGAACGGCACACCAAATTCAATTAGCCGAGTCGCCAGTAACATCCCCTGCCCCACGTCATCGCTGGCAAAGAGTTTACGCAGGGATTCCGGTTCCTTGCCAACATCAAATGCTGCGCGGGTTCTGTCCGACAAGATCATCCTGTCTGCCTGGCTGTTGAGCGTGCGGAGTGCCTGTTGCAGCGGATTATTGTTGTTAGAGTTTTTGAACCGATTGTCGATAGACGATAGCAGCTGGTTGCGGCGTTTGAATTTCTCAACCGTAATTCCGTCGAGCAGCGAAATGCCACGCACCTCAAATGGTTGACCCGCTTGGGGGTAATCGTTGGTCTTAAATGCAGAATAAGAATCGCCCAGATAGCCGGCATGCCAATCCGAGCGAGGAACGACAACAAATGGCGGTAGTTCGCCATTGCCGGGCATCTCTTTGCTGATGACAGCCCCGATGCTTGGATAACGCAGTGCAGGCGTTGGGCGATTGCCACTGGAGATATACTCCTGCGCTTGCGGGTGATCTCCTACGGAGTGGTGGATGCCGCGAATCAAAGTGTATTGATCAGCGGATGCGGCGAACTTCGGCAAGTGTTCGCAGGCGATCAGACCCGGAATTTTAGTTTGAATATGCCCAAAGCTGCCACGTGTCTCCGCCGGGCCGGCGGGTTTCATGTCGAGTGTATCAAGATGGGAGGGTCCCCCTAGCAAATTCAGAAAAAGAACAGCATCCGCATTCGCCGCGGACTTCTCCTCCGCAATCAACCGCGCCAGACCATGCGGAAGCGTAAGTCCGGCAATGGAAGTGCACCCGATCCTCAGAAGTTCACGTCGCGTTGTCTCGGTTTTGTTCATCATATCGTGCCTGTTAGACTAGAGCGTTTCATAATCTTAGTGGTTAGTCAGGAATTCCAGTGTGTTTAACAACGCCCACACCACCCCGCGTAATCCTTCCACCAAATCGTCACTGTCGGCTATATATTGTCGTCCATTTTCCATTTCTGCGGCAGTCGGTTTACGGCTTAACGTCCGCGCGTAGGCTGCGGTCACCAATTCATCTGCCGTAATCGTTGAGCTATCCGCAACCTGAGGATTGGCTTTGACCAGAACCGCCGCTGAGGTTTCTGAATGAAGACCGATCCCGGTTTGTTGAGCAACTTCCGCTAGCCAGCCCGTTTTTCGTTCGATAAGCTCCAGTAATTCACGATCGTTGCGAATAAACAAATTCTGCAGCAGTGTTGGCTGCGCCGTTCGTTCACAATCGCAGTTCGTCGCGCGGGTTGGCTTACCAAAAATTGCCAATGCATAGTCAATCGAATTTGGTGAAAGACTCCGAGGATGGGCTGTAATCTTACGTTGGGTAGTATCATTTAGGTAGGTCTCATTACGACTTGATTTTGCCGTAGATTGTTCAATGGCGTCCACCAGTACTTCTGCCGGTAGTCGCCGCAAACGACTGTAGCTGAAATGACGTTCGTCATGCTGGTTTGTTTCGTTTGTTTGCCAACTCCGCTGATAGGTATCGCTGAGCAGAATTTCTCGATGCAGCCATTTCATATCAAAATCATGCCCGATAAAGCCATCTGACAAATGCTTCATCAGCTGCGCGTTGGATGGCGGATTGCCGGCATTTAGGTCATCGACAGGATTAACCAGTCCAACGCCAAAATAATGATTCCAAACCCGGTTTACAAAAGCGGGTGCGAAAAACGGATTGTCATCATCGATGAGCCAGCTAAACAGTACTTCACGAGGGTCGTCGAATTGATTTAGGTCAAACGGTTTACCCCCGAGCAGGACGGCCGTATGTTCGGTCGCCCGCGGAGGCTCGATATACAGTTCAAACCACGGAATCGGCAGGCCTTCGGCGGAAACACGGTTATACATCTGTCGCCTGAGAGCGGCTGTATCGAGTTTTATCGGTACGCCCAGTCGTGTCATCAATTGTGTGCGTGCATCCTGCGATTCCGATTCCGTGCCCCACCGAATTCGGGAAAAGATCTGACTGAATTGATCGAAATCCTGCTTCGACCATCGGTCAAACGGATGTTTATGACACTGAGCACATTGCAGGCGAACGCCCATAAATACATAGCTAAAATTAAGGGCCTTGTTCTCGGCTGTGTTTAGGTCGGAGCGTGCCCAGTAGTACGGCATTGAATTTTCGGGCACGTTAAATTCATCTTTGGTTGCCGCTGCCTGATAGGAACTATGCTCCCAGGTGTATTGGTCATAGGTCTGTCCAGGTTCACGACTATCCGCCAAGACAAGACCGGCAACAATTTCCTTCCATGATGCATTTTGCTCCACTCTGGCGCGAAGCCAGCGTTGCCATTGCTGAGCCGCCGGACTGTTCATATCCGTGGAGCCGAGGTGTTGGGAGTTGGCACCGGTGACGTCAGCAAGTTTCATTGCCCACCAATCAATATACGCCTCGGATTGCAGCAGTCGCTCAACAAGATCCGCTCGCTTACTGAGGGAAGTATCGTTTGTGAATTCTGTTATCTGAGCCGGCGACGGCAGCGTACCGGCCACGTCAAGCATTGCCCGCCGCAGGAATTCTTGATCTGTACATACGTCGGAGGGGATGATGCCAAGTCGTTTCAATTTTTCCCCAACCAACTCATCCACCCTCGTGCGCCATTGAATGTCTGGATAATTGTCACCGGTTTTATCCGAAACAGGGCGGATTACCGGAACGGCGACGACAGCCCGATCATAGGACACCAGCAGATGCGTGTCCCCTTTGGCTTTGTTCGTAACCCGTCCGTTTTCGTCAACGATCGCAATTTGATCGTCTAATGTCTCGATCCTCGCCAATGCCGTAACGTCCTCCACCAGACCATTGCTCCAGATCGCCGTTACCTGTAGTTGCTGGACTAGTTTTCCAGTAGAAAAATAGAGCTCTTGCGGTGTGACTTGACAGGCAATTAATTCCTGCACGTCTGAGTTACGTTTCGCTCCACTGGAAATCCACCGCTGAAGAAGACTGAGTTGCCAGCTATCTTCGACAATACGTCTGCCCCCTTCGTGGTCAATCCTGCGCGTTGGTTTCATGATCAGCAAGCTATCATCAGGGGATTCCGGAACGACTCGTCCGGCATCTTCGTCCAGCATGGATTGATGATCCGTAGCAAAATCATAGCCAAACAGAGAAAGCGAAAACCCGCCCTGCCCCTGAAACGAACCATGACATGCTCTGCTGTTACACCCCAGCTTGCCGAGTAGGGGTACCACGTGCCGTTGGAAATCCGGCGTTTCGTCAGTAACCTTGCTAAACCTGCGAGCAACCGATTCGACGATCTGGGTGCCGTCGGAAATGCCCGAATCACGTTTAGCCTGTTCGATTTTTTCCAGTGGCTGGCCCACAATAAACTTTTGGAACGGGCTGAGTCGTTCAGCTTCCGCGGGGGTTAAACTTAGTTTTTCCCGCAGTTCCGCTGGTAAGTTCTGCGGGAGTGTGGCGGTCGTGATATCTGTTCCCCACAACAATACATGTTTCAACGAAGCAATGACCTGTAGTTCCTGAAGGCTGGCTGAAACAAAGGGTGTCTGGTTGAAGCTCAGTTGCTCAAGTCCCTTGAGCGACTCGAACTGGGCAAGTCCTCTTCCGGTAACTTTTGTTCCATCCAGATAAATACTCTGCAGCGATTTGATTTCTGCGAGTGTCTCAAAAATCTCATCGCTTAGATCGCATTTCTTAAGATGCAGCG
>Ga0208879_1002860_pt1 | contig 14698 bp, 12 predicted proteins | sample Knorr_S15_td_Bot_FD_185605 | JGI IMG/M metagenome (GOLD analysis project Ga0208879, IMG submission 185605) | Marine microbial communities from Southern Atlantic Ocean transect - Knorr_S15_td_Bottom_ad_5009_LV_A (SPAdes) (version 2) | ecosystem: Environmental > Aquatic > Marine > Oceanic | place... | reverse complement strand
TTGATGTTGGCGGTAGTGACGACAATTGCCGCCTTCCTCGCCAACGTCGTCTCGCCATTGCAGCCATTGCGCACCTTCGGATTCGCTCTTGCGCTTGGAGTATTCTCAGCATTTATCTGTTCAACAGTATTGGTCGGTGCGCTGCATGTTGTGATGGAACGAGCACCCGACCGCACCTCAAAAGGAGTGAAATGGGCTCGTTTGGGTAGATTCCCAGATTTAATGGTCTCTTTTGAGAGACGACATCAGGCCAAGGTATTCGGTGTGGTCGCCTTGGTTACCGTCGGCGCTATAATCGTAGCAGCAACCAATTTGGAGACCGAATTCAATCTCACCCATTTCCTTGATGAGGACATGGAAGTCATGCAGGCACGAGACCAGTTGTACGAATCATATGAGGCGGCGGCGTGGAAGCCAGTCTACATTTTGGTAGAGCCAACGTCAGGATATACTCACATAGAAGACACGGCTTATTTCCTTGAATCTTTACGTTTGATGGATTCATCAATAGAGAATATGGAACTTGTCGTTTCACCTTCGCTACAGGGGAAACGACATCCGGTATATGATGGACCTTACCCCATTCTTTTGGACGCGGTAGAAGGTGACGACTCGTTTGGTAATACCTACAATCTTTCGATCTTTGAGGGGGATTTAGTCAGTGATTCGAATTATCAGACCGGTCAAGCGGCGCAGGCGTTATTCGCGCTCTCAATAAATCAGTCAATTTCAGACCCTCTTTCAGGGGTTACTTGGTCAGAAAGAGTTGCTGACGCCATCGCCTTCAACGAGGTCATGGGAGAAGAAAAAATACTCTACATTCGGATGGAAATTTTTGTTGAAGCAGACTCATCGGCGGAAAGCACACTTGTGCTCAGCAGTATCAGGGGCTTGGCGGAAAGAACCGAAACACACCCCGGTATCAACGCTGAGTTCCATGTGACGGGAGACCTCGTGCGTCTTGAAGCGGTATTAGACGGTCTTTCTGAGTCACAATTACAATCCACCGTCATCAGTTTGGCTGTTTGCTTCACTGTACTTCTTGCCCTTACCCGAAAAATCGGTCCGGCGTTGCTAGTCGTTCTCCCGGTCGCTTTGGCGGCAGCATGGGTGGTTGGGGCAATGGCCACCTTGTCACTGAACTGGAATGTCTTGACGGTGATGGTTACCGCCTTGACAATCGGGCTTGGCATTGACTACTCAATTCACATCTGGAGGGGATTTGAAGAAATGCGAGAGAAAGAAGAAGACATCTGGGAGTGTATGCGTGAGATGTTTGCTACCACTGGTGTTGCTCTATTGCTTTCTGCTGGCACCACCATCTGCGGATTTGCAGTGCTGCTAATCTCTCGGATGCCGGTCGTGCAAGACTTTGGTGTGGTGACTGCAATCACCGTATTCTTCTCGCTGCTGCTCGCTATGGTGTTGCTACCGGTTTTGCTCGCAGCGAATGCACAGGGTGTTCGGAACGGCAACGGCAACTGAATGTGATTATTCGCCAAGTGATTGCAGCAGCGGCCCGACCTGCAAATCCTGCTCTCTTGCAACTAATAATATGCACATCCACAAGGTGATTGGGCCTAAGGCACGACGTTTGCGCTGAGCTCTGCGCAGAACCTCCTTATTCGCTAAACTACTGGCAGCGGTGACCTGTTTCAGCAACCCTTCAATTCCAGCAGCCGCAGGGTCCATCGTAGTCGGCACAGTAGATTCGCGAGTTGTTGAGCCAGATGGGTCCGAAGACGGTGAAGGTGGGCTGACGGCCGCCGCAGGCGCAACTGTGCCAAGCGAGTCAGCGCCAGCGGTTTCGCGAGGACAGGGTGGTGGGTTGAGCAGCGTCCGCATCAACGGCATCCAGCCGAATGTATGCTCTACGCCTTCAACATCAATGCCCGGAACTAGTCCCGAATCGGACGAAACCAGCCAATCGGTTTGCAATAATGTGTCTCGGATTTTCTTCGCAGTATCAATGTCAAACCAACCCATGTCATATGCCCAAATTCGTGGGATGGTTTCTGCATCAATCGCCCCGCTGCCTAATGCAGCCCAAGTATGTGCCAATAGAGTCACGATGTCTGGGGCGACTTTCTGTGCATCAGTCATCATAGCCACCCTACAACAACTCGTCACCGCTCAGCAGCCAAGCGTACGGCATATCCGGGTCTTTGAGTAATTCTACCTCTCGGCCTTCATCTGGGGCCATCCACCAACGCCAATATTTCTTCTCAGCGGTTGGCAAGGCCTTCCAAAATGCCGTCATTTTTCCCTTTGTAGTAGACATTATCCAAATGTCTCTGAGACCAATTCCGTGTAATTCCTTCAGTCGTGGAAGCAATGAATCAGCAATCCAGAACGGGATTGGGGAACCTGAGCCGGGGATGGTCATCCGTAGCGCAACATGCGGAGAATAGGCGAAAGCCAACTCAATCTCCTTCTTCGGAGCCATGTAGTCTATAGTAACTTTATCCGCACCCATAATCAATAGGTCAATCAGCAGACGATGCTTGTTTGAATATGCATCAATGAATACCTTGCCAGCGTTATTGACTAGTTTGCGAACATTGGTGCTCGGAATCACTTCACCTACTCCACGTAATTCCACCGCGATATCAATTCCAGATAGACGAGGGTCATCAAGGCTGAAACCGCCCGGAATCAACTGTTTTCCCGCCAGGACAAAGCGCGGTAGCCGCCTGCTCATGCACTTAGGAAGCGGTCGAGGTGCATGAATCCCTCTATTCTATCCTGCACGCGGATGAAGAAAGGTCATGACTGTGCGCTGCATGCGCCCGGCCGCGCAGAGTTAAGGTGAGGCTTCAAGTAAGGCGGACGGCAGGAGTTAGGAAGAATGAATAGAGATTATATCGCTCGTGACCCGAGAACAGGAAAGCCGCTTTTAACCCGAAGAAAGAAGGCTGTTTCGGTCAACCTTGCGTTCAGCGCCGGCGAGGGGGCATGGGATGCAATTCCGATAGATAGTGTGATACCTCTCGCCATTGGTGATGTGAAGGCAATCGAAGTAATCTGGAAAGATAAGCCGAAACTTCTCTCTCGTCCAGACGGGGTCCGTGCCCTGCCAAGAATTAGAGGAAATAGAAGCGAAGCGGCTTATGCAGCTCTGGACTCGGCCTTGATTGACATTGACCCTCGCCTGCGCACGGCAGGTTTGAACAGTCTGCCATTTTGTGCCTTGCAGCAGACTGAGAAATTATTCGACCACCTTCACGAATTACTTGATGATATTGACGGTGGAGTACGAAATGCTGCGGCAAAGTGCTTGGTAGTAGTCGCCCCCGTTTTCCCATCAGCAACCGAAGATACCCTTCGCCGGGAACTTCGGCTTGGCGACATTAGGCGGGATACTGCTTTTGAGGCGTTGACGGCGGTTGCCGGCACTTGGCCAGAGGTTGCTGAACTTCACATTGACGAATTGATACGGGAAGATGATGAGGATTTGCGTGCGCGGGCTGCGAAAATTCTCCCTCGACTCGCCAAGCACCACTCAGCCACGCTTTGGGACCTCATCGGCTGGTGTTTACAAGACGAGAATGTGGAAGTGCGTAGGCATGCATCTCGCTCGTTAGCGCCATTGGCTGACCGGGCGCCGAAGGTCGCACAAATTGCATTAGAAATCGCTCTATTTGATGAAGATACCAGAGTTCGTAATAGTGCTCTGCGTGCCTTCAAGAAGTTGGACCCACATTCATTCCAGATGCGCGGCATCATCAATGACGGTACAAAGCACCGAGACCGAGGGGTCAGAATTGCTTGTATCAAGATGATTCCCGTGATATTGACCGAATCAGAAACCCGCGAAATGGCCAGTTCACTGCTACGAAGAGAAACCGATGACGAAATTGTCAAACTGCTGACTGGAATGTCAAAAGACGATGCCCTCGAAGGTACTGAGGCTCAGAAAAACAAATTCCTAGCTCCCGCGGAAAAGGTAATTCCCGAAGAAGGTAGCTTATCTATACCTCCACCCGGGGCGTTTGATGCAGTGAAATCTCTCGCGGAGGGTGGGGAATTGGAAAAAACGGAGGGTGAAAAAACAACTCCTCCAGCCAATAAACCGGACCCGAATCGCCGGCCGACTCAGGACGAAATTTTCTATGGTGATGAGGATGAGGATGAGGATGAGGATGAGGATGATGACTTTCTCTATTGACATCAAGAGTTTGCGTCCGAACCTAACATGAAAAATTTCCAGCAGGCGAAATCCCATTATCAGTCTCCTGAGACAAGCGTCACGGTTAAAGAGGGGCGTCAGGTCGCCCGCTTCCGAGGAATCATGATGTCTGACGAGCCTGCGGATTCAAAGCGGGAACAGTTCAGTCGCCTATGGGATGGAATAACCCCCAAAGGAGTCAACCGGACCAAGTCACTCAAATTCCGCCAATACATCAGAGAGCACGTCCGTCAAACCGGCCGTCCGCTGTCGCGAGATAATTGCGAGAAGTACTGGATGGGAGAGTTGCAGAAGGAAATGAAAGACGCGGAAACCTTCTGAGATGACAAGGATGGCTAGCAGTTCTATAAGCGCGATCCGGTTTTCGGACTGGGATATTGATGCTGATATCGCTGATGCGATTGCAGCGAAGGGTTGGGAATTTACCACTCCAATTCAGGCAGATTCGGTTCCTCCCGCTCGCGAAGGCAAGGATATTGTCGGCCAAGCCCGCACCGGCTCTGGGAAAACCGTCGCCTTCGGTATCCCAATAATCGAGAAGGTTGCACCCGATGGGGTTACTCAAGCACTTATTCTATGCCCGACTCGAGAACTTGCAACCCAAGTCTCTGAGGAGTTGAGATGGCTACAAGGAAATCGTGGTCTGAAGATAATCACCGTTTACGGTGGCACCGACCTTGAAAAACAGGCAAAGGCGCTGGACGCCGGTTGTGACATCATTGTCGGAACTCCTGGCCGCGTAATAGACATGAGCAAGCGCGGCCACATCAAACTCGCCTCAATCGAGATATTCGCGCTTGACGAAGCTGATCGGATGTTGGATATGGGGTTCTTCCCCGACATTCTTTGGGTGTTAGAGCGATTGGAGAATCGCCAACAAACATTGCTGTTTTCTGCGACGTTCCCTGCTGAAGTTCTTGAAGCAGTCCATGAATTTATTCCTGATGCTGAATACGTGATGAATGACGACCTAGACGTAGAAGTCCCCGAAATTGAACAATTCATGGTTCGGGTTGGCAGAGCCAACAAACTCTGGGTTCTCGGTCGTCTGCTATTGCAGATGGACGCTGATGACCAAATGCTGGTATTTTGCAACACCAAGCGAATGGTTGACCTATTGGTTGAGCGTTTGGACCGACACCGATTCTCAGCAACAGGAATTCATGGTGACATGGCACAGAATAAGCGCGAGCGAATCATCGCTGATTTCCGTGACCGCAAGGCCCGAATCGTGATTGCAACCGACGTAGCGGCTCGCGGCTTGGATGTTGATGGAGTAACTCACGTCATCAACTACGACATCCCTTCAGATTCTGAATCCTATGTCCACCGCATCGGACGAACTGGCAGAATGGGTAGAAAGGGTGAAGCATGGTCCTTTGTTTCCGGAGAAGATGGGCCGTTGATGACTAAAATCATCTCTACTTGGAATATGGAAATCGCTGAAGTTGACCCTCCGAAACTGCCTGATGGGGTTAACCGAGACCCAATTCGTAAGCAACAGGATTGGGGCGAGGTCGCCGATGTATTCGGGATGGTTCCAATTCGGCTATCAGGAGCGAGTGGCAGCAAATTGGCAATCCATGAATGGGTTGCTAAGCAATCTAATGTCGCAGAAATAGCCATCGGCGAGATTTACTGCGATGAGGATGGTTCTACTGTTGAAATTCACCGTGAGAAGGCACAATTTGTTTTGGATGCTCTTGGCGGAAAGGAATTCGAGGGAGTCAAAGTATCAACTTCCCTTACCAACTGATTCTATTCTTCTTCTGAAGCAGATTTCTCGGTATCGTCTTCTTTCTCTGGGATGTTGATGATAGCCAGCCCGGCAAATATGCCGGCGAATATCCAAGCTCGGATTGAGCGTCCTTCTACCTCTTCCCATCGAGCCATCTCGTAGTAACAACTCTGGTTGTCACTGTCTCGCCAACCTTCGTCACCCCACTCACAATCTCCACTCATCGCTTTCAATATCTGATTCTCATCATCAATCGCATAGGCCCAAGTTGCCCAAGATCCGAGTAGTAGGCAGGCGATGAGCACAATTACTGAACCGGTGGGAAGGCTTTCCCTGAATTTGACTCGCCGCAGGTTTTCCAACTCTGAGAGGTTGACTCGGGTGCTGCCAATTCTGCCTGATGACTTCAACCAGAAGAACCAGCCAAGCCAAATTCCGACCAATAGCAGTAGGAATCCGTGAGTCAAGATAAGGTTGTGGAATGTGTTCATCGCTGCTTCACAGCCGATTTGTCCCGGTTGTAATTCACAGCCTGAGACCGCGAATGGATATAGCAGAAGAAGACGAACGAGATTGATGCACTGCACAATCCCCGCCATCGCTGCAATAGACCTAATTCGTAGATTCCGATTCACACCCGGTGTCAGCATCATCAGCGTTCCCAAAAAGATGATTTCGTGAATTGCAATACACTCGTCTGAGACATAGGTACGAACCATTCCCTGCTCAAATGTTGGATTGTTCAACTGCACCCCAGTAAAGGCGCCAGTTGCATGGGTGAACATCTCGGCGGAGCCGGGCCAAATCACATTTGAAAGCCAAGTCCAGATATGAGCAATGGTAACCTGCAACGGCTCCATTGAATTGCTGGTATCAGTAGCCCACCAGTAGACCATTTCGATGAAAACTAATGCCAGCGGTATTCGTAAAAACGCCCAGGCTTGGTCGAGAATCTCATCGCCGCCGCTCGGCTTGCCAATTTTGCCGGATGAATCGCCCACGGATGTTTCACGCCCTCTCACGCTTCAATCTCTCTGCCATAAGATACAGCATGGGTATGCTTGCGCCGTGTTGAAAAGTGGTAAGCCGTCCGAAGTGTCGGAGGCGAGCGTACTTGTCCACCCTCATCACTACCCTCACATTAGATGTTCTTGGCTTCAATTGCCCGATTCCGGTGCAGGAATCCAAGCGCTGCTTGCGAGATATGGAGCCCGGACAATCCCTGCTGGTTATGGCGGATGATGAGGAAACATTGTTGGATATCCCAATGATGTGTAATAGATATGGTTGGAATCTGATTTCAACCAACGAACAAGCGGGCGAATACCACTTTCTCATTCAATTACCCGATGAGGTGAGTTCATGAAATCACCCCGACCGGTAGAACTTGTTGAGAGTGAACGTATTCCTGCGGATGCGAAGTTACCGACTGAACATGGAGAATTCAGGATTCGTATTTTCCACGATGATATTACCGGACTAGACCACGTCGCATTAACTCGTGGAGATATGACCGGCCCCGACCCAGTCTTGGTCCGACTTCACTCAGAATGTTTGACTGGAGACGCATTAGGTAGCAAGCGTTGCGATTGTGGAGCCCAACTCGCCGCTGCCTTGAAATCTATTGATGAACATGGTTGGGGGTGCTTGCTTTACCTCCGACAAGAAGGTAGAGGAATTGGACTTCACGCCAAGATTCAGGCATATAACTTACAAGATAAGGGCGCGGATACATTGGATGCAAACCTGATGTTGGGTCTGCCTGCGGATGCGCGGGACTATCGGATAGCGGCAGAAATGTTGACGGGAGTCGGGATTTCAAGGGTTTGTTTGTTGACGAATAATCCTGACAAAGTGGAGCAGTTGACCGAACTTGGCATTGATGTGGTGGAAATGATGCCGCTAGTCGCTGGCATCGGAGATTCCAATCGTAGTTATCTCGAGACCAAAGTTGAGAGGATGGGGCACCACATTTCTTCAGACCGACTAAATGGCGATTGAATCCAACTTTTCTCAAATCTGACCAATAATAATCGATGCTGACCGCCAAAAAGCGTTGATGGGCCGCTGACCGGGACCTTCGCGCTGGACTGAGGTGCAAAGCACCGAGGGAAGCGCGAACAACAAAAAAAATCATTTCAGGTTAGGTCGCGGCCCCATCAACAACAGACAAAAAGTATCGATGCTGACCGCCAAAAAGAGTTGATGGGGCCGCGACCGGGAATTGAACCCGGGCTGGCGGATCCACAGTCCACCGTCCTAACCACTAGACCACCGCAGCCATTGGTGCGAATCGGGCGACCTGAAGCCGCTTTATCAACCGAACGGGCAGCGAGGGCAAAATTAGCAATGGATGCGGGCACCCGACGAGTTCAAGGGGCTGCGCCACCGCCACTGCCTCATGTCAAATGGTTCCAAAGGTAGAATTCCCGCAGTCACTCTCGGTATTCTCCTTCTCGTGATGCCATTGGCTGCTGTTAGTGGCGATACGGTGATTCGTGCAGAGGGGGTCAATCTTCTAAGCGCGGGAGATTTCTCTGATGCATCGGAGTGGACTTTGACAACCAAATCCGCCTACACAGATTACCCCGCGGATTACACGATGGCAATGATAGCAGACGGGCATCTCTCATTCACTCATTCTCGTCCGCAGAATTCGGTAGACACCACCGTCTGGTCTGCATTTTCATCCTCAGAAAGCAACGCTTCTTTAGGCTCACCTGACGGTGGGTATACTTGGAGCAAGGGACCGAATATCACCGTTAGCGACTTTGACCTGTCTGGAATCTCAGGGAATACTCTGCTCAATGTTTCGTTAGTTGTATCGTTCAGAATCCCTGACTCCTTGCAACAGGACACTGTCCGAATAATCGTCATCAATGGCGGACAGCACATACTGGTCAGGGAGTATTCACACACCTTCGGCTTAGTTGACCACATGTCGGGTAATTCGCTGCAACTTTCATTAGATGACAACGCGGCTTGGGACTGGTCAGCGCTGTCCGCTTTGCAGGTAACTGTAGATTATGTATCGGTTGGAGAATTTGACGATACCGAAGTGGATGTAGATGCAATCGGACTGAAAGTACGACATACTGAATCTTGGTTCTCTTTTGAGACCGCAAAGGCAGAACACAGCGTTATTGTTGAGGACAGCCCAATCATCAATTTGGACCTCAATCAAGGCAGCCACTCCTCGGAAATCACCATCGCACCGTGCGGACTTGATGTCGGCTCGTCCTCAACCCCTGGCACTTGGACCAGTTCACCAATTTCACTACCGTATAACCAATCATGGGGGAGATTCCACCAAACTATTGATGGCAACGTGACTTGGAAGGTTGAGACATCTGAAGACCTTGATACATGGATTAACGTAGGTGCTCACGTTGAGGAATCGCTGCTGCCAATAAATAGCGCATATCTTCGTTTCGTGGCAACGGTGTGGGACGGCTGCCTCAACTCGGCTTGGGTTGACATCAACGACCCTACGGTAACCGTAACAGGCTTGATTAGTGGCTCAGTTGACGACTTAATTGAGAATTTGAGCACCGTGCGGGTAGCAATGAATGGGATGTTACTCGGCGAGGTACCTGTTAGCGCCGGACCCTTTTCCATTACCGCCCCGGTCGGATATATACTGCCCGAAGATGGAGGTGACATCAACATCGGAGTCTCTGCAAGATTCCAATGGTCTAGTGCGGGCGCACCTGAAACAGTAGTCGTAGTCGTTGATCAAATTGTAATGACTGGAGGCTTCTTGGTTGAATGGGACTACGACCCGTTCTGCGAAATACCTAGTGCGATGACTTTCACCGAAGACGGCGGTGGGGTTTTCCTTCCTTTCCTCAGCACCTGCTCAGACGAAACGGACAATGGAGACCTCATTCTGTCAGCCTTCAGTAGCGATAATTCAGTTCTTACAGCGGAAATCGTGGATTCGGTGATTCGCTTACAACCCATGCCTGAGGCCTACGGAGTAGCTGACATCACGCTGATTGTTACCGATGTGAGTGGAAATATTTGGACCGATTCATTCCCAATCTCAGTGAGCCCGGTTGATGATTCTCCGGTATTTGACCCAATGCCGATAGATGTTGCAGTTGAGGTCGGTCAGACTCTCAGCATCCCTCTTTCATATTCAGACATAGACACCGCAGACCACGCGCTGATGATTTCTACCGACCGATCATGGGCTACTATCGCTTCGGGACAACTTTTACTCACACCGGTTGTTGTTGGAGAACAAACTGTAACTGTGACCATCTCTGACGGCCAATCCAGTATTTCCCATACCGTGAGAGTAGATGCGACCGCCGACGCCGATCTTCGCGTTGAGACAGTATCAATTCGTGATACCTCATTGTTGGATAATACGATTCAAGACGGGGACTTAGTTGAAATCGAGGTCTTCGTGCGCAATAGTGGTAGGGCAACAGCGCAGCCAGTCAACGTCCGTTGTTCAGTGAATGAGGATTTAATTTCCTCGGTTAACATCGCGGTCATCGAGCCCGGTGGGATTGCTTCCGTGATTTGCGATTGGTTGGTAACAACTGGCGGAGAACAAGATGTCATCATCACAGTAGAGATTGACAAGCAAGGCGATATTGACGAGACTTCTGAGGACAACAATCTCTGGATTGGAGAATTATTTGTTAGCGAAGCAGACTCTGCCCCGGCAAATGGCGAACAGGAACAATCTCCCGATAGCGGCGGATTGATCCCAATAGTGATGTGGGGGGTGCTGATTGCTGTCATCATTGCCGGCATCGTGCTACTGCAACTTGCTCCCGGTCGGATTCGGAAAGTACAGTGACTGAATTGGGCTATGAAAAGACCCCATATGGCTGATAATCCGAAAAACTGCCTCAATGGTTATACCATGCAGTCGCCACTTCAGGTTACTCTCGCATAGGCTGCTGCTGTAGTCTGGGGGTGAGAGTGGGGTGGAAACACATGGCTAAATTGAAGATAAGGTTGGAAACAGAAATTTGGGTTTACGAAGAATATGAGCAGGCATGAGTGCGTTCTATAGTTCGCACAAGCGGTCATGACTTGCCCCAAGTCTTTGGGTATGTTTCAGGATTGAGGAAGACTGCGGTAGCTTTTGCAGCCTCTCCGGTCTTCTTTTCTGCAATCTCGCTAGACGAGCATACCATCGTAGCAGTGGCGACCAATTCTCCCTTCAGCGTGAATATTGCTACGCTATCGCCGGGATTCAGTCCAGAGTCAAGCGAGGCGATTCCCGGGCTCAGCAGCGATGCGCCATGCGCCATCGCTGCTGCACCGCCATCCTTGACTACGATTGATGGCAAATCACTGACCAACGATTCTACCGGCATCAGGATACGACGAAGGGCAACTTCCTCACCGGCTTCGCGCCACAACCAAAACGCGTCTGCAATCTCCTGAAGACTGACCGAATTGGCCTCAGTAAATCTTCCCGACCTGCTTCTGCGCAATTCCTTCAGTTCGAATGGATTGCCGATTAATAGTCCAATATCTCTTGCCATCGTTCTGATGTAGGTCCCCGATTCACAACTGACCTCAACAACTGCATTACGGCCATCCACAGCAATAATGATAGCGCTGCTGATATTACGACTGCGGACTTGAATCTTGACGGCAGACTCCTTTGGAGGCACGTTGTAGATCTTGCCGACTTGTGTTGAGAGTGCCTGTGAAAAAGCATCTTCATCAATTTCTTCTGATGACCTGAAGACGCAGATATACTGTTTATCATGAGAGAGAACTTTGCTTGTTAGTCGCATCGCCTGGCCAGCAAGAAGTACGATTACCCCAGTAGCGAATGGGTCCAAAGTTCCTCCGTGTCCTAACTTGTCAATTCCGAGAATGTCACGGGCCCACGCTGAGGCTTGGTGACTGCTTGGGCCCGCCGGTTTATCCATTACTAGATAGCCGCTGCTCAGCAACTCATCAATGGTACGTTTGGATGGTGGAGAGCCATGTTCGTCTGAGGTTTTAGCCTCGCCATCTAAAATTATTCGTGAAATTATTCCAGCCCCAAAGTGTCAATAGTAATTTGTAATACCTCATCTGGCGTGAGATTTTCTGAATCTATTACCAGTGAATATGGAGTCATATCAGACATATTGATTTCATACAGCCGATGGTAGCGAGCGTTGTCGGCTTCCATCCGTTCTCGGCCTTTTGCCTGTTGAGTTTCCACATCACCGCCTTCCCTTCCGTAAAGCCGTCGTGCCCGCTCCATTTCCGCGACTTCAAGCCATACTCTGACACAATCGGTGCCGCTTCTAAAAGCCCACCATCCAGCCAAACGGCTCTCAACAATCTCTGGTCCGTTTGGCTTATCAATACGATTTTGAAGGATTTCGTCGAGCATTCTGTCTACCGTATCATCTTCTAAGCAAAGCCGGCTGAATTCTTCCAACTCAATTTCGCGATTGGCGGCTTCTTCTCGGAAGATATCGCCACCATTAAGCCGGTCCCAACCGGTTTTCTGCGCGAGTGTAGTAGCCAAAGTGCTGGTTCCTGAGCCCGGATGACCGCTGATGGTAATACGGGCCAACTCAGCGCCTCCACTCCTCTCTGCACATCATGCATCTGAGGCGGCCGGAAGCCGCCCGCTCTACCGAATCCGAATCACAGGTTGGGCAGAATACGCCGGTCATTACTGCGGCTTTGGTAGTTCCGGTAAACACCGAATCATCCGCGGTATGCTCGGTCTGCTTCTTGCCCCCTCGCATCCGTCTCTGACCTTGTCGGGTACGGCGGCGTCCTGCCGATCCGTCTCGCTTATCCTTGAGTAGGACCAGTAGCGGTTCATCGATCAGAGTACCCTCCACCACCAACTGATTTCGCTTGAAGCGGAACAACTTGATGTGGCGGTCAACCAAACGACCCAACGGTGCTGACATGGTGATGTAACATGCAATCCACGCAGGGAAAATAATCACCTTGTTCTCAAATCCCCAAGCACTTGCCCAAGGCAGGCTGACGTGGTCAACTCGGAATTCCTCCACCATCAGATACATCCAACTGAAAACAGCGATAATGAATATCATCGTGAACATCATTGGCTTCATCATCGCCATCTGATTCTTGGTAGTCTCGGGCATGAGATACATCTGCATTTTCTGGACTTTTTCCATTCTAACGTTATCGCGAGACAGCCGCGCCTCGTTGAGCAACTTTCTCAACTGCTTATTCCGGTGATTGAGGTGTGCCTGCTTCATCGGGTCCATGAATAACGAACGAATCACGGTATTTACTATCATTATACTTGAACCGAGAATCCAAACGGTTGGAACGAAATAATCGTCGTGGAACGGCAGAACAGGCCCGAGTATGCTGCCGGCAACATTCGCCATCGTGGTACGGATAGTCTGATTGATGAGTAATAAGGACATTCCAATGAGCAGCACTATCGGCATCAACATCTGCCCGATTGGCATCTCAGGCTGCTCAGGTAGTTCTTCGCTCACAGACTTGCGGCGCAACGGACGCTGCTTCAATACTTTGGGTTGAGCAGGTGGGAATAACCGATACTAAAGCCGGGAAGGATTGAATGCTCATGGGCCCTCTCGCCTCCCGTGGAAACTCCTGAACAGGCACTACGCACCGCTCACTCACTCGAAGTTGAGGGGGATATTGCTACCGCTGCTGAGGTATTGAAGGACGCCAGCAAACGGTGGAAGCGAGAACCTGAATTCAAAATGCGGCATGCGCGGGTATTGAGGCGGCTTGGTAGTGATAAAAAGGCCTTGAAGGTTTTCAAGACGGTAATTCGTGCCCACCCGCAACGCGCCGATGCTGCCCAGGGTGCGGCAGAGTGTGCGCAAGCCCTCGGTAAGGCGAAGGCAGCGGAAAAACATTGGAGTCGGGCACTGGCACTTGGGGCCGCTCATGACGTCTGTTCGGTAGGTATCTGCCGATCTATGTGGGTGCGAGGGAAGCGGGAGGAGTCTTGGCATCAGGCCGTCGCTGCATTCACTGGCGATGGTAGTCGGAGCGTCGCATTACACGATTTTCTAAAGGAAATCAGTCCTACTGTTGGGATCAAAGTTCCCGACCTAGACATCATGGAAACTATCGAACTTGACGCTGCCGCCGATGCGCGTGGGGGCGGACAAGTGACGGGAGGTTCACTTGAAGCTCCCCAATTCAGTTCTGATAGCCTTGAATCAATGGCTGGAATAGATGGTGAAGCCGCCGCCACTTCCGCTGCTGCCATCCAAGGCACGCGCGAATTGCTGAGTGATGAAGACGAAGTTGAAACTAAAATAGACATGTCTGCGCTTGCGCTGCCAAAACCAATCATCTCGGACCGCGAGAAGATTGAGATTCCAGAGGATATTCTAGATTTTGACTGAGGCGAAAGAACTGCCTATGTCCCACCACCAATTCCATCCCAGCGCGGCTGGCTAGTCCACTTTCAAGCGGTTGTATCAAGGCTGCACTCAGTCTGTAAAGGTGAACGAACAGACTGAACACTGCGCACTACCGGCCGTACTCGTGGCATTGCATATCGGGCATTCTCGCTCTGATTCTGCGCTGGCGTCTGAACCGTTGCCGTTGCCATTGTCATTGCCTGTAATCTTCGCCAGTGCGTCATCCATCATCGCATCCTCTTCTGAGCGTGGCTCGCCGTCGGCTTCCTCTGCGTCCTCAACTTCGGCCCCCGCGTCATCGTCATCGCCTGAACCTTCATCTTCGTCGTCAGCGTCATCGTCAGCGTCGTCAGCGTCGTCAGCGTCGTCAGCGTCGTCAGCGTCGTCAGCGTCATCGCT
>Ga0208879_1002857_pt1 | contig 14703 bp, 19 predicted proteins | sample Knorr_S15_td_Bot_FD_185605 | JGI IMG/M metagenome (GOLD analysis project Ga0208879, IMG submission 185605) | Marine microbial communities from Southern Atlantic Ocean transect - Knorr_S15_td_Bottom_ad_5009_LV_A (SPAdes) (version 2) | ecosystem: Environmental > Aquatic > Marine > Oceanic | place... | reverse complement strand
ATTGATTTTTTACGTCCAAACCAACTAATTGCCAACAACGCCATGCCGATGACGCCAAGCAGAGTCGCTGTGGATGGATTCATCAGCATTGAACAGACCTCCATCGCATTGCATTTCAATACTTACATAACCTGCGATAACAAAACACTTGATAGAGAACCTTTTGGCGAAACTATGCGAGGTGTTATTGCCCAAATCACACCTGATATGTCAATTCCAAATGAGAATAATTTCCATGGTGGAATTGCATTTTTGGACAGAGATGGAGTATTAATTGTTGGATATTCAACATATGTAAATTCACCCGCTGATGTCAAGATGTTGCCCGATGCTGGAAAATCTGTCGCTACCTTACGTCGAAGAGGTTGGAAAATATGCATCGTGACAAATCAGTCACCAGTAATGCGTGGATTATGGAATGAGCAAACTCTGCACGAAATCAATGATGAATTGAGGAGACAACTACTGGAGGAGGACGAGGATGCCCATATTGATGTTATTCTCGCATGCCCACATAGGTCGATAGATAGGTGTGCTTGCCGCAAACCACTTCCAGGGATGCTCTTCTTAGGTTGTGAAATTCTTCGCAATGGAAATTACGATAGTTCAAATCTTAACAATGGAAGGGGAATTATTGCGATAGATTCCAAAATGAAAAATGTAGATTGGTGGGGAGAGAAAGTACAGCCGCCACATCGACTTGATTTGATGCTTGGAGACCGTAAGTGTGATCTTGGTGCTGCATGGGCATATGGTGCTAGAAGTTTTAGAGTAAATCCACATATTGGAATCGCAGAACAGATAAGCAAGATGATTGACGAAGAGGATGAGGGGATAGCCTTCAACCCGGTGGGATGAATATGGGATGGTTAGGATTAGATGATACCGACACAGTTGCTGGAGGTTGTACAACCCTTGTTTTTCATCAATTATTAGACAATTTACCAACTAATGTTTTTGTCGCTGAAACACGATTAGTACGATTGTGGCCTCTGGCAAAGAAACGTACGCGCGGTAATGCCGCAATGGCTGCAGAATTGATATTGCTTGATGATGACGCAAATATTATTATTAATGGCGAGCAGAAAGAACTTGCCATCCAATCTCTACTACAGCATCTTGATAATTGGTGGAATCAACACATTGCTCCATTAGAAGGTGCAGTTGAGCAATCAACACATAACGACAGACCACAAGTACCTACAGAACCAGGGATGGTTTGGTTTGAATCACAGCCAGATGACGCATTCTATAGAATGGCCGTGACGCAAAATGTTGAAATGACACAAGTCCCAAATGCCGATCGTTGTTGGGGTAGTCACGGCATTATTGGTGCAACTGCTGCAATATCATGGGCGGCCCACTTAGTAACATGGGAAGCGATTGCGTGGAGAGAAGACTGCTCAAAGAATAGAGAAATATGCGAGCGTACTTTGAGTGTAATTGATTCATGGCAGGGAACATTTATGTCTAGAGATTCACGTAAAGGTAGAAGTTTAATTGCACCGAGAGGAAACTGCCCAGTATTATTTGGAGTTCGAGCAAGAGATAAGAAAACTGCAAATAATGCTGCAAATAAATTACTGCAGGCAGAGGCTACTCAATCCTCTATCGGAATGAGAACGTTCTTGACAAATCAAGCGAGTGATGACCACTTGTTAGAAACATATAGCGCCAAGGTAATCTCGACCAAAATACTTAGCCGTGGCCATGTAATCATCAAAGTTAATTCAAACGAAATTGAAAGTTCGGGTGAGGAAGAAGCGGTTGAAGAGGGGGCTACTTGGATGGCATTTTCCCAATCGAGAGATGTCAAGAACTTGGCACAGTGGCTGCAATTGGGAGATTTGATTAAAGGAAAAGGTCTAGTCTCAGAAGATGGTTCACTGCACCTTGAAAAACTAAAATTGATCAAGGCTAGCGAGAGAAATAAGCGCAGACCTCCTTGTGAAAGATGTGGCAAGACGGTCAAAAGCCAAGGTAAAAACAACAAGTTACGATGCCCTGCTTGTAAAAATTTACAAGAAAATATTTGGATTTATAATCCGCAAAATCCTCCGCACCGAGGGTGGGTCCAACCTCCTTCAGACCAGCGACGTCATTTGTCTCGGCCGCTCAAGTGGGACCAAGAATAACTTCTTTAATTGAATAATTGAGCGAAAGCATCAATATCAAGCGGTATTGTCTGTACCTTTATGGATGAACAGACCACCAAGAATCTAGCCTATATTGCTTCCATAGTTATTTTCGTATTAATGTTGAGATTTGTTTTACGTAAGGGTTTGGAAAATCGCTCTCGGATTCTCAAAGAACATGCCCCGAAAATAGCAGGAGATGATGAGTTAGGTGGCGCAGCAAAAAATCCTCAACAATTTGATGAGCCAGATGATGAAGCCCTTGAAGAGATGGCGAAATTGCTTGGCGAAGAAGAATGATCAAAGCACAATAAAACCGGATTGTTCAAGTTTTATTTTGCTGATATTGTCGCCAATTTTTAGTGTTCTAAAAGGCCCATCTTTTTCTCTTGTTAGAGTTGCGATGGTAAAACCGTATTTTTGCATAACATTTGCAGACCTTACAACAATACTGTAGTCAGAATTGCCCTTTACATTTGCGCCTCCTTTTGAAACTAGTAAAAGGGTGACATCCTCTTTCTTTTGCTCGAGAAGTTTTGCCATTTGGGTTAATTCATTGATGATAATTCTACCACTCGAATCGCACCAGTCATCCAGTACTATCATTGAGACTGAAGGCAAATTATTCATTGCTTTGATAATTAATGGCACTGATAATTCCATTTTTCCTGCCAAAGTCATAGCATGGAATCTAGAAGATTGAACCAAAGATAAGTGAGAAAATAATTGTGAAAAACGCCCAGCATTTGGCATTTCTTTACTAGCCCATATTACTCTCCCGCCAACTTCTATCGTGTTTGCAGCGAGATGAAGAGCCAATGAAGTCCCACCTACAGAACCTTCAATTGCCAGGTGTATTGCCTGCCCTTTATCACCTAGTGAGAACCTTGCCATGTTGCAACCTTTACGCCTACGGTGTTAATGCCTTGCTATTATTTCTATATCAAGAGTATTGACAATGTGATTGTTCATTGGGGGCAATACCAATAACCGAAGCCCCCACCCTACAAACATGAGCGACGAAGTCAGAAAGGGCGAGCGCATCCCCCGAAGGCCACTTCCAGAATTTGAAGAGGTTGCTAATTTCGGTGAAGCGATGTCAAAGCACGGCTTTTGGGGAACGGCTTTGGAAGACAAAAATCAATATGGCCCGATATCGATGATGATCTTACTAATAGTGGTTGCAACAGTCACTGGAGCAATCTTGAAATTGATGGCTTGAATTTTCACTTGTGAAAATAGTTTTTCCATTTGGAAATAGTGTTCATACACTGTTAAGTTAGGGCAATACTCAAACCCTTTGTCTGTTGCAAAGGTGATAATGACGTCCCCCCTTGATGAGCAAATAATGGCTGATGAAGTACAAAGGCCATCGTTTACAGACAAACGTTGGACTTTGATGGCTTCATTGCTGGGTAGTAATATTGCATTAATGCTGATTCAGGGAATAGAACAAGAGGCAACACCAATGGTACTGCGTGAAATCGCTCTAACTTGGATTGCAATCACACTACCTTTCCAGGCAATCTATTTTATGATTCATACATATGTTTTAGCTTACTCTGACCTTTTAGAAGCCCATGAGCACCATGTTCTACAATTGCTTTCAGGCCTATGTCAAATCATTGCTTATCTTTCTATAATTGGTATTGCATTACTATGGTACAATATGTCGCATAGTGTAGGAATTGCATTCATTATCAGTTCAATTGTTGCATTAGTTCTGGTTCGATTAGCGATGAGTCAAGCCGCAGCATTGGCTCTTGGCCGACTAGAAGAATGAGCAATTTTATAGCGGTTTATACCCTGTTTAGGATTTTTCTCCACAGATGAATTGGTGGCAAGGTTGAAGAAGCGGCGGCAAAACCGTATCATCATGGCATTCTGTCCGCTAGATTACCGATACGGTTGTGAAGACTTCAAACATATCTGGTCCGAGGAAGGACGGCATGAAAGACAATTAGAGGTTGAACGGGCATTAATTTGGGCTCATGTGCAACTTGGTCGTGTTTCTCAGTCAGATTATGAGATAGTAAAATCAATTGCAAACCCTATATCGGTTACCAAAGAGAGAGTTTCCGAAATAGAAGCGGAGACAAAACACGATATCATGGCATTGACAAAGGCCATGGCTGAAGCTGCAGGTGTAGCCGGTTGGTGTATTCATTTGGGTGCAACTTCCAATGATATCGTAGATACCGCTGTTGCATTACAATTGAGAGATAGTATTGTATTACTTAGAGAACAACTCTGCTTATTGATTGGAGTTTGTGCGGATATTGCTGAAAGAGAGCGAGATACCGTAATGCTTGGTCGTACTCATGGACAGGCTGCAGTACCGATTACCTTTGGTCTGAAAGCAGCAGTTTGGCTTGATGAATTGCGCCGTCAATTGATTCGGCTTGATGAAGCAAGCCCTCGCATTTCGGTTGGAAAGTTCCTCGGAGCCGTTGGAACAGGGGCTGCTCAAGGAGTAAATGCAAGAGAACTACAACAACTCATTCTCACCCACCTAGGACTTGGAGTCCCATTGGCAACAACACAGGTAGTCGGTAGAGACAGATATATTGAGTATGTTTCATGGCTGGCAAATGTCGCTTGTACCTGTGAAAAAATTCTGCAAGAAGTTAGAAATCTTCAGCGTTCTGAAATCGCTGAAGCCGGTGAAGGTTTTGATGTTGAGAAGCAAGTTGGCTCTTCTACAATGGCTCACAAAAAGAATCCAATAAAATCTGAAAACGCAAGTGGATTAGCAAGAATTGTTCGCTCATTTATTATTCCAACTTATGAAAATGCTCTATTATGGCATGAAAGAGATTTGGCCAATTCCAGTGCAGAAAGATTTACTCTTTCTCACGCCTCTGCATTATGTGAAGATGTTATAGCAAAAACTCGCCAAGTATTGTCAACCATGTGGGTTGACGCCGAGCGTTGTATGGAGAATATCAAATCTCAGCGCGGTTTAGTGATGGCTGAAAAAGTAATGATCGAACTTGTAGAACACGGTATCGCACGCGATGAAGCACATGAAATATTACGTGAAGCATCATTCGCTGCAGTTGCCAACAAAGAAGAACTAATCGATGTTTGCTCTAGAACTCCAGCAATTGCTGCTGCCTTCTCCGCAGAAGAATTGGAGGCGATGTTTGAGCCAGCAAACCACATTGGTGTTGCGGGTGAAATAGTTGATGAAGCGGTTGCTCTTGCAAGAGATGCAATACAGTAATCAATTTTTGACCGTATTGATTTGAGTGAGGTCAAGATGACCTCTGACACCATCCCAATGTGACTGATAGTCAACTACTAATTTGCCATCCATATGCGGGCCAAATAGTACAAGTGTTTCGTATTCCCCTCCCTCGCCATCGACATTGAACCTATACTTTTGTGAGAGTTTTTCCAACTTTGTAAGTGATTGTTTACTAAGTGTATGTCCAAGCCATTCTTCACCCATACCTTCTGTGCTTACCGCAGTGAGCATGATGCCAAATCCATTGTCAATAAGGCTCCTCATGTGTTGTAGTGAGGATTGATGCCACAGCGGTGTCCAACTGATAATATCCAATTTTTGACACATCCTTTCCAAGCGACTTTTTTGATAATCAGAGCGTAATGCTCCACTTACGATTCCATCGATATCTAATTTTTCTAAAGCAGACTGCAAATCATCAATCTCTAATTCTTGGATCCCTTCACTTTGCACATTTATCCAAGTTATTCCCGATAACTGAGCTTGGTATTGAACTGCAGCAACTCCTGGAACTTGGAACATATGTGAATCGCCTCCTGAAATAGTCACTGTTACCAAATATGCAACATCCCAACCCTTGCACATCGCCCACCAATATGCGGCAGAAGAATCTTTTCCGCCACTTGACAGCACTGCGACTCGCATGACCGTGCTAAACAACCTTAGCAATTTATCCTACGGGTTGATTGCAATTGAGAGGGTTGATATGGGGTGAGGATTTCAATGACTTGTTAGCGGGAGTCACTTGTGCCGTTGGTTCATCCAAATGAACCATCATCATCATAAAGTGTCGCCTAAAGGCAAATATGAGGTGTCAGGAATGCAACCAAGCGGAAGAGGATATGACCATGGAATTACTACATTTAGCCCAGACGGAAGATTATTTCAAGTCGAATATGCGCGTGAATCTGTAAAGAGAGGAACGACCACTGCAGGATTGAAATTCAAGGATGGAGTAGTATTGGTCTGCGATAAGAGAATCAGTAGCCGCTTGATCATTCCTGCATCTATAGAAAAAATGTTCAAAATTGATGGCCATATCGGAGTAGCAACATCTGGATTGGTTGCCGATGCGCGACAACTTGTCGCTAGAGCACGTGTTGAATCACAAGTAAATAGAATCACATATGCTGCTGCAATTCCTGTAGATGTTTTGGTAAAGCGTATTTGTGACTTCAAGCAATCCTTCACTCAATATGGCGGTTCCCGTCCGTTCGGTACTGCTCTATTGATCGGTGGTGTCGACTCAACTGGAATTCATCTTTACGAAACCGACCCATCCGGTGCATACCAATCATACCATGCCGGTGCAATTGGCTCAGGAAGAAATTCTGTGGTCGAGTATTTTGAGAAGAACTGGAAGTCTGGTCTGACCCAAAATGCAGCAATGAAACTTGGTCTAGAGGCTTTGCGAACTGCTAACGATGCTGAATTGAACCGTGACGCTGTTGAAGTTACGGTAATCGATGGCGATGGATACAGAGTCCTAGATAGAGATGATGTCAATAAACAAATTGACAGACTAAAGCCTCTAGAAGACTAATACCCCACAGAATCATACACTAAGCCTTAGTGCTTGGTCTGTATATCCCACATTGAGGGGACCTGATGGTAAGTATGGATGATGCTGTTTTAGCGCGCATGGAAAAGGGTGGCAAACGCTACGAAGTACTTGTTGACCCCACACTTGTTGACCAATTCAAAGAAGATCCAGAATCAGTAAATGCTGATGATTTTTTTGCTATCGATGAGGTGTTTCATGATGTAAAGGGTGGAGAAAGACCCACCGCAGAAGCAATTGAAAATACCTTTTCCAGCCAAGATATTGTTCAAATTACGCAAATTATCCTTGACAAGGGTAGTATTCAACTGACAACCAATCAAAGAAAGGCCATGGTTGAAAAAATGCGTCAACAAATTATTCACCATATTCATTCTCAGGCAGTTGATCCGAAAACAAAGAGTCCACATCCAAAAACAAGAATTGAATTAGCATTGGATGAATGCAGATATTCCGTTGACCCGTTTAAGCGTCTAGAAGACCAAGTAAAGGATGCAGTGGATAAACTAAAACCACTAATACCTCTATCATTTGAATCTGTAAAATTGGCATTCAAAATATCGGGCTCTACAATGGGTAAGGTCAACCAAATTCTGCGGCCATACATAAAGAAAGAAGGTTGGTTAGAAGATGGCTCGTGGGCCTGCGTAATAGAATGCCCTGGTGGAATGAAAGGTGAATTGATTGGCCAAGTAATGCAACGTTCATCTGATGCTGAAGTCAAAGAAATGTAAGTTGTTTTTTAGCAACACCCATTTGCAAATAAACGCATCACAGTGTAATATTGAACAAGTCGCAATGGGTTTGCTTTATCATGGGTTGTTGGGTCGGCGGGTCGGAGAGAAACAAATGTCCCAAGGTCAAACCGGCGCCGAGCTGCGCCTCGTGACCCCAGGAATGGCTATCGGGCCATTATCTGGGAAGCGCGTAGGAAGTGGTGCACTAGCACAAAACGAGCAAATTATTGCAACCCGCCTAGGTTGGGTTCGCGAACTAAATGATACGGTCTCAGTAGACCCAATTAATTCCACATACATGCCGCGAAGTGGCGATTTAATCATCGCAATAGTCGCAGAGGTTAGAAATAATCTATGGTTTATGAATGTCAATGGTCCATTTCAAGGACTTCTTCCAATGTCATTAGCACCTTGGAAGGTCGAATTCGGCGCAGCCCGCCAACACATGGGCATCGGCGATGTAGTGATGGCAAGAGTTCAGGAAGTGGATGAATGCCACAATGTTGTTCTTACGATGAAGGGCGTCGGATTGCGTCGTCTTAACGAGGGGATTGTTGTTACTGTTCCAGTAAATCATGTTGAAAGGATTCGCGGCGAAAATAACGAAACCCTACTCAGACTTCGTGAAATCTGTGACTGCAGAATCATGGTCGGTGACAATGGCAGGGTTTGGATTGATGGAAGCGCAGAAGGTACTTCTTGGGCTCGTTCAGCAATTACATTGGCTAGTCAATCCGGACACAAACTTTCATTCGCAGCAGAATTATCTGCTTTAGAAAATAATGCTCCAAAAAGAGGTGATGCCTAATGGGCGGATATGGTGATGTAAAACTACTAAGAGATGATGGCCTTCGTTTAGATGGTCGAAAAATTGATGAAATGCGACCGATTGAAATTGAAGCGGGTATTCTTCCTGGTGCTGATGGTTCAGCATGGGTGAAGCATGGCTTGAATGTTGTAGTTGCAGCAGTTTATGGCCCTATGGAAGCCCACCCACGTAAGATTCAGCGTCAAGACCGTTGTGTTATTGACGTACGCTATAACATGGCACCTTTCTCAACTTCAGATCGTATTCGTCCAGGATTCAATCGCCGAAGTAGGGAAATTTCCAAGGTTACTGCAGAAGCATTAGAATCTGTAGTTATTTGTGAAAGGTACCCTAGAAGCAAGATTCGTGTTGAGATTGAAATTTTATCCGCTGAAGCTGGGACTCGATGCGCCGGTATTACTGCTGCGGCAGTTGCCTTAGCAGATGCTGGAATCCCAATGCGTGACCTTTTGGTCGGTGTTGCGAGTGGTAAGGTAGAGGGTACAGTAGTTCTTGACTTGGATAAAGCAGAAGATAACTATGGTCAAGCAGACCTTCCTGTTGGAATTCTGCCGAACACTGGTGAGATCGCATTCTTGCAAATGGATGGTGACCTATCACCTGATGAATTCAATTTAGCAATGGAGTATAATTTCAAAGCAGCAGCGGAAATTCATGAAATCATGGTCGATGCTCTAAAGCGCAGATATGAAGGAGGTGAGAACTGATGGTAGCGTTAGTTCCAACTTTACTGCGTCAAGAACTTGCTCGTCTAGCTGAAGCTGATGCTCGCCTCGATGGCCGTGGACAATGGGAAGGACGGCAAATTACTCTTGAAACCGATTGTTTGTACAATGCTGAAGGGTCTGCAAAGGTCGTTATGGGAGACACAATAATCTATGCTGGTGTTAAATTTGAAATGAGAACTCCTTGGCCGGACCGACCAAATGAAGGTTCACTAATGTGCAGTGCTGAATTGCGCCCAATTGCAGGAAGAAAATATGAACCGGGCCCACCTTCTCCAGAATCTATTGAATTAGGTCGCGTTGTTGACCGTGGAATTCGTGAATCGGGATGTATTGATATGGAGAAACTATGTATTGTTCCTGGAGAGAAAGTATGGGGTGTGATGATTGACATCCACGTACTATCAGACCAAGGAAATATGTTTGATGCTTGTGCTCTAGCAGCAATCGCTGCACTGAGAACTGCAATCGTACCTGCAGAAAGATTTGATGTCGGTGAAGATTATACCTTGAAGGTAAAGGGTACTCCGATAATGGCATCCTTTACTCGTGTCGGTGGACGCTATGTTTTTGACCCATCAGAAGAAGAAGAACTTGGTGGAGATGAACGCATTCATATCACTCTTGGAGATGAAGGTCACCTCCACTCCTTACAGAAGGGGCTAAAAGGGGTATTCACTCCGGACGAATTTGCAGAGATATTCGATGTGGCACAGTCTCGCTGTGTTGAACTTCGTAAACTCGTAGCAAACCAGGAGGGGAACTGATTGGCAAAGAGAACACAAAAAGCAGGCGCAACAGCAAGATTCGGGGCTAGATATGGTGTGTCCGTACGCCGTAATGCAGGTGCTGCATTAGCAAAGAAGAATGCAAAGTACACTTGCCCAGTTTGTCAATACCGCAAGGTTACTCGCAAGTCTGTAGGGATTTGGTCTTGTTCAAAGTGTAGTCACACATTCGCAGGCGGTGCTTGGGAACCATTCACTCGTGCATCTGATGCAAATAGTCGTATCCTTCGACGCTCTGTTGAGGGCGCAACTACTGCTGATATGGCATTCATCGCACAACAAGCGGCTCTTGATTACGAACGCCGTCTTGCTGCTGGCGAACTTGACGAAGAGGAGTGATCTCTACCCCCCGGGGTAAAGGAGGTGTGGATTTATGACACCGGCTTGGAAACTCATATTGACAATTGAGTCACGTAGTTTACAAGAAACTCAAGCCTTGGCCGATTGTTTGACAACCGATGAACAAACTACCTTCACCGATGATGGTTTGAGGTTCTCCTTCGAACTAAATAATCTAGTCGCAAAGGACCTAAGAGCAATGTGGAATACTAGAATCAGAGGTCTAATCGCTACTGATAATGTTCTCAAAGTAATTAACGAGCATTCATCAACCCCAAGCATCTGAGACAATACGGTGAGAGCAATGGAGACAATGGAACAACTTCAGATGGTCGTCAATAATATGCAGGCTGCTCGTAGTCAAGTCGCTTCACTGAACGCACAAGTGCAAGAATTGGAAATGACGATTAGTGCAGTTAATGACCAACCAAGTGAACTTGCCCTACACAAGCAATTGAGCGGCGTTCTAATTGAAGTCGCAGATAGAGATTTATTGGTAAGTGAATTGGAGACGAACTTAACAACTCTGAAGGGACATCTTCTGAGATTTTCAGAAAAAGAAAAAGAGTTGGTAGAAACTTATCAAGAACTCAAGAAGGTCCTAGAGGGAGAGTCGTGAGTGAAGATAGTCAATCTACTAAAGCGGCACAATTAGTTGCACTGCATGAGTGGTTGAATGATGCCTGCTCTCGTGGCACTGTACCAGTATTAACTGGAAAAAACGGCGATATGGATACGATTGGTTCGGCTATTGCCCTTTCATCAATTAACTCAAACATGATGGCTGGTGGCCTGCACTTAGGAAGGGTAGCAAAAAAAGTTGTAACAAAATTGCAGGCACCATTTAGAAAAATGTCTGCACAAAACCCTGCTTGGCCAGTGAATATAGGGGGTATTGTCGTAGTCGATGCTGCATCACAAGGACAGGTCGGAATTGAATTGCCGGAAGGTATTCCTCTATGTATTTTGGACCATCATTCGACAAATGATTGGCAACTGAATGAAGGTGATATCAATCTACAATGGAATGTCAGAGCCACTACACAAATAGTAAGTGATTACCTGCACCAATTTCATTTAGAATCACTAACTAATCCGGTACGAAAAATGCTTCTTGCTGGGCTGATCACCGATACTGCTCGATTCAAGCACGCCGATTTAGGTGCTTTTCAAACAACTGTTGAACTTCTTGCCAATGAATCCATTGATTATGCTTCATTTTTGCAATTCGTTGAGACAGAAATTACTACTCCAAGTGAACGAGGTTCACTAATTCGTGGATTAGCTCGCTGCAATAGTATTGAAGCGGGTCCATGGAATCTAGTCCATACTAATTCAGGTACACTAGAAGGAAGATTAGCCAGCCTAATTTTAGGAACTGGTGCAGAGGTATCTCTGGTTTCGAGATTCCGTGATGGTGAAACACGCCTAACGGCAAGAGCACCGAGATCCAGTACAGAACTTGGTGTCCACTTAGGAAATATTATGCAAAAAGTTGCAGAGCAAATTGGCGGTGAAGGTGGAGGACATGATGGTGCTGCTGGCTGGAGTGGAAAATCTGATATTGTTCGTGCAGAAACTGCATTTATTTCTCACCTAACTCAAACAAAACGTATGGAGAATTGAATATGAGTAAAATTGCTATTGCTCAAGCACCGGGATATTATATCTCAAAATGGAGAAAGGAAGGCCCTGTTGACCTTGAAACTGCGACACTTTGGCGCGATGAAATGGGCTTTGAAAACTGGCTCAACATCGCTGAGGCTGCATTATTCTTGGATGCTGCAGAATTAGTCGAATTGATTACTCCGCAACTATCTGCTGCCCAAGAGGTAACCTTTTCATTGGTTAGGCGTCGTATGTTAGGAGACACTCACTTACTAGGTTCCATCGAAGATGCAATAAAAATTTGCCGAGACCCTGAAACGCGTGACTTGGTATTAGAGGGCCGCCTTAGGATGGAAAAAGGGTTGATTTGTTTTGAAATGGGCGACATGGAAACTGCCCAAGATGATTTGAATTGGGCAGAAGTTAGACTGAAGAGCGTTGCAAAGGCCGGCAGAGAGCATGATTTATCCCTCCTCAATAAAGCTGCATTCCACATGGCACTCGGTCAGCAGTTAATGGCGTTACAAGTATATGGTGATATTTCCAGAAGCGGAGGACACGCACATGAAACAATTGCCATTTCTCGCTTAGGTGCATGCAGAATAAAAGCATCTATTGGTCAAATGTACGATGCTGCTCGTCATGCTTGGAATGCTCACGAGCATGCGATAATTGCACAGCAAATTAACATGGCACTTGAAGCAGGTTCACTGTTTCTTGAATTATCTCTTGCTAACCAAAAAGAAGGTGCTGAAAGGATGTCAATTCAGGTTGCTAATTCAAAACCAAGAGATATAGAAGAAGAGGCCCCAGTATTGGAAGTCAATCCATTAGATCTTGAAGGAGTATTCAACTGGTGTATTGAGAACCTGCCAGAAGAGACTCTCGGTGAAGATAGGCCGGATATTCGTGCGCTAATTTCTATTGCTGCAAAACTTGATAAAATAGCCGATGTTGAGTTATTTAGCAAAATAATGAAGGAGCCAAAGTCTGTTGATGATGCGATGCTGGCGGCTATTTGCCAAGCAATTTCTCAAGACGATGATACAAAAACCAAATGGGCATCACGTCTTGCTGAATTAACTCTACTCACTGATTGAAACTAATATTGATTCTATAGAGTAGAAGCCCATACGGATAATTCTTCAAATTCTTGGATGGTCCACTGTATTACAGGTGGAGTATTTTCCCACCATTTTACACATTGTACATTTTTGTCTTTTACACTCCAAGAACGCGGTGACCCCTCATCGACTACTACATGGCCGACCCAGCCATTCGGATAGTAATCGTAATTCCATGACATCAATTGGCCGCTCAATCCTGTTTCCTCCTTCAGTTCTCGCATCAATGCTTCCTCGGCGGTTTCACCTTGATGTAAATGTCCACCAGGAATTTCCCAACCTCTTGTAGGATGTTCGACAAATAACACACTACCACCAAGTCCCATCTTTGTAATCGGCTCACCTTTATTAGTCACCCAAGCCAATACAAAAGTGGGTTTTAGCCACTCGTTATCCAAATCTGGGCAACCCATATTTTCGCCTCAGAATTTTTGTTGTGCCTTGTCAAGCCATTCTGCAGCCCAGTCTTCACCACTTGCCACAAGTCTTCTGGCAAGGAAAAATGCTTCACTGGCATTTCCAGAATCTAATAATTCTCGTAACTTGTTCAAGTCTGGATGTTCTTTCTTGTCGACATCAGTCTGCTCTGCAACTACACTACTCTCAGCATCAACTGGGTCAGGTACTTTTGAAATTCTCTTAGAGAGTGATTCCATTTGCTGTAAGAATGTTGAACGCTTGTTGATATCAGGTCCAGACCAAGGTTGTTTTTGTTCTCCATCCATCGCACCCTTGAGGCGAGAAAGAAAGTTATCTCTTGGCGTTTGGTGAGGTAATAATGTCTGTACGTGGTCATAACAGGACCATGCTTCATCTATCTCTCCTCTTCTCTCATGCAATCTGCCCAATTCCATCCACAACTCATGATTATTTGGCCGGTGCGCCAACAAGTGTTTTGATAATTCAATGAATAGTTCAGTATGACCATTTTCTCTTAACCTCTCCAATCGTCTGCCATAGATTATGTTGGCTCTTTGGTCACTAAAATCTAATCTTCTACAGCGTTGTGCAAAATCAGCAATTCTTTGCTCAACTGAATCTTGTTGTTTATTCTCTGTAGTGGAAATTACTTCCCACCATAAATCCGGATCTAATGGGTCACGAGTAAATGCTGCTACTAGTAATTCTACTCCGACCATAAGAAAATCAATATCTTTCAACTGGTCAACCAATTCAGGGTCACGTCCAAGAATAATAAAAACATCTTCTAAAACTGCACTGAGTCCTTCTCCATCACCATTGATTAGTTTGATATCTGCCAAACATTGCCAATTTCTTTGGTCGGTAAAATCATGCAATATCGCTTGCCGAGCATTTTGCTCAGCCCAAGCCATATTCTCTTTAGTTCTGGATGTATCCTTTGCCGCCAAACGAGTAAATTTTTGGGCCTGAGTTCTATATCTACTACCTAGATTACGACGCGGGTGTTGTAAAAGGTCACCACTTTCACTGGCCATGTTTTCGTTTGAAACACTATTAGCACTTCAAATAACTGCCTTAATGTCCAAAGTTTTTGCTATTCGCAAATAGAATAATTTAACGCAAGCATCACATTACTGAATGAAAATCATCCGGATTCTTGTCCAAAGAGATAGTCGCATCGAAGC
>Ga0208879_1002852_pt1 | contig 14724 bp, 24 predicted proteins | sample Knorr_S15_td_Bot_FD_185605 | JGI IMG/M metagenome (GOLD analysis project Ga0208879, IMG submission 185605) | Marine microbial communities from Southern Atlantic Ocean transect - Knorr_S15_td_Bottom_ad_5009_LV_A (SPAdes) (version 2) | ecosystem: Environmental > Aquatic > Marine > Oceanic | place... | reverse complement strand
AACATATCCAAGTATACGGAGACACAGCGACCGCTATGTCACGTAGCCAGTTTACAGGTCGTTACAAAGATAAAGACATTAATGTACAAAGTATGGAGACTTTAATTTTGCACAAAAAACAGGATGAATGGAAAATCGTTAACATACACTGGTCGAATAAGTAAGCAACTGGAACCTCTAGTGGGTGTGCAGAAACTATTGTTTTTAAAGGTTTTTTTAGTAGAGTTACTATTGAGTGGGAATGAAAATTAAACTAGATAATGTTGGAACTTTGGGTGTGTGGGTTGCTGCTTTAAGTTGTCCTGCGTGTTTTCCAGCACTCATATCACTTGCATCTGCTTTGGGTTTGGGGTTTTTATCTACATTTGAGGGTATTGCTATTAATTATCTACTTCCTTTTTTTACACTTTTGGTTTTACTTTCAAATCTTTACTCTTGGTATCAACACAGAAATCATTTTCGTGGATTGATAAGTGTATTCAGTCCTGTTTTGATTTTATTTGTCTTGTATGTATTTTGGGTGTTTTCTTGGAGTAGGCAATTATTTTATATAGTGCTGTTTTTAATGCCTTTAGTAGCAATTTTTGATTTGGTCAAACCCGCAGCAACTAAATGTTAGCTATAGAACTTTATTCAACTATAACTTGCCCATATTGTGGGTTTCAGAAAACTGAAGTGATGCCTGAAAACAGCTGCCAGTTTTTTTATGAGTGCCTTTCTTGTAAGTTTTTTCATTCATAGGAGAGTACCAGTGACTTTGATACAGGAAGAGAAGACTTTGATGACACAGGAGGAGAAACAAGCGTTTCTCACTGATCTGCATGTTGGTGTCCTGGCACTAAACGACGGTGCCCATGGACCCCTCGCTGTACCGATCTGGTACGACTATCAACCCGGGGGCGAGCTGTGGCTTCTTACGGCGCCGTATTCACGCAAAGGCAAGTTGCTGGCGGTCGGAACCCGCGTGAGTCTCGTTGCCCAATCCGAGGATCCCCCGTACAAGTATGTCAGTATCGAAGGTCCCATCACCTCGATTACTGCCGCGGATGAGGACGACCTACTCGCAATGGCTGTACGCTATCTCGGATCGGAGGAGGGTGGACAATATGCCGATAACAACAAGGTTACAGGTACCGGCGAAGTGATAGTTCGGGTAATGCCCGAGCACTGGCTCGCTGCGGACTACTCAAAATCTTGACCAAAATACTTAAGGAAATGAAAAAAAGAACATCAAAAACACCATCAGAACAACTACAAGATGAATTAGAGCCAATATTGCAATGGGAGGATGAAGGTGGATATCAATCTCCGATGGAATACGATGAGTCAGATGATATAGAAGATGCTAAAAATGCAATTGAACGAAACTGATCTCATTTGTTGCAGTTGAAAAAATCAATGCATTGAAAATATATAATATTGAAGAGATTGAAGTAGATGAAAAAAACCAATGGGTGATCTATACCCTACCTAAGAAAGAGCGACATTTCTATAGATTAGTCTTGGATACAATATGTTTTGGGTTTTTGAGTAAATTCACTGAAGAAAATAAACTGAATGACATAGATTCAGCATATCTCCTTCTTATTCATTATCTACATGGAGCAGGCGAGTGCGAGTTAGATGTTGCAAAACAAAGAACCATTACAGTTCAAACAAAACTTGAAAAGAATGGTTTAGGAATCATGGAAAGGGTATTTAGACTAGGTAGAGAGGGTTTTGTTAAACAAAACAGAAACGAAGACCATTCAGCATTACTTCAAGCAATAAATACAATGGATCAGAAGGTTAATGTCTTTCAAAGATATCGTTGGTAATCTCTAATAAGCCCCAATTCCACGCAAGATTAACCAGAAGAACAAAATGAAATATATGGACTATGTTATTTTTATTATGGGCTGATCAGCTTTAATCTTTTCTTGGTTTGATGAGACGAGTGCACAATTTTTATTTGCTGGATTTGGTTTCACTATGATGATTTATAGTGGTGGGATTATTTCAGACTAGGAATCTTGCGTGGGATTGGGTTGTATTAGGAGTTGTCCATTTAGACATTGTTCTCTCCTTTATCTATTGTCTCTACTTTCAAGAATTAAGTCTCTTATAGCTGCTCTGTCAAAAGTATCTCCACGAATTTCTTCGCCTTTTTCAGTAAGCATTGCTTCATATTTTCTTACTGCTGAATAGATTTCCAATTTTGAAGCTTGTATTTGATATATTGCACCACTTTTCTCGCCATAAAACATAAGGCAATAATTAACAAATGCTTCTTCGTCATAATCTTCAGAAGAATATGGCTTATTTCGTAAGAATTTTCGTAAACCTTCAAATAACATTTTTACTCCCTTAAAATAATTTTCTTCATACCTAAAGCCTATAACAAACCTCAGTCAAATATCACAAATTGTTGATGGTGGATGTTTTAAGACAGCCGCCTTTGAGGTGTTTGAGAGTCTTGTGAAGTTCTTTGAAGTGTCGAAGAACCAAAACTGGTTCAAGTTTGTTAACCGTAAGTAATGACAAGTTGAAAAATGCTATTAATTAACTATGATACGTGTCGTGAAAGCTAATATAGATCTTGGGTGGGAAGAGTGGATTAGTCTGCCTTCCATCAACCTTCCTGCAATAAAGGCAAAAGTAGATACGGGGGCTCTAACTTCTGCTCTGCATGCCAAACACATTGAAGTCTTTAAAGTAAATAAAAGACGATACGTAAGATTTGAGGTATCACCTCTACCCGAAAAACCACAACTAGTGATTTCTTGTTCAGCACCCTTAATAGGCACAAGAAACGTCACCAGCTCTAATGGGAAAACAGAACAGAGGCATTGCATAAAGACTTTAATAGAGTTAGCTGGAAGAGAATGGGAGATAGAAATATCGCTAACTGATCGAATAAGTATGCAATACAGGATGCTTTTGGGAAGGACAGCGATTGAACCAGGTATGACTGTCCATCCATCTGAAAGTTTTTTGAATGGTAATCCAAGGAAAGACTTATACAGAAAGAGAAAGAAAATTACTCCCAAATCTAGAAGAGTTTTACGGATAGCATTACTTACAAGAGAACCGAACAACTACTCGTCAAAAAAAATACAAATTGCAGGTGAACTTCGTGGTCATCAAGTGGAGAAGATAAATGCTACTAGATGTTATTTAGACGTAGATACTGATAACCCGAAAATTTATTATGATGGCAAACCCTTGCCTAAATACGATGTGGTAATTCCTAGAATTGGAGCGTCAATTACTTCCTATGGCTTAGCTGTGACTAGACAATTTCAACTGACAGGAGCAACTTCTATTAATGACCCACAAGCAATAGCAAACTCCAGAGATAAGTTTTTGGCACATCAATTACTAGCTTCTGCAGGCATCGATATACCCGTGACAGGTTTTGCTTCGTCTCCTAGAGATACTAAAGGAATCATTGATGTTGTGGGTACCATTCCTTTGATCATAAAATTGATTGAATCCTCACAAGGAAGAGGAGTTATATTGGCTGAAACTAAAAAAGCAGCAGAGGCTGTTATAAGTGCTTTTCGAGGTCTAAAGGCAAATTTTTTAGTTCAAGAATACATAAAAGAATCCAAAGGGGAGGACCTGAGATGCTTGGTTGTAGATGGAAAGGTAATTGGCTCTATTGTTAGATTAAGTCAAAGCGATGATTTTAGATCAAATTTACATCAGGGAGGTATAGCAGAAGCGACCACTATATCGAGGAAAGAAAGAGCCATAGCCGTAAAGGCTGCGAGAGCACTAGGGCTTTCAGTTGCTGGAATAGACATCCTTAGAAGTAACAGAGGACCACTTGTTTTGGAAGTTAATAGCTCTCCTGGAATTGAAGGTTTGGAGAAAACACTTGATATAGATGTAGCAGGAGAGATTATTTCTTTTTGTGAAAAGCAACTTGGTATAGCAAGCTGACATGGCTTAGAAGTACTGTAGTTATTGGGTAGGTAACGATTGAGTGGGAGCTGCCTTTAGAGATCATCTGATAAGATAATTGTTTCAACTTCTGCCCAACCATTAGAAACAACGACCAGTAGTCCAGCAAGTAAAACAAATTCCTTCATACCTCAAAGCCTACAACAAACCTCGGTCAAATTTCACAATTGTTGATGGTGGATGGTTGGAAGTAGTGAATTATTTCAAATTGGATTAGGTGGTGGAGCCAAGCGGGGAAAGTTGGAACCAGTTGGTTATTTTTTTGAGAAAAGAGTTTATTTTAGAAGCAGTCCTGTAGTTTTCTTTACTGGCTTATTTTCACATTGCGAAATCTACCTACAGTGGAGCTATGTATCCAGAGAGCAACTCTTCCACCTGCTTCTCTTCCGGTTTTGAGATCGTTAACAATCAGTGTAGGCTGCTCAACTTCATTTACGTACAACTTGGCTGATTGATCTTCCACTACGATTTTTACCTTTATCCATTCATCGGGAAGTATGTCAACATAAGCTTCATATTTACTAGGCATCTCTTTCCTTAAACGGTACCAAGTCCATTCAGGATGTGAAATGTACTGGACAGAATGATTACGACGTTGTTGGTCGTTCGCACGACCGTTGGTTGGTCTTAAATAGATACAATCATAAGTTTTATCATCTTGTACATTCCATGCTATACCAACAAAACCTCTTGCCTGCCCTGGAGCATTGGAAGAAAGGGAACCAACAATTTCAGCTTCTATAGTGCCTTTGCTAAATTCAATGGTGTCAAAAACCACCAGATGGCTAGTACTTAAATGTTCTAAATCCGCTGGTGTAGGTTGCTTGCCTCTTGCTTGAAAGTCCTGAATTAATTTTGAAGTTTTTTCCTTGATGGAGTCTGTTACTTCAGGATCAGCGTAAACTTTTAGATTTGACCTGCCTTTGAAATTTTCCTTCTCAGTTATCACGTTAACTGTCCTGATTTCATCTTTGGTACCTAGTTCCAATCCCTTAACACCAGCAAACGTGTTAGTCGCTAACAGTAGGCTGCAAAGTAACAATAGTTTTTTCATCTCAATCTAATTTTTGTATATGTAAAAAGAAAAAGACAGCAACAAATACAATGACTAGGATAGTCACTACTAGATAAAGAATTTTAATATTGACCCAAGCAGAATCCAGATGCTTGAATTTAGATAAAATCATTGGAAACCTCTCAGCTTGCTTAGCTTCTATTGCTTCAATTCTTGCTTCCAATTCGTCTAGTTTGTTGTCCATATTTATAATTCTAACATTTAAGAACTTTTTAAAACTGTCCGCATGTTGAGGCTAAAAAACCTTGAAAAGTTAAGAGCCCGCTCTTTAGTCATCATCTGATAAGATAATTATTTAAGAGGTGAGAAGAACTAGACAGAAGATGGTAAGAAGTTTTTCCAACTTTCCCCGCTTGGCTCCACTACCTAGTCCAATTTGAAATAATCCACTACTTCCAACCATCGACCATCAACAATTTGTGAAACTTGGCTGAGGTTTGTTGTAGGCTTTGGGTTATGACAAAAGAAATCTTAATTGATCAACTTGTTGAGAGAGGTGGTATTTCCTATGAAGTCAATTCAACCACTCCTTTCGCTGGGGTAACTCTGGATTATGATGAAAACGGTCAGTTACAACAAAGATCCAACTACAAAAACGGAAAAAGTGAGGGTTTCTCTGAGAAATACTACAACAACGGTCAATTAGAGTGGAGAGCAAACTTCAAAGACGGAAAACTAGATGGTCTCTGGGAAAAGTGCTACGAAAACAGTCAATTAGAAGAAAAACGAAACTATAAAAACGGAAAAATAGACGGTATTTATGAGGTGTTCTACGAAAACGGACAATTAGAGTGGAGAGCAAACTACAAAGACGGAAAACTAGACGGTCTCTTTGAGTGGTTTGACGAAAACGGTAACCTAATCAAAACCAAAGAGTATAAAAACGGAGAACTCATTAAAGGAGTAAAAAATGGCAAAAGGACAAAATAGAGACAGAGGGAATAAGAATAAAAAGAAACCCTCACTAAGTATTAAAGAAAAAAAGGCAAAGAAGAGAGCAAAAAAGAAATAATCCTAGCCCAAATGAAAACGATAAAGAACATAACCATTATTGCAGTCTTAATTGCTTCAGTAATGATAATGATAGAATTAGTTGACGATAACTATGAGGGATTACCAACAGAGCAAGATATGCAATTTACACAAATTGAATATATGTCTAAAACACAATTAAGAGCTTGTGAAGAAGCAAGAGATATGGCTGAGAGGTATAGAGTTTTCAGTATGGAAGAGAATAATCAAGAAAAACAAAGTATGAATCAACAAAGAATGTCTACTCTTACAATGTTTTACCGAACTTTCTGCCAAGAAAATTTTAAAGAAAGAAGTTGGAGAGAGTTAACAGAACAAGAAACACAAGATTTAGGGTTAACAGACAAACCTTAACCCAAACATCGCCAATATAAAGCTGAAAGCTTTAAGTTGCGACAATTAGACTAAAATCATTCCCTAAAAAGCGAAAAGCACCCCTTTAGATGAGTGCTTCTCTTTGCTAAACCCTTGTGCAACCGCAAGTTTAGCGAAGCAATAATACCAATACTTAACTTAAAGACCAAACAAAAAGACAAGCTATTACAAATATTTTAGATAATAGGAGAAAGTTCTAATGACTGTTAATCTAATTTCTAAAGTAAATTAAATATTTGGTAACTGGAGTATTCAAAATGGCAAAAGGCATGAATCAGCAAAAAAGAGTTCCTAAGAAAAAAGGTAAGACCCTTAAAGAGAAGAGAGCACTTAAAAGAGAGAAGAAGCAATAACTTAAATAGTTATTAAACCTTCAACAATTTGTGAATCAGACAAGGTTTGTTGTAGGCTTTATAGGCATGAAAAAACTCATCCTCATATCAGCACTACTGCTCGTTGCTTCTAATGGTTGGGCAGAGATCACTAATTTAAAATGTCAAAGTTATGAGTCTTTCGATAAATCTGTTTTCCCTTATGAAACTTTTCCAATAACTGATAAACCAATTAAAGGTCTGTCTATAAGAAAGATAGCTGATCAGTTAGACATCAATAGAGGTGTTGTTTTGAAAATCTGTCAATCTAATCAAGTATGACTGACTGGAAAGAATTAGAAGTTTTAAACGGTATTACTTACCACAAATACCCAGATGAACCAGTGAATGGTGTTGTTGAGTATCACTACAAAAATGGTCAACCAAACATTAGAAAATCTTACAAAGACGGAAAACGAGACGGTCTCTCTGAGAAATACCACAACAACGGTCAATTACATTGGAGAGCAAACTACAAAAACGGAAAACTAGACGGTCTCTGGGAAGAGTTTGATAAAGACGGAAACCTAATCAGAGACAAAGAGTTTCAAGATGGAAAACTAACTAGAGGCACTACAATAAAAAGCGACAACAAACACTTATCTTTAAACGAGCAATATTATCGGGATGAGTTATTTTGACTGACAATAAATGGTTGGTTAAATAGATCGCTTGAAACTCCCTAAAAAGCGAAAAGCACTCGTGGTTAATGAGTGCTTCTCTTACTAAACTCTTGAGTTCCCAAAAGTTTAGCGAAGCAATAATACCAATGATTAAGATAAAGACCAAACGAAAAGACAAGCTATTGCAAATAATTCTTAATAAGCCCAATTCCACCTAAAAACCAAACCATCCACCATCAACAATTTGTGATATTTGACTGAGGATTGTTGTAGGCTTTGGGTCTTTGGAATTAAAGGAGAATAACTATGTTTAGTTTTGAAATATTTATTGGAGTTTGCTTGGGCATTCTATTATTATTTGGAATTTATTTGAAACTATGAGTCCTAAAGTTGAACGTATCCTTGCTGTAGCTGCAACTGTTTGTGCAGTCGGAATATTATTCATCGCATCAGATGCAAACGGTGCGAGTGGTCAATTTGACCTTGGCGGTAAACTTGACGATGGTGATTTGTCATTCACCACAAGTGTAGATCATTCTTGGGAAGGTAGAAGATTTAAAAATGATGTCGAATTCGATTATCGTTATCAAGATAAAAATAAACAAACAACCACGAACAAAGGTTTAATTGCATTCAAACAGAGATACGAATTCGATTCAAAACAATATGTATTCGGATTAGTTCGATATGATTATAATGAATTCAGAACTATAGATTCTAGACGGCAAGTGAATATGGGTTGGGGATATAAAATTCTAAGAACGGAAAAGATTCAAATAAGTAATGAAATTGCAATTGGTTTGTTGAATGAAGAAGAATTTCTTATTAGAAATAGTCTTTCGTTCACTTATAAAATTGCACCCAAAGTAAAGTTCACAAATAAATTTCTCTATGAATCTGCAAACACTCCATTGATTAGAAATGAAACGTCATTTGATTATTTGTTAGGAGACAGAGTAAAGATAGGTCTTAAGAACATTTATACGGAAGACCCATTTAGTGATAACATCTTGTCTTTCAATATAGGATATGTTTGGTGATGATGATTGAGATATGGGGAAAATTCAGGCGAAGAAATAACCTAACAATCGAACAAAGAAACGTATTGTCTATACCAACTAACGTTCTACAAAACTTTTCAACATAAGAAACAATCCAAACTTCGCAATCTAAAGCTTTAGCTTTAAGTTGCGACAATTAGACTAAAATCTTTCCCTAAAAGCGAAAAACACTCGTAACTGAGTTCATTAAGGTGTCTACCTTTGTCCTTCTTATTTTTCCTTTCTAAGGTTCATTAAGGAAACTGTTGCTAATATAACGAGCATTAAAACAGCAAATTGTTTTTCATCAACTATTGAAACAACGAGTATTGCTGCTGCCCACATAATCGATTGAGAAATTAATAACTTTTTATTCATATTAAATAGACACCCCAAAAGTTTAGCGAAGGAATAATACCAACACTTAACTTAAAGACCAAACGAAAAGACAAGCTATTGCAAATAATTCTTAATAAGCCCAATTCCACCTAAAAACCCAACCATCCACCATCAACAATTTGTGAATTCTGACAGGTTTGTTAGGCTTTGGGTATGAAAAAAATAACAATAACGCAGAGGGATATGAAATGAAGTTACCCAGTTTAAATTGGCGTCTAGCTGGCGCCGTAATAATGCTAATGGCCAGTTTTTCAGTCAATGCTGATACACGATTGGAACAGGTCTGGACGTGTACGCTAAATGATGGCAAGACATTGGAGGAATTCAGTGCTATTCATGGTAAGTGGCTTGCGTGGGCGAATAAGCAAGACTATGGAGGGGATATTCGAGGTCATGTTGCTACTCCATTCGTGGGTGATGAATTTAGCGTGGTACTGCTTACCGATTCCTACCCCGACCTGGTTACCTATGCCGCCGATATTGCTGCTTACTATGCGGCTGAGGGCGCGGCGCTGGACGCCGAGTATGACGCTGTGGCCAGCTGTACATCAAGCGTGCTTTATAATGTGACCGAAAGTGGCAGCGATTAGGCCGACTCTTTCTCCGAGAACCCAAATACCGCATGTGAGGGCGCGCATACAGCAATCACTAGGGTAGCTAAAAAGGTCAGGAATACCTGGGAACTCCAAGATTACAGCCGACATAAATCTGTAGCTTCACTAGAAAGATATAGACATCACTTTGAGAATAAACAGGCAATAGCTGAATATGCGTCATTTCCTTTAAATAATGATGTAACTATTGATGTAACTCGTGATTTAAACAAACCTCAGTCAAATTTCACAAATTGTTGATCACTGGATATTCAGACTCAAGTGGAGATAAGCCCAGAATACTATCAGCGATTTTTTCGGCAATCATTATTATGATGGCATTTAGATTACCCGTTGGGATTGATGGAATTATTGAAGCATCCACAACTCGTAAGTTATTGAGCCCATGCACCCTACCTTCTCCATCAGTAACGGCCTTGTCATCAATGCCCATGCTACAAGTTCCACAAGGGTGATAATTTGACTCCACGTGAGCATAGGCCCATTTCATGATATCACTATCAGACTTGAGCTCATGAGATCCGGATAATTCTGGTGATAGACGGCCACCCCATGCAGGTTGCTGAAATAGATCCTGAGTGGCTCTAACCGCAGCTATTGCTACCTTTTTATCGTAGTCAGTGCTCAGATAATTGAATCGGAATTTAGGGGTTGCTGCAGGGTCGGCACTATCAATCCAAACCTTTCCGCGACTGGTGGGTCGCTGTATGCTGGTGAAGCATTGGTAACCGGGTTCAATCTTAATACCCTCAGGAGCAAAATCACCTCTCATGGCAATGCATTCCATCTGTACGTCAGGGACTGTTTCTCCTTCAAGCAGACACAAGAAAGCACCCACTTCGAAGTGATTGGAAATTCCTAATCCTCGTTTACCTAATAACCACTCGATGCCAATTTTGAGGCGCCCGAAATAACTAAATTTTGACGCCAATGAGTCGCGAGGGTTCGTCGCGCCGTATTCGAAGCACCAGGAAGCGTGGTCTTGCAAGTTTTCACCAACGCCTGGCATATGTTGCTGTACAGTAATACCACTTTCCCCAAGCATATCCGCATCACCAATACCGGAAAACATTAATAGGTGTGGTGACTGTATGGCGCCTGCGGACAAAATCAACTCTCCTCCAATATCAATATGAAACTCTTCTCCCCGGTGATTCAAATGTATCCTCACAGCATCCATCCCGGAAAACTCTATCGACGTACAACGAGTCTCCAACAAAATTTCTAGATTAGCTTTCTTTGGCTGATCGTATAAATAAGCCTGAGATGCACTATGCCTTATACCACCTGAAACATTCCTTTGGGTTTCATGTGCCCCGACTTGCCGCGCTCCATTGTGATCAGGGTTCAGCTCCAAGCCATACTCACTTGAAGCATCAAGAAATAATTGAAAAAGGGGGTTGGTAACCTCGGTCTTAACAATATTGGTCGGGCCGCTACTTCCCCGGTATACCGGATCACCTTGCTCATATTTTTCACTGCGTTTAAAATAAGGCAGGCAATGGACATAAGACCAGTTAGTGAGCCCAGAATCGCTCCAATGATCATAGTCAGCTGGATTTCCTCGAACCCAGTTCATGCCATTTATCGAAGAAGAACCTCCCAGAACACGGCCGCGCGGCGTGTATATTCCCATTTCAGATGTAGTAAAATTTTCTTTTTCAGCAAAGAATTTCCAGTTATAGCGGTCCTTCATTAACGGAATACCGTACCCAGCTGGCATTTGAATAAAAATATTCCTATCACTAGGTCCAGCTTCAATCAAAAGAACGCTGTTAGAGCTATCTTCCGATAGTCGGGCTGCGAGTGTGCTACCCGCAGAGCCGGATCCGATAATAATGTAATCATAAACAGACTGTGAGGGGCGCTTCACGATATTCAGCATTAGATATTTACTCTGTTTTTGGGTTCACTTCAAAATTCATATAATAGTAGTGATTAATTCTCATAATATCCGCATAGTGTAAAAAAATTCATTTATTTGAAAGTGGCACCATTGCCCTTCCGTTAAATTGATGGAAAGTCTTGTAAATTAAGGTTTTTCATTTTTTCAAAAGGGACATGCCCCGACAGGACACGTGGGATTGGGGCTTATTGACCTATTTAGATCTAGACCTTTCATTAATATTCATACTACTGTACATCACCAAGGTGAAACCAAATCCAGAAAATAGTGGAAATGTTGGTTCATCTGTACTAATAAAGAAAGTAAAGGTTCCAGCTGCTAAGCCCATAATAAAAACAAGATAGTCTACATATTTCATTCTGTTCTCCTGGTTAATCTTGCGTGGGATTGGGGTTTTTCATTTATTCAATCCTCATAATCATCGTTCCGTTCTTTCCGACGGATCTTTGTTTTGCAGTATTTGGCACCACCTAGTTGTGCTAGCCAAAGAGTTGCATCAGTAAAGTCAGCAAGAGATGAGATACCTGGGTAATTGATGATTAAGACATCATCACCAGGACCACCATCAATGGTTTTGTCTCCTGCCATCAATAAACCACTGGTTAATAACAGCAGTCCGCATGCGACTAATTGATTTTGATTAAGCGCCATCGAGTTCGTAGCAGCGATAGCTGGAGGTGTATGCCCAACCATTAGAACAGAGCAATAGTGCTGATATGAGTATTAGTTTTTTCATATCCTTAATATACCTCATAAATATTTTTTAATGTTTTATGGATAAGGAGAGGAGGGCCATTGCTGAAGAAGCATCTTTTGATGTAACTTTTGATGTAACTGCACATAAAAAGATGTAATATCTTAACTGTTATATGGTTATGATAGACTCGAAATCCTTATGTGGCTTGGTTTTAGAGACATTCATAAATCAACTAGCGGGAATAGCTCAGTTGGTAGAGCGCAACCTTGCCAAGGTTGAGGTCGCCGGTTCGACCCCGGTTTCCCGCTCGCTCCTTTAAGTTATATCAATGACTGAAAGCCTTTATAAATAAAGGATTGTATATGATTTGATCGTCTATACTGCTTTCAGATTGTCAATGGCTTACAACCTAAAATATCCCTATAAATACATAAATTATGGACGAGGTTATGGACGAGGTCTTGTTTTTACACGTTGGCGCAACTGCTAAAATTAATTTTCGGGATATATATAGATAGTATCTAATAATTATTTTCAAAATAGATTCGAGAATTATTAGAAGTTATTCCATTAAACTTCATAATAAATTTTTTTAAATCATCATTTCTTCTGTAATACTAATATTTAGGAGGATTGATATGATTACATTTATAGCTGTAATGGTTTTTATAAATTTTATTCTCATATGTGTAAATGAGTATGGTGCTTTGAATAGAGCAAAAAACACTATTGAAATAATGCATAAATATAAATCTGAAACAGAAGAGATGATCAGCAGGATAGAAGATAGGCTTGATGCCTCAGCAATTAGAAAGGATTAGGAAATTAAAAAAGGAAAACAAAGGTAAGACTTTTAATATGAAAGGACACGTTGTAGATAGCGTTAAAAAAGTTTCAGGTGGCAAAGCAGACGGCAATCAATGAAGAAATAAAAAACTCTCTCCCACATTATATTATGTTTGAGAACCTTAGAGAATATTGGACACAGGCTGAAAACAAAGAGTATATTTTAGGCTCTATTGAAAAAACATGGGATGTATTGAGGCAAACACATCAAGAACAACCCAAAGAAATGGCAAACCAATTAATAAGGTTTTTAAGCGAAAATGAAAATAAACTTTAACATTTAATGAACTTAAGACAGCGAAGAAAAAAACACTTGGGTAATGCAAGCTCGTTCTTTTACAAACAACCTCTGCATATTGTTAAGGGTGAGGACGTTTGGCTGATAGACAGTAATGGCAAAAGGTATCTCGATGTTTATAATAATGTAGCCCATATCGGACACTCTAACCCGGAGGTTGTCGATGCAATTTCTAAACAAGCGGCAACCCTTAACACCAACACGCGATACATTCATGAGAGCATTATTCAGTTAGCTGAACAGCTAACAACCACCATGGATAAGAGTTTGGAGGTTTGCTATTTTTGTTGTAGCGGCAGTGAAGCAAACGATTTAGCTTTGCAATTAGCTAGAAATTACACCCAACAAAAAGGATGTTTAGTTACAAAGAACGCTTATCATGGCAACACCTCAGTGGTTTTTCAAATGAGCCCAGAGGATTGCTCTTTAGAGTTTAGAGAAGATTGGGTGGGACTGGTTGGTGGGCCAAGAGAGTATTTAGACAATAAAGAAAAACACTTATCCGACAGCTTTAAAGTAGCCGAAGAACTAAAAAAAGAAGGCCAAGCCCCGGCTGCTTTTATCGCAGATAATATTTTCAGCAGCGACGGTGTTTTCTCAGTGCCAGAGGGTTATCTTAAAAATATGTATGACTTAGTTAGGTCATTCAATGGGTTAACCATTGCAGATGAGGTGCAATCAGGGTTTGGGAGAACAGGTAAATATATGTGGGGGTTTCAGCATGACGATGTTGTTCCTGATATCGTGACCTTGGGTAAACCTATGGGCAACGGCCATCCGTTAGCTGCGGTAATAACGACCCATGAGATAGCACAAACATTCAACAAAAAGCATGGCTATTTTAATACCTTTGGGGGGAACCCTGTTGCAGCTGCTGCAGGCTTAGCGGTTATAAAATATATACACAAACATGAATTAATAGAACACGCAAAGTCAGTTGGAAGCTATTTTAAAGAGGGGTTAGAACAATTAGCAAGCAGCTTAAATACGATTGAAGATGTTAGAGGCAGCGGTCTTTTTATTGGAGTTGAGCTGAGATCAAACAATGAAGCTTCAGAGGCCTTAGAGAGGTTGTTAGACGAGGGCATTTTGGTTGGACAAACCGGGCCTGATAACAAGGTATTAAAATTAAGACCACCGATTACATTTAAAAAAGAGCATGCTGACATCGCCATTCAAGGCATAAAAAAAGCCTTAACCCCTAGGGCATAAAGTAAATTAACTTAACTCAATAAGAACAGGAGCATGATCGGAAGGCTTGTCTTGCCCTCTTGGGGTTTCATCAATATAGCTCTTCATGCAGCCCTCAATTATGAATGTTTATCTTTTTGTTAATTCATAGGTTACATTTAAAACCAAATATATTTGCACTGAAAGTACAGAATATTTCTCTCTTATTTGGCATTCTGAACGCTTGATATCTAAGAAGTGTCACTTTTTGTTGACACTAGTGTTTGGTTGTTAAAGACAATTAGGGGGTTATCTCATGAGTCATTTCAA
>Ga0208879_1002850_pt1 | contig 14739 bp, 10 predicted proteins | sample Knorr_S15_td_Bot_FD_185605 | JGI IMG/M metagenome (GOLD analysis project Ga0208879, IMG submission 185605) | Marine microbial communities from Southern Atlantic Ocean transect - Knorr_S15_td_Bottom_ad_5009_LV_A (SPAdes) (version 2) | ecosystem: Environmental > Aquatic > Marine > Oceanic | place... | reverse complement strand
CCCAGCTCGGTAAGCTGGGCACCGGAAAGCCGGTCACGGACAACGGCCTCTTACTGTTGCACGACATGCGGGGCTTCAAGACCTGGCGAGGCGAGAGGATCGAGTACGATTTGATGTGGTTCGGCGCCGGGACCGGAGGCCTCTTGCTGGACGGATCGTTCACCGATCGCGGGCTCGCCAGCCTGGAGGGACTCGACGGCCTAGCCAGCCTACAGCTTTTCTGGCACTCGCGAAACTTCACTTCAGAGGGCATCGCGGCCTTGGCGAATGTCGCCAACCTCGGCTACTTGGGGTGTCAGGGGGAGCTCTGCGATGACGCAGCCATGCGAAGCATCGCCACGCTTCCAAACCTGCGCATGCTGATGGCCCAGGGCACCGTAGCCAGTGATGACGGACTCATCGCGCTGAGTCACTCGACCAGCCTGCAGTACCTGTGGGGACGGCAGTGCCCCAATCTCAGCGGGCGCGGTTTCTCCGCCCTCGCGGACCTGGAGACACTCCGCGGCCTAGGCGTGAGTTGCAAGCTCGTCGACGACGCGGCTCTCGGCTCGCTCCCGCGCTTCCCATCGCTGCGGGAGCTGATGCCGATGGATGTGCCGGACGCCGGCTTTCGCCATGTCGGCGCGTGCGAGGGACTCGAGACATTGTGGTGCATGTATTGCCGCGACACCGGTGACGAGGTCACCGAACACATCGCCGGACTGCGCCTGAAGCAGTACTACGCCGGGAGCACGAAAATCACGGACCGAAGCCTCGAGTTACTCGGGCACATGACATCCCTCGAGAAGCTCGAGTTCGCTCAGATCGCCGCCATCACCGACTCCGGAATCGCCTCGCTGGCAAAGCTGCCGCGCCTTCGAGAAATCTCGATTTTTTCCGCACCGCGGGTCACGCGGAAGGGAGTAGACACAGTCGTGCCGGACGTGAGGGTGGACTACCAGACCTGAGGCCTTGCGCGGCCTGCGACTGCGCGCTTGTAGCCCCCTGAGGGACCACCTACGTTCGCTGCCCTCATTGAACACAGGGCGCCCGCCGCCCCTTCTGGAGTTATCCATGCGCAACCCCACGACGATCCGCCGAGGGCGGCGCATCGCCAGCTGTCCCATGGCTCTGGCCGGACTCGCCTCCGCCCTGGCCTTTGCGCTGACCGCGCAACTCGACCTCGCCGCGCAGGACACTCCCGAAGTGATCGACCTCGCCACGATGTTCGAGCTCGGCAATCTCGTGCTCGATACCAACGGGGACAGCGTGCCCGACCTGGTGAACGCCTCCCTGGTTCTGGGGGCTTCGCCCTCGGTCGCCGCAACTGCTGCGGCTGCCGAAATCGCCGCGCGCCTCGGCTTCGAGACGATGGCGATGGATCTCCCCATCGCGCGCGGCCCAGCCGGAGACGCTATCCCGATCGTGATCGGACGCGCTGGGCTGACGGAATCCGGGCTCACGTCCCCCGGAGTGGACCCGACTTCACTCGACGCCGGGGAGGGGGTCGTCGCCATCCGAGAGGTCGACGGCCGTACATGGATCCTAGTACTCGGCGGTGACGACGACGGTCTGCTCGCGGCCGCGCGTCTCTTCGCGGGGGTGCTTCCGCATACTCGTACGCTCTCGACCGCTGATCTCAACCGGGTACGCGACGACCTGGCCGACGCGCTTGAGGTGGGAGGAATCGAGAACGCCCGGATTCGTCTCACACAAGCCCGGGCTCGCGCCGGACAAGACGGCATAGCGCGCTTGGTCGTGGACGTTTCCGCGGAATCGTCCGACGTGGACTCCGTCGCCGCGGCGCTGCGGACCCTGGCTGATGCGAGCGCTGCCAGTGGCACTGCGTCCGACCCGGATACCAGCACAGCCGATGTCAGCACCGACCCCGACGCCGGAGCAGGCGAGGACGACGACTCACCCTCCGGCACCCCACTCGCCTACCCGGGCCTCGGCTCCGTTGAGGCGCGGATCCTCGGAGGCCCGACGATCCGTATGGAAGGGCGCGCCGAACCCGACCGGCCGGGGCCGATTTCGGGGCGACCGGGGTCGGGCGCCAAGGACGAGCTCGACCTATCGAGCGTGTACACCACCGACGGGTTGCTCGGCGGCGGCCTGATCCCGGACCGGATCGACATCAAGCTCGTACCGGGCGACGCCGGCGTGGCCGGGCTGCCCGAACTCGCGGGCCGACTCGGCCTCGAGTCGACGGGCTTGATCATCCCCCTGGTGGAGCCGGCATCCAGGATCGAGCGGCCGAACAGTCAACCGACCATGGTGCTCGCGGGCATCGAGAATTCGCTCACGGACCAACTCGCCGACTCGGGGCTCATCGACGTCGAGTCGCTCGGCGTCGGGGAAGGCCTCATCCAGTTCGTACCTGATGCGTTCGGCTCCAAGCCCGCATTCGTGATCACCGGCTCGGACGAAACCGGCGCGAGACGTGCGCTCGAACAGGTCGCCCTCACCTTCCCCAACCTCTCCGCCCGGGGCAAAGACCGGCCGACGGTGGACGACGTGGAGAGGGAGTTGTGGGACGTGCTCGCGGGGTACGCGCCCATCGGCCAAGCGGCGACCGGCCTCTACAAGCTCGACCGCATCGGCCGGATACTCGCGGACAGCGGCGTGGCGTCCGCCAGCGTACTGATGTCGGTCGAGAAGGCCGACCCGGGCCTGGCCCAGGTCGTCCGAGACCGCGCGGCGGCGGCGCTCGGCCTCCAGGACGTCGGCGTCACGATCGACGACCGGGACGTGCAAAGCGCCGCGGTGCTCTTCGAGCAGCAGATCACCCTCCCGTCCGAGGTCGACCGCTTCTGGCAACTGCTGCGCTCCAGTGTCGTACCCGCTGCAGCGGGGCAGACGATCCGACTCGAAGCGCGCCTGAGCGAACCCCCTGCCCTTCGCGCCCGGATCGCCGCGCAGGCGAAACAGGAGCTCGTCGACGCCGGGGCTGCTTCTGACAGCCAGGTCACAGTCCTCTCCGCGTTCAAGCAGGGCTTCTCGTGGCTGGAGGAGATCGTCGCTCCCGCTCTCGAGGGGCGCGGAGTCGGGGAAATCGTGATCCGCTTCCGGCGCAACGATCCGCCGGAAGAATGGCCCCAACAGGCGATCCACACGCCGCTGCGCTGGCTGCACGAGATCTTCCCGATCGATGAGGTGCTCGCTCGCGATCTCGGGCTCGAACTGGACCAGATCCGCTTCGAACAGGTTACCAACGGGCCCACATATGCAATCGAAGTGACCGACGCGCGCGGCGCCGCCTTCTTCGAGTCCACGTTCGAGCCCAAATGGGTCCTGCGCCCCTACTTCGACCGATTCCAGGACTACGAGCAGGTGCGGGTGACGACCGGATGGCTCCACGCGACGAGCGACCGGGGCACCATCGTCGACGAGCGCATCGTCACAGACCCGGAGGCGTTCTGGGATCACTATCAAGGCACCGTCCTGCCTGCCATTTACGATCATGTCATGGACCTGCACGACGGCCTGCCGCAGGGCGGCAGCGCAGACGCGCCCTACTTCGGCGAGCTGCGGGTCGAAATGTCGATGAGCGAACCCGACTACCGCCTCGGCATCGACAACGAGATCCATGCACCCATGGACGCGCTCCATGAAGAGATCTACTTCGGCACCATCGAGTTCTTCGACGTGCTGGGCCGGAACTCGCGCGGGCAGGGCCTGACGTTCCCCGGCCGCATCATCCCCATCATGCGCCCCAAGCAGGACGGCTCAGCGGCCACGCTCGCCATCAGCGTCACCGGCTTCGCCACGTCCCGCCCCGCCGTGGTGGTCACATACGAGGACGCATCAGGGGACTCGGCCCAGGTGCGGCTCGACATCCCCAAAACCTCGCTCGAGCGCCCCTCCGCGAGGATGGCGACGGTGCAGGACGGCGTGCCCGGCCTCACGCACCTGGGCGTCCGCGTGCGCGTCGATACGGATGCCGACGTGCGGGACAGCCTGCTGATCTACGGCACGGCGAGGCAGGTCGATCGCACCATGGTTTCAGCCGAGCAAATCGAATCTGTGATGGCCGAGATCGAGGGTCTGCGTGCGGCGGGGCTGTACACGTCCGCACTCGCGTACGACGGCCTCGGCTCGATCGAAGTGTGGGCGGAATGGACGCACGAGCAGGATCCGGACTCCCGCAGAATCGGCGCGCTAGCGGCGAACGGCACCCCGGCGCCGCCCCCCGACTGGCGCGCACTGCTACCGAATGATTTCAACTACACGGGCGACCGCATCGTGCAATGGGACACACCCATCCCCCCGCCCGAGGGGCACGAAATGCTCGCCAAGTTGGGTGATGCCTTCCCAGAAGCGTCCGTCTACCGAGTCGGTCAGTCGTACCTGGGCAAGGACGTCTGGGCGATGGATCTTCAGCCCGCGATCACCGCTACGCACTGGTCGCACGCGAAGGCGACCACCTTCAAGCCCACCGTCGTCTACTCGGCGCGACAGCACGCGAACGAGGTCTCCTCGACGAGCCATGTGTTGCGGCATGCCGAGCTGCTTCTCACCGACCCCGAGCAGCGACGAAAGCTCGACAAGGTGAATGTGATCATCCACCCGTTCACCAACGCGGACGGCGCGCAACTCGCCTACGACCTCTACAACATCACGCCCGACTACATCCTGCACGCCGGATATCTCGGCTCGCTGGGCCAGGACGCGACCTCTGGCGGCAACGACGACCACCCGATCTACCCCGAGTCGACGATCCGCGGGCGACTCTGGTCGACATGGCTACCGGACGTGTTCCTGAATCCACACGGCTACCCGTCGCATCAAGTGGTGCAGCTCTTCAGCGAGTATACCGGCCTCGTGCGGCGCGGCCGGGTGACCGAGCGCAACTGGGGGTTCAACAAGGGTTGGTTCATGCCCGGATTCGGCTACATCGACAGCCCAGAGTATCCGAGACACAAGGACGCTGCGTTCGAGATTCGGGACTACATCACCCGCGGCATCAACTCGAACCGCGACGTCTTCGACCTCAACCAGCGCACCTACGGTCGCTACGAGCGATACGGGGCTCAGTTCGACCCCGACGTATTCCGACTGCCCATGACCGACAGCGTCATGATACAAATGCCGCTCAAGGGATCGAGCGGGGGCGGGGGCGGTGGTGGCGGCTATGACCCGCGCATCACGATCTGGAGCGGGACGACCGAGGCGCCGGACGAGACCGCCTACGGCCCCTACATGGAGCTGGTGGCAAAGGCTGGCCTTTCATGGGATCAGGCGATCCTCGACTACCTCTACGAGGCCGATCACGAAGTGAAGCGTTCAGGTCAGCGTTTTTTCGGCGGGGTGTCGATTCGCATGAGCCGACCCCGGCCGGCGGAGAAAGACGATGAGGACGGGGAGGAAGCCGGGGAGAAGGTCATCTCATGAAGCTCAGTTTCGTGATGCGCCCCCCGGGCCCCACCGCCCACCCTGATCCACTCGAGGAGAACGCGACGGCCCAGTAGGCGAGCGTCACGCTCGACTGCCACGTGCCGCCTCCGTCCGCCGACCAATCGAGTCCTCTCGGCCCAACGGCCACGGCGGCTCCGCCTTCGAGCAGAGCGGACCCATACACGGGCCCCTCCATCACGAGGATCCCACCCGCCGTCCAGGTGACGCCGCCGTCCGTCGTGATCGCGACGTTGTCGGTGCGCAACGAGTCCTGGCCGATCTGTCCGCCCAACGCCATGCCGGATCCGTCGCTCATTACCTGCACTGTGGTGAGTCCAGCGGCCTCACCGCCCACGACGGGGACATCGGTGACGGCCCACGTCCGCCCGTAGTCACCCGTTCCCAATACGCGGGCTCGCTCCGCGTTGCCCATGGCGACCCAAGCACGACCGTCGGGAAGCGCGGTCACGCAAGTTCCGCTGGCAGCAAATCCACCCTCCCCGTCCTGAGCCGCCGGTAGCGCCTCGGCCGGCACCCGCTCCCAGGTGGCTCCGCCATTCCCGGTAATCAACAGAAACGGAACACCGTCGATTGCGTCTCCGTAGGCGAGTCCCCTGTTGACGTCCCAGAAATCGATGCAGTCGAGGAAGGCGGCGGCGTGATCGGCCATGTACTGCAGCGCCCAGTTCCGGCCTCCGTCATCGGTGCGGTAGATCCGGGACAGCTCGCCGCTACCCGCGCTCATCAGATACGCCGTCCGCTCGTTGAAGGCGGCGACGTCGCGGAACTGGAGGCCCTCGGCATCCGGCATCACCGCCGCCGTCCACGTTCGGCCCCCGTCGGCTGTGTGCGCGTACGTCGCCTCGTGTCCGCTCACCCAAACGATCTCGTCGGTCACGGGGCTGACGGCCTGCAGCAAGGCGTCGGTCCCAGACGATTGCTGAGCGAGCATGAGTCCGCGCACGGGACCGGGCTCCGAGGGCACATCCACGGGCGGCTCGTCCGCGCAAGCGACGGCCTGAAAGGCCAGCGATACCGTCGCTAGCAAAGTGATGCGAAAGCGGTGCATGAGTCTTCAAATCTCCTGGAAGCAGCCGAAGCTAGGGGCTCCGGGCCGCGCCACGCCATTCGGCGGCTTGCGCGAAGCCCTTCCGAGACGCCCATTGTCCGACCGGTCGATCTGCCTGCACTCAACTCTGCCCCTGCCATCGCCATGAAGAACGTACTGCGTACGACAGTCCTGACTCTAACATCCGCGCTAGCCTTTGCCTGCGGTGGTGAGCCCCCCGCAGACACCGTGGAGGCCGAAGCGGCTATGGAAGCTCCGGCAGCCGCGATGGGGAGTGTGAGCATCGGCGCGCCGGCCGAAGGGGCGACGATCATGGCGGGTGCGGTTACCGTGACGCTCACGGTGGACGGCGTGCAAATCGTGCCGGCTGGCGAGCTGACATCGGGTACCGGCCACCATCATTTGTACCTCGACGCCGACCTGACCCCGGCGGACGTCCCCGTCCCGTCGGTGCCCGACGTAATCATCCACATGGGTGACGGCTCGGCCGAGTACACGTTCGAAAACGTCGCGCCTGGATCCCACCGCCTGATCGCGGTGGTCGCGGACGGCGTCCACGTGCCGCTGAACCCGATGGTCGTTGATACGGTGATGTTCACGGTGAACAACTAGGGCGTAGTCCGAGGGGAGAGCAAAACAGCTAGTCGTGCCCTTAAAGCAACGCCGGTAGCACTTCACCGATCCGACCGCGCAGCACGACCTCCGCCAGGTCGTCCATTTCCGTCGGCTCGGCGTTCAGGATCATGACCTTCGCTCCCGCGCGAAGCGCGACAGGCACGACGCTCGCGATGGGAAACACGGCGAGCGTAGTGCCGATCGCGAACATCAGGTCACACTCGAGAGCGGCTTGTTGGCACCGCGCGAGATCTTCCGCCACCAGGCCCTGCCCGAAGGAAATCGTGGCCGATTTGAGGATGCCCCCGCATCTAGGACAGGGGGGGTCCGCCTCACCTGAACGGACGCGTTCGAGCGCGATCCCTATTGGAGCACGATAGTCGCAGGACATGCAGCGGACGGAGCGCGCCGTGCCGTGGATTTCTACGACCCTCTCGGGACTCGTGCCTGCGTCCTGATGCAGACCATCGACATTCTGCGTTATGAGCGTGTGGAGCTTGTCCCGGTCTTCCAGATCGACGATCGCGCGGTGGCCGGCATTCGGTTTGGCTCCACGTGCCGAGGAGTCGAGCTTCGACCTCCAGGCCCTCGCGCGCAGCTCGCCATCCGCCAGGTACTGCTGGAGGGTGGCCATCTTCTCGGCTTCCGGGTTGCGGGTCCACACCCCTTTGGGCCCTCGAAAATCCGGGATGCCGGATTCGGTGGAGATGCCCGCCCCGGTCAAGACCACGATCCGATCGGAAGCCGCGATCAACCGGCGGGCGTGTAGGAGACGCGGGTCTTGCTCCGAGTCCTGGTAGCTCATGCCGGATCTTATGCTGTGTGGGGCCTAGCACGTATCTTGTTCGAACGAGCAATCTACGGGACGATGTCCCCCCGACCACGCACGGTCTGGAATGAGGAACGACGAAGAGCAGCGATTGAGTGAGGAGATGGCTGCTCGTCTATGGAAGCGAGCGGCCGAACTGCAGTCCGAGGCGGCACGCCGTATCGAAGCCACGTCTACTCTGGAGACCGAAGCAGACAACTCCGAACCGGATACCGAGGGCTACGCTTTGGGCCATGTGCGCCAGGCCGCCGAAGAGGCCGGTATCGCAGGTGAGTTCGTAGATGCGGCGCTCGCGGAGGTCACCGCACGAGACGTTGCCGGGCATCACGAGGACACGGCTCTGGACAAGCTCGCCGAAACGTTCGTCGGCAGCGGTCCCGAGTTTCTCGAGGTTCGTCGAGTCGTGGCGGCTTCCCCCGCCGACGTGTACCAGACCATGCAGGGCAGCTTCCCGGCCCCGCCCTACAATCTCTCGCTGCGGGACATCCAGGGCGACGTGCTGGGCGGAGGCGTCATGATCTTCGACGTACCGCGAATGACAGGGCTGCAATACACGAATTTCGAGTACGAGATGTCGTGGGCGAGCCTCAAGCAGATCCTGGTATCCCTCCATCCGGTGGGTGAGGACTCCTGTGAGGTCGTGATACGGTCATCCCTGCGATCCTACCGCCGCATCACCGGCGGAATGGGAGTCACGTTGGCTGGTGTGACCGGGTTCGGCGGGGGGCTCTTTGGGGTGGGTCTGGGATTTGCGTTGGGCACGGGACTGGGCCTGGGCACCGGGGGACTCGTACCGTTGGTTGGTGGGTTGGCCGTCTTGGTGGGCGGGACGCTCGGGAGAGTGTCACGAGTGCCATTCAGGAAGCTCTGCGCGTATGGCCTGCACCGGGGGGAGAAGGCGTTGGAAGGCCTGCTCAGCGCGCTCAACGTGTCCGTGATCGCGGGCTGGGGTGGCGGCGCGCGCGCGGCGCGCGCCGAAGACTCAGGCGCTACGGGGTTGCTCGCTGATCCGACGAAATAGTTCGGGACGCGAACTGGCGACTCAGAGCCGCCGAAATCCTCCGGTATTCTCCACCACCACCGGAAAGCCCCCGATACGCTTCGGCACGCTGCCGCCGGCCTTTGAGTCGGAAACGTAAACGGTGAGGCACGGCTTGCCGCCGCTCTCTCCGATCGCTGTGCCCGACACGCCGGGTCGGCCCATGACTTTGCCGTTCAGTTCGCGCTGCGCCGTCTTGATGTCGTCTGCCATCAGGCGCCTTGGCCCGAAGCGATGAAATATCCCATCAATTGCCGTCGATCTTCACGTTGAACCGGTCCAGCACCAGATCGATGGGGTTGGCCAGCGTCGAGGAGCCGGTTCCCGCGAAGAGCAGTCCAACCGGACGCTTGTCGGCCAAGAGCAGCCCGTCGCTCACGATGAGCGACCCCGAGTCTCCGCCCGCGCTGAATCCGTTGCCCGAGATGACGATCTGGTCCTCGAAGCGGGCGGTCCCCACTGCGTAGCCGACGTCGATGGTCGCGTTGAGCCCAGTGATGCGGCCCTTGGTATGCCCGGTGGTGCGCCCGTACTTCTGAACCTGCATGCCTACCTTGGGCTCGATGGTCCAACTGCGCGGTGCACCGTAGCCGCCCTCGGGCGTCTCGTTCTGAAGATCGTCGGTGGTGGTGAGCGCCACAGCGGCGTCGATCTGGTTCATCGAACACTGGCGTCCACTACAGAAGTTGATCGCCTCGTAGTCGTGCAATGTCCCGAACAGGTCGGCGGGGTCGCGCCCGCCGTCGGCCACACCGGGCTGAAGCAGGTTATCGCCCGTCCGCCCGCCGTTGTTGGCGGCAAAGATGTGGTTGTTGCTGAGCGCGAAAATGCGAGAGCCGTCCGTCACGCGGGCGCCGATGGTGCCAGCGGTCACGTTGGGATGGCCTGTACTGACCCCAATCGGCACGGGACGTGGGAAGTTCTTCTTGGGATCGACAGCCTCGGCGTCCGCCGCCATCGGCAGCGCCATGAACCGCCCGGTGACCTCCGGCACGATACCGATGCCCGCCAGATTCTGCGGGAACGACATGGCGCTGAATGACGTCAGGTAGACCTTGAGCACCGCATGACCTCGCCCGTCCACCCCGATGGCGGTTCCTACCACGCCATCGCGCGCAAGCCAATCATCCGTGACCTGCTCTTGCAGCGCAAGCGCCGCCTCGAACGAGGACGCGCTGAAAGCGAATGGATCTTGGGGACCCGCAAAAATCAGCAGGTCCGCCCCGAGGGCGAGCACTAGAGCCGCCCGTGACAGGATCAGTCGTCGCGTAGTCATACAGGTATATACGGCGAAGTGCCTCATAAGGGTTCCCATGGGCCGGGCATCGTGAAAGTCACCGGGAAGGACAAGGCGATCTCCGGGTCTAGCCTACTCGCCAATGAGGGTTTCTTTTCCCGTCGGTTCAACCGACGTGACCTGGCCGAGGAGGCCCCATGACCCGCGTGACACTCCGCCGCTCAGTCGAGCTCGCAGCCGCCATCGCTTTCCTGCTGATGGCCTCCACGATCCCTGCCGCCGCTCAGCGCGGTGGTGGCGGTGGCAACGGCGCCTCCGACGACCTGCCTACCATCGAAGAAAAAACGGCTGACATGGAGAAGCTGGACGGCTTCCTACCGCTCTACTGGGACGCCGATCTCGGGCAGCTCTGGATGGAGATCCCCGAGCTCGACCAGGAGATGATCCACTTCGCGGGCTTCGGCGCGGGCCTGGGCTCCAATGACATCGGCCTCGACCGCGGCGCGCTGCGCGGCTCTCGCATCGTCGAGTTCGAGCGCGTGGGCCGGAAGATCATGATGGTGCAACCCAACTATCGCTTCCGCGCCATCACCGACAATCCGAGCGAAGTGAAAGCGGTGCGCGACGCTTTCGCGCGCTCGGTGCTCTGGGGCTTCACGGCAGCCGCCGAGACGGATGGACGCGTGCTGGTGGACATGACGGGGTTCCTGATCCGTGACGCATTGAGCGCAGGGGACCGGATGGGCGGCTACAGGCTCGACAACAGCCGCAGCTCCGTCTACATGGACATGACCGACGTCTTCCCAACCAATACCGAGCTGGAGGTCGAGCTGACCTTCGTCTCGGGCGCCGGTGGCGGCCGAGGTGGTGGCGGCCGAGGTGGTGGCGGCCGGGGAGGCCGGGGCGGCGGCGGCTTCGAAGGCGTCGGCTCCGTGGCCTCCTCGGGTGAAGCGGCCACGATCCGTGTTCATCACTCGTTCTTCGAGCTTCCGGACGACGATTACCAGCCCCGCGCATTCGATTCGCGCTCGGGCTACGGCTCCTCGTCCTTCCAGGACTACGCGGTGCCGCTCGGCGAGGACATGACCCAACGCTTCATTCGGCGTCACCGGCTCGAGAAGGTCGATCCGAATGCGGCCATGAGCGACCCTGTCGAGCCGATCATCTACTACCTCGACCCCGGTACGCCCGAGCCGGTGCGGTCCGCGCTGCTCGACGGCGCCCGCTGGTGGAACCAGGCGTTCGAGGCTGCCGGCTATCGCGACGCGTTCCAGGTGGTGATCCGCCCCGACAGCATCAGCTCCCTCGACGCGCGCTACAACGTGATCAACTGGGTGCACCGGTCGACACGGGGCTGGAGCACCGGTGGATCCGTGTCCGACCCGCGCACGGGTGAGATCATCAAGGGCGTCGTAACGCTCGGCTCACTGCGCGTCCGTCAGGACTACATGATGGCGGAGGGGCTGCTCTCGCCCTACGCGGGTGGGGACGAGACGCCACCCGAGCTCGCGGTGTGGGCACTCGCTCGCATTCGTCAGCTCGCGGCGCACGAGGTCGGCCACACCATCGGCCTCGGCCACAACTACTACAACAGCAGCGCGGGCCGGATCTCCGTGCTGGACTATCCACACCCGCTGGTGACTGTGAACGCGGACGGATCCCTGGACCACTCCGATGTCTACGACGTGGGCATCGGCGAGTGGGACAAGGTTGCGGTCGCGTACGGTTATCAGGACTTCCCGGCCGGCACCAACGAGGAAGCAGCACTCCAGGGGATCTTGCAGGACGCCTGGGACGACGATGTGCGCTACATGACCAACCAGGACGTCGGGACCACGCCCCAGGCTGATCAGTGGGCGAACGGGACCGACATGGGTACCGAATTGGATCGCATGATGGACGTTCGCGCAGCAGGGCTGGCACACTTTGGTGAGGCCGCGGTCCAGAACGGCACCCCCATGGCGAAGGTCGAAGAGGTGCTGGTGCCGCTCTACATGTACCATCGCTATCAGGTCGAGTCGACGGTTACCGCCGTCGGAGGAGTCGGATACGTCTACGCTACGCGCGGCGACGGCCTGACGCCTCACTGGCGTATTCCGGCGGACGCGCAGGGCCGGGCAATGGACGCGCTGATGCGCACGCTGTCTCCGTCGGAGTTGGCTCTGCCCGAGTCGATCCTGGCACTCATCCCTCCGCGGCCCCCGGGGTTCGGCCGAAACCGCGAGATCTTCCCCCGCTACACTGGGGGCGCGTTCGATGCGCTCACACCCGCGGTCGTGGCGGCCAGCACGACCATCAATTCGCTACTGACGCCAGACCGCGCTGCCCGCATGGTCGAGCAGAACATGTTCGATTCGTCGTTGCCGAGCCTGAGGGACGTTCTGCGGCGCCTCATCGACGCCAGCTTCGGCGCTTCGGCGAACGGCGCGTACGAGACAGAGGTGAAGCACTCGGTCGAGGGGCTCGTGATCGAGCGCATCAAGTGGCTCGCCGCAAACGCGCCCATGCTGCAGGTGCGCACGACATCGACTGCGGAGTTGCAGCGTATGCACACGAACCTCATGGCGATGAACGACTCGCCCCAGGCCGCCACGCTCGCGCTCGACGTGCAGCGGTTCTTGGAGCGTCCGGCCACTCCGGTAGGAGCACCCAACTCCGTGGCCGCGCCCCCGGGGGCGCCGATCGGAGACCCGGGGCTGCAGTGGATCGGACAGCCGGCCCAGGATTGGCTCAGTCTCGAACCGTGGTGCACATGGGGCGCCAACGACTGGAGGTTCTACCGCTGACCCCGATTCCGGTCTTCGATGGCCACAACGATACGCTCACGAAGATTCGCCACGGAGGTCCGCACGCACAGCGTTCCTTCCTTGAGCGAAATGAGGTAGGGCACCTCGACCTCCCGCGGGCTCGCGAAGGCGGGCTCGTGGGAGGCTTCTTCGCGATCTTCACGTCCTCGCCCGACTGGGAGTGGGTCCCGGGCCCGCTGTTGGACCCGGACGGCGAGGTTGTGCAGGGCGGGCGGGCGGTTCCGCTGCCTGCGAAGCTCGCGCGACGGGTCGCCACCTCGTGGACGCTGTCGGTGATGTCCGACCTCTTCCGACTCGAGGCCGAATCGGAAGGCGAGATCGAAGTGGTGCGAACCTCCAGAGATCTCCGGCGATGCTTGGCCGACGGCACATTCGCCGTGATCCTGCACATCGAGGGCGCCGAGGCGATCGATAGGAACCTGGAAACGCTCGACGTCTTCTACGAAGCAGGACTGCGCTCGCTCGGCCCCGTCTGGAGCCGCCCGACGATCTTCGGGCATGGGGTCCCGTTCGACTTTCCCCGCGGTCCCGATACCGGCCCCGGGCTCACGCCCACCGGATGTCGATTGGTCCGGCGCTGCAACGAACTCGGGGTCTTGCTCGACCTCTCGCATCTCAACGAAAACGGCTTTTGGGACGTTGCCCGGTTATCGAGCGCTCCACTCGTCGCTACGCACTCCTCGGCGTGGGCACTCTCACCGACCCCGCGCAACCTCACGGACGAGCAGATCGACGAAGTCGGAAGGAGCGGGGGGGTCGTGGGGATCAACTACGCAGCCCCGTTCCTGCGCGCGTTCGAGCCCAACGGCCAAGAGGCCCATACCCCCCTCACCGCGATCGTGGAACACGCGCGCTATGTCACGGACCGAATCGGCATTGACCACGTGGCCCTCGGTTCCGACTTCGACGGCACGACCATGCCGTACGACTTGCACGACGTCACGGATCTGCCACGCCTGCTCGAGGCATTCCGGGACGCAGGGTTCGACGAGAAGGAAATCGAGCGGGTTGCGTACGGGAATTGGTTGCGTGTGCTCGAGAAAATCTGGCGAGACTGAGATCTGCGCGTTCTACGGGAGGGGAAGTGAGCTCGGATGGAAGCCGACGATTCACGGACCGAGAAGTCGCCACGCTCCTGCGCAAGGCATCCGAGATCGAAGAGAGCGAGGGCTCGCCCGGAAGCGGTGGGCTCTCCATGGACGATCTGCAGGAGATCGCGCGTGAGGTCGGCATTGCCCCGTAGGCGATCGCCAAAGCAGTCGACCGACTCGACACTGGGCGCGATCGCACGCCTCTGCTCGGTGGCGCGCCCTCGGCGCATAAGGCGGTGCACGCGGTCCGCGGAGAACTCAACGAGAAGGCGCTCGGGCAGCTCATCCGCCTGGTGGACGACGAGACGGACTCCGCCGGGGCGATCTCGGAGGCGCTGGGCTCGGTGCGTTGGACCACGGGGGACCGCTTCCACAGCATGCAGGTATCCCTGACGCCCGAAAACGGCGAGACAGTGATTCAGGTGGTCGAGAAAACGCGACCTCGCCTGCGACGCCTGACCCAACTGCTACCAGCCGCGTTGGTGACGATGCTCGCGGGCGGCGTGATCATGCCGTGGGACGTGTCCGCCGCGGGAAGCATACTCGCTTTCATCGCCGCCGCGCTGGCCGGGCTGGGGTCGGCAACCACGCTGGTGTCCGGCCCGACCCATCAGCCCGACCCGGCGGGGGTCGAGGTGATCCGGGTCGAAAGCGCGGTTCAGATGCTCGACGCCTG
>Ga0208879_1002839_pt1 | contig 14769 bp, 3 predicted proteins | sample Knorr_S15_td_Bot_FD_185605 | JGI IMG/M metagenome (GOLD analysis project Ga0208879, IMG submission 185605) | Marine microbial communities from Southern Atlantic Ocean transect - Knorr_S15_td_Bottom_ad_5009_LV_A (SPAdes) (version 2) | ecosystem: Environmental > Aquatic > Marine > Oceanic | place... | reverse complement strand
ATTTAAAGTTTATATTTACACCAATGAAGATTTAAAATATTAATAAAAAAGATTAAGCTTCTGGGTTAAATGGTCCTCTAAAATTGTCACCTTGGTCACTTCGGTCACCTCGGTCACTTCGGTCACTTCGGTCACCTCCACGAAATCCACCTCTTCGTCCTCCTCCGCCGCGTCCTCCTCCGCCGCGTCCTCCTCCGCCGCGTCCTCCTCCGCCGCGTCCTCCTCCTCTACGAGGGTATCTTTGTCTCTCTTCTCTTTGAGGTTCCTCATCACGACCGTTATATTCAGTTCGTCTGTCACGGTTTAATGCTCTTTGGTCTGAAAGTAATGGACCACCATTAACTCCCGTTACATTTACAGCTAGTAATTTATCTTGTTTGTTTGAACTTGCTAAGTCAAAACTAACATACTCACCTTGAGTAAGAGTCTTGAAACTATCTTCTACTTGCGAACTAATAGAAGAAAAATGGACGAATACATCTAAATCAACACTATTTTCATTATAAGTTAAGAAACCATAACCGCGTGTGTTGTTAAACCATTTTACACGACCAATATGTTGTTGAGGAGTAGATTGTTGTTCAACAGAAACTTGTTCAGTTTGTTCAACAGAAACTTGTTCAGTTTGTTCAACTTGTTCAGTTTGTTCAACTTGCTCAGTTTGTTCAACTTGCTCAGTTTGTTCAACTTGCTCAGTTTGTTTAGTTTGTTCAGTTTGTTTAGTTTGCGACATTATTAGTTATTTATTTATTTTATATATATTATGTTTTAATTTCTTAAATCAAGAAAGTTCAATTTCAATTTTATATTTCATTTAATACAATGTAGATATATATTAGATATTATTAGATAATATTAGATAATATTATATAATATACTATATTTTTCGTAATCAAATTTTTTAAATAAATTAGAAAAAACCTCAAATTAAACGATATGATTGTAATACGTATTATTATACGTTAAAATTAAAATTGACTCGTTATATATTTATATAATAATATACAAAAATTATATTTTTACAATAAAAAGAAAAATGAATGTCGACGAGATAAAACAAATTTTAGATTTATATAACATACCAAGTGATAAAATCTGCGAAACAATTTCTAAAAAATTAGAACACAAAACGAATAATAAAAAATTAATTATTAATAAATTTTGTAAAAATTTTAAATATTTAAAATTAAAATTATTTAAACATCAAATTCATTCTATAGAAGAAATGATTGAACGAGAAGTTAATCCAGTAATATCTGTAAAAAATGATATAGGGATAAATGATATTTATTTGGATGATTGTGAAAAATTAACATGTAAAATTAACGGAACTTATAAAATAAATACAAATATTGGTATTCTTGGAAATGAACCGGGAAGTGGTAAAACATTGACTGTATTAGGATTAATTAGCAAAGATAATAAAATATCTAAATATTTTAATATTCCGAACTTAGTTGAAAATAAAAATCAAAGATTAGAATACTCAAAAATAAAAAAAAATATTTATCAAGATAACAGTATTTATATAACACATAAAAGTAAATATAAATATGTTAATTGTAATTTAATTGTTGTTCCACATGGTGGTGTTTTTAGACAATGGAAAAAAGCAATTCAAACTCAAACACATCTGTGTGGTAAATATATTGAGAATACTAATGATTTTCAAAAATTTATAGATATAAATGATTGTGATGATTTAGAAATTATTAAACGATTTTCAGATACTATACATAAAGGGGATATAGATATTGTATTAATATCTTCTTCATATTTTTGTAAATTTATAGATAGATATAAAGTTGTACATGAAGCATTACATTGGCATCGTGTAATTATTGATGAAGGTGATAGTATTCGTTGTCCCGATATGAGATTAATTAATTATCGTTTTGCTTGGTTTATTACAGCAACTTGGGAATCATTAGGAATTCCTAGATGTAATGGTTTAATTAAAAAAATTTTTAAAAATTATCCAATTTGTTTTATAAAAAGATTAGTTATTGAAAAGAATGAAGAATTTTTTCAAGAACTATTTTCAAATATTAATATTCAAAATATTAATTATAGATGTTTAGCACCGATTTCATATATTTCCGAAATTTCACATTTAATTTCACCAAATATTCTCGAAATGATTAATGCAAATAATTTTAATGGTGCTATTAGAGAATTAGGAGGGAAAGTCGGTTCTAGTCAAGAAATTTCAGATGTTTTAACTGAAAATATTAGAACACGTCTTAATAAATTAATTTACGATAGAAAATGTAAAGAAGAATCGCCATATATTGTAAATGATGCAAAAACTCAAATATTAGTTAAATTCGATGAACAAATTAATAGTCTGGAATCCCAATTAGAGAGTATTAATAACAGAATAATTAATTTAAATGATGAAGAATGTAGTATTTGTTGTTGTTCGTATACTGAACCAGTATGTTTAGAATGTTCTCATATATTTTGTTCCCAATGTATTTTTAAATGGATTGAGATTAGAACACGAATACATCAACAGGCACAATGTCCATTTTGTAAAAAAAATATTAATGTAAATAATATGCTTAGAATAGATAAAAATGCGAAAAAAGAAGAAAAAGGGAAAAAACAGGAAATTTTCGGAAAAGATGAAACAATTATCAAAATTATAGAAAAAAATCCTAATGGTAAATTTATAATTTTTTCAAATTATTATGAATCTTTTGATTCATTTGAAAGTTTATTAAAACAAAAAATAAAAAACAAAAAATGTAAAAGATTAGTTGGAAATACTAATACTGTTGCTAAAATTTTGAGAGATTTTGAAAATGGAAATATTAATGTTATTTTACTAAATTCTCAACATAATGGAGCAGGAATTGATTTACCAACAGCGACACATATTATTCTGTATCATAAAATGAGAGAAGATTTAGAAAAACAAGTTATTGGGAGAGCTTTAAGAATCGGAAGACTTAAATCTTTACCATTAAATATTCATAGACTTAAATACGATAATGAATTAGATAATGAATTCGATTGTGAATTCGATGATCTTTACCATTAAATATTCATAGACTTAAATACGATAATGAATTCGATGATATTTACCATTAAATATTCATAGACTTAAATACGATAATGAATTCGATGATTATTAATATGTATATATCCAGTCCATTATATACATAATTTTTATGTATATAATATGTTTAAAAATAAAAATTGAATATATTATACTATATTAAATATAACTAGTTGAAAATGGAAATTGATACAAAAATTAATAATATAATGATATCACAAATATCACAAATATCAAAAAATCCATATTCTTATGGTAAAAAATTATCTAATAATGAATTAGAACAAATTATAGAATATGCTAATGATAAATATTATAATTCAAATGAAGTAATGACGGATGAAGTTTATGATATTTTACGTGATATTTTATTTCAAAAGAATCCAAAAAGTAAAACTTTAAAAAAAGTAGGAGCACCTATTATTGCAGAGAAAGTAAAATTACCTTATTGGATGGGAAGTATGGATAAAATAAAACCTGATACAAATGTTTTACAAAGATGGTTAAAAAAATATGATGGTCCTTATAATATAAGTGATAAACTTGATGGGACATCTGGTATGTTTTATTATTTTAAATTTGGAAATAATTGGAGAACAAGATTTTATACACGAGGTAATGGATTATATGGCAAAGATATATCACATTTAATACCATATTTATTTCCAGAAGTTAAGAAAAATTTACCAGAACAAGAATTATGTTTACGAGGTGAAATTATTATGTCAAAAAAAAAATTTAAAAATTTTAATATGAAAAATTCGCGATCTTTGACAAATGGAGTTGTTAATTCTAAAAAAAAAATGAATCCTGAAATATTAAATAATATAGATTTTATTGTATTTGATGTATTAGAACCACGATATAGGAAAAGTAAAGGATTAAAATATGCTAAAAAATTAGGATTTAAAACTGTTTTTAATAAAAATGTAGATTCATTAACAAATGAATATTTAAGTACTGAATTAATGAAACGAAGAGAAGAATCTGAATATGAAATTGATGGAATCGTTATAGAGCAAAATCAAAAACATAAAAGAATTACATCTGGTAATCCAAAATATGGTTTTGCATTTAAAATGGTTCTATCAGATCAAATTCTTGAATCTAAAATATTAGATATTTTATGGCAACCATCTAAACATGGTTTTTTAAAACCTAGAATATTAATTGAACCAGTTATTATAGGAGGAGTTACTATAAATTATGTAACAGGTCATAATGCTAGATTTATTAATGATAATAAATTAGGACCGGGGGCAATTATTCAAATTACTCTTGGTGGAGGAATTATACCAAATATACTAAAAACGATTAAACAAACTCAACCAAAATTTCCAGATATTCCATTTCATTGGAATAAAAATAAAGTTGATATTGTTCTTGATAATATTAAAGATAATATAGAAGTAACTATACGTAAAATTATTAATTTTTTTAATAGAATCGAAACTAAATTTTTAAGTAAAGGATTAATAACAAGAATGGTAAAAAATGGTTTCAATAATATAAATGATTTTATTAATGCTTCTTCTGAAGATTTATTACAATTTGAAGGAATAAAAGAAAAACTTTCTTTGAAATTATATACAAGTATTCAATCATCGATTCTAAATGTTCCATTAGAAATTTTAATGGATGCTAGTAATGTTTTCGGTATTGGTTTTGGTAGAAAAAAATTGAAATTAATTATAAACGAGATACCAAATATTCTTGAAATTGATATTTCAGAAGAAGAACTTACTGAAAAAATTAAAAATATATCTGGATTTGATACAATATCTTTTAAATTTTCAAAAAATTTACCAATATTTAAACATTTTTTGAATGAACATCCAAAAATTACTATACAAATCAGACAAAATAATAAGAGAAAAAGAAATAATGATATGAATCATATTAATATATTGTTTACGGGAGTACGCGATAAATCACTTTCAGAATATATTATAGAACATGGCGGAGAAATTTCTAATACTTTTACAAAAAATGTTAATATAGTTATTACTGGAGATATCAATTCTAATAGTAATAAAATTAAAAAAGCTAAGGAAAATAAAATACCTATTATGCTATTAGATGATTTTAAACTAAATTATATTAAATAATAAATTTTTAATCAGTCCATTATATTAAATTTATTAAATATAATAAATAATATTTTTAATATTTTTTATTAAATATATTAAATATAATATGTTTTTAATATTTTTAATATTTTTCAAAAAATAATAGAATATTATTTTTTGAAAAATTTAATATTATAATAAGATATATTTAAGATATGGCAGAAATAGATAAATGTATAATTTATTGTGAACCACCCCCATTTATGATGAGCTCTTCGGGGGGGAAGGGAGCAGGAGGAGGAGTTAGTAGTAGTGGTGGTTCTAGTAGTAGTTCTATTACTAATGTATCAACTGGGGTATTTGAAAATATAGAAGTAACTAATACAGGAACAATAAAAAAAATAAAAAATAAAATATTTATTGGAAATCAAATTGATACTTATTTATTAAATGTAACAAAAATGTCTGGATTTACTCTTGATACTGGAAATAATTGTTTATGGTATGGTTCTACTACAAAAGATTATCTTAAATGGAATTCAACTGATAATCAATGGAATACACGAGGTGTTAGTCATCTATTATCATTGCGACCAAATTCCGAAGATGAAATTGGAGCTAGAACTTTTACATCAGAAGGTTTAACATGGACATGGCAAGGAACTGATAGTGATCATACAATTAAATTTGATGCTGCAAATAATAAATGGATATTTAATAATATTGATTTACAATTACACGAAACAACTACAAAAATATTTAATACTGATACATTTGCTATATCGGATCCAATATTTCAAATTGGTGGTGTAACTGGCGTTGAATATGATGGAATGGATCGAGGAATTAATTTTTTACATTATGAAGATAATATTGAACGTACCGGTTTCTTAGGATATAGAGAAACAGATAATAGATTAATTTTTGTTCCCGAAGTTAATAGTATAACCGGACATATAGTTTTTCCTCAAACAGATGTGGATGGAAATGCTATTTATGGAGATATGGAATTAAATGATATTTATTGCTTTTCGGTTAAACAAGAAAAAAATAATAGAAATCTTTTACTTGAAAGTGCTCGTGGAATTGAAATTGTTTCATTAGGAATTTCACAAGGTGACGATATAACATTAACTTCTGATACATCCATTAATCTTGTCGCAAGTGAAGATGTTTCCAATGCTATATATATTAACGCATCAAATGGAGGTATAGATATAACTTCTTCTGGTTCTATTGCTGGAGATGATATAGATATAATATCAACTACATCAATAAATCTTCAAGCAAATGAAGATATTGCTGATGCAATAACTATTACTGCAAATTTTGGAGGAATTAATATACAATCATCAGGTACAACACCAGACTATGATATCGATATACATTCATATACGTCTCTAAATTTACAAGCTGACGAAGATGCTAGTAATGCAATATCTATATACACTCTTATGGGAGGTATTGATATTGTTGCTAATGCTCTATCCGAGGGGCAAGATATAGATATTCAAGCACTTGGTTCATCCATTAATCTAAAATCGACGGAAAATATATCTGACGCAATTACCATTAATGCTACTATTGGTGGTATTGATATTACCTCATTTGGAACAACTGCCGGTGATGATATTGATATTATTTCTACTACTTCTATAAATTTAGAAGCAAATGAAAATATTACTGATGCAATTACAATTAAAGCATCTGCTGGTGGAATTGATATTGATGCTATTGGTTCAGCTGGAGAAGATATTGATATTACTGCAACTGGTTCTTCAATTAATTTAATTTCAACTGAAAGTATTACTGATGCGATTACTTTAAATGCAACACAAGGTGGTATAGATATTACATCTTTTGGAAATGATATTGATATTATTTCTACTACTTCTATTAATTTATTAGCAAATGAAAATATTACTGATGCAATAACAATTAAAGCATCTGCTGGTGGAATTGATATTGATGCTATTGGTTCAGCTGGTGAAGATATTGATATTACTGCAACTGGTTCTTCAATTAATTTAACTTCAACTGAAAGTATTACTAATGCAATTACTTTAAATGCAACACAAGGTGGTATAGATATTACATCTTTTGGAAATGATATTGATATTATTTCTACTACTTCTATTAATTTAACTTCAAACGAAACAACAGAAGATTCTATTGTATTAAATGCTATAAATGGAGGTTTAGATATTCAAACTGAAAAAAATATTGATATTTATACTAATAGTGGTACTATTAATATCGGAAGTAATAATCAAATAGGTGATATTAATATTGGTATTACTGGTGAGAAAACGATTAAAATTGGAAATATATTGTCACAACTGGAATTATTATCTGACGGATTAGCTTTTATAACTAATGGTAATAATACATTAGAATCAACAAATGGAGTTGTTAGTATAATTTCTTCTAAAGATGCCCCAGTTGCGATTGATATTTTAGCAAATCGTGGTGGTATTGATATTACCTCATCTGGAACAACTGCCGGTAATGATATTGATATTATTTCTACTACTTCTATAAATTTAGAAGCAAATGAAGATATCAATGATGCAATTACTATTAAAGCAGTCGAAGGAGGAATTAACTTAATATCAAAAAATCATATAACATTTGAAACAACTGAAGGTAATATTGGTATTGGAACTAATAGTCCTAGTGCTCTATTACATCTATCTTCTAGTAATAATCCGACTATTCTAAGAATCGCTTGTAAAGATAATAATGAAACAGCAAGATTAGAATTAATGGAGGATGGAGATGCTAATCAAAATAATTACGGTGGATATCTTCAATATTTAGGTAATGGTGATCATATAGCTATTGGTAAAATAAGTGGTGGTACTGATATTGAAAGATTGAGAATTGATACAAATGGTAATGTTGGTATTGGTACTACTAATCCTACTGCAGTATTAACAATACAAAATAGTGGTATTCATTTAAATACTTCGTTATATAATGCAAGTACAAGACCGATATTAACTACCGGTTCTACTGCTTCATCTTATGAAATAAGAGGAATTGGAAGTGGTGATGCTTTGGAATATGACTCTAATACAGATGCTGATGATGGATTTTTAAGATTGCGAGCAGGTGGTGGAACTAATATTTTATCTAGTAGTTATATAGATATTTCTGGATATTCTGGTGAAAGTGATATGAATAAGAATATAATTTTCGGAACTAGTGGAGCAGAAAGAATGAGAATTGATATAAATGGTAATATAGGAATTGGAACTAATAATCCAACAAAACAATTACATCTTTATCATACTACTGATTGTCAAATGCGTTTAGAAAGTCCGGGTGATGTAAATCTTACACTTTGGGCAGATAATAATAATAGTGGTGAAAATAATAATCCAATGATTTTATTATCACAAAATAATGGAAATTATCAATTAGAGATTGGATTAGTAGGAGATTCTGGTCAAATATTTACAGATTCATTAGTTAATCATGCATTTTTAAATGCTCGTCAAGATGGTATGCAATTTGGGACAAATGATATTGCTCGTATAACTATTGAAGAAGATGGTAATGTTGGTATTGGAACTAATAATCCAGAATTTAAATTAGATGTTCATAATGGTAATGAATTATCAGCTTTTCGAATATATGGAACAAGTCATACACAATGTTATATAGAATCTACAGCTGTTAATGCTGAAGTATCCTTAAGTTTTAAAACACCAGATACATACTGGAAAGTTGGTCTTGGCAATAATAATAGTACAAATGGTAATAACGATGATTTTATTATCAAAAAAACAAATAATGCTGTTCCAGAATTTGTAATTAATAACACGACTGGTAATGTAGGTATTGGTACTAATTCCACATTATATAAATTAGATGTTAATGGAAATGGTTATTTTTCATCAGATTTAATAATTAATGGAAATTTTATAGTTGATGGAATAGCTACTACAACCATTAATTTACAGGCAAATGAAAATATTAAAAATGCAATCACAATTCAAGCAACACAAGGAGGTATTGATATTGGATGTACTGGAAATGCTGGTGAAGATATTGATATTCGGGCTGATGGTTCATCTATTAATTTAATATCTACGGAAGATATTCCTGATGCTATTACTATTAGTGCAACTATTGGTGGTATTGATATTACTTCGTCCGGAAATACACCTGGAGATGATATTGATATTATTTCTACTACCTCTATTAATTTGTTAGCAAATGAAAATATTACTGATGCAATTACAATTAAAGCATCTGCTGGTGGAATTGATATTGATGCTATTGGTTCAGCTGGGGAAGATATTGATATTACTGCAACTGGTTCTTCAATTAATTTAATTTCAACTGAAAGTATTACTGATGCGATTACTTTAAATGCAACACAAGGTGGTATAGATATTATATCTTATGGAAATGATATTGATATTATTTCTACTACTTCTATTAATTTATTAGCAAATGAAAATATTACTAATGCAATAACAATTAAAGCATCTGCTGGTGGAATTGATATTGATGCTATTGGTTCAGCTGGAGAAGATATTGATATTACTGCAACTGGTTCATCTATAAATTTAACTTCAACTGAAAGTATTACTGATGCAATTACTTTAAATGCATCACAAGGTGGTATAGATATTATATCTTTTGGAGATGATATTGATATTATTTCTACTACTTCTATTAATTTACGTGCCGATGAAAATATTGCTGATGCTATTACTATAATTGCAACTCATGGTGGTATAGATATAGGATGTACTGGAACTTCTGGTGAAGATATTGATATTATTGCTACTGGTTCATCCATTAATTTGAAATCTACGGAAAATATTTCTGATGCTATTACCCTAAATGCAACTCAAGGTGGTATAGATATTACATCTTCTGGAAATGATATTGATATTAAAGCAATTACATCCATTAATTTAGAAGCAAATGAAAGTATTGCTGATGCTATTACTATTAATGCTACTACTGGTGGTATAGATATTACATCTTCTGGAAATGATATTGATATTACTGCTACTACATCCATTAATTTAGAAGCAAACGAAAATGTTGTTGATGCTATTACAATTAAAGCAACCCAAGGTGGTATTAATATTGATGCTATTGGTTCATCTGGTGAAGATATTGATATTACTGCTGCTGGTTCTTCCATTAATTTAAAATCTACGGAAAATATTTCTGATGCTATTACTTTAAATGCAATTCAAGGTGGTATAGATATTACATCTTCTGGAAATGATATTGATATTACTGCTACTGGTTCTTCTATTAATTTAACTTCAACTGAAAATGTTACTAATGCTATTACTTTAAATGCAATACAAGGTGGTATTGATATTATATCTTCTGGTGAAGATATTGATATTACCGCTACTGGTTCATCTATTAATTTAATGTCAACTGAAAATATTGCTGATGCTATTACAATTAAAACAACTCAAGGTGGTATTGATATTACATCTTCTGGTAATGATATTGATATTACTGCTACTACATCGATACATTTAGAAGCAAACGAAAATGTTGTTAATGCTATTACAATTAAAGCAACCCAAGGTGGTATTAATATTGATGCTATTGGTTCAGCTGGTGAAGATATTGATATTATTGCTACTGGTTCTTCCATTAATTTAAAATCTACGGAAAATATTTCTGATGCTATTACTTTAAATGCAACACAAGGTGGTATAGATATTACATCTTCTGGAAATGATATTGATATTAAAGCAACTACATCTATTAATTTAGAAGCAAATGAAAATGTTACTGATGCTATTACAATAAAAGCAACCCAAGGTGGTATTGATATAGATTCGATTGGAACTTCTGGTGAAGATATAGATATAACTGCTACTGGTTCTTCTATTAATTTAAAATCAACAGAAAATGTTAATGATGCAATTACAATAAAAACAACACAAGGAGGTATTAATATAGATGCTGTTGGAATTTCTGGTGAGGATATTGATATAACTGCTACTGGTTCCTCTATTAATTTAACTTCAACTGAAAATGTTGCTGATGCTATTACAATTAAAACAACTCAGGGTGGTATAGATATAATTTCATCTGGAAATGATATTGATATTAAAGCAACTACATCCATTAATTTAGAAGCAAACGAAAGTGTTGTTAATGCTATTACAATTAAAGCAACACAAGGAGGTATTGATATTGATGCTATAGGAACAGCTGGTGAAGATATTGATATTACTGCTACTGGTTCATCCATTAATTTAAAATCTACGGAAAATATTTCTGATGCTATTACAATAAATGCCGCTTCTGGTGGTATTGATATTACATCTTCTGGAAATGATATTGATATTAAAGCAACTACTTCTATTAATTTACGTGCCGATGAAAATGTTGCTGATGCTATTACTATAATTGCAACTCAAGGTGGTATAGATATAGGATGTTCTGGAACTTCTGGTGAAGATATTGATATAATTGCAACTGGTTCTTCTATTAATTTTAAATCGACCGAAAATGTTAGTGATGCTATTACAATAAAAACAACACAAGGTGGTATTGATATTGATGCTATTGGAACAGCTGGTGAAGATATTGATATTACCGCTACTGGTTCATCTATTAATTTGAAATCTACGGAAAATATTTCTGATGCTATTACTCTAAATGCAACACAAGGTGGTATAGATATTACATCTTCTGGAAATGATATTGATATTACTGCTACTACTTCAATTAATTTACAAGCAAATGAAAATATTGCTGATGCAATTACACTAAACGCTACTAATGGTGGAATAGATATTATAAGTTCAGGAAATATAGATATAACTGCTTATAGTAATTCATCTATTAATTTAGTTTCAACTGATAGTAATTCTGATGCTATTACTCTAAATGCCGTTGCTGGTGGTATTGATATTACATCTTCTGGAAATGATATTGATATTAAAGCAACTACATCCATTCATTTAGAAGCAAACGAAAGTGTTGTTAATGCTATTACAATAAAGGCAACGCAAGGTGGTATTGATATTGATGCTATAGGAACAGCTGGTGAAGATATTGATATAACTGCTACTGGTTCATCCATTAATTTAAAATCTACGGAAAATAATTCTGATGCTATTACAATAAATGCTACTTCTGGTGGTATAGATATTACATCTTCTGGAAATGATATTGATATTAAAGCAACTACTTCTATTAATTTACGTGCCGATGAAAATGTTGCTGATGCTATTACTATAATTGCATCCCAAGGCGGTATAGATATAGGATGTACTGGAACTTCTGGTAAAGATATAGATATTATTGCAACTGGTTCTTCAATTAATTTAAAATCAACCGAAAATGTTAGTGATGCAATTACAATAGAAACAACACAAGGTGGTATTGATATTGATGCTGTTGGAACAGCTGGTGAAGATATTGATATTACTGCTACTGGTTCATCTATTAATTTAACTTCTACTGAAAGTATTACTGATGCTATTACTTTAAATGCAACTCAAGGTGGTATCGATATTATATCTTCTGGAAATGATATTGATATTACTTCTACTACATCTATTAATTTAACTTCAAATGAAACAACTAAAGATTCTATTGTATTAAATGCTATTAATGGTGGTTTAGATATTCAAACTGAAAAAACTATCGATATTAATGCTAATAGTGGTGCTATTAATATTGGAAGTAATAATCAAATAAGTGATATTAATATTGGTGTTAGTGGAGTAAGAAAAGTTAAAATTGGAAATATTTTATCAGAACTGGAATTATTTGCTGATGGATTAACTTTTATAACAAATGGTAATAATACATTTGGGACAACTGGTAATAATACATTAGAATCAACAAATGGAATTGTTAGTATAATTTCTTCAAAAGATGACCAAATTGCAATTGAAATTTTAGCAAATCAAGGTGGTATAGATATTACTTCATCTGGAAATACACCCAATGATGATATTGATATTATTGCTACTACTTCTATTAATTTACGAGCAGATGAAGATATTGCTAATGCAATTACTTTAAATGCAATCCAAGGTGGTATAGATATTACTTCATCTGGAAATACACCCAATGATGATATTGATATTATTGCTACTACTTCTATTAATTTACGAGCAGATGAAGATATAGCTAATGCTATTACCATTAAAGCAACTGCGGGGGGTATTGATATTGATGCTGTCGGAACTTCTGGTGAAGATATAGATATAACTGCTACTGGTTCTTCAATTAATTTAAAATCAACTGAAAATGTTAGTGATGCAATTACCATAAAAACAACACAAGGAGGTATTGATATTGATGCTATTGGAACAGCTGGTGAAGATATTGATATTACTGCTACCGGTTCATCAATTAATTTAACTTCAACTGAAAGTATTACTGATGCAATTACCCTAAATGCAACACTCGGGGGAATCGATATTACATCTTCTGGAACAACTCTCGGAAATGATATTGATATTACTGCTACTACTTCTATTAATTTACGAGCAGATGAAAATGCTGCTGATGCCATTACCATAATTGCAACTCAAGGTGGTATTGATATAGGATGTACTGGAACTTCTGGTGAAGATATTGATATTATTGCTACTGGTTCTTCTATTAATTTAAAATCAACAGAAAATATAAGTAATGCAATTACAATAAAAACAACACAAGGAGGTATTGATATAGATGCTATTGGGATATCTGGTGAAGATATTGATATTACTGCAACTGGTTCATCTATAAATTTAACTTCAACTGAAAATATAAGTGATGCAATTACCTTAAATACAACACTTGGGGGAATTGATATTACATCCTTTGGAACAATCGCTGGAAATGATATTGATATTAAAGCAACTACTTCCATCAATTTAGAAGCAAATGAAAATGTTACTGATGCTATTACAATTAAAGCAACACATGGTGGTATTGATATTGATGCTGTTGGTTCAGCTGATGAAGATATTGATATTACTGCTACTGGTTCTTCCATTAATTTAAAATCTACGGAAAATGTTTCTAATGCAATAACTCTAAATGCAACACTTGGAGGAATTGATATTATAAGTTCAGGAAATGATATTGATATAAAAGCAACAACATCCATTAATTTAGAAGCAAATGAAAGTATTGCTGATGCTATTACTTTAACCGCAACACTTGGAGGAATTGATATTACAAGTTCAGGTGATGATATTGATATTAAAGCAACTACATCCATTAATTTAGAAGCAAACGAAAATATTGCTAATGCAATTACAATTAAAACAACACACGGTGGAATAGATATTACATCTTCTGGAACAACCATTGGAAATGATATTGATATTATTGCTACTACTTCTATTAATTTACAAGCAGATGAAGATATTGCTGATGCTATTACTATTAATGCTACAACTGGCGGAATAGATATTACATCTTCTGGTGCAACAGCTGGAGATGATATTGATATTATTGCTACTACTTCTATTAATTTACGAGCAGATGAAAATGTTGCTAATGCTATTACTATTATTGCAACGAAGGGGGGTATAGATATAGGATGTACTGGAATTGATGGGGAAGATATAGATATTCATGCTGATGGTTCTTCTATTAATTTAATTTCAACTGAGAATGTTACTG
>Ga0208879_1002836_pt1 | contig 14789 bp, 14 predicted proteins | sample Knorr_S15_td_Bot_FD_185605 | JGI IMG/M metagenome (GOLD analysis project Ga0208879, IMG submission 185605) | Marine microbial communities from Southern Atlantic Ocean transect - Knorr_S15_td_Bottom_ad_5009_LV_A (SPAdes) (version 2) | ecosystem: Environmental > Aquatic > Marine > Oceanic | place... | reverse complement strand
GGAACGCATAGCCGTTCTTCGCCTTGTAGCCCGAGCCAGCGCGGGAAAGGTGATATTTCCCGAGCAGATGCCCGGTTGGACCGCTGATGAACGCCACCTTTTCGCGCAACGACTCCGGGAACCCCGCCGAGGTCGCCACCGTCTGACCCGCGCCAGCCGTATAGTTATTGAAAGCGTCGACCTGACGGATGTTCGGTGTGATCGGATGGAATGAGCGATCGGTGGCGATCATTCGCGCACTCATGCCCCTCTTGCCGCTACCGTAGGCAGTGGCGGGGATGCCGCAGAAGAAGCTGGGGTTGTTGTTGGCGGTCGAGCCAAAGACGTCGCCCGAGGAGTTAAAACCGAGGCCCCAGGTGTTGTTGTTGAACTGGTGCATGAATTCCAATTGCGAACCGTCCGCCTTCATGCGAAAGACGCCGGAACCAAAGCCCAATTTCACGCCGCCCACTTCACCTCTGAAGCCTGAGTATCCTACGGTCCCCCAGATCCAGTTGTCGAATCCATAGCGCAGGTTCGACGGTCCGGCGTGCGTATCGCTCGTTCCCCAACCGGTATTAAGCACCTCGCGCACGTCCGCCTTGTCGTCGCCGTCAGTGTCCTTCAGAAACAAGAAGTCGGGCACGTGGGCGACGATGATCCCGCCGCGCGAGAAGGTCAGCGAGGTCGGGATGTTCAGCCCGTCGGCAAACACGGTTACCTTGTCGCACTTACCGTCGCCGTCGGTGTCTTCAAGGATCTTGATTTTGTCATGACCGACACGGCTGTCTGGCATATTGTTGGGGTAGTCGACCGTCTCGGCAACCCACAGGCGACCGCGTTCGTCCCAGGCGAGACCGATGGGGTTGATGATGTCCGGCTCGCTGGCAAATAACTCCAACCGAAAGCCGACGGGTGCCTGGGTGTAATCCATGCTGTCCCTGGCGGAGAGCGGGAACTGGTAAGGCAACGGCTCGGGGCGCCTCTCATAGTTGGCGATGTGGTCGCGTTTCTCGTACTTCAGCGGTGCACGGCCGGCGATGAATGTTGAATACGACTGCTTCCTCGCATCGCCCACCGACCATAGGATCCCCGCCTTGAGCAACTGGTGAAAGGCCGGCTGCTTCCACACCCGCTCGTCGTGCCCCGACGCAGTGTAGAAAACCCGCCCTTTGCCCTGGGTACGCACCCAGGTCCATGGCTCGGGCTCCGTGATATTGTCACCCTGCCCCCCCAACTCACGCACCATCAGTACGCTGCGATCTTTCTCGTTGTGGTTCTTGTGTTTATAGGTCTCGTCCCAGGTCTCAAACTCCTTCACGCCGGCCATCGCCGGGTGCTTCGCATCGACCACTTTGGCGGTGAATGTGCCGGTCTTGTGGCTGGCGAACCGACCACCGACCAATTGGTCGAAACCCGGTTCGTTGCCGAAGCACCAGCTTGCACAATGCACCGGCACAAAACCGCCGCCGGCCTCGACGTAGCCCTTCAGGTTCTTCCACTGCCCGGGGGTGATCTTTCCATGATTCGCATACAGCAGCACCGCGTCGAACCTGCTCAGATACGCCGCGTCGCCCAGCGCCTCCTCGACGCTTGTGACGTAATCAAAGTAGATGGCATCGCGCCCGAGCCCCTTGGCCAGCATCGGGTAGAACTTATTGCTGTTGTGGTGCTCGCTCTCGTGGCCGAGAAACAGCACGCGGATCGCGCCCACTTTCGGCTCGGCCTTGGCTTTGGGCGCAGCAAAAGCAGCCAGTGCCATAAAGACGACCGCAACGGCGATCAGGGGGATGGAAAGAACTCGATTTCTCATTACTGCGCCATACTTCATTATTTTTACTTTGTCGTTCAAGGGTACAAGGGATTCGGTTTTCAGCAGATTTATAATTCCTCAGATCGAGTTATCCAAACTGGTCCAGTGCTTTCGTTAGTCTGGACGGGTTGATTTTCATTTCTGGGTAAGACTATTTTGAGGTGATCTTCACGAACAGCACTTTGTTGAGCTGCACTTTGCGCTTGCCAAGCCAAATCAATCCCTCGCCGCAGGTCACCCAACTCTCGTTGTCGCTGATGCGGCAAATGCCCGAGTTGCCGAGGGTAGCGTGGTTTTCCGGGATGAGAATGCGCTCGGTGGCGCGCATCACTCGCAACGTCTTGGGATCCACCTGACCAATGAAGAGCGGTGCACGATGGCGCATGATGTGATCGTTGTTGGCGCCCTTGCGCGTGTACACGAGAAACAACCCGCCACCCACCGTCACCCAATGTTGTTGCGTGTTGTAACTGCCCAACACTTGGCCATCGTCAAACTTCCATTCACGAATGGGTTCGAAGTGAATCCCATCTTTACCGCGCGTGACAAATGCCGAATGATTCGCCCGCATAGTCAGGAAATATCGCCCGTCAAATTTCGTCAGCGATGGTTCATAAAGCCCGCGGCCCTGTGGGATATTGTGTTCCGATCCATGTTTCTTATAGATGAGTGTCTTGCCATCAAATGAGCAGAGCGCGACGATGCTCGTGTAATTGTGCTTCTTGGGATCACGCCAATACCGCACCGGTAACAGGATATCGCCATTGGGCAGATCCACGCGTTGCGTGCAGCCTGCATTGGCACCGGTGATGGTGGCCCCGCTGTGATCCTTGGCGGGCATGGCCAAAAACCGCATCGAGCCCCACGCGCCGATCTTTGGGTTCAAGACCGCGTAAGACACTCTTTCGCGCAGACGATTCTCACGCTTGCCATCGGCAAAATTGAAAGTCTTGCCCGTTGTCAGCACCATGCCGCTTTTCGCGTGAAACGTGGGCCATAAGTCACCGGGGGCCACTTCGTAACCGTCGGTCTGTTTAGTGCGTTTTAGCGCAGCAATGGCTGAGGGCTTACTCCAGTTTCTGCCGCCATCACGACTGGTGGATTGGTAGATGTCATGAAAATCATGCGAACTTCCCTTGCCCGTCTCGGACATCGTGGTAATCCACACTGGCTTGGCTCCCGGCACAAACGCCGTGCGTACCTGCCACCAATCCCACTTGGCGGAGCCTTCAATGGATTGAAGTTTTTCAAACCGCAACTCTACCGGCTCGGCCGCGCCAACAGCACACGCGCAAAGGAACATTAAAATAGACCTTTTCATGGACGGCGAGATTGTGGGCACTGCAATCGCGCTTGTCACCCAAAACGCTCCGGCGCGAGCTTGAGCAGATCGACCTCCAGTTCCGGTTTGCCCTGAGTGATGAGGTCGGTAACGAGCTTGCCGGTGACGGGGCCGAGGCTGAGGCCAAGCATGGCGTGGCCGGTGGCGACGGTGGCGTTTTGCATGCCGGGGATAGGGCCGATGCACGGAAGGCCATCGGGCGTGCAAGGGCGTAGGCCGGACCATGGCTCGATGCCTTCGAAATCACTCTCTTTGAAGGCAGAAAAAAATCTACAGAAAGACTCGATGATGCCCTGTACACGTTTGTGGCTGACTGAAAGGTCCGTGCCGCAGATCTCCATCGTGCCTCCCACGCGAAGTTTCTCCCCCATGGGTGTGACCGCCACACGGGCCTCCTTGAGCAGCGAACAAAGACGCGGCAACTCGGTCGGATTTTTCAATGTAAGTGAATAGCCTTTGCCACCCTGCATGGGTAGACGCAGGCCAAGCTGGTGCGTCATCTCAGGCGTCCATGCGCCACCGGCCAAAACGAACCAATCCGCCTTTAGTCGTTCGCCTTTGGCAGTTTCTACGGCGGTAAGTTGATTGCCTTGGCGGATGAAGTCCTTTGCCTCATCGTCCAGAAAAGTTCCTTCACGTTCGCGAATGCCACGCCGGAGTTCCTCCATAAACTCCAATGGATCGAGATGGCAATCCTGCTCGAACCACACGCCGCCGACCACATCCATCCTCACCTCAGGATCTAATTCGCGCACACGCCCAGCATTGCAAACCTCGGCCTGCACGCCCACCTCTGCGGCCATGGAGGCGACCTCGGCTTCTTCCTCCAAGCCTGCCTCGGTCTGACAAAGCATCATCAACCCGCACGTCTTCAGATTAAAATTCAACTCATCGGCTAGCTCCAAAAATAAGCGTCGACTCTCAAGACTGATGGTGCTGAGGATGTGTTTGCTGTTTTCCACGTGGCGCACATTGGCGTGGCGGAAAAATTTCCAGCACCAACTCCAAAGCGCCGGGTCTAGGCGCGGTCTCATGTAAAAGGGACTCTTGGGATTAAGCATCCACTTAAGGCCCTGGCTGATGACACCCGGCGCGGCTAATGGAATGAAATGACTGGGCACCACCATACCGGCATTCTCATCCGAACAGGCGGATTTGCGGGTGGGATCGCGATCGAGAATGGTGACTTTGTAACCAGCCTTGGAAAGATACCAACCGCAGCAGAGGCCAATGACGCCGCCGCCCACGATGAGTACATCTTGTGAATCCTCAGGCACGTTACTTGGAATGGACGATGCCGTGAGCGAACGGATCATCAGGATGCACAATCATCTGTGCTTCAGCTGTGACAAAGGCGCGGCCCCTGACCGTAGGGAAAACCCCACCTTTGGGCGCTTCCTCCACGGTGCCTTCAAATATGGTGTCGAGGATTCCGGCCTGCCTCCAAACCTGTCCGGGCTGAAGTTTGTCCGCCGCGTGGAGGCAGGCGAGCTTGGCGCTAGTGCCGGTGCCACAGGGTGAGCGGTCATATGCGAGACCGGGACAAAGGACAAAATTTTTGCTGTCGGCCTCTTCATTGGCCGGTGGACCGAAGACTTCGATGTGGTCAATCTCGCCGCCATCCTCGCCCGTGATCCTATTGGCCTCCAGTGCCCTACGTACGGCACAGGTAAAATCGGTAAGCTGGTCCAGGTTGCTGAAGTCGACCTTGATCGCATCTCCCGCCTCGATGAGAAAAAACCAGTTCCCACCCCAGGCCACATCACCCTGCACCGTGCCCCAATCGGGAACCTCCACAGATACCGCAGCTGCATGGCACCAGCTGCGGACATTGCGCACGGAAACCCAGCCGTCTTCCGGCTCGCGCACAGTAACGATGCCGGTGGGGGTCTCGATTTTATTGTCGCCTTCGTTCAAACGTCCGAGATGCGCAAGTGTGACAGTCACCCCAATGGTCCCATGCAGGCAGCCATGCAGGTAACCGACATTGTTGAAGAACACAACACCCGCCACACAATCTGGCTGAGTCGGCTCGCACAAGAGCGCGCCCACCACCGCCTCGTGTCCACGTGGCTCACAAGCCATCGCGGTACGCAGCCAATCGTGTTCATTGCGCAGAAACTCGCGCCACTCGGTCGGCGTGGCTCCGGGATTGTCCGGTGCGCCGGAAACTACCACGCGCGTGGGTTCCCCTGCCGTATGGGAATCGATGACCTTGATTATTTTTACACCCTCACTCATGGGAATGGAACGAAGGCAAAGCGTACGAATGAACCAAGTAAATGGACAGTACGAAATGACTTGGCCACAAACAGTGTAGTGCGCAACCCTTGGTGATTAGCAGTTCGGCAACTGCCTTGGTTGTTAAAAAATGCAAAGGAGTCCATGATGTCTTATCCTTCGCATTCACATCCGCACCATCAGCCAAGTGTAGTTTGACGTCTTCGACGTTTCCTGGAACCACCTTGACAGCATCAAGTAGCGCACGGTCTGCTTCTGGATTTCCACACCCCACCAGCACCACGGCTGCGATTGTTGTTAGTAGGAGGTGTTTCATTTCCCTTCAGCTTTTAATTCCTTACCCGTCTTGCCGCCGTGTTTGCGGAGGAGGTAGGTGATTTCGTCATCATCAGCCTTCAAGGGACTTGCTTCTTTGAGCGGGTCACGAGGTCAGAATAGATCGAGTCAATCTGAAACCCATCCACACCAGCGGAGATCAGCCGCTTGATGTCTTTTCGGGCCAGTTCGCGATGACCCTCTTTAGGGTAACGAAAGGTGTTGATGGCAGGAAACACATAAGCGCCGCAAGCCTTGAGGCGAGAGACATCAGCACTCGAAACTTCGCGCGGCAACCCGAACCAGAAGGTACCCTCCAAGTCTACATTCTCGCCCTTATTAAACAGGGACAGTTGTTCTTTCGTGGGTCTAAACATAACGTGTTTTAGCCGTGCGCGAGCTTCCACCGAGTCGGAGATAGATACGGCCGCTGTCGTCAGTTGACAACGCGTGATCAACTGGTCCACTCGATCGAGAAACGGCGCGTCCTCCCGGCCGTGTTTCAGGTCGAGCATGACGCCCAAGCCAAGCGCACGACATTTTCTTAAAGCGATTTCCAGCGAGATGATCTTTTGAGATGTGCCAGTGTAAACAACTGTCAATAGTTCGGACGCTGAGTAATCGGACGTGCGATCAGGGCGACCGCAGGCCGTCAGTAGACTTCGGTCATGGAAAACAATTGGCACGCCGTCGAGACTGCTCTGGACATCTAGTTCCACCATGGAGTAGCCGGATTCTGCCGCCAACTCGATGGCCGCAAGGGAGCATTCAGGCGATCGTTCGGTGATGACGCCGCCTCGATGCGCGATGAGTAGAGGCCGCCGCTCACGAACCTGAGCCGTGTCGTTCAAATCGATCAACGACTTCGCGTGCGACAGCGGTTTCGAGGACTGCGCAGGTTGTGCAGCTTCAACAACTGGTTCAGCAGGTTCAGATTCTGCCGGTGAAGCCGACTGCTGCGACTCCCCACACCCCACCAGCACCACGGCTGCGATTGTTGTGAGTAGGAGGTGTTTCATTTGCCTTTAGCTTTTAATTCTTCAGCTGTCTTGCCTTGCACATCTCCACAACGAAAACAGACGAGCGCGAGCGGATTTTTCTGCTCGCGCTCGCCGCCTCGAAGAAGATATACGCGCCACTACTCTTTTCGAACCCGGTAGTAGAACTCAGCCGGTACCGGATCCGGGAGGGTGACCTCGAACGATGTCGTCTCGCCGGCGCTCGGATAGGCATCGGTCAGTTCTTGCCAGAACTCTAAGTCCTGCGTGGACTCGATCACGAAACTCTCGCCGGCAGTGGACGGCCATGTCAGCGTCACCTTGTTGCCATCACGGATGATGCTGATCACGAACGGCGGCCTTGTGCCGCTTGCGAGCTCGCTGATCTGCTTGTCGCTCAGCGGGGAGCCGTAGAGGCGAATGTCGTCCATGAGCCCTACGAACCCCGTGGTTCCGTTGTGCCGCGTTCCGAAGAACAGATCCTCTAGGCCGAACCGCACTGGCGGCGCGCCGATGCCGACGAATGCGGATTTCCCATCGACAAAGATCTCCATCTCGTCGCCGCTGTTGCGGAAAGCGATGTGCGTCCACTTGTCTTGCTCCACCCCAGCATCGGTCGTGTGCCAATCGCCTTGGTAGTAGCGGAGCGGAAGAGAGAGGGGTCGTTTCTGCCATTTCAGTATCCTTTCTTTATGAGTCACGACTGCTATCGCGTGACCAGCGGGGTGAGCGATCGTTACGATTTCCCGTGGTAATTGGCCTGTGTTCACTTTCGCTGGCGACCCACAGGTTGGATCGCTGGCGATCGGTCATGATATCCATGAAGTTTCGCACGTATATAACCTGCGTTCCGTCCGGTGAAATCTGCGGGTCACTGGCGTGTTCAAGCTGAAAGACATCGAGCGGCTGAAAACGGGTGCTGTCATCAACGCCGAGCAGCGATTGGCAGGCTGCCGGTAGCAAAAAGATGAATAATAGAAGTCGATACATTTTCTTCACAATGAATGATTGTCCAGGGCCAAAGCTGGGGTAATTTTATCCATTTTCATCCGCCACCACTAATAACACTCCTGATTAGCTAAAAATTGCCCCAAAAATATTATCATATTTTGCTCAGTCCTTTAGGCACTCACTTGCTGCAGCCAGTTGCGAGCGATTAACTCATGACCTTGAGGCAGTGGATGGACTCCATCCCAAATCCAGTGCTCTGGACTGACTGCCTTGGCGGCCGCATCGAAAACTTCCTGGGTCTTCACGTGGATGGCATCATAATCCTTTGCCAATTGCGCAACGATAGCACCGTATTTATCCACCTTCCCCCGCCATTTTCCCCATGCAGCTTCATTCTTCAATCTACCTGAACGCAGAACAAAAGGATCCAACAGCACCAGCGGCAAATCAGCCTTTGCCTTCCGGCTGGCATCCAAAATAAACCGGTAGTCCGCTTCCCATTGCTCCAAGGTGCCGCCTCGACTCACATCATTGACTCCGATGAGGATACTGAGGAGATCAGGCTTCATATCGATAGCATCCTTCTGCCAACGCGTCTTGAGATCAGAAACCTTGTGTCCACTGATGCCGCGATTAAAGAATTCCAGTTGTGCTTCTGGCATATCCACTCCCAGCCGCGTGGCAATCAGGTAGACGTAGCTGTGGCCAAGGTAATGATTGCGGTCACGCTCGTTGCGTCCCCACTTCATATCAGTGATGGAGTCGCCCAGAAAGAGCAACCGACTCCCCTTGGTCAGTTTCGGCAAGCGGTAGTCATACCCCCTGACCCCTGAAGGATTGGTGGTCGCTGCATCTACCGGAGTTGATGCAGCGAGGACTGTCGCCCCACCACAAGCAGCGGTCTTAATAAACGTTCTTCGATCCAACATCGTTATTCTTGTTTATTAGTTCAACTTTTTTGCAGCAGGATTGAGCTTGGGCATTTTGGCGCCGACGGATTTAAGATGAGCAAGGAGTCGATCCTCCAATACTTTCACTTTCTCCGGCATTGCTGCAGCCAGATTTTTTGTTTCACCAAGATCATTCTTCAAATCAAAAAGCTCCATCGGCCCTTCGTAAAACTTGATCAACTTCCAGTCCCCTTCACGAATAATACTGTACGGTCCGGGGTTATGCCGATAATGGGGGAAATGCCAATAAATAGCATCACGATCGAGTTTTTGCTTACCCTGAGATCTCAAGTGTTTGGCAAGAGAAAGTCCATCGATGTCGCGACCCTCGGGTAAATCCAATCCTGTAACTTCGGAAATGGTCGGGAAGTAATCGACACTGGTCACCGGCTCGGCACTCGTGGTTCCAGGTTTCACTACGCCCGGCCATTTAATCAAAAGTGGCACACGAATCCCACCCTCATAGGCGTATCCTTTGCCTGATCTAAGGGGGGCATTATTGGTTGGCCCTAACAGCCCTCCGTTGTCAGATGTGAATATAATCATCGTCCGGTCAGCAATTCCATGCTTCTCGAGTGCAGCCATGATGCGACCCGCGCAATCATCGACTGACTCTACCATGGCAGCATACTTGGCGTTTTTCTGCCGGGTTTTGGTTTTCTTCTCATATTTAGCTGTTACGCCTGCTTTGGCCTGAATCGGAGTATGGACAGCGTAGTTATCCATATTCAGAAAGAAGGGTTTATCTTTGTGCTTCTCGATGAAGGCTACTGCCTCCTCAGCTTCGCGGTCTGAAAGATATTGCCCTGGCTTACGCCCCGGCAAATGCGGGATACCCGCCCGAATCATGGCATGCCGGTGTTTAGGTTGGTTGAAGGGGTCGAAATAATTCGGGGGCTGACCATAATCACACCCTCCATAATTAAAGTCGTATCCTTGTTTCTGTGGATACCAGTCATCAGCACCCAAATGCCATTTACCAATATGACAGGAAACGTAGCCTGCAGGCTTCAATAATTCGGCAATGGTAATCTCTTCTGACTCCATCCAAAGCGCATTCTTAGGAACTAGAAACTTTCGTTTGCCGCCAGTGAAACCGATTGGGTTCTTTTTATCTGCCGGAATCGTGCCACCCTGAAAGCGTGACCGTATCCAATCAGTAACTCCCAAGCGGCCCGGATAACGGCCGGTTTGGACAGCAGCCCGCGTCGGGGAACAAACTGCACACGCCGCATAAGCATTAGTAAAACGCATGCCCTGGGCAGCCAGTCGATCCAGATTCGGCGTCTCATAGTAGCGGCTTCCCTGACAGGAAAGATCCATCCAACCCAGGTCATCGACCAAGATAAGCACAATGTTCAAAGGTTTGGCCGCCTGCACACTCAGGGCGCCAAGGCAGGCCAAGATGAAAACGATATTTCGGGTCATGCGGCCGCGGCTTTGAGCGCCTTTTTAATCAACGCCTTGGTCTTCAGGGAGCCTTCAACCGGATCGATGCCGTGCCCTTCAAACTCGATGGAGATGACACCGGAATAATCGGACTCATAAATGATCTTAAGCATCTTGAAGTAGTCGGTGTTTGTCTCGTTTCCCTTATCATCGAAATTCAATGCCTTGGCACACACGGCCGGTGCGAAAGGCAGGCTCTTGGTCACCCCCTCGTAACGATTGTAGCGGCCGAAGTTGTTGAAGTCGGGCAATAGCCCGGCGTTGGGACGGTTGATTCTCTTCATCGCCTCCAGCAACCAGTCCGGATCCTGTGAATGGCCACCGTGCGGCTCGATCACGATCTTCACCTTGGTGCCCTTGGCGTAGTCGCACAGGACACCCAATCCCCTGGCGGCGTTATCAAGATTTTCTTCGCGGTCACCTCCCGAACGGCAGTTGACCCGAATGGCTTTGCAACCCAGTTGCGCGGCACAATCCACCCAGGCCTTGTGTTCGTCAATCGCACGGGTCCGCGCCTTGGCGTCGCGCGAATCGAGCTGGTTCCTGGCGTCGACAAGAATAAGCACATTCTTCATGCCTTCACCAGTCGTGCGCTTGACCAGTTCCCCCACGTAGGCCTTGTCGGTGTGCTTGCCCTTGAATGGCCGGTTCCAATACTCGATATGCGTGATGCCGAGCTTCTCCTTGGCCAACGCCGGATAGTCCAGGTGATCAAGCTTCCCGCTGGCGAGCCACCGGTTAAAGGTGTATTCCTGAATGCCAATCTGGAAGCGATTCAGGTCATCCTTGTCCTTGGCCAAGAGCGAAGGCACGAGGCCAAGGGCCGGCAAGCCAATGGCAGTATTACAAATAAAAGCACGTCTGGAGAATCGTTGCATGCCGCAAATGTCGTCACGCCGGCCTAAAAAGGGAAGTCCGTTCTTTCCCTCGAGGCCGTTTGGCAGATAGTGGCGAACCAGTCTGATCAGACGAACTAGGGCGGCCAAAGCCCTTGCGGTACTCGCTTATGCGGCTTAGAAGGGTCACAAGAAAGTTACCGAACTACTAATCGCCAAAGGTGCGAATGTGAATGCGAAGAATAAGTATGGCACAACACCTCTAGATATGGCCAATGATAGGGAAACCGTCGACCTCCTCCGCAAACAAGGCGGCAAGACAGCTAAAGAATTGAAAGCTGAAGGGAAGTGAGAAACGTGTAGGATCGTGTAGGACTTTGTAAGCACTTTAAGGGTGACAACTGGACACTATGGGAAAGCATAACTTTGAAAACATTAAGAAACAGGCCTATTTGTTAAAGAACGAGCAAACGCGCCGGGGTTTCGAATCCCTCCCCTTCCGCCAATATCTAAAGGGAAATAGGGGGATTTAGGAAAAATAGGATGTTAATAGGATGTAAAACAAGGGACTTTGGTTCCACCATGAGGGATTTATTCAAAACAATCGCAGCCGACTTCCAAATAAAACACCTCTATTCAACGCTTCTATTTTCCTCCGCATTTTTGATCGTAGACATCGCTGGCCTCACTGTTCAAGCGCAGCAAAAGCCCCCCTCTCCGCCGATCACATACGAAAATGTTTCCTACGGCGATCACCCCAACCAAGTGATCGATTTCCGGAAGGCTAACGTGGATGAACCAGCTCCCCTGATCGTCTATATTCACGGAGGCGGCTTCAAGGGAGGCTCGCACGACAAAGTCGATGGCAAGGCAATCCGGCAATACCTCGATGCCGGCATTCACCATGCGTCTGTAGAGTACCGCTTTCTCAAGCATGCCGATTTTCCGGCTGCGCACGAAGACTGCGTTCGCGCCTTGCAGTTCATCCGCAGCAAGGCGGAGGATTGGGGCATCGATAAAAACTGCATTGCCGCCTATGGAGGATCGGCGGGCGCCCAGCTTGTTGCCTACCTCGCCTGGGGGGATGATTTCGCGAATTCGAAAAGCAACGATCCGGTCTCACGGGAATCATCGCGTCTCAAAGCGGTGGCCCTCAGGGGCGGACAATCGACCCTGGACATGAATTGGTGGGTCGAGAATATCCCGGGCTACAAAAGAGAGTTCCACGGTAAAGGGGGCAGGGAAGACCTGTCCTTTGTCGAACGGCGGGCCCTTCTCAACGAAATCTCCGTCATCAATCACATCACCCCGGACGACCCGCCCACCTTCATGAGCTATGGCATGAATCCGGACGATCCGATTCCCAGCGATCCCAAACGCGCCCGGGGCTGGTCCATTCACCACGTCAATTTCGGCATCGTCATGGAAAAGAAACTGCGACGGGAAGGCGTGAATGTATTCCTCAAATTTCCACAAGCTCAACTGCCCTTCGAAGACGATGTGGCTTTCCTGATACACCACTTGAAAAAGTAGCGCCAACCTCCTCCGCAAACACGGCGGCAAGACGGGTGATGAATTGAAAGCTGAAGGGAAATGAAGTTCTACTTATTCTTATTTGGGGCAATTGCATTTGAAGTATTTGGGACGATGCTTTTGCCTGCCACTAAGAATTTCACAAAGGTTCTACCTTCGATTATTCTATCTTTTTCTTATATCATTTCTTTTTACTTTTTGTCACTCACAGTTGGTAAACTCCCTCTCGCTTTAGTTTATTCTACTTGGGCGGGATTGGGTGTGTTGACAGTGACATTATTAAGCTACTTCATTTATCGACAACATATCAGCTGGCAGTCAGTAATTGGCTTATTCCTAATTGTTATTGGAGTTGTGATTGTAAATATCTACAAAAGTGAAACTAATCTCATTAATTAATGTCGCCGACCTCCTCCGCAAACACGGCGGCAAGACGGCTAAAGAATTGAAAGCTGAAGAAAGATGAAAACGAAACAAAGCCGAGGATTCACACTAATTGAACTGCTGGTGGTGATCGCTATCATCGCCATCCTGGCCTCGCTGTTGTTGCCCACCTTGTCCAGGGCGACCGAGGCTGCCCGGGTTACTGTCTGCAAGAGCAATCAGGGACAACTCATGAAGGCGTTTCTCATGTTCTCCCATGACCATAATGATTCCTTGCCCGGTAATTTCTGGGATCGCGCCAACCGAGAGTACGAGAAATCCTGCTGGCTACTCGGTCAGACCGATGGGAATTACCGCCATGGACCAGAATCCGGCACTATCTTCAGTTACCTCGCGCGAAATCGCGATGTTTACCGATGTCCCTCACTCAAGGTGGCCAAGATCGGGGATCGATATGGTTCCAATGGCCGATTCGATTACGCCGCGTTTCTGGTGTTGGGCGGCGCCAAGGTCGCCAACGTCGAGCTCACGAGCGAATTCCGGCACAGGAACGGAAAGAGGGAATGGCTCCCCACGCCGGTGGTGACCGAAGAGGAGGCCGAAGGAGGTATTAATACGACCAATATCGAAGGGGGGCATTGTAATACCGATCAGATCGCTCATCGTCACAGGGAAGGGGGATACTACGCCTCCATCGACGGCAGCACCCATTGGTTCAAGGAACCTCGGAATTGCGACTCCTGGTGTTGGTTCTCCAGGGCGCCCAGCGGAAAGATGCAGTCCTTCGGTCACGTCCCCAATCCCACCTGGGGATGGTGGGACCGCCAATAGGAAAAGGGGCTGGCCTGGTGCAGATGTAAATGTGAAGCGTGATGATGGCAAAACACCGCTAGATAATGCCAAACACAAACCCGAAATCGCCGACCTCCTCCGCAAACACGGCGGCAAGACGGGTGATGAATTGAAAGCAGAAGGCAAATGAAAAACCTCCTACTCACAACAATCGCAGCCGTGATGCTGGTGGGGCGAGTAAGCTTGACAGCCTAAGGCAAACAAGATAATTTTCTGCCAGTTCCTTTACGTAAAATGAAAACTAAATTAAACATATCCACCGTTGTTCTGGCTTTGTCCGGCTTCATTGCCGTTCAGAACGCCACCGCCCAAGCACCGAATCCCCACCCCGCTCATGAAGCATTAAAAGGACTGCAACCTTTCATCGGAAATTGGGCAAGCGAATTTGAAGCCCACGGGGGGTTTGAAGGATTGGAGAAAGGGAGAACTGTTACAGGTTCAAACCGCTTCGGATGGATTCTAAACAAAACGGCCGTTAAGGGTACTTGGGACAACAAATTTAAAGATAACGGAAAGACGTTTAATTTTGGGACTACTATAATTACTCTTGATCCGCTTAGTAAGAAATTTAATTGTAATACTTTTGGCTATGACGGGAAGGTCTATTGGACTGGAAAGGGAGTCATGGAAATAAAGGACAAGGTACTTCATTTTGATATGGAAGAGAATACGATCAACAAAACAAATACGAAATATCAGTCAACAAGACGTAAATCTAATAGAAATACAACCATTGTTCATCATAAGAACCTCGTGCAAAACGGTAAAAAGATCGGTAATTTAAAAGAAACCAAAATGACTAGAGTGCCGTTTAAAAAAACTACTTTTGATATAGACACGGCTCGCTCACATATTGACGAACAGAATAAAAAGTATATGGGATTTTATAATAACGGAGATGCATCTGGTGTAGCTGATCTGCATGTGGATGAAGCAATAGTGATGCCCCCACATGTTGATTTGGTCAAAGGAAAAGAGGCTATTAAACAAGCAATCTCTGATGAAATATCAGCTGGAGCAACAGATTTAGTTTTTACCACATTGGATATGTATGGGAATGAAGATTATGTTACCGAAGTTGGAAGATTTTCATTGAATATAAAAGATAATGGTAAAATTGTAATGAATGATTCAGGCAAGTACATT
>Ga0208879_1002826_pt1 | contig 14817 bp, 15 predicted proteins | sample Knorr_S15_td_Bot_FD_185605 | JGI IMG/M metagenome (GOLD analysis project Ga0208879, IMG submission 185605) | Marine microbial communities from Southern Atlantic Ocean transect - Knorr_S15_td_Bottom_ad_5009_LV_A (SPAdes) (version 2) | ecosystem: Environmental > Aquatic > Marine > Oceanic | place... | reverse complement strand
GCTTTTTGGAATCAGACGCGCAAGATGTTGTGCCGTCGCCCCAGATTTGTGATTGTCTGACTTGCAATGTCGCATTGACAATCTTGGCAATGGCAGCCTTCAAGCCATCTTTATGCACATAGCGTTCCTTAATGTATCGTAATTCATCAAGCGTCACAGTTGCGCCTCCGGCCAATACGCGCTTCAACCCTGTATTTGTCCCAAGGGCATAAAGGCAGAGTAAAAGACGCTTTTGCAAAACATCGCGTGATAAAATTTCACGGTCGCCGTAGCTTTTAAGCAGATTGGTAAATCCAATCTGACAATCAGCCTCTTTCAGCACATCAAGCAAACTTGTCATTGGCCATTGCATCATGACTTGAGATTTCAAATGTTTTAGAAAAGCTGGTTCAGTCTGTGGTTCCAGAGGGGAAACTTTAACCAGGTTTTTGCCATGCAGCCTGATAAACACTTTGTTATTTTTGTAAAGGCCGCTGTTTAATGTTCGCAAAGCCTTTTCCATGCGGGCTTGAAGATCGTTGATGAAATCATTTGAACGCATCGGCAGGCTTAAACCTTCATAATAAGCCGTTCTTTTTTCTTCAAAGTCCTGCGGCACGTCTTCATCCGGATTACGATAGCGCCGTGCCCCTTCCACCCACATCTCACGGCAACGCAGAGCATTGCGTAATGCGCGAAGAACACAGATTTCATAGCTGATCCGGTTGATCTTTCCGTCCTCAATCAAAAGAGGCTGCAAAGATTTTGGAATAATACCGGAGATAGGCAGCACATCAACACGCAATATCCGCTGCCCGAATGACAAGCTTTTCAATATCCTAATCGCGTCTATCACTGGCCTGTGATGCTGGTTGTTACAACGGAATTTCAAAACGTCCAGAATAGGCGGCACCATCCGCCGATAATGGCTTTTGTAGGAATTTCGTGCCACCAGCTCGACTTGCTCATTGTAAAAGGGACTGCTGGCCTCGAATTCTTTGACCAGATCATTGAATGTGTTTTCACCGATAATCGGAAACAAAGCGTCACGAATGGTTGCATCAGGGTTTTCGATGGCCGTTTGAGCTATTTTAAAGAGCAGTGCTTTCTTGGCCGAAACCTCACGCACACCACCTGCGATTTCTTTGGTCACTCTGCGCTCAGCCTTAACCTGAATTTTATGGACGATCTGGATCAGTAAATCTGTGAGATTATCCAGAACCTCTTCGCGCCGTTCCATGCAAAACGCAGCCAGAAGAGCATAGCGGATATGATCCGGATGACGGCGAAGTTCGCGCACCGGTTCTCGCGTGGCGCGCTGACGGTATGTTTTACGCAGTTTTTGCCAATCGGCAGGGAACAAATCCAATGGCAAGCACAAATTATCAATACTTTCCAGCTTGGATAACTCAATGAAAACACTGCTCAGGCACGGTTTGCCCGGATCATCTTTCAACAAAACCAATGGAGCTGATGTTTCGCCGGTCTGTGTTTTGAGCAAACCATCCAAACTTTGCTTATGTGTATCAGAGAGTAGATTGGCAATATGTTGATAGCGGCGCTCTTCAAGGTTTACAGACAATGCATTGAGAATGCGATCTTCGCGCAAAACTGTCGGACGCTCTATATTTCGATCTTGAAACCACTGCTTCAAAAGCTGTGACAAGGCGTTTTCTGCATCAAAATCTTGAAAGCAAACTTCAACAAGGTCGGATTGTGCTGTTTCCCAATCTTCCGGTAATGAATTCCGTATTACTAAAAACTCGCGGACACTCTGCCGTAAGCGTTTCCCTGTGCGATCCATGTAATCATAGTCAGGATCAACATCATCAGGAACTTTCAGATTTTCAGATAAAATCTTACGCCAAATATCAGGAATATAGCTGAATTTTTCAGGAAAACGGCCCTCGATCTGGTAGTATTTGAGCAGAGTCGCACATTTTAGGCGGTTTAAACCACGATATTTCTTTATGAATTGATGCTCTTGGTCAGACAAATGCCAAAAATATGAATCTTGTGCCGCCTTGGACATGCTGGAAATCTCCCGTTTTTATAAACTGAAAGATTATCCATAGCACTTTTGGCCCCATTTGACAGCTACGCTCACTTTACCCCAACCACAAAATTACAAGTTAGAGCGGGCGATAATACATAGTCAGCACCTATTACGCTAAATGTGATAATGTATCTTATGGTAATTATAGTGTAATTTTAAATAGGGCACTTGTCCATTTCCTGTCAAAAGCAGGCGTTAGGCATTGACCCAGCCCCCGAAAATCGGTCCATGTTTTAAGTTAGTTTTCGGTTTATTATCGTCTTTAAGAAAGGAGACAGATTATGAGCCGAGGCAAACGTTATACAGCCGAACAAATCATCAAAATTTTGCGTGAAGTGGAGATTTACACGGCGCGCGGTCAAACGGTGGAGCAAGCCGTTCGGGCTTGCGGTATTCCTGCTGATGGGCATTGCACAGGATAATGCGTTTCTGCCGAAAACGACTCTGGATGACGTGGCGATCAAGGACAGTCTGGATCCGGGTTTACCCTCTGAAGTTTTGTTGATGCGCCCCGACATCCGGCAGGCAGAATATGAGTTAATGGCACGCAACGCCGATATCGGTGCCGCCAGAGCTGCCTTCTTCCCTAGCATCACACTCACCGGCACATACGGTTTTGCCAGCCAAAGCCTTGGCGATTTATTTGCCAGCGGCGCAGGCGGTGCCTGGGCTTTCTTGCCGCAAATCACACTACCGATCTTTCAAGGTGGACGGAACAAGGCCAATCTTGATCTGGTCGAAATTCGCAAGGAAAAGGCCGTGGTCGGTTATGAGAAAGCTATTCAAACCGCCTTCCGCGAAGTCTCTGACGAGCTTGCAGCGCGCGAAACGCTTGATGAGCAACTAAAATCACAGCGCCGTCTCGTGGCCGCCGCGCAGAAAGTTTATGATATTTCCGAGGCTCGCTATAAATCGGGAATCGACAGTTTCCTCAGTGTCCTTGATGCGCAACGCGAGCTTTATGTGTTCCAGCAAAACGAAATCCAGATCGAACGGCAGCGCCTGGCCAATCTGGTTAATCTTTACAAGGTGCTAGGCGGGGGGAGCAAGATGTAAGTACAAAAAACAATGCTTACATCGCTATGCTGGAAATTTTAGGCCGATAAAATTTTTCACCACAACAAGGCCTCCTAAATGACTCTTTATTAACCGTGACATCGGAACTTTCGAAGGCCTCCAAACGTTTATACAAAACAAGCTGTTTTTTTAAGACCAGTACGACAGCGTAGACACTCAGTAGGAGAAGGAAATTATGATAAAAAAAGCACTAATGACAATGGCTATTTTGCCCGCTCTTTTTTTGGGAGCCTGTGCATCTGAACCGCCACAACCTGGCACCAAAGGAGAGCAGTTATTGGATCTCCAGGATGCCTATAAAGAACGTGCAGTCACGCCGGACGAATACGAGGAGCAAAAAGAAGAGATTCTTGATAATTGAAGGTCTCTTTATGAACTAACAAAGCGCTCGGCTTAATAAGCGAGCGTTTTGTTAGAAATAAATGCATGTCATGGATGGGCCGATTAATTAAAAATTTAATGTTTTTAAATATAATTTTCACTGAATGGAAGTATCACCTATGCAGGCTCTCCCAAAGATTACGTTTTTTACTGTGCTATGTCTGAGCCTCACATTAATTGTAGCCTGTGCCCACAAGGATGCCTCCTTCCCTAAAGCAGCGGCACCGCCGGTTTACGATTACCCGATAAACAATGCTTATGCTGCTACCATCATCGGTACCCCGGCAGAAATGAAAGTCCGGTACCCCGATGCCATTGAAGCGGACGAAGAAAAACTGGTAGTTTTTCCGGATAGGAAAATTCCCGAAGGCTTCTGGTACTATAATGGACTTCTCTACGGACAGATGTTGCAGGATAAAGCGGCTCCGCTTGTTTATCTTATTGGCGGAACAGGGGCTGGGTATAAATCACGCTTTACCGTAGCCCTAGCCAATACTTTATATAATTCTGGCCACCATGTAATCATGCTGCCATCTCCCACCCATGCAAATTTTATTGTAACAGCAAGCGCAAATCACTTTCCTGGAAATGGCCAAACTGATGCAAAAGATCTCTACCGTGTCATGACTATGATTCAGAAACGGGTTGCGCAAAAGCGGGCAATTACATCGACCCATATCGCCGGCTATAGCCTAGGTGCGTGGAATGCAGCCTTTGTTTCCATGCTTGATGAACAGGAAAAGAAGATCGGCTTGGATAAGACGCTGCTGATTAATCCCCCGCTGAGTCTTCACAGTTCTATTTTACGATTGGATGAGATGCTACTTCAAGGACTACCCGGTGGGATCGATGAACTCGACACATTCCTGAACCGGACGATGGCGCGCTTGTCACAATTGCGTAATGATTCCGATGCCTTTGACCTGTCAAACGAAAATATGCTTCTCGAAAGCTACAGTCGTCTAAACCCGACAAACGACAAAATGGCCACGACGATCGGTTTTGCCTTCCGCTTCTCTGCTGCAAACATGATTTTTACATCCGATGTCATGAGCCATGCCAATTACATTTATCCCTCAGATAGACCTTTCCAATCGGATACTCCCCTCAATGATTATATGGCCATGGCGCTTCGCACGGGATTTGGCGATTACTTCAAAGATATTTATACGGCCTACTACATGACCAATACACCGGGCCTCACCTATAATGAACTTATAGGTCAAAGCAGTCTTGAACCTTTGCGAGACTGGATCGCGTCCAATCCTCGTATCGGCCTCATTACCAACCGCGACGATATTATTCTAGCCCCCGGAGAACTGGCGACGCTGGAATCTCTCTTCACCGGGAAATCATGGATCTTCCCAACAGGGGGGCATCTGGGCAATATCGAGCATCCCGCCTTTGCATGGCGCGTTGCTAATTTCTTTAAAGGAACGCAGCCATGATCAGGGTCTTTATACTCTCCGGCATTTGCCTTTCCCTATTAACAGCCTGCGCGGCTGATAGTAACGTTTCATCCTATAAAGATCCAGCGCGACAATATACGCGCGCCAACATCGAAGAAAATGCCAAAGAACAATTTGTGATATACGATCCTATCGAAGGGACGAACCGCAGCCTCTATAAATTTAATGCGAAGTTTGATAAATATGTTTTTCTGCCGATAGCTATGATTTTGTCGTGCCAGATTATGTGGATGACAGGATTTCCAGTTTCTTCTCGAATCTCGGAGAATTCAGCAACGTTACCAATTCTGCCCTTCAGTGGAAGCCCGACAAGGCGTTCACAGGAATAGGGCGTTTTGCCATTAACAGTACAGTAGGGCTGCTCGGTCTATACGATCCGGCATCCGAGATCGGCATCACACAGCATAAAGAAGATTTCGGTCAGACGCTGGGTGTATGGGGTGCCGGCTCCGGCGCCTATATCGTCTTACCTGTCCTTGGGCCTTCCAACGTACGTGACACAGTCGGAATGGTGGTGGATGCGGTCGCCTTTTCCTTCGTTATGCCGAACCATATACAAGACGAAACCGCTTATAGCATCGTGCAGTACGGCCTAAAACCAGTCAACACCCGTGCTAACAACGATTTCCGATATCACGAAACCGGATCACCCTTTGAATATGAACTTGTTCGTTATGTGACAACAGAAGGGCGACGCCTGGCAGTGATGGAATGATACCTCTCGCATGATCGGAAAGAATCTCAAGCTCGCGCTGCTGGCCATGGCATTTACAGGTCCTTAACTTTAGACAGTTTGTTATTAAGCGAGGCGAAGATCTGCTTTCCTTTCTTTTGACAACACAAATAACCTTACTGTTGTTGACTTTTTAAACTTTTTTGAAGGCTCGGGATAGCTATAGATCTGAAAGGCCATGATCACAGAAAAGTGCCTAGATTGCGCGTTCATGTTGCGCCGAGCCTTAGTCTCGCCGAGACAGGCGGACCAAGTAGGCGATCAATCCAACCCCTGAGAGGATAAGGATCGCCAAGCGTCCGAGCGAGGCGATCTGGTCGTCGTTTCCGGCGGTGACAATGCCAGCGGCGATGATGAGGGCAGCAACAACGATCCCGAGTGATAGACTTTCACCGGCGCGTTTAACCGCTCGAGGTAACTCATCTAAATGTGAAACCGAGACCTGGAGGACGAGACCGTCACGGCTGATGCGACCAATGCCGCGCCGAATTGCTTCCGGCCCGATGGCGAGGATCTGGTCAAGTTCCTTGAAAGTCCGAAAGGCGCGCGTGGCCAGCGCCTTCGGCTCAAACCTGGAAGCGAAAGCCCGAACCACCACAGGCGCGATCACGGCTATAACATCAATGTCAGGGTCGAGCGTCCTCGCCAGGCCTTCAGCTATGCCTAAGGTGCGCATCAAGAGCAGCAAATCCGGCGGCAAGGTCAGTGCGTTGTCCCGGGCTATAGAAATGAATTCGCTGACCGCTTCAGCAAGTCTGATTGGCCGCCCCGAATCGGGAGAATAACGCAGGAAGAATCGCTCGACACCCTGTTCGAGGCCAGGCGGCGGGGGCCCAGAGCGGCCAGCCCACTCCATTAACACGTCTGATACCGCCGCGACATCGGCATCTACCAAAGAGCCCAGAACCACGAGGACCTGCTCTCGCCGCTTGGCTGAGAGACGCCCGACCGAGCCGAAATCTAGCAGCGCCAGATGACCGTCTGAAGTCACCAGAATATTTCCAGGATGTGGGTCGGCGTGGAAAACCCCATCCAATAGAATCATGCCTAATAGGCCCCTAGCTGCTTCCGGTGCCAAGGTGCGGGCCAAGGCAGGCTGCTCAGCGCGAAACGCTGCATTGGGGCTGCGACCACGGACCCGCGTGCTGACCATGGTTCTTTCCGTTGTAAACCGCTCATGTATGAGAGGCACAAGGAAAGCAGTCGTACGCTTGCGAATCTCCGTCTGATTGCGAGCCTCGATGCGAAAATCGATCTCCTCTAAAAGCGCTTCACTTAGTTCCGCCACAGCACGCACGGGCTGATGTCGACGCATTGCTGGCGCGCGACGCTCTACAATGCGAGCCGCTGCCGCCAGCAGCCGAAGATCCGCACGCATGACCGCCTCGATTCCCGGCCTGCGGACCTTCACGACCACATCTTCACCAGTCTTAAGCCGTGCCGCATAGACCTGGGCAATTGACGCGGCGGCAATCGGCGTCGATGAAAATTCGGCGAAAAGCTCCTCCGGCGAACCGCCAAGGTCGATAGTCAGCTGTGTGCGCAACTCCTCAAAGGGGACCGGAGCAACGTCATCATGGAGACGGCTAAGTCGCTCCGTCAACTCAGGTGGAAGAAGATCCGACCGGGTTGCCATGATCTGGCCTAGTTTTATAAAAGTAGGGCCGAGCTCCTCAAGGGCAGCGACAAAGCTCTCGTATACCACGCCCTCACTTGCCTCACTTGCCTCGCTTGCAGTAGCACTGCGGAGAAGACCTAGCCGCACCAAAGCAGGTCGTGCGGTAGTTGGGGCTAACCTACGTAGCACCATCGCAAGGCGGCGATAGTCATTGGGTGACAGCATGCGATTCTCCTGATTTATGATTTAAACGGCGTTTCTTTCCGATCCCAAATCTTTCGTTAATTAAACCATGTTTTTCTGTCCGTGACCATAGTGGGTATCGCTGCTGACGCTGTCCGCTCTCGCCTTCGTACCTTTATGGGATTTGACCCTTGATATAGAAAAAATTAAGCGCCGGGGGCGGGAACGCTTAGCAAGCAAAAAATAGAAACTGAAGGCAATTCACTGCCTCAACAGAAAATCCGACCCTTAACTATTATTTGCAACAGAGCCAAATTTGGATGTTTCGCTTTCCTTCCGGTAGATCATGGCTGTAACTTCAAAAATGAAGGCTGTACTCCAGCCGAACAGAAGCCGTTCGCAGATTCGATACTGCCTAAAAGCCGCCATTCCGCGCTCGGCACAACATCGCCAAAACCAACTGTTGTAAAACTGACAATTGAAAAATACAGCGCGGTTTCTACATCGGAAAACGCCTGCAAAAATATATACAGCCCTGCCCACAGCCACATGGCGGCAATCAACGAACAAAATACGCCCAGAACGACAACAGAAAGTGTAATGCTTTTTCGCAACGCACCCAGCCGTAACAAAGTGCCGCTGCGCTCGAGAATTTTTACTTTGTGAATGATAAAATCCAGCACAAAAGCCTGCGTGATAACGGTGATTGCGATCATAGTAGCACCGATGACCAGCTCAACCAGCATCATGCCCTCCCTTCTTTGCTATTCGTCCGGGAACTATAGACTATTTTACGGCTGTTGCCACAGCTTTTGTCAGGGGGCGTGGGGCGCTGTGCCTTTATGCCGGTTGTGCAACAGTTGCTCTTTGACAAACTCGATCCGCACACCGCGTTTCGTCAGTTGCATGACCAGTTTGCGCAGGTCGTCTAGGTTTCGGGGTCTGACGCGCAATGGAACGAAAAGTGCGCTTAAGGAATTACGCTACGAGTAATTGTTGCTCGCCAGGTTTGCGTAAAGGCCTGAGTTTTCCTTCTGCGGGTGGGCCTTCCTCTCTGTTGGGGTGGAATGCGCCAAATGAAGCCGCGCTTCTAAGAAACAAAACCGCTCGCCCCTCTTTTACAGCAGATACTAGATTATTTACTTCTTCCTGGTCTTCTGCGGCGAAGTAATCGTTATCCGGAATAGAAAAAGCTTTGCCGGTTGTACCCATGCTAAAAAGTCCTAACTCATTAATGATATTAATGCATCATTGTAAATAATGGTAAATTTATAAAGAAATACTTCATTTTGCTACCCAGAACAGATCATAGTAATAGCCTTAATCAAGAGATTTGGGTCTTATTAGCATTTTCCAGATATTAGTTTTCATATTCTATATGGCTAAATCATTTTCACACAATCGATGTTATCCATATATTTTTGCAAACACATCTCCTATTAAATATTTTATACGCTATATCGCATAATTTTAATTTATGCGTTAATTCCGATATTGACGTTTTATGCTATTTAACACATAATAGTGGTAGAGGAAATAATGATGGCTGAATTAGCACGAAGTCCCGAACAACTTGGAAATACCATACGCCGCGCCCGCAAAAAGAGCGGTATGAGCCAATCTGAGCTTGGTAAAAAGGCAGGTTTACGCCAAGAAACCATATCTTTGATAGAGAATGGAAATTCTGCTGCCAAACTAGAGACCATTTTGGCTGTTTTAGCTGCTCTGGATTTAGAATTACAAATCCATACGCGCACTGGTCTGGGCACTGCCTTAGCAAAAGGATTGAATACGCATGGGCAGAACTAAAACACACCCACGCTTAAGCGTGTTTCAAAACGGCGAGATCGTGGGCTATTTATCCAAGCAGCCTAGCGGTGCCGTGGACTTCATCTATGCCGATGAATGGCTTTCTCACGATAAGGCTTACCCGGTATCTCTTTCCCTGCCCTTACGCGAAGAGGCTTTTAAAGGTGCGCCTGTCTTGGCTGTATTTGAAAACCTCCTGCCGGATTCACAGAGCTTAAGATCGCGCGTTGCAGAGAAAGTGGGCGCAGCAGGCACAGATGCTTATAGTCTTCTGGCGCAAATAGGCCGGGATTGTGTTGGCGCTCTTCAATTTTTTCCGGAAGATGCAAACGTAGATTTTTCTAATTTGCATGATATCCAAGGAGAAGAGATCAATGAGGAAGAGATTGAAGATCTCTTAAATAATCTTGCTCGGGTTCCGTTAGGGCTAGACAGAGAGCATGATTTTCGGATTTCGGTCGCCGGTGTGCAGGAAAAAACAGCCCTGTTATTTCATAAGGGAAAATGGCTGCGCCCGTCCGGCACCACACCAACAACGCATATTTTTAAAAACCAGATTGGGCATTTACCAAACGGCATTGACCTTTCTAATAGTGTGGAAAATGAGTTTTATGGCTTGGCCGTGATGGAAGCCTTCGGACTTCCTGTGAACAAAGCCGAGATTAAGACTTTCGGCAACACAAAATCTCTCGTGATTGAGCGGTTTGACCGCGTATGGACACAAGACAGAATTTTACAGCGTATTCCGCAAGAAGATTGTTGTCAGGCTTTATCCATTCCGCCAAGCCGTAAATACCAGAGTGATCACCGCCCTGCCAGTGAGAAACAGCCTAGTATGGTGGAGATACTCAATCTTTTAAAAGGAAGTGATCAGCCCGCAGAAGATCAAAAAGCCTTCTTGAAGGCACAAATTATTTTCTGGCTCATTGGAGCAACAGACGGACATGGTAAAAATTTCAGTATCTTTTTGGGAGCTGGAGGGCGTTTTATCCTCACACCCTTTTATGATGTTCTAACAGCGCAACCGTTTTTTGACGCTCGTAAATTGCAGAAAAAAGAAATGAAAATGGCCATGTCCGCCGGGAATAACAATCATTATAAAATGGAAGACATTCAAGGACGGCATTTTATACAAACCGTTCAAAAGGCGGGATTGCCGGATTATATCGCACATGACGCTCTGGAAGAAATATCCCAGATCGCGCCAAAAGCCATACAGTCTCTGGAGAATAATCTGCCCGCAAATTTCCCCGAAGAGATACATGACTCTGTAATGCGTGGATTAAAATCGCGGTTAAATAGCCTTTAAATTACTCGATAAAGCCTGTTTCATCAGCTTTTATAGGGGTAATGTGAGCGTACGTGTCATACCAGCTCATTTGTTTTAAGTATTATTTTTTTTCAGTATGTTAGTGAAGTTACGCTACATGCGAAGACAATTTCATTCCAATTTTTCCCCTGAAAATAACTCATTGAAAATAAATGATAATTATTTATGTGGCCTCATATGACACGTACGCTCACATTACCCCAAATAACGCTGAGAATTATAATCTCCGCCCCGAGACATCATTCGACATATATCTACAAAAACATCTTTGTAATACGCGCCAAACCTTTGATGTAGTAACAATGCCGTCTTTTCTTGAGCTGGAGACAGCTTGAAACCAGCCTCTTCGTTTTTTGTCTGTAAATCAGGTTTATCTTGCATATTCATTCTAGAAAATTTTGAACTACTCAATTAATCACTAAATCTACAATCAATCGAGATCTTTTTATTTTCCACAATCGATCAGATGCCCGGTCAAACAAGATACCATCCCCGCCGCCGTCTTCATCGTCTGAAAAAGTCCAGTCCACGTTTTCGGTTTGTGCATTTCCAATCGCGCATAATAGCCAGTTGGCCCAGATTTCACGTGGCAAAAGCCCGAAATTCCCGGGTTTTCTTCCATTATATAGGGTCTTGGGCTCTTTCACCCATGGCTCTATATCCTGTAGAACAGTTGGAAGGTCAGTGATACTTTTTACGTGTTGTTTCATGGCTTAATTATACCACACCTGCAACCCTTACAAGAAACCTGCCTGCGGGTTCTATGGCTAAGCTTAATTATGTGCCGAATAGTCGAGCAAAGAAGCCCTTCTTTTCATTATTTAATAGTTTTTCTTGTTGGCTTTTTAATTCATTGATAACTGTTTCGAGATCGCTGAATTTTTGCTCATGTGATTTTTCCTTTTCCTCGATCTTGTCTTTTTCAGATCGCTGGTCGGTGAGCATGAGCGTCAGCCGGTCTTTTTGTTCTTCGGCTTTTATGCGCTGCTCTTCTGTTTTTTCAAGGCGAGAGCGGAGATCTCCAATTTGGTCTGAGAGCTGTTTGCGTTCTCTTTCTCGCTCTGTCTCAAGACTTTTGAGTTTTTCGCGCATCAACTCCAATTCTGTTGAGACATTATCACTGTCTTGATTTGTCTCACCTTTTTTCTTTTTGGCTTTCTCGGCCTTCTCAACGTCTTCTAGAGTTTTGAGTTGATCACCATAGACGCGAACCAGCTCGGCCACATCTATGACCTTATTTCCCTTATCGTCTTGCTCGGTTGATATGGATTTCTCGTCGATGTGACGATAGAAAGTGGCGCGGGAAACGCCAACCATTTTAGCTGCTTTGGAAACAGATACTTTATTTGCACTCATTTTCTCACCTCGTCGCATGAGACATCTCTGCGACATTTGTATTACTTCCTCACAGTATAAAGAAATTTTTTAAGAAAAAAATCTTTATTACCAAAAATCAGATTCGCATTGTGAGTCAAACTAGGGTGTTCAAAACTGTCTTACTTATCCACATGAGACTGTGCATAAGAGAGTTACGAAAGTGTCTCAACTTTTATTACATTTGTAAAACTGTTTTCTATCAAGGCATACAGAGGAACTTAATGAGGATTACAGCCTGTCTTATCTTGTCTAATGAGAATGTTACGTTGTGGATAATGAGACAGTATGATAGATTTTTTATAAGAGATTCAGAATCAGTTAATGATTTTGGGTTTCTGGCACCGCAATTTCCATCCGGAGATTGCAGCTATGTCCCCGCCCTAGGCGGTGCAAGCCGTCAATATCAGGGCAATTTTAACCGTTGAACCAATAATTAGAAAGGAGAAAGCTTAATTTAGAACCCAGATAAGCAAAAACCGCTGTTGGCGCAGCGGTCTAGCTAAATAAATCAGCGATATATTCTTATTTCGTACTCTCAATATACCGCTGAACGAATCAGGACGCAAGTGAAAAATGTGTTTTTTCGCGACCCTTTTTTGCGGCCTAGTTTCAGGGATTTCTAATGGCTTAAATGAAACATGCAGATATTAGATATTAATTCGCCAAGTGCATTTGGCGGACGGGTAAGCTCACCCAAATTTCGGGCCGGCTTACAGGATTTGGATGAATATATTGGCCTTGAAGAAGATGTTGATCGCTTCAAAGCCCTTAAACTCGTAAAGATGGCCGGTAAGGATGCAGGGTTTTCTGCCGAATTGGTTGAGCTTTTAGAGTATTATGTGATCCGAACAGATGAAGCCGACTGGAAAGAAGGCTCTCAGCCGATCAATTACCAGAGCGTTACCACAACTGCACAAGATCTGGACATCTCAGAGAGACAAGTGAGAAACCGTGAGAAAGCTCTTCATGCACTTGGGGCGCTTAGCTGGCAGGATTCAGGTAATTTCAAACGCTATGGCATGAGAGATCGTGAGACACGAGAAATTCAGTATGCGTTTGGTGTTGATTTATCTCCCCTTGCCTCTTTGATGCCAGTTCTGGAGGCAAAGGTGGCCGCAAAGCAAGCAGCTAAAGCCAAATGGAACGAAACCAAGCGTAAAATTTCGGCTTATAGAGCGCGGATAAGGGCTTTGATCGCTGAGGCCGGCCATTACGATGAGCTCGATGAGATGCTGCTTCATATCACTTACGAATATGAGAAAATATCATTTTCTATCCGCACCTATCATGCCCAAAGTGATCTAGATGATCTTCTTGGTGAGCATAAAGCGCTATATGAAGCTATGTATCAAGCTTTGGAAGGGGTTGCTCAAGCTGAGGATAAGTCTTCTTTTTCTTGTGATACTTCCGCCACGGACGAAACTGATTTCCCCCACATACAATGTACAAACTTTCAAACATCTAATAAATTAGATTACAGTAACCGTTCCGGTATTAGCCTTCAGGAAGGCGTAGCGGGTTCTACTGAGACCAATAACAAACATACAGCATGTGGAGATATCGCTAAAGAGCAAGAAGCTGAATCCAATAAAATAGCTGAAACTATCAGCAAAATTACATGGAAACAGGTTCTCAATGCTTGTTCCGATCGTTTTAAAGAAAGGATACCTTTGCATGAGCGACCATTGTCCTGGCAGGATCTAACTGATGCAGCTCATGGGCTTCTTCCCACTTTGGGCATCCACAAATCTGCGTGGTGGGAGGCTTGTTCAACATTGGGCCGGACTGGTGCTACAATTTGCATCATGATTATTGATCAAAAAATGCAGGATTCGTCCAATCCGATCAGAAGCCCCGGCGGATATTTGCGAGAAATGACCGTTCGTGCCCAGAAAGGCGAATTGAACCTACAAGGCTCGATTTTCGGGCTTTTAAAACGAAGCGAGGAAAGTAAAGATGCATAAAATCATTCCCCTGCTCTCGGTTTGCGGTCTGGTTATCTTGGCCTTGGTTTTTGCCGCGCATTCTGGGCAGGCACAAAATCAGCTTTCCGTTGTCATTGATCATTTTACGGATGGCGACAGCTTCACAATTCGTGGCCAAAAAGTAAGGCTGTGGGGCATTGATGCACCGGAATACTACCAAAATTGCACAGATGCGGCAGGCCAAGAATATCAGTGTGGTAAGCAGGCGCGCCAATTTTTTGAAAATTTGGCTGTGTCTCATGCAATATCATGAAAGCCGCCAAGCGAGAGAGCCGTATTGTAGCGAAATGCTTCCTTGATGGTACCGATATTGCCGGTGAGATTGTTAAAGCCGGCCATGCGATTGATTATACCTATTTCAGTGATGGGTTTTATAAATCTGATGAGCGTGCGGCGAAATCAGCGCAGAAAGGCCTTTGGCAAGGGACTTTTACAGAGCCTTATCAATGGAGAAAGCAAAATAAACGCTAATATTGGCTTCTCTCGTGTCCTTCAGCCATAAAAACCGTGTCATGTTACGCTGAAGACGCCCAGATCGAGTGCTACTTGAGAAATAATAAACCATTTTGCAAATATAAAAGTTTGTTTTATAATTTATAAAAGATGGATTTATAACTACAGGATTTGAAAATTCAATGTCACATATCAAAAGACACACACGACATAGACTTCTAAAGGCATTAAATGTCAGCCCTGTCGTGTTTTTAAATGGTCCGCGACAGGCTGGCAAGAGCACATTGGTACAATCCATTGCCAAGAAAGATTACCCAGCCGAATATGTGACTTTTGACAGTACAACACAAATGGCCGCCGCCGCCAA